>Ga0265780_10009360_pt1 | contig 11755 bp, 5 predicted proteins | sample P1T30metagenome_FD_192432 | JGI IMG/M metagenome (GOLD analysis project Ga0265780, IMG submission 192432) | Plant litter microbial communities from East Loma Ridge, Irvine, California - P1 T30 | ecosystem: Environmental > Terrestrial > Plant litter > Unclassified | place: USA: California... | reverse complement strand
AGCCCAACATCCTGTCGGCGTGCGCTGCGCGATGAGCGGCACTCTATAACGAACGGACTGGTCAGCAGCGAACGCTGCGCCGCAAAGCGAGAGGCCGCTTATACTAAAGAGAAGGTCACGCCTGCTCAGTAAGGCAAGCCTATCGTCTCCCGCCCTCGTGTCCGCATCGAAATTTCGCCAGCGCATATCCCGCATCAGCATCGATCAGATCGAGAGTCTATTGTGACCGAAAATTCGTCAGCCGGAGCCGCGTTCTCGAACGGCCTGACCATCGTGAAACGAACCGTCGAAAGCCCTTTGCCTTCAACCTTGAGGCGAACGCGAAATGTTGAAACGCCCCCGAGGGTATTCGTCTTGCGCTCTACTCGTCCACTGTCGAGAGGAGCGACATGTTGCGGCTGAGATGCCTCAATTTTCCAAGAGTAGCCGGAGGTCATCGCCACGGGCGTCGTTATGATCACGTAGCTCCCGGCGCGGGCCGCAACGTTAAGATCCGTCTCGGCTCCTCTCGCAACGACATTCTCGCATCGCTGCGAAGCCACAGCGCTACTCGCAACGCAGCCGTACAGCGCTATGATTGCTGTGTGCAGGGGCGCCATGGATACCCATTCATATTGTACTATTTGCGTACCAGACCTCAATAGGGTTGCTTTGCGTCTTCATGTCGAGGCGTCTGACGATACCGCCTGCAATGCCCGTCTTCTTCATCGCTGCTAGAACGTCCTCAGCGATTTTCCGATCAACATCGCGAAAATAGCGAACTTGAAGCAGTTTCGGGAGCGTAACGCCCTTCTTGCCCACATTCTCCGTTCCTGGCGCGATGAAACCGTCCACACGAAGCTGTGAGCGAAGCTTCTCTGCCGAGGCGCGCTGAGACTCCTTGCCGATCTGTATCCAGACTACCGGCCGGAACTCTACCGCTTGACCCGGAAGGGCAGCGACCTGAGTCGGGAATACTTGACGACTGCCGCCTCGCGGTCCTCCCATGCCTGTGAGCTTCGCTTCGGCATCCTTGATTGAGACGCTGTTGCGTTCGAACGCAGATGCCTGAGCTCGTGCTTGGAGCGGGACGGTCGGCGTTGCTGGTCTCACCCAGGCAGCCGCGTAACCAATATTGTTGGAGCTATATTTGATCCAGACATAGCCCTTTTCTCCCCAGAGTGGCCCCCATGAGTTTTTGACGAGCCATGCGCCTTTCGCGTCATCCCATCCCACGATTGTTACAGCGTGATTGACGTCCTTGGAGGGGTCGTCCTCGTTGAACACGCCCTTGGTGTAATTCTGGAAGGCCTCGGTAACATTGACGGCAGCGGACACCGGCCCGGTTTTGCAGAGTGCTGTCTTGATCGAGTTTGGCGTCGGGATCGCATCCTTGGTTGTGACGAAGCCCCATGTCGCCGCTCGATACTTGGCTGCGTTACCTACGCAGATTTTCTGCTGATTTGCATACGGGATCGACGTTTCGTCAGTCACGCCGCGTGCCATCATTGTCTTGTAGACCCAATAGTACCACCCGCCTGCCGCACAGCTTCCTTCTGGAGTGCAGTTCAAGGCTTCCTGTTCCGAGAGGTCTACCGGAGACTGATTGCGGGCACGCCAGGCGCCCTCATAAGAGGCGACCGCTGAAAATACCCAGCAGCTGCCACAGCTCTTCTGATCGCGAACTTCAGATGGCCCAGCTTCGGGCTTCCATGAGAATTTACTTGCGCCAGGTTTGCAGCTTCCCAGATATTCTGGTTCGCTCACGCCCTTCAAAAGCGCACTTTCTTTTGCGATGCCTTCAGCCTCCGCAGCCAAGGCGTTCTGTGCTACGGCCAGTTGTAGAAAGTTTCTAGGGATACGCGTCGTTGCCAGCTCGGAGACCGGCTGGGTGGACGCACTCGTGTAGCCAACCTCGAAAGTCCAACCCTTCTCGCGCGCCATCCGGCGCAGGGCTTCCAAATTGTACTTGACGCCTGGCGGTGCCGCCTGTTCTCGCGCTGCATAGTCGGTTGGAACTTCTTCACCTCCCGTCTGACCCAACAAAGTCGAGACAGCCAGTCCGGGAACTGCGAGCATTGCTGTGCACGTCAAAATCAGCCGCATAACACCCCCCCCCTTCGAGAAATGCGCGCTAAACTCTCTTTCCATCGGCGGTAGTTGGACTCATCATTCTCCAATCCGCCACCATTGGTTGATCGTTTTTCTCGCTTATGCGTGCTGGAGTCAATGGATCGGTTGAGATGTAATTTTTAGACGATTCTTCTTGCGCTAAATCTTGTCCAGTTTGGATATAAATCAAAAACGAAGTCCATGTATCTGTAAATTAAGTAAAATAATTGCTTTGATTGCAACTAGTCGCCATGAGAATATCGGTCGTGTAGGGGGATTGTTCTATGCGCGGCATCGCTTCGGTCGTTGCGAGCATCTGGCTCGCCGGTTGCACAACATCGCTGTCTGTCTCTGAAATCAGTAGAGAGCTGCCGGACAAGCGACCGGAATCCCTGCCGGCGGGTTTCGTATATCATCTACCGGCCTCCGTCATCACTCCCAATGCCTATGTAACTATTCGTGACTGTCCTTTGGACACGGATGCCGTAAAATTCCTAACGAAGTTCAGCCCGGGCTCCGCACGGCCTGTGAAGGAAGTCACCTTTGTCGTCGGTGGCAGCCTGTCGTCCGTTCAGGTGCCCGATCAGATGATCATCGTCGACTACCGAAACCTGCAGAAGTTCCTGAAAACCTCCAGCCTGACGATCGAACGTTGGCCAAACGGCATGCTCAAGACCGTCAATGCGTCGATCGAGGATCAGACACCACAAGCGATCGCATCGGTCGCGGCGGCGGCAGGCTCTATCGCATTGTTGGCCACGGGGGCGCCAGGTGCAGGAGCCTTGTTGGCAGCACCGGCCGCACTGGCTGGGGCTCCTGGAAAGAAGAAAACGACGGTTAGCTTCCTTGCTTGCAACGGCTTTACGGCAGACCTTGTGGAAAAGCGCAAGGTTGCCAGCGCAAGCCGCGACGCTGCGACGAAGCTGCTGGACATCGCGACCGCAGCGGCAATCCAACTCGGTGCAAAACCGGACGCCGACCAGGCAGCACTCGATCTTCTAAAGGCCAATGTTGCCAAATATTCGACCCAACTGGACAAAGCCACTGCGGAACTGGTAGCCATCGACGCGCAACTGACGCTGCCATTGGACATGGTGACGCCGACCGGCCAGCCGACATTTTCCTTCCCCGCGACTGGAGAGGTCTCGCCCTATCTTCTGTCAGGTGGAATGATCTTCACCGCCTCGAAGGCAAAGGAATTTATCGACGCGCATTTCGAAGAATCCACAGCAGAAATCGATGCTTCTCGGGCTGCTGCGTTTGGTCGAAGGCCCTGTCTATGGAGCAAGACGACAGGTCAGATGATACCGGACGAGACATGCTCAAACCGCCTATCCGTTGAGCGGGTTCTGGCAAAGATTGGACGGGTTGAGTTGATGGACCGGACTCTTCGATCGGAGGATGAGGCGTCGCGAGACCGGCGTCCAGCAACGGCTAAGCTCGTCTCTGTCCGCAATGACAAAGATGGTGTGCCAGGCGCTGATGTGGCTGTGAACCGCGGCATTATCTATGTCGAACCCGCGAAACGCCGCATCGAGATGACAGCATATAATATCGGTCCGCAGTCGCTGGTAACACCGCGCCGTTTGATCAAGACTGCCGATATCTCGATACCGCAACTCGGACGATATCTTTCGCTCCCGGTTAGGGCGGGGTTCGGAGAACGATCGGAACTGCAAGCAACCTTTGCGGAAGATGGCTCGCTGCTCACTGCAACCTTCGCCAATCCAAAGACTTCGGGCCTCGCCATTGCCGACACCATGAAGGCGCTCGGCGCGACCGCTGTCTCCACGCGCGATGCCGTCGAAGACCGGCAGCTCAAGCTGGCCAAGACTCGGTCGGAAATGCTGGCCGCGATCGTCGCCGCGCAGGAGAGCAGCAAGAAACTGACCCCCACAACTGATCCGCTCGAGGACATCAATGCCGCGCTTGCCAAGGCGAATGCGGAAGCTTCTCTGGCTGAAGCGCAACTGCGAATTCAATCAGCGCGGGCCAAATTGAACGGTTCCTGATAACCTCGCCCCCACCGGCTTCGCCGATAAATGCTGTTGTGATCGAGGCGATGCGGAGCGCCACGAGATGCTGTCGCCACATCCGTCGTTAGCGTTTTCGTTGAGAACGGTAGCGAGTTTCCGAAGGCTGCGTTGTCGTGCGTGCAGCAGGCCTCACGGACGAACGGCAGATTTTAAGCGCGCTCGAGTTGGCCGGGAACGGCGCCAATCGGCGCGATGATGCCGGGCGGCTTTCGGCTTGAGAATGGCAGGTTTCGGTGCAAGCTGACATTCAACGGCTCATTTATAATCGGCAGCTTTGTCCCACTTTCGCCGATCCGCGTCCTCGACACGTCGCTTACGGCGAGCGGATCAGTTTATTTGAATAAACGACCGAAGCTGGGAAGCGAGCAGGGCGGCTTGAACGTCCACTTGTGGGTCGAGACCGCTGATAGCTGGTGACCAGTATCTGATACCATTTGAGATCGTATTCTGGTCAGCCGTTGTGTGTGCCGGGCCCGTGTGACTAGCAACGTGAACGAACGTTTGCTTCCGGGAGGTCGCATCAATTCCACGAACGGCTGACTATGTGTCAGCGCCGCCGTCACGCTGGCGGCAGTCTCGACCAAAATGCGCCGTTCGCCGGTCGGGCCTTCAGCAGTAGCTTCTACCAGAACCTGCCGTTCGGTCGGCGCGAAACGGTCTGCCAGCAACGCGCCCTAGCTTCGGCCATTTAGGCTGACCCGCCGCAAGCCCGAAATCTGCCGTTTGTTCACCTTGTCCTCTGCACCTCAACAAGCTGACCAAAGGAGCGTATCTAGTCGTTGTTCGACCAGTGCACATGCCTCTCCGTATTGCCCTCGAACCAAAGCAATCCATTGTAGCGCACGCGGATGTCTGGGTGTCGCTTCTTCTTGAGCGTCGTCGCGCGGCGTTCGCCGATCACTGTCCAGATCGGCTCGAGGTCGTTCTTCCGTACCAAGTCTAGGAACGGGTCGCGGCGGACAAGGACGTAACTGCCCCGATCGCTACCCGTGGCACTCCCCGTGACGATCGTTGGTGCTCCTTTCGCATCGAGGAAGACGCCGATGTTATTCGTATCCGCCGTGAGTCCCAGACCACGGATCAACCAGGGTATCGGCACGTGCCGGGAGAACCCGTTGGGCAGGCTCCCGTCGAGATGGCTCTCCCAGAGGAAGTCTGCGGTGGGCCGTATAACCCTGTAACTGCGGGACTTTCCGATCAGGCGAGCGTCGAGTGTCGTCCACGGTTCATCGCGCCACGTGTCGCGTCGCGCCAGCTCGCCGACGTAGGGACCGTCGGTCGTCTGGCCCGGTAGCCATTCGTGGAAGTCGTATGCGTCGGCGACTGCGTCTTTGATCAGGCGCGCCCTGTCGTCGGGAGAGAGGAGGACGGCGGCGAGGAAGTGGAAGTCGCTCTGGAGCCACGGCGCATCCAGGTGCCGGTCCTCGCGTTCGGCGTCGATGTCGTGCCCCGCGTAGCGATAGAGGGTCAACCAGCCCGGCTCGCCGAGGTCAGGGCAGGTTGCCAAGGCGAGACGGCTGCCAGGCAGGCCCGGATCCGCCACCCAGTCGCCTCTCCGCTCGACCGGCAGCGGTTCGCAGACGAGTGGCGGGACCTGCGGCAGGTCGGCCCGCGTCGTCGTCTCTTGGTCGGCAGGCATGATCGAGGGTTCGAGGTCGCGGGTGAACTCGACGTCGAGGGGATTGTCGTAGACCGCGGCACCGCTTCCCCATTGCGGCTTCATCCAGAAGTTGTCGGCGAGGCGCGCCAGCAGCTCCATCATGGCGATTCGCTGATATTTCTTGCCTATCCGCTCGATGCGACCGCCCCGTTCGCTTCTTCCGGAAAGATATCGGTCGCCCGGGAAGCGTTCCGCAGTCCAACCGAACGAGAGCGCCCGGTTGGCCACCCAGACCTTGCATTTCTGCGCATCGAACTCCCCGCCCTTACCCTTGCCTGGGATGATCCACTCGTGGCCACCGCTTCCCGTCACCCAGGCGTTCGCCTCGGCCGCGTAGCGCTTGCACTGCGCCGGCGTCAGGAGCGCTAGGAGCGATGCCGTCGCGCGGACGATTCGGCGACGGTCGGCGGGAGGAACGATTACCTCAAAAGAGTCGCGATCGAAGCTGACGCGCCTTTCTGCATAGGCGGTGCGGAGCTCGGAGAACGCGCTCTCGACGTCGCTCCGGCCGGCGACGACTTCCTTAAAGAACGCCTCCCCGCTTTCGTCCGCCGTGATCGGACGTGGCCCGGACAGGCGAGCTTCCGAGAAGCGATGCACGCGTCCTTCCAGGACGTAGCGGCCGAAGTCGGCGAGGCCGTCATAGCAGGAACTCAGGATCGAATGCGCGCCGACCCGCTCGCCGCGGGCGTCGACGCGAGCCTTCGTGACGCTGAAGCTGGGTGTCGTTGAGCCGTAAGGCGGGCGGCAGCGCACGAGATCGACGGATGGATCGCACGAGCCCGCCGACACGGCCAGTTCTATGGTCCCGCGCGCGTAGTCCCTGGCAAGCAGGTGAACTGGGGCGCCGCCCTCGAAGCAGTTACTCCAGGCGACGCTCGCGAATTTGCCCAGGGTGGCGGGATCCAGCGTCCTCAGCGCTGCTCCGTACAGCGCGGCGTAGAGCCGTTCCACGACGTAAGGATCGTCGCAGCTGGTGAAACGCTCGAACAACGGCGCGGCAAGCGCGGGGCGGGTCGCGAGGATCGAGAGCACCGCCTTCGACGCCGTGTCGCGGATGCGGGCGCTCGTGCTGGCGCAGCTCCAGGCGAGGGTCGCGAGCGCGAGGCCCAAGGTAGCGTCGGAAGCCTGGCCGACGCCTGAATTCAGGCTCCAGTCCGTAAGGCGGACGAGTGGATGACCAGGATCGTCATGGGCGGCGTTGATCGCCACTGTCCAAAAGGCGTCGCGCTCGGCGATGGTCCGCGAGATCAGGTTGCGGTGGAGGAGCTCGACGTTCCAGGGGTGATCCTCGATGACCGCGAGTTCTACCAGCAGCGCGGTGACGTCCTCCTCATGTCGGCTGAGGCGGTTGAGCAGTTCGAGCGTCCGGTCGGAGAAGGCCGTTGGCGAACGCCAGCGGATGCTGTCGACGAAGGCGTCCTCGACCGGCCACTTGTCCCAAAAGTCGTCGAACCCGCCCGGCAGCTCATCGACCAGTTCCACGCCATAGCGGTCGGCGAAATGCAGGAAGAGCGCGTAGAACAGCCCGCTCCACTCGTAGGCGACACCATATTTTGCGAGAAGAAAGGCGAGCTTGCCGCCGGGATCGAATAGGCCAGCGGGGGACGGCACCCCTTCGAGCAGTGCACGGGCCACGAGATGGTCGCCGAAACGCTGGAACGAGAAGCGGACCACGTCGACAGGGACCGCGAACGGATCCTTGGGGTCGGTGCTTGGGTCGGGATCGTATCTGAGCAGCCCCCGAAAGCGGAGGGTCTCGAGCCAGGTCTTGCTCGCTGGAGGGGCGAACCCTTCGAACGCCTGGTCGACCATCCGGTGCGCGTCGCCGCGCGGGACGCTGTCCCGCATTGCGTCCGCCATGGACGTCGCCAGCGCCAGCACGGCCGAGCGCAGCGGTCCGACGAGCATATCGCTACCGTCATAGCTCGTGCCGAGATGCCGACCGGTTGTCGTCAAGTAGAAGCTCAGCACCTCGCTGGTGCCCCGCATCCCGCGGGGGAAAGCGGTACGCCCCTCGGCCTGGAGCGCAAGGCACGTCGTCCGCAGAAACAACGGATTGGAGAATTCGGGGTTTAGCCAAGGCGTTGCCGGGCGTATGATCCCGCGCTTGTCCATGTAGACGCGCGCGGCCCGCTCGATGTCGGCGGGGGTCTCGAAGCCCGTGATCTCGACCGTCGTCGCCATCTGCGCGACCGCGGGCATGATCAGGTGGTCCAAGTATTCGCGCCGGCATGACACGCACAGCGCCAGATTGGGGAAGGCCAGCACCCGTCGCGCAAACCCCTGTAGCAGAGCGCCGCGCCGGCACCTTCATTGAGCGCGTCGATCGCGACGAGTCCCCGTGTCCCTTCCGCCTCGGCCCGGGCCGACAGCGCACCCAGCATCTTGTCGAAGGTGGACTGGCCCCATTCGAAGTGGGCTAGCGTCTGGTTCTCGGGCGTGCCGTGGGTGGTGAAGTCCGTCCCGATCATGAATAGGGCCGGCGCGCGGCTTGCCAGCGCGCGCTCGATCTCGGAGGCGATGAGGTGCGATTTGCCCGAGCCAGCTCTCCCGTCGAGCAGGGCGAAGCGTGTCGCATCGGCCCTGCACGCGCTGGACGCGGTCAGTTGCAGTACGTCGCCAACGGCGTCCTGCAATTTTCGCAAGCCATGGAGATGATAGTCGAGGGAGGCTCGGTCATTGCCTTCTTCGATCGGAATCGGCGTCGTCCCGTCGGACGGGGCGGCCTTGGCCTTGCGCAGGAGGTCGCCGTCGGCCTCGATCGACTCGAACAGCAGCTTTCGCAGTTCGAGCGCGGTGCTCTCCCAGCTGGGGTATGCTGCTGCGTCGCGCGGGCCGGGAGGCTGCGCCATGCTGTTGATCAGCTTTGTGGCCAGCGCGTCGATCGTATCTAGTCGCGCACCGTCCGCGCTGCCCAGTATGGCCGGCCGACGGCCGAGGCGTCGTGTATCGACGAGAACCGCGCGCGTCGTCGCGATGGTTTGGCCGAGGGCGGCGTTGTGCAGCAGGCCGTCAAAGACCGACCGCGTCGATACGTCGACGTGGTCCTCGGGGTGATACCGTTCCTCGAGTGCGTCGACCGTTCGTTGGCATTCCGCCGTAAGCCGCTCTGGCGTCATTTCAATCGCGCCGAACCAGTAATCGGAGAGTCCAATCGTCTCCGGTCTGGTGAGGAGTTCCTCGAGGTCTGGTGCCGTCCAGGGGACGAATTCGACCGCCCGGCCGAGAACCGCCGCATTAGCCGTCCATTTGGCCTTACGCGTGTCCCACTCGCTCCAGCCGTTGACGGTAGGCGCGCCCGCCTTGGTCCGCCGCCTCGTGGGCCCGGTGAGTGAGCAGGCGATGGCGATGTGCATCGTCGTCATCGCCGAGTGGGTAGAGAGCGCGGTGTCGACCGAATTGTCGATCGCGGCCCAGTCGATACCGGCGGAGGTGACATAGTATTTGGCCTGGTATCCGACCTCCTCGCCGTTCTTCAGCAGCCAGACGGCTTCGACCCCGCCGTCGCCCCCCGCGCCATGAATCCGTCGGAACTCGGAGCTTCCCTTCGGCGGCACGCGCCTGGCGATCTGGCAAACCAGTTCCTCAAACGTCTCGCGCTGGCCGGCAACACCGGCGATGATCCGGGTAAAATCAAGCATCCCGTGGCACCTGGTGGACGTTCCCGCTAATTCTTGTCGCGATCTTCATCGGCACACTGAAGTCACTTTGTGGGCGCTTTGTCGATAACCGCCACATCGGCTCACAGCCTTTTCGCGGGGCAAACGTATCTCCTTTGGTCGCGATCGCACTGCGTTTTTTTTCACTTGATGGTCGATATCGGTTGCCGCGCCAGCCTCGGCGTGATCCGGTGCGGCTATGGCAAGACTACGTGAACCGCCGGACATCTCGCCCTGCGCGTTCGGCATCGCGGCCGCCGACGGCACGTTGGAGACGCTGTTCCACGATGCACTCCTCGCGCTCGACGACGATGCGTCTTCACCGCCGGAATGCTAGAGCGACACAATGAGCGATCGTCCGCCTCTTATCATCTTCCCCGACACCAACGTCCTCGTGCAGGGACGGGCATTGCACGACCTGCCTTGGTCGGAATTCGGGACCGGGCCGATTGACCTCGTGCTCTGCGGCCCCGTCATTCGCGAGCTGGACCGCCTGAAGACCCGGCCAGGCCGGGCTGGGAAGGTAGCGCGCGCCTACAGCACCAAGGTCCGCGAACTGATGAGCAGCGCGGACAAGAGCGAAGTCCTTGTCGAGTCGACTCCCCGCGTCATGCTGCGGCTCTCACCGGGCAAGACCAACCTTGCACCGCAACGCCAAGGTCTCGACGTCGGTCACGACGACCAGGCCATCATCAACCAGGCGCTTGCCCGGCTCGATCAGGGTGAAAATGTCGTCTTGCTCACCGGCGACAATTTCGCGGCGTTGGCTGCTGAAGAGTTCGGGCTCCCCGTGCGATTGATGCCCGATCATTGGCTCAAGGAGCCTGAGAAGGACGATAGCGCACGCGAACTCGCCCGGCGCGATGCCGAGATCGCTCGTCTCAAGGCGACCGAGCCTACGCTCGAACATCGCTTCATCGATGCGGACGGGAACGAGATCGAGCGGCTCGAGGTCACCATGAAGCGCTACCAACCGATAATCCCAGAGGAGGTCGACCGGCTAGTCGCACGCGTCGGCGCCCTTGCGCCGATGGCTGCCGTCACGCCCGTCGCCGCGGCGAAATATGCGAAGCCGCGGGCGACTGGCCGCGGCTTCGATTTGTCGGAGATCAGCTACCCGAGCCTGGGCATGACCCCAGTCACCCAAGCCGACGTCGAGAAATATGAAAGCGACTATCGTGACTGGCTCTCCGGCGTCCGCAGGAAAATTGCCGGCTTCCATGCGGAATGGAACCGCCGGCGGGAATGGCCGCGCGCGATCTTCTGCGCGACCAATACAGGTTCTCGGCCCGCCAATGACGTGCTCGTTGAGGTCGAGGCGTCGGGCGACTTCAAACTGAGTGGGTATCGCCAGGACGGTGACGACGACGAGGGGCCTAAGCGAGGTAGCTGGCTCGAGCTTTCGCTGCCGCCGACACCGCCCAAGCCGATGCCGCGGTCGGTCGGCATGCTGGCGCACGATTGGCTAGGACGCGATCCGTCCCTGCTGTCGCGACCGTATTTCCCGACGATGCCGCCCCGACGTGATGACGACGTCTTCTATTGGAGGGAGGGCAGGTCCGATCAGACCGAGGTGCTGTCGCTCGAATGCAAAGCGTGGCGCCATGGCCGCGACGAGGAAGAGTTTTCCTTCCGGGTCTGGGCAAGCGACGAAGGTGAGGTCCGGGGTTTGATAACCGCCCGCGTCAATGCGTCTAACCTGAGCGACGCAGCCGAACGCCGCCTGCCGCTGCGGATCACCTTCGAGGACCGCGAGTGCCTGACGATGGCGGAATCGCTGGTCGATGACTTCGCGGTCCGCTTGGCCCGCCGCTAGGCCCCCGCAGAAGGCCGATCTGCGTTGGCCGCTTTGGCAAGGGATCGCAGTCCGGCCTGGCATCCGAATCATGGCAACGAAGTTTGCTGGCAGAGCCAATGTTCGAGACTCGCTTGGCTTGCGAGGACAAACAGCGGGAGTGTTGGCAGATTGCGGAGCCGAAAGCTGGCGGATCGCAACGGCCTGGTTTCTGTCGGTCTGCGATGCGAGTCAGGCGAGCGCTAAATGTCCGATCCTGGAAAGACCTGACGTTCGACATGCATCTCGGGAATGGCAGAAAGGTCCCACTTTTCGCCGTTCCGCATCCTCGACACGCCACTTACGGCGAGCGGATCAGTCTACATGAATGAATGACCGAAGCTGGGAAGCGAGCAGGGCGGCCTGCACGTCCACTTGTGGGTCATGCGGTAAGCCGTCGCTAATTAGTGATCAAGGGGGTGTGCGACGCTACAGCGTAAAACCAGAAGGGCGCCTTGAGGTTGATGACGGT
>Ga0265780_10009359_pt1 | contig 11756 bp, 13 predicted proteins | sample P1T30metagenome_FD_192432 | JGI IMG/M metagenome (GOLD analysis project Ga0265780, IMG submission 192432) | Plant litter microbial communities from East Loma Ridge, Irvine, California - P1 T30 | ecosystem: Environmental > Terrestrial > Plant litter > Unclassified | place: USA: California... | reverse complement strand
GTGAGCGAGCCCCCGGCCCGTCCGGCGCGCACGACGACGGCCCCCTGGTCGGCGAGCTGGGCGGCGAGGCGGCTGCCGAGGCCGCCCGACGCGCCGGCGACGAGCACGACGGCTCCCTGCAGATCGGTCATGCCCGGACTGTACGCGCGGCGCCCGGGCCCGGGCCCGGGCCGAGCCCGCCCGCGACCTGACGCGGAAGGGACGAGATGCCCCGGGGCCCCGCGGCAGCACGTCCCCGTCCCGTCAGGTCGGGCGGCGCAGCCCGGCCGGGCCCGGCGCGGCCCGCCGGGCCTCGCCGCCCCTCAGCGCCGGCGGCGCGGCACGACGAGCGGCGTCCCCGTCACCGGGTCGGGCACGACCAGGCAGGGCAGGTCGAAGACGCGCTCGACGAGCTCTGCGGTGAGCACGTCGGCGGGCGTGCCGGTCGCGACGACGTCCCCGTCGCTCATGACGATCAGGTCGGTCGCGTAGCGCGCGGCCTGCGCGAGGTCGTGCAGCACGGCGACGACGGTCGTGCCCTGCTCGTGCAGCCGGGCGAAGAGGTCGAGCAGGTCGTACTGGTGCGCGACGTCGAGGAACGTCGTCGGCTCGTCGAGCAGCAGCACCGAGGTCTGCTGGGCGAGGGCCATCGCGACCCAGACCCGCTGGCGCTGCCCGCCTGACAGCTCGTCGACCGGCACGTCGCCGAGCTCGACGAGGTCGGTCTGGGCGAGCGCCGAGGCGACGGCCTCGCGGTCCGCCTGCGACCACTGCCGGAACATCCCCTGGTGCGGGTAGCGACCTCTCGAGACGAGCTCGGCCACGGTGATGCCCTCGGGGGCCGTCGACGACTGGGGCAGCAGGCCCACCGTGCGCGCCGCCTCCTTCGCGGGCACCCGGGCGAGGTCGCGGCCGTCGAGCAGCACCGTGCCGGCGCGGGGGGCGAGGAGGCGCGCGAACGCCCGCAGGAGGGTCGACTTGCCGCAGGCGTTCGGCCCGACGATGACCGTGAACGAGCCCTCGCGGACCTCCGCGTCGATCGACCGCGAGACGGTGCGGCGGTCGTAGGCGAGGTGGGCGCCGCGGGCGGCGAGGCGCGGGGCGGCGGGGTCGGGCGGGGCGGTGTCGGTCACCGTGTCCTCCGGGATTCTGCGACGAGCAGGCTGACGAGGTAGGCGCCGCCGATGACGAGCGTGACGAGGCCGACGGGGACGGGGGTCGTGGTGACGTGCTGGGCGACGACGTCGGCGACGAGCAGCAGCAGCCCGCCGACGAGCGCCGCGGCGAGCAGCGGCACGCCGGCCGAGCGCACCACGCGCCGGGCGAGCTGCGGCGCCGCCAGGGCGACGAAGACGATCGGCCCGGTGCTCGCGGTGACGACGGCGGTCAGGGCCACGCCGACGACGACGAGAGCGAGGCGCGAGCCCTCGGCGCGCAGGCCGTGGGCCCGGGCCGCGTCGTCGCCGAGCTCGAGCTGCCGCAGGGGGCGCGCGAGGCCGGCGACCACGACGGCGAGCACCGCGAGCAGCGCCGCCGCGGGCACGAGCTGCGACCAGCCGACCAGGGCGAGCGACCCTGCTCCCCAGAACGACGCCGAGAGGGCGACCTCGGCCTGGGCCCGCAGCAGCAGCCAGCTGTTCACGGAGTGCAGCAGGGCCGTGACGGCGATGCCGACGACGATCAGCCGGAGCCCGTGCACGCCTCGGCGCCAGGCGAGCAGGTACACGACGAGGGCCGTGACGAGCCCGCCCACGAGGGCGCCGGCGGCGGTGCCGACCGCCGACGCCGCACCCGAGACGATGACGACGATCGCCCCCGTGTAGGCGCCGGTCGAGAAGCCGATCACGTCGGGCGAGCCGAGCGGGTTGCGGGTCAGCGACTGGAAGACGGCACCGGAGGCGCCCAGCGCGGCCCCGAAGACGAGGGCGGCCAGCACGCGGGGCAGCCGCCACTGCAGGACGATCACCGAGCCGGGGCCGTCGCCGCCGAGCAGCGCCTGGAGCACCTGCGCCGGGCTGAGCGGGTAGTCGCCGAGGCCGAGCGCCACCAGGGCCACGACGACGGCGACGAGCGCGACGACGGCCGTGGCGACGGCCCGGCGGCCACGCGGCCGGAGACGCCCCGGCAGCCGTCCCGGCAGGAGGGCGCGGTCGCGACCGGGCGGGCCGCCGCCCTGGCGGACGGCGCTCACCGCAGGCCGCCCGACCGTCGACGGGCCACGAGGATGAGCACGGGGGCGCCGATCGCGGCCGTCACGAGGCCGGCGGCGAGCTCGCCGGGAGGCGCCACGACGCGTCCCAGCACGTCCGCGAGCAGCAGCAGCACCGGGCCGAGCAGGGCGCTCAGCCCGATCGTCCACGGCTGGCTGGCCCCCACGACGCCGCGCGCGGCGTGGGCGACCATGAGGCCCAGGAACGCGACCGGGCCGACCACCGCGGTGGCGCCTCCTGCGAGCAGGGTGACGACGACCAGGGCGACGACGCGGACGAGGGGGACGGAGACGCCGACGGAGGAGGCGTGGTCGTCGCCGAGGGACACCGCGTCGAGCGGCCGTGAGACGAGCAGCGCGACGACGACGCCGACCGCGACGAAGGGGGCTACGGTCGCGACCGGGCCCCAGCCGCGGTCGGCGAGCGAGCCGACCTCCCAGGCGCGGACGGCGTCGAAGCGCCGCGGGTCCGCGAGCACGATCGACGAGGTGACGCCGCTGAGCACGGCCCCCAGGGCGATGCCCGCCAGCGTGAGCCGCGCCGGGCTGCCGCCCGATCGGCCTCCTCCCCCGACGAGCGAGACCGCGACCGCGGCGAGCGCCGCCCCGGCGAACGAGAACCAGATCCAGCCGCTCGCCGCGGTGACCCCGGCGAAGCCGACGGCGAGCGCCACCGCGAAGGCGCTGCCCGCGGTGACGCCGAGGATGCCGGGATCGGCGAGCGGGTTGCGGGTGACGGCCTGGACGACCGCCCCGGCGACGCCGAGGCCGGCTCCGGCCACGAGGGCGGCCGCCGTGCGGGGCAGCCGCAGGTCGAGCACGGCCGCCACGTCGGCGGGTGCGACGCCGGTCGGCGCGGCGCCGCCCGGGAGGAGGCCGGCGAGCACGTCGACGACGTCGGCGAGGGCGACGGGACGCGCGCCGACGCCGAGGCTCAGCAGCACGGCGAGCACGAGCAGGGCGGCGGCGCCGACGAGGGCGACCACCCGCGTGCGGGTGCGGGCGACGGTCCGCGGTGCCCGGGCGGAGCCGGGCAGGGTGGTGGTCGCCATGGAGATGAGCTTAGGCTAACCTCACCTGGGTCTCGCCACGACGGCGAGCCCCCGCTGCCCGGCGGTGCCCGCCCCGGGCCCCGTCGCCGGTCGCCGCACTCCCCGTGCACCGCCGCCCCCGACTCCCGAGGACACCCCATGCGCTCTCCCGTCACCGCCGTCGCCGTCCTGGCCGCCGCCTCCCTCGCCCTCGTGGGCTGCTCGTCCGGCGCGGCCGACGACCAGTCCGCCACGAGCGGCCCGAGCGTCGCCGCCGGCACGTTCCCCGTGAGCGTCGACACCAAGTTCGGCGAGGTCACGATCGACCAGCAGCCGCAGCGCGTCGTCGCCCTCGGCTGGGGCGACGCCGAGACCGCGCTCGCCCTCGGCGTGCAGCCGGTCGGAGCCTCCGACTGGCTCGCGTTCGGCGAGGACGCCGACGGGGTCGGCCCCTGGGCCCAGGGCCTGTACGACCAGTCGCCCGAGATCATCGGCACGCTCGAGCCCTCCTACGAGGCGATCGCGGCCCTTCAGCCCGACCTCATCCTCGACACCAAGGGCTCCGGCGACCAGGACCGCTACGACCGCCTCTCGAGCATCGCCCCCACCGTGGGCGTGCCCGAGGGCGGCGACGCCTACCTGACCGACTTCGAGGACCAGATGGAGCTCGTCTCCACCGCCCTCGGCCTCGAGGACGAGGGCGACCGCCTCGTCGCCGAGGACGAGTCGGCCGTCGACGCCGTCGCGGACGCGCACCCGGAGTGGGACGGCCTGACCGTCACCGCCGCCACGAAGACCAGCGAGGGCTGGGGCGCCTACGTCGAGGGCAGCGAGCGCGTCGACCTGCTCGAGGAGCTCGGCTTCGAGCAGAACCCGGCGATCGCCGCGCTCTCCCCGAACTCGGGCGGCTTCTCGGTGACGATCTCGTCCGAGCAGCTCGACGTGATCGACGCCGACGTGATCGTGGCGTTCCCGATCTACATCGACACGACCGAGATCACCGACGACCCGCAGTGGAAGGCGCTGCCCGCCGTGCAGGCCGGCCACGACCTGGTCATCGACGGCGACGTCTCGGCCGCGTACTCGCTGAGCAGCGCGCTGTCGCGCCAGTACGCCCTCGACCAGCTCGTGCCGCTGCTCGAGACCGCGACGCAGGACTGACCGGGGCCGCCCCGTGACCGGCACCGCCGCCTCCCCGGCCCGCACCGTCCGCGCGCAGCACGTCTTCGTCGTCGAGCGCACCGAGCGGCTGTCGCCGCACCTCGTGCGCGTGACGCTCGGCGGCGACGCCTTCGACGGGTTCGTCGAGGCCGGCGCCGAGCAGCTCGCGGCCGCCGACCGCTACGTGAAGCTGCTGCTGCCGCCGCGTCCCGGCCTCGGGCTCACGCCGCCGTTCGACCTCGACGAGCTGCGGGCCGTGCTCGACGCCGACGACGTGCCGGTGCGGCGCACGTACACGGTCCGCCGCGTCGACGCCGCGACGCGGACGATCGCCGTCGAGTTCGTCGTGCACGGCGACGAGGGCGTGGCGGGGCCGTGGGCGCTCGCGGCGCGGCCGGGCGACCTGCTGCAGATGTCGAGTCCCGGCGGCCTGTGGAGCCCGTCCGACGACCCGCGGGTGCTCGACCTGCTGCTCGGCGACGACTCGGCCCTGCCGGCCGTCGCCTCCGCCCTCGAGGCGATGGCGGACGACGCCCGGGGACTCGCCCTGCTCGAGGTCGAGGGAGCGTCGGACGAGCTCGACCTGGTGCGGCCGTCCGGCGTCGAGCTGCGCTGGCTGCACCGCGACGGCGCCCGTGCGGGCAGCGTCCTGCTCGAGGCCCTGCGGGCGCTCGAGCCGCCGACGTCGCCCCTGCGGGTCTTCGCCCACGGCGAGCGAGGGGCCATGAAGGAGGCGCGGGTCGTCCTGCACGACACCTGGGGCCTCGACCGGTCGTCGCTGTCGCTCAGCGCCTACTGGGCGCTCGGTCGCGTCGAGGACGCGTTCCAGGCGGAGAAGCGCGAGCCCGTCGGGGCCCTCTTCGCCGACTGACCGGACTAGCTCGCGGCGGGGTCGCGCAGCACGCGGCGGACGAGGTCGACGAGCGCCTCGGGCGGGAGGGCGGCCAGCTCGGCGGCCGTCACGCGGCGTCCTGCGCGGTCATCAGCGAGACGATGTCGATGGCCTCGGTCGCGATCGACACGTGGTCGACGGCGGATGCGGGGGTGAAGGGGATCTGGGTCACGAGGTGCCTCTCGGGTGAGGGGAGCAGGGGGAACGGTCGCGTCCGGGGTGCTGGACGGGGCCGTGGTCGTCGGAGTGTCGACGTCCGGCGGTGCCGGAGGGGGCGGTGCCGAGGGGGTGCGGGGCGGCTCGTCGTCGGCACACGGCCGACGTCGGGCGCCGCGACGTCAGGCGCCGGGGGCGGCGAAGAAGTCGCTGTAGGTCACGTCGGCGGTGGCCCGGACGGGGCGCGACGTGCGGACGGGGCGTCGGTAGGAGCCGATGCGGACGGGGACGGCGCCGGGTGCGGCGACGTAGCTGCTCACGCGGCGTGCGGAGCGGAGGGGGCGGTTCGCCGCCGGCGTCTCGCGGACGAGCCGGGAGGAGCGAGAGGCGGTCTGGACAGGATCGAGGATCGTCATGAGGACACGACCGTGGTCTGAGGCGTAGCTGGCCTCGCGTCAACCGGGTGCACGGTGCTCCGCGAGGACCACCAGGTGTTGGCGGCGTATCGGCGAAGAGCAAGGGAGGGGAAGATCCGGTACCCCGACGCTATGCCCCCGAGCCCGCTGTGCCTAATGCGGAAAGCTAAACGGCTTGAGAACATCGCAAACCGGACAGGCCCGCGGCCGCTAGCGGCCGCCCGCGGCGGAGCCTAGGAGGCGGCGGGACCGGCGTCGAGGATCTCGGCCACCGCGTCGAGCAGCGTCGACAGCCGCGTGCGCTCCCGGGTCGACAGGGTGGCGGCGAGCTCGGCGAGGGCCTCGTCCGCCTCACGGGTCGCGCCCTCGAGCAGCGCGCACGTGCCCGGCGTCAGGCTGAGGATGCGCTGGCGGCCGTCGTGCGGGTCGGGCTGCCGCTCGACGTGCCCCAGCGCGACGAGCCGGTCGACGATGATCGTCGCCGCGGCGCTGGTGACGCCGAGCTGGTGCGCGATGTCCTTCGCGTGGGCGTTCGTGCCCTTCGTCTCGCAGTGCTGGATGAGCGTGACGGCGGCGAGGTCGTTGCCGCTGAGCTGGAGCTGCTGGCGCAGCTGCAGCGCGAAGGCGATGTCGGCGTCGCGCACCCGGCGCATCCGCGACAGGATCTCGGCCGCCGCGTCGGTCGGCGCCCGCTCCGCGAGCAGCGGCATGCCGGTGTCGACGACCTGGGCGTTCCGCAGGTCCTGCTCGGTGGGCTCGGTCGTCGCGACCGCGTCGTGGTCGTCGGGTGCGTGCAGTGCGGGGCGGGCCATGACGGCCTCGATTCTGGGTCGGTGCTCGGAGGAGGGCTCTCCACGACAGACCTGACTGGCGCAGCCCGCCCAGTCAACACCCCGCGGCCCCGGCGGAGGCCAGGCTCCGGCCCGGGTCAGGCTGCGCCGACCTCGAGCTCGCCGACCGCGGCGCCCTCGGCGCCGAACACCACGCGCCGGTTGCCGACCTTCTCGCTGAAGAACCGGTCGTGGCTGACGACGACCACGGCCCCCGGGAAGTGCACGAGCGCCCGCTCCATCACCTGCGTGCTCGCGAGGTCGAGGTGGTTCGTCGGCTCGTCGAGCAACAGCACGGAGGCGCCCGACAGCAGGCACTGCGCCATCGCGACCCGGGCCCGCTGACCCCCGCTGAGCGCGCCGATGCGCTGCTTCACGTCGGCCTCCGAGAACTGGAACATGGTGAGGAACCGCGCGACCGACTTGCGCGTCGCCGTCAGCGCGAGGCTGTCGGGCATGGCGTTCACCGCGTGCGTGACGGTGTCCTGGTCGTCGAGGTCGGCGAGCACCTGGTCGTACGAGACGACGCGGGCGCCGGCCGCCCAGTCGACGCGCCCGCGGTCGGCCCGCTCCTCCCCCGCGAGCACGCGCAGCAGCGTGCTCTTGCCGCTGCCGTTCGAGCCGGAGACGACCATCCTGTCGCGGCGGCGCAGCTCGAACGAGACGTCGTCGAACAGGGTGCGGTCGCCGTACGACTTGCCGAGCCCCTCGACGCGGCAGAGCACGTCCTTGACGTGCAGCCCGCCGTAGATCTCGGTGATGATCTGGTCGACGGGGCGGGGCGTGCGCTGCTTCTTGATCTTCGCGAGCTCCTTCGTGAGGCCGCCCGCGCCTCCTGACTTCTGGGCCTTGGCGACCTTGGCCGCCTCGCGCCGGTCCGAGATGCCCTCCGACTCGAAGGCGAGCAGCTCGGACTCGTGCGCGAACTGCTGCTCGATGGTCTTGAGGCGGAACTGCTTCTGCACGACGTACTCGGCGAAGTCGCCCGGGTACTCGTGCAGGTGGAACGCCTCGACCTCGACGATGCGCGTGACGACCGCGTCGAGGAACTGCCGGTCGTGCGAGACGACGACGGCCGCGCCGCGGAAGTCGCGGAACCACTGCTCGAGCCACTCGACGCCCGCCACGTCGAGGAAGTTCGTCGGCTCGTCGAGCAGCAGCACGTCGGGCTGCTCGAGCAGGATCTTGGCGAGCGCGGCGCGGTTGCGCCAGCCGCCCGACAGGTCGTCGATGGGCAGCGAGCGGTGCTCGTCGGTGAAGCCGAGCGTGGTCAGCGCCGTGTCGATGTGGCGGGGGTAGTCCCAGCCGTCCTGGCGGTCCATCTCGGCGAAGAGCTCGGCCTGGCGCTCGATCAGGCGGGTCAGCTCGTCGCCCTGGTCGGGGTCGACGGCCGCGACGGCGATGGCGGCGTCGATCTCGGCGAGCTCGGCCTCCATGGCGCGCACGCCCTCGAACAGGCCCTGCAGCACCTCGGTCACCGTCGAGGTGCCGTCGAGCTCGCTGAACTGCGAGAAGTAGCCGATGCGCGTGCCCGGCTCGACCGTGACGGTGCCCTCGTCGGGCTGCACCTGCTCGAGCACGAGCTTGAGCAGCGTCGACTTGCCCGACCCGTTGCGTCCGATCAGCCCGACGCGGTCGCCCTGCTCGAGCCGGAAGAAGGCCTCGCGCAGCACGGGGGCGTTCTCGAAGCGGACGGACACGTCGTGCAGTCGGATGAGGCTCATCCGTCGATCATCGCAGGGCCGACGAGCGCAGGAGGCGCGGGCCCGGTCGCCGACGACCGCCCACGCATTCGCAAACTGGACAGAGCACCCGCCCGGCGCGTCGCGGGGAAAGCCCTGGTCGCGCCGCGACGCTAGAGCGTCTAACGAATTCGAGCCCTGTGACCAGCATTTTCTCGGTTTGGAGCGGCCCGCCGACCGACGTAGCGTGGGAGCAGGCCGGGACGTCGTGAACCCCCGGTCCGGTGTCTCGCGGAGCGCGGATGAGCTTCACGGCAGGACCGCGCTCCCGAGGCACCACTCCCCCGACGGCCCGAGGCGGCCGGGGCGACGATGCGCGTCGGTGCGGCCGGGGTCAGCGGCCGGTGCGGTAGGCCGAGGCCGGCGCGGGACGGCCCTTCGCGGCGGCGCGGCGCTCGAGCAGCGCGGACAGCACGGGCGTGACGAGGGCGATGACGATCCCCACGATCACCACGACGGCTCCGAGGACGATCAGGGCGACGATGAAGGACTCCATGCAGCGATCCTCCCCGGGCCGCGACGGGGGCGCAACCTCCGGGGCACAAGGTGCACGACGCGCACAGCAGCCTCTCGGCCCGGCCACACGGGGCTGTCGGTCGTCGGGCGTAGATTCACCGGCATGAACGACATCGCACCCGACTCCCCCGCCGCCGGCACCACCACCGAGCGAGCCGTCCTCGCCGGTGGCTGCTTCTGGGGCGCGCAGCAGCTGCTCCGTCGTCGACCCGGCATCGTCTCGAGCCGCGTCGGCTACTCGGGCGGCCACACCCCGAACGCCACCTACCGCAACCACGCCGGTCACGCCGAGGCCGTCGAGATCGTCTTCGACCCCTCGGCGATCAGCTACCGCGAGCTGCTCGAGTTCTTCTTCCAGATCCACGACCCGTCGACGAAGGACCGCCAGGGCAACGACATCGGCGACAGCTACCGGTCGGCGATCTTCTACACGTCCGACGAGCAGCGCGCGACGGCGCTCGACACGATCAGCGACGTCGACGCCTCGGGCCTCTGGCCGGGCAAGGTCGTCACCGAGGTCGAGGCCGTCGGCGACTTCTGGGAGGCGGAAGAAGAGCACCAGGACTACCTGGAGAAGCTCCCCAACGGCTACACCTGCCACTTCGTGCGTCCCGGCTGGGTCCTGCCGAAGCGCGAGCAGGAGGCCGTCGCGAGCTGACCTCGGTCGCTCGGCAGCGAGGCACATGCGCCTGCTGCGCTGAGGGCGGCGACGTCGAGGGCACCGGCACCTGGTAAGCAGGGTGCATGCCCCTTGACGTCGCCGCCCTCCGCTCTGCCTACCCGTCCCTCTCGTCGGGCATCGCCCACTTCGACGGACCGGGCGGCACGCAGACCCCCCGGGTCGTCGGCGAGGCGATCCTCCGTGCGATGACGGGGCCCACGTCGATCCGCGGCACGAGCACCCTGTCGGAGCGCAACAGCGAGGCGACGGTGCAGGCGTTCCGCGCCGCCTACGCCGACCTCCTCGGCGTGCCCGCCGCGGGCGTCGTCCACGGCCGCAGCGCGACCCAGCTCACCTACGACTTCTCGCGCCACCTCTCGGCGTCGTGGGGCCCCGGCGACGAGGTCGTCGTCTGCCGCCTCGACCACGACTCGAACATCCGCCCCTGGGTGCAGGCCGCCGAGGCCGTCGGCGCGACGGTGCGCTGGATCGAGCTCGACCCGGCGACGGGTGAGCTCGACCTCGCGTCGGTGGCCGCGGCGATCACCGACCGCACCCGTCTCGTGGCCCTGACCGCCGCCTCCAACCTGCTCGGCACCCAGCCGCCGGTCGCCGCGATCGCCGACCGGGCGCACGCCGTGGGCGCGCTCGTGTGGGTCGACGCCGTGCACTTCGCGGCGCACGAGGTCGTCGACCGGGCGGCGCTCGGCGCCGACTTCGTCGTCTGCTCGCCCTACAAGTTCGCCGGGCCGCACTGCGGCGTGCTCGGTGCCGACCCCGAGCTGCTCGAGGGCATCCGTCCCGCCAAGCTGCTGCCCTCGACCGACGTCGTGCCCGAGCGCTTCGAGTTCGGCACGCTGCCGTACGAGCAGCTGGCCGGGGCCACGGCCGCCGTCGACTTCCTGGCCGGCATCGCGCCCGGCGACGCGACCAGCCGCAGGGAGGCGCTGGTCGCCTCCTTCGCCGCGGTCCACGAGCACGAGACCGCCCTGCGCACGCAGCTCGAACGCCGACTGGGGCAGGTCGCGGGGCTCACGCTGCACTCCCGGGCGGCGCGACGCACGCCCACCCTCTACGTGACGATCGCGGGGCGCCGGATGCGCGACCTCGCGGCGCACCTCGCGACCCGCGACGTGCTGGCTCCCGCCGGCCACTTCTACGCGATCGAGGCGTGGCAGGCGATGGGCCTCGACGACGACACGACCGGCCTGCGCATCGGCCTCGCGGCGTACACCGACCAGGACGACGTCGACCGGCTCGTCGCCGGCGTCGAGGAGTTCGTCGCGGGCTAGGCCGGCGGCGGTCGCGGCCGGCGCTCCCGTGGGCGCGAACCGACGGAAAAGGCTCCTCAGGCGGGCCTGAGGAGCCTTCTGCGTCGGTTCACGGCGGCCCCGGCAGGGCCTCGGGCCTAGGGCCCGGCAGGGCTAGGCCTGCAGCTTCTCGATCAGCTGGGCCTTGGTGAGGCGCGAGACGCCGGTGACGCCCTTGTCGGTCGCGAGCCCGCGCAGCGCGACGAGGGTCTGGGCGTGCAGGTCGACCTGCGCCTCGGAGCCGTCGTGGGCGGTGACCGTCGTCTCGTCGGCGTGCGGCAGCGGCGGCGTGTAGGCCGCCTCGGGGCCCTTCGGCGCGCCGGTCGTCGGCACGACGGACTTCTGGGCGACCTCCGCCTCGACCTGCTCGTGCGACTTCGTGGGCTGGGGCGCCGGCTCGCGCGCGGACTCCGAGGAGGCGGTGGGCGCCTCCCCTGCAGAGCTCGCGGCCGCCTTCTTCACGGCCTTCTTCGTCGCCTTCTCGGCGGCGCTGATCTTGCTCGCGGCGGTGTCGAGGGCGTCCTCGACCGAGCCGCGGGCCTTCTTGGTCTTCTTCGTGCCGTCGGCCTTCGCCAGCGCCTTGACGCCCTTGCGGGCGTCGTCGACGGCGGACAGGGCGGAGTCGAGCGCCGCGGTCGCGGCCTTCTGGAGCTTCTTCGTGCTGGCCACGGGGCCTCCTGGGTTCGGGTGCGGGGTCGTGCGCGGGGTCGTGCTCAGGTCGACCTCAGCCTGGCACCGGTCCAGCCGGGCTGCAGCGCCCTGGGAGCCGTCTCCCAGCAACCACCGGGCGGCCGGGGCCGGCGCCGACCGGGCCGGCGTCGGCGCCCGGGCTCAGTGCCGTGCGGGCGGGGTG
>Ga0265780_10009358_pt1 | contig 11756 bp, 12 predicted proteins | sample P1T30metagenome_FD_192432 | JGI IMG/M metagenome (GOLD analysis project Ga0265780, IMG submission 192432) | Plant litter microbial communities from East Loma Ridge, Irvine, California - P1 T30 | ecosystem: Environmental > Terrestrial > Plant litter > Unclassified | place: USA: California... | reverse complement strand
TCTGTTGTCTTTACTAACTGTTACAGAGTAGTCACGCTTTTCGTTTTGCTCGTGAACGTGCTAGCTCTATTATTCGTCTTCTTCCTCGTCCGCGTGTAATCTCAGAATTACCTAGGTGGCATATACAACATCTCTAGCCGAACTTTGCGTTGCAGGAAACATCCCACACAAAGTTAAAAAGCCACGAAGTGCAGCTCGCGCTGTAACACTGCGCTATTCAACAGGTTTTCTGCTGCTAGAACTACGCCGTCTCCTCTCGCATGCATAGTTATTCTTTTCCGTGTTAATACTACCGTTATCTATAGTATGAAGACGCTACTTCTAGCATAATGCCTAGTCTTCTACTCCCTAGTGTATTATACTTGCGACTTCTGTCATCTGCGAGAGTGTCCCGTCTCTTCGTCTAGGTCGTCGATGTTAGAGAAGTTGTAAGTGGTTTGTTTCGCTTTGCGTTCTCGCAGAACCATTCTAAGCTTGGGTGAAAGGGACTTTTGCTCTCTATTACATTACTTGGACAGTCGCAGAACACAGAACTATATCCTTGTCTTAAGCTCGAAGCTATGCAGGCGACATAACGAGATTGGAGTGCGCAATGGCTACTAGGTCGTGTGCGCTTATTAAGTGTCGCGAGTGTAGATAAGGTAGTAGGACGACTAGTTAGAGGGGATGTGTGTTGAGAAGCTTAGATCGAAGAAGGAGAAGAGGGAAGAGTAAGAAGAATAGAATGAGAGGGTGATAGAGGCTTCGGGAGGAGCGGAGAAAGCAGGGGATAGCTGTGATAGCTGATGCAGCGAAGGAACAGATATATAGAAATACATAGCGAGATTTGAGTAGATCGTGATAAAAGGAGTGCGAAGTACAGGAAGCCTTGCAGTTTTAATAAACGGATAGAGAGATAGGGGGTGTATACTGCGATATCAGGCTCCGACCTGCCTTACTATGGTTTTTAGCACTTTTACTTATCCTCTCTCTCGCGAATAATGTGATATTGCATTTACTTTGCTACAACATCTCTCTAGACATTGCGTAGTTCCTACAAGAGAGCAATGCGCATTCCTCTACTCGAAATATATAGGTGTCTCTATATCTTCCTTGCTCTACCCGAAAATGCTCAATTGTAGTTGACAACAAACCAAGACACGTTCTCGCTTCATAATCTTGCTAAGACACTATTAAATTGACGAAAAGCGCTACACAGATATTGCTAAGAAGATGTTCGCGCGTCGATTTGCTCAATTGTCTCTCCATGCCTTCTTGCAGCATTCTATTGGGCTACCCTGTACTAAAGCAGCTACGCTTCGCTTCTTTGGATTGCTCTACATGCTGCGGACGCGGGAGAATAACAAGAGTTACGCGCGACTCGCTCTGAGACGTGGTAAGTTCTCCTTGAATTGGTTCATGTCCTTGTGCATTGTTAGTCTCTTCCTAAGACACGAGGGCTGAGTCTCGCGACTTACGCCCTTGCTTTACTTCTGATTAAGCACTACGACTTTGCTGTCTATGCTACTTTGTGGCTTCTCCTCCGTCTTGTCTTCGCTATTAGGGCGTAGTCCTAGTTTGGTCTGGTCATTGAGATGGTTCTTTGGTATACAGTGTGATCGTGATAGCTTTGCTGTGATTCTCAGCCAGTCACTGAGAAGGGAGCGTAACGAAGACAGGAACTGCGAGCGTAGATGCGCAATTCCATCCTCACATTCTTTCTTTAGACACCAGCAGCAGCACATCATCGTTGTATACTCTGGTCGTTGAGAAGGAACTCTACCGAGAACCATGATACATCTTAGCACTGGCACATTCGTGACAGCAATCGATCAGATAGGATGCGAAGGTAGTGCCAGTCCATACAACATCAATTGGCCGTATCGACTCGTGAGAATGGGTCGTCTTTGAAAGGATGAGTAGTGTTTGAGAATTGACGATCTCAATCTTCATTCCATGTTTACATTCGAACGAAAGCTTGTACGGGTAGACGGATCTAGGCGAGATGTCAAAAAGATTAGGTTGATACTTCGCTTACTTGTTTCAGATTTCGGGAGTGAATGCCGTGATTGTGGTGAAAGATACTTTGTGTGTTTGGGAGAAGTTGGAGAAGACGGGTACTCTTCCGTTCGGCCAACGCGGACTCCGAGTGATGCGTCCACCGCGCGAATAGAAATGAATGTCAACTTTTCTACGCAGGATACTTACCCCGTTCCAGTTACTGGTGGTGAGACGGCTGTTATTCCCTTGACGAATAGACTTATGATGTGGTGGCGTGATTGCTGCATACCTAGGTAGCTACCTTGGTAGTCTCGAAGCTCTATCGGTAACTGTGAGCATGCTCTCGCACTCGTCTTGCGATCGCACTCGTCTCGGGATAATTCGATTGTAGCGATTGTAAGCGGTACATTGGGTGGTTGGGTGTGTAACCTTGGAAGGGCGCTGATTTGCCGACAGAGTCTGAACTGGTACGTCTCCGTTTGCATCCGCGGTACTGCGATGTGCTGTCCTAGTCATATTACTTGTCAACAAATCTCTTCATCGCATAACAGGGCGTCTTGGGGATACCATGGTGCTTTTCTCGATTCATTGCACTAAGGGAAGACCCAGTTTTAGCAAAGCAAGTTGGTAGATGGACTCCGTACTGTGCGTACCTGACTGGCGATACAGTCGTCGAATAGTCGGTAACATCTGACGTTCAAACAAGATATGCAAAGGCCATGATGATCATTCCATGTACAAACAATCCGTCTGACGATGTACGCTGAAGCTTACCTGAGATGTGCAGCCTGAGCTCAGGGCACTGACTCTTCCCGCGTTGTACCTCGTACGAACCTCACAATGATGTGCCGGAGGTATTGCCGTATCTAGTTTTTGATCTGCCTTTCCACGATCCATGACTCAACCAGCATAGACGGATGGCCTTACATTGTTTCGACAAATCGGACGGGCAGTTGTGCCTTCTGTATTGGGGGATAGAGTTCTATCCACACCATGCATGAAGCTGCATGATGTCATCGCAGGAAACCGCTTCCTTTTGACCCAACATCCATCTCAACGAAGCCATATCGCATGTTCGAGACACCAAAACGCCATGTTCATGCTAACGAGTGACGTTGGCTTCAGTCCTCCGCGGAGCTCATGCCAAGCATCACGAATCTTACCAATGGCGCAGCCGCTAGCGGAGCATAGACATGGGAAGGTACATACATAGCATTGCCAACGCCCCGGATCTACAACAAGCCTCAACACCATCGCTTATTCACCCATTACCAAGACTGCATCTCACGAACTTTTGAGTTTCTTCGTGGGCAATCTTGCTGCCTTCCGAGCCATGACGTGTGGCGTACCTATGATACGACTGGTGGCAAACCTACTTCTGGAGGCGGGTCCAGCGTGTCTCATTCGCGGTCTCGACGCCGTTGAACCAATTTTGATCGCTGCCGGCAGCATCTCGGAACCTTGACTGTCTCGATCCGACGGTGGAGACCGCAAAAGGCCCTTTAGGAAAGAGGATATAAGCCATGAGGGAGTCGCTACTGTCCCCAGTACAGAAACTCAGAGTTTGCTATCTCGTGCGGAGAAGCACAATGGTCGACGACGCCTCGTGGCGAATGCGGCATCCCATGCAGCCCTCACTCGCTACGCTTACCAGGGGTATTTCCGCGAACCTTACCAACGCATCGCCAGCTGCGCCTCGCTGAAACTACCCATCGAATACGGATTCGGATTATGGCGACAGTCTACCTTACCTCCCGACCAGATGCATGACCTCTGTCGTACCTGTTGGGTGGCATGACGACGACTGCGCGGCAAACACCGGCCCATACCGCCAATTAGGTGTACATGAAATCTCTCGAGTATGGAGCAACTGTCGGCGCCATTGCTCCGTTTCATGACCATCCCGTGGGACATGGCCAGTCAGTACCAGTTTTGATGTTCGGGAAGCGGTCAGTCCGGAGTTGAGGCCTTGTCGCCAGTTGGAGCAGTGTTCAGAGCCCTGACATCCCGTCATGGAGACCATTTAGCCTCACGGACGGAACCCCTCGTCCTTGCCCATGCCAGATTTTGCGTGCACAGTTCCCTTTATCATACCAGAGCCGCATCAGCACTTGGAAAATATATCGCAAAAACCCCGGGACATCCATTACGGAATACCTGCCCATAACAGCCCAACGGGGGAATCTCGGCTAGTTACAGTCACCCTAGTAAGGCACTAACGAAGCTCCCGTCGCTTTGCAAGAACCGCCCGTGCCAACGCTGCAGGATGCCCAGCGGTCAGGCTAGGATGTTTCCCAAGCAAGGTCCAGCCCACCAGACCGCCTAAGCCCCATGGCTTGCGACCGTGTGGTAGGCGTTTGACCGGCGTCCGACGCGCTGCCCTGCAGACTCTTTCCCCAGCCGTGGAACCAGGGACGCAGGCCGCTTCTCCATGTTGGATCATTGGACTCGCGAGCCATCACCCCCATGTCAACTCGCGCAGTGATGCTAACTAGTTGAGTCTAATATGCACTTTGGACGCTTGGGCTTTTCAATCGTCCAGGTTACCTAGGTGCGAATGAGCATTCATTCAAGCACAATGACACAAGGAACCTTCGATGATATCTCCCCGAGTGTAGGCGCAACATGTCTGTTGTACTAATAGGAACCAGCGGATCCGCTCGGCGACTGCATTCCTCATCAAGTAGATGACGAGACGTTCCCACACTAGCTTGTCCTCCAACATGGCTTCCACTCCTACCACCACTGCTCCGGTCAAGCGGGCTTGCGATAGGTACGTCGTCGTCGGTACACATTCACATGCCACACCACTAACATCATCAACTTGTAGCTGTCACAGAAGAAAAGTAAAGTGCATTGGTGAAGGCACGGCCCCTTGCAAAAACTGCGTCTCTGCTGGCCTTGCATGCACGTACAATGCCATCCCACAGAAGAAAGGACCTAAAGGCAGTCGTGCCAAAGTCCTGTCCGAACTTCGCGAAACACAACGCAATGCCCAACTTGCTGCTGGATTCCCAACCGACCTTGGCTTCGATGGCCGCTCACTATCCTCGACATTCGCTCGCACGCCGGGCCTCATGCCCCCCGCTCTCGTTGAGAGTTGCATAGAATACTTCTTCGCCCATGTCTACCCCTCAGAACCCGTCTTGCACCGCCAAAGAGCGCAAGAAGCCGCCGTTGGTATGGACCGCTCCACCGAGGCGTATTGCATGGTAGTCGCACTATGCGCATACGTCATGATCCAGGCCAACCACAAACCACCCGTCAACGTCCTACCACGACCAGAGATGGCCCACATGTCAAACGTCGGCATCGGCCACGTCCTGCTGGAAGAGTCCGTCCGTGTGCGACAAGGCTACGACCACCGCGAGAACCCCTCCCAGATGAGCGTGCTCACATCATGGTTCTACTCTGGTTGCTACTTCGGACTTGCGCGCGAGAACACAGCATGGGCATACCTCCGGGAAGCCACTACACAAGCGCAACTGCTAGGCATGCACGACGAGGAGACTTACAAACACGACCCTCTGGATATATCGCGCAAGCGCGTCCTATACTGGCTCCTCTTTATCGCTGAGAGGTACGACTTTACACCCACGCGTCTTGCTAGACCCTTTGCTAATTGCTTGTAGGACTTATGCCCTGCACAAACACCGCCCAATCACATTATACCCCACCATCCACCCTCCTTCGCTGGACGAGGTCCCCTCCGATCGGCCCATTGCCGTTGGCCTGGAACTTATGATCAACATGTTCAAGATTATCGACGACACATACATCAACCTCTGGAACCGAGTGCACAACACACATGCAAGCGCTGCATGGATTACGCAAATTCAAACCCAGCTCTCCGAGGCGGTACCAGCATACTTCGAGTGCACAGAGGTCCAGGAAGTCCAGATTCGCATAACTCAACAATGGCTGCGATCGCAGACATGGCAGCTAAGTGTCTGCCAGGGTCTTGTGAGCAGCGTCTCCAACGACATCCCCCTCACATTCAAATACCCAATCGAAATCGCAAGGGACCTTCTCACAATCTCGCATCAATTCTCGCAACAAGCCATGGAGATGCACGGCGTCGGACTGGTGAGTATTTTCCCGTTAATTTTCCGCATCATCATCCCCCAATTTTTGGAGATTGTCACCGCTAGAGCCCCTCCATCTCCAGCTGCAACAATCCCTGTTGTATTCGATCGCGCTAGTGCCGCACTAGGCAACGTCTATCTCTGACGTCCATGCCCTGACTAGCCAAACTGGCAGCACTGTCCCTTCCACCTATACCCCTGCCACGTTTTACCCTATCTGTCACGCCAAACGTTAGCTAACAGCTCTGCAGATCGAGAAGCTATTCGACATTGCGTGTTGTCTAGCAGATGTCGTTGCATGCACATCGTTTTCGCCTGACGCATTCGCTTTGGGCCCTCGCGACTATGTATCGCGATTCCTCACCCTGATATCGACTCTCCGTGGAGGACAGACTCGATACCTCCCTCTACTGCTCACCAAGCTCTCTGAAGTCCTCCCGAACCTTCCGCTTCCCCGGTCTCTGAACCTCCCCCAGACGGTTCCCGCTTCGACGCTCGGCTTAAATTCTACTGGCTCGGGGACACTTCCCTCCAATGTCGCCGACGACTACTCGGCAAACCCGAACGCAACGTCGCCCTCGTATCCTAACAACGATCTGATTCGTCGACTGGCCGCGCAGACTGGAGCCCAACTCCCTTTCAATACGACCCAGCATTCCATGGTCAATGTACCTACTACGCACGTAGGCGACATGTCCCTGTACGACTCCTCCCACAGTACAGCGCATTCCCACTCTTCTAGCTCAGCTCCTAGGAGCACTTCCACGACACCGGGCCCCTACGAGACTCCAATGGCACAACGGGGGTCGCAACTCGTAGGTCATCCGACCATGCAATTACCCACTTCGCACGGCCACATGCAGAGTCATCACATGGGCGTTAATGCCACAGCATACGACCCACGGTTTTCTATTCAGAGTTACCCTGTCGACCCTATGATGTACAAGCAATAGTTTTTTCCTTTGAAGAGTAGGAATATCAACAACGGCGCGGTGGAGTTTCCGGTCCTGACAATGGGCCATTTTTAGATTCGGTAGCATGGTATAGCTTTTGACCATTCAAGTAACGCTCAGCTTTTACAACGGCAACCGCCCTACAATCTTCGAGTGATCAAAGCTTCGAAAAGGAGCACGTGGAACACGGACGACGTTGAACCGCCATGTCACAAGATCTAAAAGCGTCATGTTGCCAGGGCTCAGCACACGAATACCGCGATTCCCGGTCATTAGCGATCTAACGAGCTACGAATGTCAATCCTCCGGTAGTTCTTCCGACGGGAAGGAGCTCATGGTGTCAGAAGCACACGTGCGGGAGGATGAGCTTGCATGCAGGACTAAGACCACCGTGGATATTTTAAGCGATTTGACATGTGTACCATGGGTTAATCGAAGCACCGGCTTGCCTCTTCAAGATGAGGTGTCAAGGGCTATCCATGTGCTGGATTACCGCAGCCATGGCCCGGACGCCCTTCTCGATCGCGAGGATTACGAAAGCGTAGCCAAGAGACGAGCACTGGCACTCGGAATCCTTGGAGGTGGACAATGATTGACTGCGGAACGAGGCGGTTAGGTCTGGGAAAGCCGGTTTTGACATGACATGGTCGCACACTATTGCGGCTGTGTAGCTTCGACGGGACCCGCAACCAGGGAAGGGTATGGCAATCCCGGCCTGTCGTTATTACAACACGAGTTCGGAATCTACCGACGCGTGCAGAATGAAGATCGTGAAGCTCAAGGAGCAAGGTATGCGAACCCGGATAAATGGTTCACAAGGAAGAATAGGGTGAAGTGAGCCCTAGTCAGCCTAGCATCATGTACACGCGTTCAACTTGCTTGTAGTAAAGTCAATCGCTTATGCATAAAACAATTCCAAAATAGCGAAACATGATAGGTGTGGTGAAGCAACTTGGGCAGCCTTAGCTACACAAGACAAGTCGAATACGTTAAAACTCGCGAAACACGTCGTCATGCCACATGCCATATCCCACGCGACTTTGCCATATGCAACAAGGTAGCGACTCATGTCCATTGGGCTGCAACAGGGCTTTCATTTTACCATCTGGGCACCAATCACACGATTCGCGTTGAGAGTGTCTCAAGCTTTATCTCTGGGGTCGGCCCGTCTAACGTCGGAGCGTTTGCTTAGGCACTTTTCGCAAAAGTTTCCTCCGAGTGCTGGCTGAGTGACAGCCGGCCGGGGACGGGGGTGGACCATGTCGCGGTTCTGGCGCTGGAGGCGTTGGATGGGACCCTGGGGATCAGGGACGGGTCAGCCTCGTGGGAAGGAAGAAAAAGGCTTGGTCTTTTCGAGAAGAAAGTCGATTGCGCGTTCCTGTCTTGGTAACAAAGGCCATGTCCCTCCAACGGCGACGGAAAGGCTTGGCGCAACGTGATCAGATGGACCGTGAACCCATGGGAAGGGTAGGCTTAGCTCTCATGGTGAGAAATGCATCGCCGTCTACGAATGCAATCGCCGTCTTAGAGTTCGTTATCATCCGGTGGCCTTTGCCCGCCCTGGGCGACACAGACAGAGGGATTGCGCGATTAGTCGTACGTTGCTGTCGCGTACGACACGTTAGTATTGCGAGGTTTGGGGCATAGTTTGGTACAGCGCACGCACTGGGTCTGAGACTGGCGGTTTGAGCATTAGCATTGTTGAGATTTGCTGCAATTACAGCTGGCCCAATTGCCCAACGTGGTCCTACGACGTCGTGACGCTCGACCATGGGGGTCCATCGTTTGCAAAAAACTCTAATCCCCTACTCCTGTTGTAGCAAAGTGGCGACTATACCAACTCACTCCATGCTCCTCCCATGCACCGGTATCTTCCACCCTCTTTGCATTCCTTCGTCCATGCTTTCTTTCCGGTCGGACCGAATTCCACAGCGCTACGTTTCGCACTCCGCTGCCATCCCAGTGATGACCACGCCGAGTGATCAGGAACCGATCGCCGGGCTCTTCGAAATGGGGCACACTTCCCCTCCCTGGGCGCTTGGAGATGCAAAGGGTCTCGGCTTACGGGTTAGTCATGTGAGCATGGCAATCGTTCAGCGGACTTGCAGGTCGTCGTATCAACTATCGCGCTACTTCGCATGTGGTTGGTTCAGCTGACTAAGATGCATGCAGACTCTGATTGGCGGGTAGCAAGGCCGCTGACTCATACTCGGCTGGCTTGTGCGGCACATGAAATCCCAGGCGGTGGTAGTTGTGCATCCCCGGATGCTCCCATTCGCTCCCTGGTTAGCTGCACAAATTATTATTGTTCAATATTGTACAGATATGGAATGGAACGCACGGCATGCAGCGGCAAGATGCGATGCGACATTTCTGCTGCGCAGCGACAACGGAACGGATGCTCATTTCGCAATCTACCCAGATATCATCTGATCCATAGCGACATCGGGACGGATGCTAATTGCTTCACTTCACTCCCATTGGTACGGAGTCTTCCTTGAACCGCTGAATCAGCGGAACTGCCCGGGCAGTGGGCAGAAAAAACCGCAGTATGTCCTTGTAACCACACTACGAGTTGCTTTTCCTGCACGCCATTGTGCGTCTTGCAGCGGCATACCTCAGCACGGCTTGAATTTCGGGACGTCGTGTGGCTGGCATGTGCATGCACCGTTACACCGGACGCGCGCGCCGTCGCTGCGCAAGGCTGCAAACGTCCAGCGTTGCACTTGAAAAGGACTCGTGATCCTAGTCTTTGACGGTTCGCGGTATCAATCGTGACGACGCCTTTTGCTTTTGAGCCTTGCGTTGTCGAGAACGCCTGACCCAATCATATCCGGCATGGCCAACTCGATCCTCGCGTACTTCAAAAGCCGCGGCTGGGGATGCGCATCGCGACGCGCGATCGCAAAGGCTGCAGTTGGGAAAGGGAATCGTATCCCGAGGCCAATAATTGCAGCCACAAACCAACCTTGCCGTCCAATCGCCGCGCATATGTGTGTAAAAGAAATAAGCAGAGATACATCGTAATCGTTCTCTTTGCGCGCGAATGCGAGCGGTGATCTACTGCAATCGGTGTGCCACAAGCGCAGCTCCGTTCCCTAGGATCCGGATGCGCGGATCGCCTTCTCCCGTTCAGGGTCCTATCGATACACGCCAGTAAAGCCTCTGGATCCTTCATCTTCCTGGGTGTTATGCGCTGAGCCGAGTCTTGTCCAAGCGATGGAGGTGCGGAAACGTTATGTTGTTCTGATCGGTGTACTCCGAATAAGAATTATTCCTGCATCTGGATTATCACTTCTGCTTTGTTGGCTGCGAGTCACCATCCGAGTGATGTGGCTGATGACCGGGTCATGTAATCTACGCTGCATATTCAGACGCAAACGCGACTTCACTCCTACACATGCTCTCGGGAATGCACTGCCGTGTATGGATACTGTCGGAGTTGTTTTTGGCGAATTTATTCCCGTCGGGTATTCCTTTGATAATGGGGTAGCATACGAGCCCAGGATAGTCATTGGGCCAGCGGCAAGATCGCCCGTCGAGTTCATGCACATATGGTAGCATTTGCTCTCTGGTATAGTGATTTCTTTTCAAGACTGACATAGGATAGAGCAATAGCCTGATGAGCCCGAATTGTCACAGGCTTACAACCATTACAGAAGATACGCTCAACGACGATACATCCTAGGTTCCAACTCTCCACCTTCAAGTCCGACTACACACTCGCAATGGAACCCCGAAGCCAATCAAAGCAAACCCACGAGCGGCGTCGCATATGCATACCGATTAAATCACTTTACCGTTCAAGTTCGAAAGCCAAGTCGCCAACAGTTCTCATATGCAAGTCGCTGTCGTCATAGCGGTCTCGCCTATTCCATGCATCTCAATATCTCACTTTAACCACCCCGGACCGCCACCTACACCAGATGTTTATTTCCTTACCCGGCCCTGCATCACCGTTACATATCCTCGGGCTCGATGCCGTCTCCCCGCTTACACACATCCGCGGAGACTACATCTGCGTAGCTGCATTACCATGCAGACGGGACGAAGGCTTGAACGTGGCAGAATCTAGCGTTATGCAAGTACGGTTGATGCAAGGTTCAAAAGAGGATGAGGGTGGCAAGAGACATAAAAATGAAGTACCTTCGATGCCCCGCTGTCCTCCAATGCCTCGTCCACTGACTTTCAGCCTCATCTCACACCAACCATGGACATAGCAACATACGTCTTACTCAGCAACTAACTCTTCAGCTTTTTGAGCGACTTCGGTAAAGTCACTCTACATATACCACTTCCCACCCATCTCCACTTGTCAAAGTCGCTTTTATCCGTTTTACCAGGACTGCGCTCGCTGCGTTCCGACTTCCCTTTCTGATCATTAACATCCCCGCATCGTTCTTTCTCTCTATGACAATTGAAGCAAGGAACCCGTTGTAGCCGCCGCGCCCGCTGAGAAGCGGATGGTTTGGATATGATGAATAACGTACGTCACGAAGATCAGCGCCATTGGGCGTAGCATTTTCTCCGTAGATGCGTAGTGATGACTTGCAGATATGTTCCGCGTCGCTTACCACGCGAGAATATATAGCGATAACCACGACATCTCCTTCGGCATCTTCGGCATCTTCGGCAAAGCCACTCTACACATCCCCCCTTCCCGTCCATCTCCACTTACCACATTCGCCCTTATCCGATGCACTAGGACCTGCAGTCACTACATCCTTTTTCCTCTTTC
>Ga0265780_10009357_pt1 | contig 11758 bp, 17 predicted proteins | sample P1T30metagenome_FD_192432 | JGI IMG/M metagenome (GOLD analysis project Ga0265780, IMG submission 192432) | Plant litter microbial communities from East Loma Ridge, Irvine, California - P1 T30 | ecosystem: Environmental > Terrestrial > Plant litter > Unclassified | place: USA: California... | reverse complement strand
GGTCACTACGAGGGTCGAACTCGCGACCTTGGCGTTATTAGCACCACGCTCTAACCAACTGAGCTAAGCGACCGATTTTTCAATGGTGTTGTTTTGCTCCATGTTAACTGTGGAAAAACATTGAACTTATATTGACTATTTTGAAAGACCAACAACAAGAAATAACTTTGGATAGGTGGAAGAGGAGCGTGTACGAACTTGAGCTTGAGGGAAGCAAGGAAGAGATTGGAGGTGATGTGGGGTGCTTGAGTCATCGTGTGCGGGGGGCCGGCAGATTTCGGATCGGATGACAGAAAAAGAAAGCTAGTATGAGCGAGAATTCCATCAGGACATTTTCGAAATGAAGTGATTGAATCGTGCGGAATAATTTTGCTTTGGATGATGTGATCTCAATCGTCAAGTTGCCGCGGAGCATGCTCCGGTTTCATTATGCTTCGTGAAGTCATTAAAGCGCACAGCACTCTTGTACGGGTGCCTGATAGACAGATTCGACATTGAAGTGTCATTACTTATGCAAACGCATTGTAAATGAACTTTTACACGAACGGCTAGCTGGACCCATTTCGCCCTGAACGCCCAAAGTCTCCTCGAGACCATGTCCATGCGCCTTCCACGCTGCGCCATATCCCCGTGAACTCGTCAAATACAAATAAATCCCCTATATCGCCCTTGTTCCGTGACTTCCTCACCAGTCAGCACCCAACCTCACCGATGACAGCGACTCGGTCACGGCTGCCATTGGAGCAGGAGGTGCAGGGCTCGTAGCTCCGGATGAGCCCTCACGATTCACATCGGGTGACAATGTAGCCCCAGCGGCTACGTTCTTGTTCTTCTTGTTCTTCTTGCCTGGCGCAGCTGGTGGCAGGCTCTTAGCATGATCCTTCAGCGTCACCTTGCTCTCCAAGTCCCCACCACTCGCCGACTCATCGGGCCAGTCGAAGCTCCAAATTCCGGCCTTGAAGGGCTGCTTGTTGATGAACTTTGAGACGTCGCCCTGGTGCCGAACGATCTCGAGATAGCCAGCAACCTCGCGCAGTACGTCTCCATCCAACTGCTCCTTCGTTGCTGCGAACTCGGGGATCTCGAGCAGATTGTGCGGCTGCGCGCTGGCCTTGAGTGCGGAGTCGTCGATGAGAACAGTGTTGTGCTGGCCAAATCGTCCGCCTGTCGCGTACTCCGGATGGTGCTGCTGGATCACGTCTCTGCTCCAGACTAGCCTCAGGTTCTTGTACACCTGGACATTCTGTCCGTAGTACTTGGCAGACAGACCAAAAGTGTCGCGAGCCCAGGTGCCTACGAGCATGGACCGCAGGTCTTTGTCGAGAGCCTTATCGACGAGCGCTTTGACGTTTTCCGGCTTCGCGCTTGACCACACCATAACCTTGAAATTCTGGAAAAGATACTGCAAGAAGGGCCTAAGGTAGGGACGCGCGATCATCGTCTGGGCGTTCTTGTTCGGGCGGAACAGAACAGTGCCGTTGAGATCGAGGATGACTAGGACGTGTGCTGTATTCTCGATGGCGTTCGGCTCTTCGGAGGCTTGGTCGAGGTAGAGGTCTGAAGGCTGGGGCGCGGGTAGCATGATCTTGGCGTCACCGTACCTGCCCTTACCAGCCTTTCCCGGTGGTGGAGTGCTACTGTGTCTCTTGTTAATACGCGAACTGCCAATATCTAGCGGATCCACGCGGTGGAGGGAGCCATACTCTTGCAGATCTTCCGCTGCAGCCTTCGCTTTAGCCTTTGCTTTCTTGCTCTTCTTGGAAGGTTGAGTTGGCGCCCTGTCATCAAAGTCAGCACCGCGTTTCTTCGACCTCATTCCCTCTATGAGAGCAGTAAAAGCGTACTGTATCTCTCCGTTGGTCGCACCCTGGGGCCAGCTTGCCTGCTGCATGGAGGAGAAGTGGGCAGGATGCGGGAAGCCTGGCTGACGCATGGGAGGACCACGCGGCTGGAACTGCGGTGGAAACTGCCGGTGTTGCTGCTGCTGCTGCTGCTGGAGGAACATTGGAGGTTGACCAAACGGCGGGAACGGTGGCTGAGGGCCTTGAGGACCGCCATGTCCGTGGCTTGGCGACCACTGGTTGTACTGTGCGCGCCCTTGGTCGAAGCCTTGCGCATGTTGAAACCCCTCGTGCTGGTTATAGCCGAACTGGTTGCCCTGGAAGAAGGGCGGCGGCGGCGGCGGCGGAGGGGGGAAATTTGGGTTCCAATGGCCACCCGGTGGCATGCCAAAAGGAGGCATGAGCTGGTGCTGAGGGTGAGGGTGAGGTGGCATATGCTCGTTACGACTGCGATTCCAGAGGCGGGGATCATTGCTGGCCCCGCCTGGCTGGAAAGGCATCGCCTGAGGGTTCATGTGGTCGTTCATGTCGGCGGCGGGAGGTTGGTAGCGAATGGCGCCAGATGGGGTGTCTCGACGACCGACTGCGGCGGTCTTGTCAAGGTTAGCGAGAGGTGCGACTGCTGGGGAGTCGTGGGGCATGTACCGAGCTGGCGGCGCGACTGTAGACATAGGGCAAACGGAGCTGCAGGCTTGGCTGGGCAGATGGTAGGAAGAGGTTGCAGGTGAACGGGCGGGTGAAGTGAGGAGGTGAGGGCAGAACCATCGACTGCCCCGGGTAAGCTATGCAAGTGAACGTTCGCCGCTGCCACGTGAATTTCTGGCAGCCTGTCAGTCTTTTCCAGAGCCGCATCGGCGGAAGCTAAATTAACGCCGCGTGTGTGGGGCTAACATAGATTCCGCCCGCGCAAAAAGTTGGAGAGCGCAACACCACCGAGACTCGAACTCACACACCCATTGCCATGCCTCTCCACGCCAAACTCGATCGTAAACTGCGCGCGGCCGATGAGAGTTCAGACGGCGAGGAATACTATGAGGTCACAGACAGGTCATCCTCCGAGTCAGTCCTCGAGACTGGGGCCGGCGGCGAGGTCATAAGTTCAGACGACGATGGCTCGGAGGATGAAGAAATGGTGGGTAGCAGATTTGGTCATATATGCAGTAGGAGGGTCTAACAGCCAAAAGTCAGACGCCTCAGACAACGAACAAGCCCAAGCACAGATGAGCAAGGTCTCGTTCGGAGCCCTAGCCAAAGCACAGGACGCCCTCACGAAGAGCCAAACCGCGGACCGAAAGCGCAAGCGAGGCGAGGACACGTCCAAGTCACAGGAGGACAAGCTGGAAGCTTTGAGGGAGCGACTGCGCCAGATCAAGGCCGAGAAGTTGGCATCCGGCGCGAGCGCGAAGCCCAGCAAGAACAAGAAGCCCGAGGCAAAGAAGCGCAAGGTCATACAAGAGGAGTCCGACGAAGAAGAGGACGAGGATGTAGACAGCGACGACTCCGAGTCTGATGCAGCCCCAAAGGCGCGATCGAGCAAGCATGCCCCAGCGGTGCAGTCGAGCAAGCGCATGGTGTCACGGAAGCGCAAGGTAGTCGATGTGAAGAAGCCAGTCTTCCGAGATCCACGCTTCGACAACATGGGTGGTGCGGCGCCAGACGAGCACGTACTAGGCAACCGCTACTCTTTCCTCAACGACTACAAAGCATCGGAAATCGCAGAACTGCGCGGCACCATTAAGAAGACCAAGAATGAGGGCGAAAAGGAACGGTTGAAGAAGCAGCTTTTGTCCATGGAGTCGCAACAAAAGACTCGACAAGCGAAAGAGAAGCAGCAGGAGATTCTGCGCGACCACAAGCAGAAGGAGAAGGAGCTAGTCAAGCAGGGCAAGAAGCCCTTTTACCTGAAGCAATGTATGCCTTCCTTCTCATTGTATGGAATTAGTATGCTAATTGAATTCCAGCCGAGCAAAAGAAATTGTTCCTCGTCGACAAGTTCCAGAACATGAAGGGCAAACAGCGCGAGCACGCCATCGAGCGCCGTCGCAAGAAGATAACTTCCAAGGAGCGCAGAAACATGCCAGACGACCGCCGCGGAGTATGAGCGCATTGTCTACTGCAGGCTGGAGTATACGACGGAAGTCGCAAGAATTTTCACAAAATTTCAACCCAGCCAGGAGTTCTTCAGCAGTATTTTACAAGCTCACTTCATACACAACGAGATGTCGCCTCTTGAGCAGCCCTACGGTTGCCGTCGTATGCGACAACACGCAGTATCTGCAATTGTCAGGGAGAGCCAGAATTACATTAGCATACCCCAGATACCCAGTCCAATAGTAAGCTCTCTAACAGAACCTCTTCCATGGTGTTCTCCCACAATGCACGCTCCGATCTCCAGACTGCAGATGCAGCCCGGGACGGCTGCATTTGTAAAGTGGCCCACCCGCCTCATTTGGAGGCGTTCAGCGCTCCCAACACCAACTCGTCCACCCGTTCACCCAAAATGACCGCATAACGCCAAATGCGCATGTCAAGCTGCAGAATGGCATGCACACCGGCCGTCCTGATCTCCAAGATCCTTGGTCTCAGGTGGGTCCAAGCATGGGTCTGCGACACAAGTGGCAGGGGTTGCTCCAAGAAATCGTGCCGTCCTGCACATGCACCTTCGTCAATATCGACGTCATACCTCTGCATCCATCATCTCCCAGCCTCCTCCTGCCTGCTTTTTAGGCGGCACGGCCACACTTATCATTATCGCATCGCCGCTCACATCTTTTGTTGGTTTCTTTAACTTTTCTTCGCTGAACACACTAGTAGCCGTTGATCCAAGTACCTAGTTGACGGGTTGACACGCTTGAGCCGCATTTTAGTACCAACGGTCAGAACTTCACACGCTATCCGTCATGTCAGGCACACAAGAGAAGCAGCTCCATGAGTACGTTACCCAGGATGCGATGGACCGCCGTCGCAAATTCTCTCCCATCGTAGGAAATACAAACTTACACCCACAACAGGCTCCTCTCCCGCTCCATGGTCGACATCTACGTCGGCCCCGAAAACACCCACTGGATCCTCCACGAAAAACTCCTATGCCACCACTCCCCCTTCTTCCGACGCATCTTCTACGCCCCCACCAACAGCTCCAAAACCTTCGGCCTCCCCGACGAAGAAGACGCGCCCTTCAAAACCTTCGTCGGCTGGCTCTACTCCTCCTCGCTGCCCGTCCCCCGCGAAGAGTCCGACCTAGGCCTCATGTTCGACCTGTACCTCATGGCCGAGAAATTCCAGATCCCGAACCTGATCGCAGACGTCCTGCAGGTCGTGCGCGAGTGGTACAAGTACAGCGACACGTACCCGGGTCTGCGCCGCGTGCAGTACGTGTATGCGAACACCGAAGAAGGGAGCCCGATGCGACACATGCTCGTGCACGCCGTTGCGCGCTTCATGGTGATTGAAAAGGGTATGCCCGCGCACTGGGACAAAGCGCTGCGCAAGAACGGGCAACTGGCTGTCGATATCATCCGCGCGATTCAAGACTGGCGTCTTGATGAGGATGTCGTGCCTGATGCGCGCGACGAGCCGGAAGACGCGGAGGAATTGGTGGACGTAGAAGCTGAGACGGAGAAGTTGGATAAGGAGGTTGAGGCTGAGATTGAGGGGGGTGAGGAGCTGGATGCTGAGGATGATTCGGAAGCTACTGTTGTTGATTCGCCGCAGTCGGCGAAGCGCGAGGGGGTCAAGAAAGTGGAGAAAAAGGGCGCTGATGTTAAGGGTAAGGGCACGGATCTTACAAAAGACTTTCAGAAGTTCAGTCTGAATGAGATGCCTAATGGGTTGTCCGGAGGGGATTTTGGTACGCTGAGAGCGTGAGAGTTGGGTTGAGGAAGATGATTTATATTTGGCTATAATTTGCATGGGCAGCGCGAGGGGTGGGATTGGGCATTTTGCCTGTGGCGTTGGTCGGGCTTGGACGTTACTTTCTTGCGAAAAGTCTAATATCTTTTTGTTTGCTTCGACGCTTTATTGTTTAGTAACTTGTATATTAGCATCGCTATTTGATCGCACGTCGTCTTTGAATTGCTTGCCGTTCGCGTGATACCATTTATGATGATACTCCCGTTCTTTCGCCTAGGCGATGATCATGACTTTACTCGTTCGCTTGAGACATGAGAATGCATATGCACTTCAATGCCCAGATGCGCTCGTACTTTTAGAGTCGCCAGTTCCAGCTATCAGCGTGTCCAATAGGTCGAATACAATACATACAAGCAACGTACCGTCACAGGCACGCACACCCGATCCACATGCTCGACTGGTCCAACAAACACCGCTCATCTACTTACTCATTCATCCCACAAGTGGTGAAACGGCCCGACATACCCGTTCCGTCCCTTTCTCGAGTCTCGCAAACGAGTGCTCGCACGTCTCTGCAACAGTGCGACGCAGCACGAGCTCCAAGGCGAGCGGATTACGTGCATCTAGTCGAGCACACACGTTCCACATCAGTGCATGCATACAACCTTTATCAGCACAAAAAGATACTCATTCGTCATACCACCTCCACCTCTACGCAAGGAAGAAATCCAGGGTCCGTACCGCTCGAGCTCACATCTTCGGGTGACGTAGCGTAGCCTAGCGTTCCATCAAAGGCTCTCTTGATTCTGCTCGCCTAAGTACGTTATTCGCGCTGCAGTCATTCGTCACCGCGCGAGACTCGAGACTGGCGATTATGCACGCGGGCTGCTGTGGCTGTTCGGAGTTTTTGGCTGGGGTGGTACGGGGAACGTTTTGAGAGGGTCCTCCGGTATGTTGTGCGTGGGGGTGGGGGCGTACGACGTGTTGGATGGGTGTCGGGTGAAGTTTCACTGGAGGTGTAGATGGGTGGCGGCGATTGTAGGAAGTCCGTAGGTGTGCTGCGACGACTTTTCTATTGTTGGGGTTTCCTGACCTACATGAATACTTGAAAGATAAATCTCTGCAGAAGCGTAAAGTTGATGCTATCATCGCCACACTCTCCTCCCCAACGGTCGACCCGCATGCACCCGTGTCCATCCCGTACTACAGCGGAAGTAGATCACATATTGGTACCACGAAGGCCATCCATGCGGCCGGTCGAAAGGGGCGATGTGCGACTTGAAACGGTTCTCGCGGCGTGCTTGGGAACGTGGGACAGTCGAATGCAGCTGCGTGGTACTACGGCAGAGTGAGTATCTTGTGTTGTGGTACAAAACTTGTCGACATGGGGCGTGCTGTGTGGTTAAGCGATGGATTAGGTGGATGTGCGAACGGGATTGGATTTGGCGAGGGTCTTGGTGTTGCTTACTGGTACGTACATTGCATGTCTGTCGGGTGAGTTGCTGTAATCGGATCAGTTGCCTCACTCGCTACGAATCTCGCTGACTCAATCTACACATCACGATCAATTACCTCACTTTACCTACTCGCCGTGAAGCCAAGATATTGACATCGCGACCTTACCACAGCGACGTCTAGGTCATCCCAGCTTTCAGGTCCTGGCAGCCGTTCAAAGTGCGCCATCGCTGGAAGCAATTACACAGACACTGAAAATAGATCGTCTGCAGATCACTTGCTGCTTCTGACGTTAGTGCTCTGCTGTCCCCTGGTCCCGGGCGCTCGGTTGGATGCAAGTGTGCTAAGACCCACACGTTCCATATTACAGAAAGAAGCCTATGGTGTGCGATCGCTTGCAGTTCTTGTAATTATCCAAGATGTTCTGTGGATGTGGGTTTTGTTTAGCAGGGTCGCTGGGAGAATGTAGACGGGTGCGGGTGACGCGATCGGTGTGAAGGATTCTAGGCGAGCGGATGTGGTTGTATAATAGTGATAGTAATAAGAAACTTTGTTCAAGTCGACCACGGTTGAAAGCCGTATTCATGGCAGTCCTGGTAAATGTCGCGTGGCTGCTTCCAGGATGCAGACGGACCCAGTCATAACGTACTCGAGCAATGGTGCTGTCGACATGCATGAGGAAGGAAATGGGACGTGAGGAAAATGAGAAGTGAAATATTGAAAGGCGAAATTGCAGAGCATCGTGATTGCGGAGTAACAACCTTCGTGGTGACATTGCGGAACATCTAGGATGCCTCATGTTGATGGTTGCTTGTGGCGACGGACATGGACTGCGTTTCAAGGAAGAAGTGTCTTGTGACAGCGTGCGTACAGCGTGATACTTATAAAGGCTGACTCGAGTTGCAGGTCGGTCAATCTAATTCGCGCTATTTTGGCTGTTCCCGGCCAGTTCGCAGCGGACGAGAGAGTCAGATGGGAGGCGTTTCCATGTGAGATGAGCTCCAGAGCCGGGTGAAGGCTGCAATGCACGCGGAAGCGAGTGCGCCGGGTGATGTCAAATGTCGGGCGGAGAATAATTGCAAGAAACGATGTTATGCTTGAAAATCGCTGGACTGTCTGGACTCTGCTGCTTCTCGAGTGTGCCTCACCTGCGCATGCTGAAACTTTTGCACATGGACGGCGTTCCTGGCCAATTAAGTGTGGGGTGCGGTGGTGGACGGAGGGGAAGGCGCGACCCCAAAGGGATGGACGTGCCTTCCCTTTTCGGGCGCGATCAAACGCGATCAAACATCTAGCGGAGAACGGCAGGGCTATGCATGGATGGTTCTTATTGGCGGGGTGCAGAGTATTGGCTGGACACGGGCGACCACTCATGGTGTTGGGCGCGCTGTTGGTCAGCTTCTCGTGGCTGTCGAGCTCGCGCATGATGCTCGCCGCCGCACAGTGAGTGGGCGGACGTCTGCGACCAAGACACGACGGCTGCGAGACGGCTCCTCAGCAGCAGTTCAGACGCTGGACGAGGGCCAGCCGTGGAGGAGGATGCTGAAACCTCGGAGGTATGCGATGCAACAAGCGGCTACTTAGGCAGGGTGACTAGGTTGCGCCACACGTCCAATGCCTGTCTCTGCACGCCGCGACGTCTCCCAGACCCCGGCCCGCGTCTGCACGTTGTTGGATGGCCGTCGAGGGTAATATTTCTAGCCGCGCATCGGTTCCTCTGCATCTAGGGCGCCCTCAAACCTTGGTGCCCCGTCGGCGACTTTGCGCTTCCTACTACCTACAACCTACCACCTACCTCCTCTGACTTCTCTCCGTGCCGTCTCGTCTCGTCTCCCTCCAACGCATAATTTCTGCTGTCCTCGCCTCGCAGCGCATTGCAGCACCGCAGCGCACTTCCTGTCGCAGTAAGTTGCAGTTGCGTCCCCGCCTGGTCCGTCCACGGCCTGTCACACCAGCCTCTGATGTTCCCTAGCTGAGCGATCCTTCGACGCAAAGTGTCGCGGACTCTAACTCTGCCACGCTCCCTCAATCTGCCACCCTCTCCCACCCAACACCGCCCAACAGACCGCGCCGTGCCCAATGTCGAGCGCTGTAGCTTCGGGCACCCCTGCCTCGGGCGGCCGTACATACCCTCTGCTTGCCCCGTCCACCTCGTCACCTCACACTACGACTCCGAACCGCCTGTCTACGCTGCCTGTACACGATGCTTCACCTACCTCCTCCAGTAGTGATGCCATTGCATTCAGAGCGGACGGCAAGCGCTCGCCTCTTTCGTACGTCTTTTAGCCTTTCCACTCGTTCTACCTCTTCTTCCTCCTACCGCGGCCCCAGTGAGGGCTCGCCCACGTCCATGTCCCCTCCCTCTCGCATGTCGCCGCCGCGCAGAGATATCATGTCTAACCGCCCCTCGTCGAGCAGGTCCCGCGGCCCAGCACCCAAGATCATCGTCAAGCAGGAGCCCACCTCGCCCGACATGCCTCAGACGACCCGACACCGCCCGCAACGCCTCAACCTCTCGTCCAACCACAACATTGTCCACTCGTCGGGTGCACTCACCGCGCGGCCGTCGGGCCAGAGCAGTGCTAACTTGATGGACGTCGGCCTGGCGTGCCTGTCTCCGGGCTTCCACACGCAGGACCCCACCATGCGAGAACAGCTCCAACGGAGTCTGGACGTAAGAGAAAGACAACGGCAGATCATCGAGGACCGCCAGAAGCGTGGCGGCAAGGGACCAGGGCCAGAAGATGACGTCCCACGACACGGCGAGACAAGCGCCTTCGGACGGCCTATGAAGACGCCACAAACTTCACGTCGGAAGGGTCCCCCACCCGGCCTGTCCATTGCCCCACCAACTGCCCAGCAGTTCGCCCACGACCGTGTTGTGCAGTCCGCGCCTATCAACCAGACCTTCACCGGCCTCCGCAGCAATGCACCGCCCTCGCGTCAAATCGCCAATGGCCCATCGAACCTCTCGCAGACCTCACACATACATCACGTGCCCGCACAGCAGACCAACAACCGCCTGCCGCCAATTTCAGATGTCTTCCCAGAGCCCCTTGGGACGGCACGGAATCCTTACCACAACAGTAGCCCTGGCCACTCGTCGCACTCGAACGTGCAGCCGCCCATGCCTTCGCCGGGGTTTCCGCCCCATCACCATGCAACTCAGCCACCACCAACATCCCGGCCTCGCGAGTACAAGTCTGCTGAAGAAGCGGTAGCCTCAATGACTGGTGGTCGAGAAGATCTCCTTCCACGCCTTGTCCACTATGGTGGCCACCAACCACCCACGCCGCCTTCGCCCATGCCAGGTAGCAAGACAGGCACATCAGCATACCCTCCACATGCCGATCTGCACCGCAGCGGTAGCAACAGGAGACGTGGCCGTGACGAGTACGAGCAAGACAATGGTACACCACCACTAGGACGACAAGCACCTCGCATTGGACCTTTTGGAGCCGGTCGTGACTCGCCAGAGACTCAACAAAAGAAGAAGGACGAATTCATTGGCCTCTGTGCACGAGCCTGGGACCTTTTCCACTCGTGATATCAACAACATCATCACAATTTACGGCGTAATGTGGAGTAAGGATTTGCCCACCCGGCACACACCTTCGCTTGACCTATCTTGCTTTAATCTGGCCCGTCGACTTCCACGACCCAACTATTATTATCCTTGTCGTACTATTCTCAGCACGCGCACGCAAGCATTTCGACCTTGAAGCACCCGCTCTTCATTATAGCACCACCTTCTATCCGACGCCACATATCAACATCTACTTTTCTATGTCATTTCGAAATCTACCACCACTACTACTTGAAATTTCTATTGTATTTCATCACACGATGATAGGGCTATGCGACGGGACGGCTTCGATGTTTTTGCTGATGCTGCTACGTACGCCTTTTTTTTTCTCTCGAAAACCGGTCAGGATGAAACAGGACTTGTCTCATGACCATATCATTATTTACATCTTCTTTGGCGATTAGCGCCGCGGCCGATTTGTTGTTTACCATTCGATCGGCGCTGTTTGGGATAGGCGTCTCTGGGCACGCAGTGGAGGAAATACCTAGTGTAGCTTTTTGGGTGAAGAATTGGTGGACATGAAATGAAGACGTTCACATCTCAAACACACAGTTTGTACTTTTGTCGTAGTGATCTGCGAACACGGCAGCGCACATCTTTGTCGATCTGCGTCACTGAAGGATTCGTGGATAAGGAATTTGCTTGGCTGGGGACCAGGCCTCCGACGTCCAACAACAATCCAACAACGTCTTCGGTTTCCGAGAGCCGTGTTCAGCGATAATGATTCACACGAGCAGCAGTACACTCCACAGCACTAACGACTCACGAGAAGTCTTTTGAAAGAGTCACATGTCACATACCCAAATCCTTTCAACCACTCATCTCATCTCGTCTACGTTGAAACACCGGCGCTCGGACCACGCCGTCTTGAAACAAAACCAAGCGGGAAACAAGCTAGAGGACACGCCACGGCACGAATAGGCGAGATTGTGAAAGGATTTTGTTTTTGGTTTGTTCATGCGCGAGTGAGCTGTATTCGTGAGCTGCTGTTTTTTTTTGTGGGGGGGAAAGGAGGTTTGGTGGC
>Ga0265780_10009356_pt1 | contig 11759 bp, 12 predicted proteins | sample P1T30metagenome_FD_192432 | JGI IMG/M metagenome (GOLD analysis project Ga0265780, IMG submission 192432) | Plant litter microbial communities from East Loma Ridge, Irvine, California - P1 T30 | ecosystem: Environmental > Terrestrial > Plant litter > Unclassified | place: USA: California... | reverse complement strand
CCTCTCGTCTAATCTGATTTCGCAACATGAAGTCCCCGCGCGTTGCTTTCCACATTACGAGGCGGGTATTGACGCTTCTGCGACACCTTCAGCCCGCGGCAAATTTGCTACTACTCCTTAACTTCTCCCCAAACTTCCATAGCATGAACGGCGCTGGGACACCCAAAGCCAAGGCGATAAAGCCCAGCACGCTATTTCCCCATCCAAAATCCAACTCGTCATACATAGCCGGTGCAAACAACGGAAATCCAAACCCAGCCAACGACCTGAGCACCGTCGCCGCCGCGATAGCACTCGCAGCGTACCGTGTATAGCTGTCAACAAGATAAGTCTGTATACACTGAAACCCCACAATAACACCCGCGCAAAATATCGCAGCACCGATATTAGGCATGATCCAGTGTACCTGCGCTTGTGCACTCCAACCATACCAAAAAAGGCCGATTGGAACGAGAAGAGACGCAGGGATCATGATTGGAATGCGAAATTCTGGTTTACCGATGCCGTTGTTGCGTTTCTTTAGGCGGCGGTAGAGGGCGTCATTGAGGGGTGCGGTGATCTGTGTGCCGAGGAAGAAGCCCATGCCCATGGAGATGAAGTTCAAAGAACCAATCCCTATAGTCATGCCATAGCGCGTGACCCATAAGCTGGGGAAGGTCGAGAGCATCAGATACATGAGGCCATACAGGTAGGCCATGTAGCAAGCTAGAACTTGCACAATGGGCTGGGTGATGAGCAGCTTGAACGGCCTTCTCATGGCGATTTTAATAGTTGTTGCAAGCGTTCGATCAGGATTATCGAACTCAGTGTGTAGTTCTTCGTTGCTTGTCTCTTTACGCAGTTTGTTTCGCTTCCACTCAAGGAGCTTTGGTGCGTATGTTTCTTGCAGAAAGAAGAACCCGAGACATTGCACTATTGCTGTGAAGATCGTGGTGGCGTAGAAACACCATCTCCAAGTCGTGTTTTGAGAGATGAAGCCACCGGCAATAGGCCCGATAGCCGGGCCCAGTAATGGAGCCAGTGAATAGATTGCTATGGCTCGGCCACGCTGCTCGGGAAGGAAACAATCGCTAAGAACACCCTAGTAAGTCAATTAGCGTTTTATCTTCCAACGGCATTTTTCAGGAAGAGAGTACATACACCACCAATAGCTAATGGTGCAGATCCGCCTAAACCACTGAAGAATCGGAATGCCATGAGCTGGCCAGATGTCTGAGCAAATCCACATCCCAAATTCCAAGCCAAGTAGAACAAGTTTGACAGCTGCAAGACGATGACTCGTCCATAGATCTCCGATAGTGGGCCTAGGAACAGCGGTCCAATTGCATACGCCAGAACGAAGATGGATAAGGTAAGCTGGGCTTCGACTTCATTTGTGATGCCGAATTCAGCACTGATGCTGCTCAGAGCTGGCGAGATCATGGACGAGGATATTGGCGAGACGAGGGTAAAAGAAGAGACAATGATAGTTGCTGCCCATTTCCGCTTCATGGACCCTACCAGCTGTTAGACCACAACTTATCTGCGCTTAGTTGGGGAGACCAAACCTACAGTTCTTTGGATTATGTGGGTCGAACTCTGAATCCCATGTGACCTTATGTATGTTAAATGTTACAGTAGCAGTCAATATTTGTCGGGTAGACTATACCAAATTTGGGTCTTTGACGGACCGCGTAGACTTTTGCTTTTCTAAAGGTGATAGTGCCACCACATCACGCTCGTATGGAATACCACCCCGTATCTCCTCGTAAGTCGTATTTTCGTCTTGAGCGGTATCGTCTTTTACTTCTTTCCCACCTTTGTCATCGCCGCTGTCGCCGCCGTCGTCGTTGTCACTGGACGAGTTCTCGTCTCGCCTTTCAGTCTCAGTCTTGTGCAATGAACTGGCGTCCTCGTCGACATGGGTTCCCTCGCCATCTTCATGGTGATAAACCGAATGATCGTCTGGGAATTGACTGGACAAGATACGATGTAATGGTGCGTTGTCGAGTCGCCGTTGTCGGGATACTGATCGGCACGTGGATGATCTTTGAGCTCGTGGTCGTCTTGTGCTTTCCATGGTGACGTGAGACTGAGAAGAGGCGTGCACAAAGACTGGGTATGCTGTCAAATACGTGTAGCAGACTATGATTACTAGTGTAGGGCGTGAACTTCCATGTATATAAATATAACTCGTCTGTGTTTTTCAACGATAGAGAAGGTTGTGGTGAGGGAAACAGTGTCGCTATGCCGGCGTTCAAGCTTGGAAAGTGAATAGATACAGAACTTGCATGCGGCGAACTTCGCGATTTTGATAGAGTCTGCACGCTCGGTTTTAAGCACGTGTAGGACGAATCTCCGTGGATCGCGTGCCCCACAACGTTGGTCCTTTGATTCAGATACTGTCGGTGCATCGGTAGACATTATTTCCCGAGCGCAGACTGAAAAGGAGTGGATACGGTTAGTCGTGCAGGGTTATCTGGGTGTGGCGTAGAAGCTTGGTAATATTGTAGAGGCCGGTGGTATGGGGTGACGTCAGGGGTTGCTGATTTCCGGCGCTACTGTCGCGTCGTGTAGTGTAGATATATATCCGATGTGGTAACTCCGACCTCGAGCCGAGACGAAGGAAAGTACACAAAAGTATGTACTGAGCTGTTGGTAAACAAAGCATCATCGTGGTAAATAGATAGTAGTAAACCGGAGACTGAATTTTGTACGCATCTGATTCGATACATTTCATCCCGTGTTGTATATATGCACATATGGTGGGAGTACTCAATTCACCACTACCAAGGGACGCGGAGTCAATTTTGTGCCATGACTGAACAGGTTATCGGGGTCGTACTTGTGCTTAAGTTCCTCGAGTCGCTTCACGTTTGCGCCGAAGATCTCGTTCGCCTCAACATCGGCAGCTGCATAATTGCCGTACTGACCTACACCACCATCCTTTGACCGTTCCGAGGCAGTTTCTGAGGCTTTTTTGAGAAGGTTTCGTGAGAACGTACGAATTTTGTCGTCGAGTGAAGGATCGAACCTGTGCTCTCTTTAATATTAACTCCTCTGTGGTGCTGATTTGGCTTACCATTTCATCATCACAGCCACATTATAGTAATCGCCACGATTTGAGAAAGCCGTCTTGTCGTTGGAAATCTCCATGACCTTCTTATAAGGAACGGCTTCAAAAAGCATCATGCTTTCGTTCATTCGCTCATGCGACGCCACAAAAGCATTGAACTCAGCGTGAAGCTGCATAGCGAAGTTTGGGTCCATGGGGAGTCTGAAAGCGCCACCACCGAAAAGCTTACGTCCATCAAAGCCGGCTCCTTGATTAAGAAGGCTGTTGAGTTGAGGGTAGGGAATCATGGCGGTCATGTTCGCTATTGGGCCGAGTTCAAATAAGTCGGCGAAGAAGGCGTTTCCTTCTTCTTCGTTACCATTGTGAAAGATCTGGCAAATTACAACCGAAGCATTCGCCGGTGGTGGGGCAGAGAAGCCCATGAGCATCGCTTGGTTGCCGTCGTTGGTAGTATGAAACTTATTTGCGAACTGAACGACCTGTGGTAGCTTATCCGGAAGGAAAACCAGCGGCCCCGCAAACACATGGCTCCTCTGTTGATAACCCTGGAATGTGAATGCCGTCACTACTCCAAAATTCTGACCTGCGCCTCGCACAGCCCAGTATAGGTCGGGGTTTGAGGTGGCTGACGCGACAACTTGTTCACCAGAAGCGAGGACAATGTCAACGGACAAGAGATTATCTGGAAGATGTCAGTAACGCAGACTTTGTCAATACTCATTGATACTGGTTCATGCACATACCAATCGTTAAGCCGTACTTTCCTGTAAGATAACCATAGCCTCCTCCCAGAGTCAAGCCCCCCACGCCGGTATGGTTGACGGTGCCACCTACAGTTGCAAGACCAAACTTGGCAGCCTCAACGTCGACATCTTCCCAGATAGTCCCACCGTCTGCCTTGATTGTTTCGGCATCCACATCGACAATCACCTTGCGCATCTTGGAAAGATCGATGACGATGCCATCTCGGATAGACGCAGCTCCAGACGTGCTGTGGCCTCCCCCTACAGAATGTGAGTCTTTCTCTCACATGTAATTTGGCTGTACTCTGATGTGCTTACCGCGGACTGTGAAGGGGATTCTGTGCTCGCGTATTTGAGCTAAAACCGCGGAGACGTCATGGGCGGACCGGACTAGGACTACAGCAGCCTTTGCTCGTATAAGTGCGTGAACATGATGCAGAAACATTTGTATAGAAAGACAGAACTAAGGGAACGTACAGCTCGTTTTATGCAGTGCTCACTCCACCTCTCGATGCTCTTTTCGTACTCTTCACCGTCGCCCGGAAGTAGGACTTCAGCAGTCGTGTTGTCGAGTAGCTTCTTCAGCGACGGATAGTCAAAGTCTCCAGACCCCAGGCCCATTTTCATAGTTTCGAAACAACTAAACGATGTTGTATAGTTGGTGGGAGCCATCTCTAGCGGGGCGCAGGCTGAGTAAACATGTCGGCACGCATCTGGATTGGGCAGGGCTTAGCGCGTGGACCCTGGATTCAAGATGCGGCGAACTTTGCCTCGAGCGGCCAGAATGCATTGCTGACAAGATCAAGGTCGGCGTTCGATGATGCTGAAGACGAGAGGCTTACCGTCAGTATGTGCATCGTGCCGACTAAACATTGCCATTTCACGAGCGCGTAGCGCAAGATTACCCTCTCAGACACGGCACGCGCCGCCGCCGCTACGCTTGGTCGCCCCGGAGCCTACAACGCCACGAAGAGCCTTCTCTACAGCCTTTGGAAGACGACAATTGCAGCAACATGCCTCACGGGATACTGAAGGCTTGCCTCCCTCGGCAGCCGACGCGGTTAGCCACGAAGTCAACGCGCGGAGAGCAAGGCAGCAGTTCGGCGATACGTTGCCGCGGGACCACTTGACCGACGACGAGTACACAATATACAAGAGGCTGTATGGCCCAGCCGTCTTTGCAGATGCTGCCGAAGAGGCGGAACGCGTTGACGGTGCAGTTGACGACGAGATTGTCGAGCAGGAGGGGCCTGATGGTTCCATCGTCTTGCTCAGGAAGGGGGTGGACGGCCAACTCGAAGAGATTGAAGTCGCGGAAGAGGTCGATGCCGAAGACGAGGCAGCTGCTGAGCCGGACCAAGAGACAATGACACCCGAAGAATGGGAAGCGCGCAGGGAGGAAGAGGCGCAGGCATACCACGACGACATCTACGAGCAGAGTCGACTGCAACAAGAGGAAGCAGAGGCCTGGGAGGACGTAGATGAAGTGCAAGAGGAAGACGGCTTTATGCGCGCACATCCATTGACCATCGAGGGCCGCTTCAAGCCATCGCCTTCGACCGTCTTTCTGCCCAAGAACTCGCTCGTCGACCCTACCGCGCTGCTCCTGACGCGCGCCAACCACAAACACCTCGCCGAGTCTGCGAACCGTATCTTTGGCGGTCGTGGTTTGCCTCACTCCGCCAGCACGACCCCTGCACGCTTGGGCCACGAGCAGAAACCAATTCCGCTCGACCCTTCGCAGTCAGATATGGGCAACATCGAGGCTGATGTTTACATGGCTTCTGTACAGCCAGGCACATACGCAAGTGTCATGAGCGCCATGGTTGAAGTCCGTCGCCGATTAGGGTCAGGATGGCTGCAACACATGCTGCAGGACAAAAAGGGTGGCACCATACTAGACGCTGGCTCTGGTGGTGTCGGCGTGCTCGCATGGCACGAGATGCTAGAGGCCGAATGGCAACGTATGCACGAGGACTCGGGAAACACGTCGCTTGGTGCTACCCCGTTGGGAAAGGCGACTGTCTTGACCGCATCTGATGCACTGCGCCACCGTGCAAGCAAGTTGCTGGACAACACAACATTTATCCCGCGACTGCCAGAGACTGTGACAGCGGCCGACGATGGAAACACGCAGCAACCGCGCAAGTTCTATGACGTGATCATTGCGCCACATACACTTTGGCCCATCCGACAAGACTATCTTCGCAGAGAGCAAGTCGAAAAATACTGGTCTCTTCTGAACCCCAAGGGTGGTGTTCTCATCCTCATTGAGAAAGGCCTACCACGAGGCTTTGAAGTTGTAGCCGCTGCCCGTTCATACCTTCTAAACAAACACATATCTTCTCCCGGCTCAGAAACTATCGAGACGCTACTCGAATCTCAGGTGTCAAAACCGGACGAAGAGACTAGATTCTCTGAGAAGGAGACGGGAATGATCGTTGCACCATGCACAAATCACAGCACGTGCCCGATGTATCAGTCTACAGGTGTGAGCCAAGGAAGGAAGGACTTTTGTTTCTTCAATCAGCGGTACATCCGCCCTCCATACCTTCAACGTATCTTGAATGCAAAAGACAAGAACCATGAGGATGTGCAGTTCAGCTACCTAGCCGTCCAGCGTGGACGCGACCAGCGCCTTCCACAATATGACATCCTCGGCAAAGGGTTCGTGCAAGGTGAAGCATCAACCGCCGCAGCTTTTGAAGGGCACGAATGGCGCCCATCATCAGACCCAGGAACCGAAGAGCCCGTCATGTCCTCATCTACCGACGTTAACCCACTCACCTTCCCACGTCTTGTGCTCCCCGCACTTAAGCGCAGAGGCCATATCATCTTAGATGTGTGCACACCTGCTGGCACGCTAGAGCGCTGGACCGTCCCACGCTCCTTCAGCAAGCAAGCTTACCGCGACGCGCGAAAAGTCCGCTGGGGCGACCTCTGGGCCCTCGGCGCAAAGACGCGGATACCACGCAACGTACGTCTAGGCCGGCCAAACGACGAATTCGACAAAAAGGGCAGGAAAGTCAAGAAGGCGAAGCAAGTCACTATCGAAATAGGTGTTGGTGAGAAAGATGGAAGGACCGTCGAGGAAGGCCCCGCAAAGGTGCTTGGCAAGGGAGGGAGGTTGTTGGTTGGTGACCGCGATGGACGGTATACTGCGGATCGGAAAATTCGGGGTAGCAAGGGAAGGAAAGGGAGGAAGCAGAGGGTTGAGCACGATGCTTATGACTTGGATGACGTATGAATGGTGACTATAGGTATGAGTGGTGTATTGTACGATATGGCCGATTCCGCGGATTCAGAGAATTGCCGCTCAGTTCAAGTTCTCTTCCATTTCGCTTCCTGCGCGGCACAGTTCCGTTGCATTTCAACCTACCAAACGGCCAAATATCCCGATTCGCCAAGTCATGTTGATTGGTAAGTCTTCGCTTGGCACCGATTACGTCCTGTTTGTAACTCTTCATGCACGTTCCCGACGTCCTCCTTCTGGATTCGTCCTCTTGGCTTCTCACCTACTCAACGACTGGCAAAGAGCGAGAATGTATGAAAGCAAAGTCCGGGGTGATTGTGCTGACATACAGGTATGCAGCACAGATTATAAATGCAACGGGACTCTGGAAGCTGGCGGATGGATGGGAGGCTGCCTGATTGTCCGTCCCACTGCATATAAGTATCAACGGAGGGCACATGCATCTTCAATAGGACCACCAACCGCTTCTGTATCTTGGCCCCATTTGTCTCTTGTCTCATCGTACCGCCTCACGCACCTGGGCAGGATCAATCCAACATCATGTCCACCAAACCCGTCGCCCTCATTCTCGGCGCAGGCCCCAATGTAGGCTTAGCCATAAGCACCTCATTCACCATCCTGAACTACCGCGTTGCAACTGCCTCCCGATCCGGCACGAACAGCATCAACCCCGACACGGGCATCCTCACCCTGAAAGCCGATTTCACGGCGCCAACATCCATTCCCAACCTCTTCTCGCTCGTGCTAAAAGAGTACGGCACATCGCCCAGCGTTGTGGTCTGGAACGCCGCCGCGCTGACGCCTCCCCCTGTGGAAGAGAGCGTGCTATCCATATCCCAGGAACAATTTGCCAAAGACCTGAATGTCAATACCGTGAGTCCGTATGTGGCAGCGCAGGAAGCGGTCAAGAGCTGGGAAAGCATGGGGGAGGAGCATGCAGGGGATAAGAAGACGTTTATCTACACTGGCAATACGCTGAATCAGACCATTGCGCCTGTCCCGCTGTTCTTGACACTGGGTGTGGGAAAGAGCGCGAGTGCGCATTGGGTTGGCATGGCAGATGCTTTGTACAAGGAGAAGGGGTATCGGTGAGTTTGTTTTTTTCCCGCTACGCAACACTTCTCTTGCTGTCAACGTCTAGATTGGATACAGGATGTTCTGCTAATATCGGGATATAGGTTCTTCTATGCAGACCAACGACAGCATGGTAAGAAAATGACTATACAAAATGCATATGAGAGATACACTGACTTCATAACTTTACATTTGCAGATGGTGCGCCCATGGTAAACGGTGTAGATGGCCCTGCGCATGGCGCGTTCTATGCGCAGTTGGTGCAGCAAGAAAGGGATGTACCGTGGTTAGCTACGTTTGTCAAGGACAAGGGCTATGTCAAGTTTTAGACGTGTCAGGATCGCGACGTTGCTTGAGAGGTCGAGCTATGGAAAGATTACATGCACGGGTCATTTCTATAGATGAATTTGATTGATGTCAAAATGGCCTATATACAGACGACCCGCTGCCGTCGACTACGACTGCTGACCCAACGCAAACGCTCTCGTTATATGCCATACAAAGTAAAGTGGGTATATCCTCCTTCCGGCTTGTGACACCGGTGCAAATGCTGAAAAAAGAAAAGTAATGGTCCCTGTAAGCCGAGATATACGCTCGGTTGACGCCCAGTGATGCAGCAAGACATAAGAGAGTATGTGTAGATGAAATGTATGATGGATGCTCAGATCATCAAGCCGGCACCAATTGTGACGGCGCTCAGGCCTGTCTCGCGACTGTCCTCGCTCGCTCGTCGCTTTCCTAACGTCTTCAGTTGACGCGCGGTATCCATCTTTGTTTGCGACATGCCAGACGGCGATGGTGGGCCTGATGGGCCTGTAGCATCGCTGTTTGACTTGGAGCGCATAGGGCCTAGGTCTTCGCCGAAAGTGATTGAGGTGATGGAATCATCACTGACACCACGAATAGGCGAGCTGGGTCTCTCTGATGAGGCAGCAGCGGATTCAGTTTTGTCTGCGGTGGCTGTTGGTGAGCTGTGGATCGTTGTAAGCCTTGCAGAGCGTTTGGACCTCGCGAAACCATGCACGTCGTAACGGGGTGGGTGCGGGGTATAGTCGACGAGCATGTGCGCCTTGACGCTAATGCGGAAGCGTTGGCCTTTTCCAAAGACTACGTCGCTGACACGTGGAGAAGAAGCAAGCAACACTGGAGCGCAACGGCGGCGGTAACGCAGGGTCTGCGCAGGGCAAGGTCGGATCGCGGGTGCCGATTTGGAATCTGACGAGGAGTCACTCTCAGGACGCTCGTCATCGCCTTGCTCGTAATCGTGCGAAGATATGCGTGCTAGAGATTCTCTCGCATGCCGCGTCGGGAAACGAACGTCTTCGGGGTCGAAGTCGTCGAATTCTAAGTCTGGCGCGGGTGCTGCGTGACTGATGCCCGAATCGCGGGTGCCAGCCAGATGTGGGTAAAGTTGGCGGATAATCTGCTCCTGTTGTGCAATGATGCGTCGGCCGGCTTCTAGACTTGTCAGACTTTCGAGGTTTTCTCCGAACTGCGCATTGTCCAAAATGCGTTGACGCCTGCCCCTCCGAGGAAGACTTCTGTAGCGGGGCTCGCTGCGATCTTCTAGGGGTGCACTGATGTCGATAGCGGCGCAAAACAATTCCACCCAGTCGAGCATGCCTTGCTCAGTCGACGGACAGAGCAAGAACTGCTCAAACTCCAGGCGCAGGCGGATGGCATGTTCCCGTACAGGCTCGAAAAGCTGTGGATCCGTTTCGTACAATTTAGGCCGAGCGACAGCGGGCACCAGGTGGGCGAAAGGAGACTTTGGTATCAGCAATGTCTTCTTGAAATCAGATGCCACGCCAACTTCAGCATGCTGCAAGGAATAGGTTCGCAACAAGCGACCTGGGCATGGCTCTTTGTTCTTGCTGAGGAGACCCGGGTACTTTATGCGGTGTATGCTCAACTGCGTGCCTCGAAGTATGGCGTAGACATCATGCCATTCTCGATGTCCCGAGACCTGGAATGGCGAGGATAGTTCCTGCTTGATGCCAACAACTCCTTCTATCTCGACGGTGCAGGTATAGGGCGGGGGTGACTGAATACTGCGCACCGCCTCTTTCTCTCTCCTTGTCCTTTCGTCTAGGACGCGACGGGTCTGAGGATCGGTTGCGCGAGCATACGAGGGCGGCGACCCGATGGGCAGTTGGGCGTGGGTGTGGTAGGTGTTGTGGTATCCATATGTTGACGTGGCCGGCGAAGGGTTTGTCGAACGAGGCCGTGGTGCACGTGTTTGAGCCATGGCTTCAGTGGTCGAGTCTATGGAGCAGGGCGGTGCGTTGAAGAGTAGATGGCTGCAAGGCTGCAGGGCTCTTGGCCAAGGTCAGGGCAGGACTTTAGTGTAGGTATCGGCGCTGTATTTGGAAGCGGCATGTGGTGCCAAAGCAGCTCATGGACCTATCGAGGAGAAAGCGCCATGAACGGGTGGCTTGCGGTAGTGGTTTGACGATGAAATCCCCGGACTCGATGTGTCACAGTGATTTGTTCTCGTCAGGAAAAAGTAAGTCGAGCAAACGGACAAAGTCCAATGTCGCTGTAGAGATGACGCCACAGGAGCTGCAGAAGCGAAAGAAGCGGTGGCAGGCGCGTTGGGTATATCTAAAAGCTACGACAGGGGTGGTCCTGCTGTGGAATGAAATGCGGACGGGGCGCGTCGTATGTGACCGAGGAAGATGCGACACAAGTCTGACGGAGAGATTGACAGCGCAGGGCAGTGCGAATGGAAGCTGACGGAGAAGCTGACGGAGAAGATGACTTCACGGCGAAGCAACCCTAGCGGGTGTCGGCGGCGCGGTGGCATGATAGAGTTAAGCAGCATCACTTGTTGCTATCAGCTGCCCTGCAGTTGTTGGTGCCATGCAAGGATAACTCGTCAAGGCCTGAACACGTTCCAGATCCCGCTAACAGGACCTAGAAACAGGCCCACCCGCCCCTTTGAGCCAAGTCGAGTCCTGCACCTCTGCAAGCGATCCGTCGTCCGCATGCCACTGCCACGGTGCCGCCGCACTCCACTCCACCCTGCGTGCTTTTTGCCTCAGCTGAGAATCTCGCGCACCTCTCACCAAGCCTAGAATCACCACACCATCGCTTTTCTCGCTGCTCCCACACCACGCTGACAGTCTCGGCTCCACCAACATGACACGCCCCTCTCCCTGCTAACGCCAACCGCGCCAGTTTAGCTGAGTCAGGCCTCGCCCTAGGTCGACTTTATCTTGGCTTCGACACATGACGGCTTCTTGCCCTAGGCATGCGAAAGGCTAGTTCGCCATGCGCAGTCACAACAAGTCTTCATGTGTGCGAATTTGGATGTCTTCCCGTCTGGCGTCTCGGTCATCAGCTAACTGCAATCCCACGGCTCGGGTTCGCGGTACGCTGGCGCAGGCGGCACGCGTTCGCCGCTTATCTTTGTCCTCCGTACCTCGGACAGGCTCGCCTTGTGGCCTATACTGACCGACACACGCAGGTCGCACCCTCCTGTCCGATTCCAGATATCGCCAACACCTTCTTCCTGCTCGACTATCTTCCTTTCTTCTTTGCCGCTCCTTTTCGAACATCGTCTTTTTGTCTTTCTACGTCATCTTTCCGTCACTTTCGCGTCACCTATGAGGCAATCCTGCTTGTGCCACGC
>Ga0265780_10009354_pt1 | contig 11761 bp, 11 predicted proteins | sample P1T30metagenome_FD_192432 | JGI IMG/M metagenome (GOLD analysis project Ga0265780, IMG submission 192432) | Plant litter microbial communities from East Loma Ridge, Irvine, California - P1 T30 | ecosystem: Environmental > Terrestrial > Plant litter > Unclassified | place: USA: California... | reverse complement strand
CGTGTAGAAGTAGCCTATCATAACACGGATAGTTCTGTAAGCACCTACAGCTATGAAGACCTTTTAAAAGAATTATCTCCTAAATAAAGACATATTTTAAATGAAACGGCAGCCATTTGGCTGCCGTTCTTGTTTTATATCGTGTGGATTACAACGTCCTGAAAGCGATAACAAATGCTGCTACCGATACCAGTATGCCTACCATAAAAATATTATAGGTTATGCGCAGCAGGTTGTATTTGCGGTTAAGCACTTTACCTAAGTAGTAAAGGTCTTTTATAAGGGCATTGTACAGGTAATCCCTTTCCTTCATCATATCGTTTATGGCCCACTCGTATTCTTCTAAAGGCATTTTGTAAAAATTACCAAAGAACAGCAGGTTTACCTTGCGCTCCTCTATATCCTTACGGGTAAAGGTGCCGGTGGTAACTTTAGGCCTGGTGCTAAGTATTGCAAATACAATACAGGTTGTACTAAAGGCCATCATTATAAAAGTAGGCGTAATAAGGTGGGCATTAGCCGGAGCATCAAGCTTGGGTATGATGCTGCCCAGCGCAATAGAAATAATAATAGCATTAACCGATAGCAGTATGTTAGCCTTACTGTCGGCAATTTCGCTCAGGCGGGTATGGTTGTTAAGCGTAACCCTAAACATGGTATCAATACCACGGTCGGGCCTGTCCAGCTTTTCCAGTTTCTTTTTATTCAGCTTGTCTTTAGGTACTTTTTTCTTGCCCTCTTCAAGGTCGTTAATAACACCCTGCAAGGCAGCAATGTTAGTTTCTTTAAGAGGTTGCAGTTTTTCCTTACCATACTCGGTAAAAAAGCGGTGGTGCATTAATAGCATCTTGCGGTTGCCTTTAGCCCATTCAAGGTCGGTAAACGTCCTATCCTGGGTTAGCTTCCATTCTTCCCTAAGCAATTCAGATAAAAGCGCATAATTATCATCGGCAAAATGCGAGCAATCGGCATCTTTAATAATCTTTTCGAGCTGCGTTTCGGGCTCCACGCCCATTTCTGTAACACGTATAAGCTTTGCCACTGTGGCCGCTTTATCTTCCGGGTAGCCTTTTTTAAGCAGGTGTTCCTGTGCAATTTGTGCACCGCGTTTTTCATGCTTTTCGGGCCCGTCTATATAGCCCACGTCGTGAAACCACGCCGCAAGCACAACCATTTCAGTGTCTTCCGCGCTTATGCCTTCTGCTTTGGCTATAATAACAGCGTTATTTACAACACGTAAAGTATGGTTAAAATTATGGTATATATAATCGGGAGATAACTTATCTTTGAATACATGAAAGACATAGCTTTCGGCATTTTCAACAAAATTCATGGGCTAAGAATTAACACCACCAATTTATGAAATTCTTTTGGGTAAACTATAGTTCTGTAAGAAATATTAAACCTTTCTTATTTCTCTTAATTTTATCCGTTTTAGCCTCCTGTGCCACACACCACGCGCAGTATGGTAAAGAGGCTGTAGCACCTGTGCCGGACAGCCTTGTACCCGGCGCCTTTGAGCATCGTTTCTTTCTTGTGGGTGATGCCGGTTACGCCACGCATCCCAACTCGCAGCAGCTGCTTGGTATAGTAAAGCAAAAACTGGCTGCCGAAGGCGAAAATGCCACTCTTTTATACCTTGGCGATAACATTTACCCCTTAGGCATGCCTCAGCAAGGCCATAAAGACCGGGCAGCATCGGAGGCATCCTTATACAGCCAGCTGGACCTTGCCAAAGGTTTTAAAGGCAAAACCTATATGATTCCCGGTAACCACGACTGGTACCACGGGTATAAAGGCCTGCAGGAAGAAGCAAAACTTACCATTGAAAGGCTTAACGATAAAGAAGCTTTTTTACCCAAAAAAGGGTGTGGTATTGATGATGTGGAAATTACCGATAACATTACCCTTATTACCATAGACAGCCAGTGGTTTATAGAGGACTGGGATAACTACCCCCTTATAAACGACGACTGCACCATTAAAACCCGCGATGCGATGTTCGTAGAGCTGGAAAGCCTGCTGAACAAAAACCAGGATAAAACCGTGATACTTGCGGTGCACCACCCGCTTATGAGCAGTGGCACCCACGGCGGCGAGTTCTCTTTTAAAAAACAATTCTACCCATTAAAATATAAGATACCCATGCCCGTTATTGGGTCGCTTATTAACCTGGCGCGAAAGGCATCGGGCTATAGCACCCAGGACATTCAGAGCCGTGTGTACAAAACGCTGAGCAACCGTATTAAAACGCTTATTCAGGACAAGACTAATGTAGTGGTGGTATCGGGCCACGACCATAACCTGCAATACCTTTTTAAAGACAACGTTCACCAGATTATTAGCGGATCAGGCTCTAAAGAAGAGGCTGCCCGTGCCGCAAACCCACAGGATTTTAGCTACGGCGGTAATGGCTATGCCACACTGGATGTTTATAAGGATGGGCTTGCAAAGGTTACTTATTTTAGCACGAAAAACGGCAAGGAAGAAAAGCTGTTCGAAAAAATGATGCTGCAAAAAACCCCGCCGGTTATCAACCAATATCCGGATAGTTTTCCTGCTACCACAACCACATCGATATATACGCCCGAAATGACTAAAAAGAGCGGCGTTTACCGGTTTTTCTTTGGCAAGCATTACAGCAGCATATACAGCAGGCCTGTTACGGTGCCTAATGTTACCATAGATACATTATATGGTGGGCTAACGCCAGGCCGCGCAGGCGGTGGACACCAAAGTAATTCACTCAGAATAGCAGATAAAGATGGTAAGGAATATGTTATGCGCAGCCTTAAAAAGAGTGCCACGCGTTTTTTACAGTCCGTAGCTTTTAAGGAGCGCTATGTGGGCAACCAGTTTGAAAATACGTTTGCCGAGAGTTTCCTGCTTGACTTTTATACCACAAGCCATCCGTATACTCCGTTTATCATAGACGACCTTGAGGAAACCGCCGGGATTTACCATACCAACCCTGAGCTGTTTTATATTCCTAAGCAAAATCCGCTTAAAGAGGGTAACGAACGTTTTGGCGATGAACTCTATATGGTGGAAGAACGCCCCATAGATGAGTTTAAAGACCTTGCAAGCTTTGGCAAACCTGACGCTATTGATGGTACCGATGATGTGTATGAAAATCTGCGCAAGGATGCTAAATACAAAATGGATGAACGCGCTTACATTAAGGTACGCTTGTTTGACATGCTTATAGGCGACTGGGACCGACACGGCGACCAGTGGCGCTGGGCACGCTACAAAGAAAAAGACAGTGTGGTATACCGCCCTATTCCACGCGACCGCGACCAGGCATTCCCCAAGTATGATGGCGCTTTGCTATCTATATTAATGAATATTCCTGCGCTGCGCCACATGCACACCTACAAAGCCGATGAACGCAACATAAAATGGCTTAACCGCGAGCCGTACCCTCAGGATCTTGCCCTAATAACCAAATCGGGCGAAACGGTTTGGCTGGAAGAGGCTAAAGCATTACGGGAAGCACTTACCGATGAGGCTATAGACAAGGCTTTTGCCGCGTTGCCGCCCGAAGTTCAGGATGAGGCATCGGAAGATATTAAAGCAAAAATGAAAGCAAGGCGCGCCAAACTGGAGCAATTTGCTCTGGACTACCGAAAGGTACTTTTACGAACCGTGCTGATTGTGGGTACCGATAAAAAAGAGCGTTTTGAAATAACCCGACTGCCTAAGGGCGATACCGAGGTAAAGGTATACCGTATAAAAAAGGATGGAGAAACGCTGGTGCAATCGCAAATATACAACCGTAAAAAGACCAAAGAGATATGGATATACGGCCTTGACGACGATGATGTTTTTGAAGTAAAAGGCAAGGCCGACAAAGCCATGACCGTGCGCTTGATAGGGGGTCAAAACAATGACACGTATGCCATTGAAGAAGGTAAAAAAGTAAAGATATACGATTTTAAGAGCAAAGAAAACACCTATAACAATCCCGGTAAGGCCAGCCTTAAGCTTACCGATGATTATGAAACCAACAGCTACTACCCCGAAAAACCGGCTTACAATGTGGTGGCAGGATATCCTTCTATAGGTGGTAACCCGGATGATGGCCTTAAAGTGGGTGTGCTTGTAAATTATACCGTAAATAACTTTAACCGCAGGCCATTTTCGCAAAAGCACAGCCTAAAAGTAAACGGCTATACCGCTACCGAAGGTTTTGACTTTGCCTACCGTGGTACGTTTATGAATGTGGCAAGCCGTTGGAACTTTGCGTTAGATGCCCGCTATACCAGCCCTAACTTTAGCATTAACTATTTTGGTTTGGGCAACACCACATCGAATTTTGACAAAGAGCTGGGCATGAACTACAACCGCGTTAAGCTGCAACTGTTTAGTATTAGTCCGTCGTTTTTTAGCGAGAGCAGAAACGGAAGCTTTATAGAATTTAAGGCACCGTTTGAAACCATTGAGGTAGATGGTACCAATAACCGTTTAGTAAACGAACCCGGCGCAATCCCTGCGCGACTTTTTGAGCACAGGCAATACGGCGGCGTTCAGGGTTTATACAGTTTTTCTAATTATGATAACGCGTCATTGCCGGCACTGGGCATGGCTTTTCATCTGTCGCTTGGCTGGAAAACGAGCCTTGATGAGATTAAACGCAATTTTGCCCACATGGAAACCGGTGTAAACTTTGTGCACAAACTGGTACCGGATGAGTCGCTTGTGTTTTCATCTACCGTTAAGGTAAAATTGATCTTTAATAACAGTTATGAGTTTTACCAGGGAGCTACCTTGGGCGGCGATACCGACCTGCGCGGCTACAGGCGCGAGCGCTTTACCGGTAGGCAGTCGGCTTACCACAGTAATGATATACGATATACGCTGGGCAAGGTAAAAAACAGCTTTTTACCATTAACATACGGTATACTTGGCGGGTATGATTATGGCCGTGTGTGGCTGGATGGCCAGTCGAGCGATAAGTGGCACCAAAGTGTAGGCGGTGGGCTTTGGCTTAACGCTATAGATGCGTTAACGGCAAGGGTAACCTATTTTAAAGGATCGGATGAACGGGGCCGTATAGCCTTTGGTTTATCGTTTGGCCTATAATTCGGATAGTTTTACACTGTACAGTTTCTTGCCTTCCTTACCATCTTTTTCATCGGCAATATAAAGGTTATCATTGTCTTTAAAACAGATGGCCTCTTTTTGAGAGTAATGGTTAAGGTTGAGTTGCTTCATATCGCAACCGGCAAAATTATCAGCGCCAAAATTGGTTAGCAGCCAAATTTTATCGCCGCTAAGTAAAACAACTTTAGTGCCATCGGGGCTAATATCGGCGCTTGTAAGGGCACAGGTATGGTATGTACCGCAGGTTTTTATAGTCCCCAACAGTTTTGCTGCATGGTTACCTGCTTTGTTGGGCACCTGATATATGCTCACGGTACCGTCAAACCCTTTGCTGCGGTTTTTTGTAAACAGGTAAAAGTAGCCGTTATGCACAAAAAACGACTCAACATCATAAATCCACTCTGATTTTTTTGGCGGGAACTCCTTTTGCTCCGGGTAGTAAAAAGTAATCTTGGCAGCAGCGGTGCCTAAATTTCCTGCCGCCAGCTTATAAATGGCAAGGTCTTTACGCTCGTTTTTATTATTTCCAAAATCGCCTATATAAATGTTGCCCTCTTTATCGGCGGCCATATCTTCCCAGTCAGTATTTGTTGCGTTGGTAATAGTTACTTCTTTCGCTACGCTTCCGTCATTGGCAATATTATAGATTTTGTTATCGTTGCCGCTGTCTTCCAGTGCCCAAAGTTTACCGTTTATGTATTCCATTCCCGATACTTCTTTAAGGCTAAGCGAGGCAACCTCTTTAAGTTTTGTAGGCTCGCTGGTTGAGCATGAAAGCAGTACAATGGTGGCGGGCAATAGATAAGTGAATTTCATTTGTAGGTATTTTTTGTAAAATTACTACACAATTAAGCAGCAACGCTAAAATTTATATTGTATTTAAGAAATAACGCTGCTTTATGCTTCTTATTGGAGCAACCAGAAATGTTAAGCATAAAAAAACCATCGGTAATCCCGATGGTTCTCCACTACTAAAAAAATCAAAGTACTAAAAAAGTGTTATGCCATACTTATTAAGTATATATGTTTTTATGTGCCCGCGTACTGATTAACGGTGTATAAAACTGCACTAACAATCATTTATCAAAGCAAACATAGTTATGTTTTAACTAAAAACAATACCAAATGCTAAAAAAACGTTAAAATACACTTTTAGCAGGACAATCTGCATATAAAACCGGCTGTTAATCATGCGTTAATTGTAAAGGTATTGCAATAACCTATTGGTAACTTTATAATATAAAACAGCAAACCATGAGCAAGACACCTAATTTTAAAGCCGCATTTTTTGGGATCGTAGCCACTGCCCTGCTTACTGCATGCAGCCATAAAGACGAACAAAAAGAACTTGAAGCCCGTGAGGAAGCTAAGGTTGGCAAAATTTACAACCCGGCTATACAGGGCAACGACCACGAAAACCATACAAACCAGTTTCCGTCGAGCCGCAATGATAATGATTACAGCACGATGGAGCCGCCTGTACCACCTGCTGCCGATACTGCTGCCGCACCTGCAAATAAAGCAGATGCGCCTGCAACAAACAGTGCTAATGCAACTACCCAAACGCCCACAAACGCAACCAGTGCTAAGCCTGTAAAAGAATAATATATGCTTGCAACTACCGTAAAGGAAGAATATAGTGAAGCCCGCGAGTTACGTGGCCTTTTTGAAAAGCAGCTGAGGGAATTGTATTGGGCCGAAAGAATAATGACCGATATGCTTGCCGGTGTTATTACACAGGCATCAAGCAAAGACCTGGTGGCATTATTGGTAAACCATTTGGATGAGACCAACTACCACCTTGTAAGGCTGGAACGCATATTTGAGTCGATTGGCCTGCCTGCCGAGGAATTACCATATGATGCAGTGAGCTGCCTGATAAAAGAAGCCGAAAGCTTTATAAACAACACCATGCAGGGCGTTGTGCGCGATGCCGGCCTTATTGCGGTACTGCAAAAAATAAAGCATTATGAAATTGCCTGCTACGGCACCATGAGGGCCTATGCCCTGGCACTGCGCGAAGAAGATGTTGTGGTGCTGCTGGAGCAGACTCTTGAAGAAGAAAAAGGCGCTGATTTACTAATGTCGGCCATTGCGGAGTCGCACATTAATATCGAAGCCGCCGATAAAGAAATATAAATTAAAAATAAGAATACCATGTCTAAACCAACTGAATTGCCTGCACAAAAACAGAACGATCAGCCGGGCGACGAATATAAAATGAACCCTGAACCGGAAGTTATCCGTGCCGGCTACAAGGGCAGTGATAAGCTTAAAGGCAAAATAGCGCTTATTACCGGTGGCGATAGCGGCATTGGCCGCAGTGCTGCCGTACACTTTGCGCGCGAAGGCGCCAGTGTTGCCATTGTTTATTTAGAGGAACATAAAGATGCCGAGGCTACAAAAGCCCTTGTTGAGAAGGAAGGGCAAAAGTGCCTGTTGATAAGCGGCGACCTTAAAGACGAAAGTTTCTGTAAGGATGCCGTAAAGCAAACGGTTAAAGAACTGGGCGGACTTAACATTGTAGTTAATAATGCCGCAGTACAGTTCCCTCAAACAGAGTTTAAGGACATTACCGGCAGCCAGGTGCGCGAAACTTTTGAAACCAACATACTGCCCTTTTTTTATGTTACGCGTGAGGCGCTTAACCATTTGCAAAAGGGCGACAGTATTATCAATACCACATCAGTAACTGCTTACAGGGGCAGTGAACACCTTATAGATTACAGCAGCACCAAGGGCGCTATAGTATCGTTTACGCGATCTACATCAGCCATGCTGGCTGAAAAAGGCATCCGTGTTAATGGTGTGGCACCCGGCCCTATCTGGACACCGCTTATACCGGCAAGTTTTCGGCCGCAGGATGTGGCTAAATTTGGGCAGGATACTCCAATGAAACGCCCCGGCCAACCCAGCGAGGTAGGCCCTGCTTATGTGTTCCTGGCCAGTGAAGATGCATCTTATATTACAGGGCAGGTATTGCACGTTAATGGTGGGGAAATGACAGGGGGATAGGTTTTGAATTATGAATTATGAATTACAAATTTTAAATTCCAAGTTCCAAATTACAAATCTCAAACGGGAAGAAATTACAAATTGGGGTAAATTCTAAAAGACAAATTTAATCTCAACAGAGGAAATTCTCAATACTAAAATCTAAAAACTCAATACAAATTATAAAATTTAGAAATCATGGAAAATAATCAGAACGACCATAATGACAACATCATCAGGCCAAATACCAATAACACGAACAGTGTTGTAAGGCCTGCGGAGGATAGTATTAGTACACACAATGAAAACAGGAGGGTTCAGGGTGACCTGGACTTAACCCCGTTTGACCTGCCGTATGAAGATCCTGCAGTTACCAATCCGGAAGAATTGGCATCATTCCCAAAACCGGCTGAAATTTTAAGCCAGGAAGATCTTGAGAATGAAAACAATACCGGCTTAACAAATACTAAAAGATCGCCCGTAAGGGAAGGAAGGAATATTATCAGTACCGATAATAACCCTAACCGCGACGGTTTTATGTAGAATTTTAAGCTACAATCATACAAAGAGCCTCATGGGGCTCTTTTTTATTTTTGGTAATGCCCGTAAACACTGCAACTATTACGATATATTGATTTTTAGGTAGTTATAATGATAATTTGATAAAATTTACGTAACTTTATACTAATAAAATCATCCACTTATGGTAATCGATCTTAATTTTCGCCAGGATCAGGCAGATCAGGGCGTAGCAGTACAAATGGCATATTACAATGGTGTTATGCCTTATGAAGACCCGGCAATTGTTAACCCAAACGAATTGGCCAGTTTTCCTAAACACGTTAAAAGAGAGGGGCATCATCACCATGAAAGCCACCTTTACCACAGGTCGCCTGTTACCGACGGGCGCTACATAACCCGCACTGATAACCAACCCGGAAGATACGGACTATAGAAAACAACTTTACTCATAAAGATAAAGCCGCCTTAACTTAATAAGGCGGCTTTATTTTTAGTGGCGTAGCGACTATTTCTTGTCGGCAGTGGCAACTTTTTTATCGTTTGCAATTGCAGACGCTTTAGGGTCGTTTGCAACCTGTGGTGTTGTACTTGTAAATTCGTCTACACGGGCACGTTCCTGTTTTTTAGCAACAGTTGCCTTGGTAGTTGTTGGGGCTGTGGCAGGAGTAGTTGTTGTAGTTTCGGCCTCCGTTTTAACTTCCGTTGCAGGAGTTACTTTTTTAGTAGCCTTGTACTCAACAACGTTATACGTAGTTGGGTCCGGCTGTTTAATATAACTTTGTGCAGAAGCTACGCCTATTGTAAATAGAGCTGATAGCGAAAGGATAATCTTTTTCATAATCTTTGCTTTTTTGATGTTGTAAAGATACCCCGCCAAAACAGGCTTGTATGTTGTTGTTATCCTAAGACTAAGCCAAAAGCTGTTAAAAATATTCAACTTTTAACTATCATCTGTTAAAAATTTATTGTAATATTTTTTAACATTTGTGTTTTTTGAATGTAAAAAAGCGTTAAATTTGAATATAACACCCTGTATATTATGGATTTAACCCCTCAGATAATTATGCTGGCTCAGCGCTGGCTTAATGTAAAAAACCTTGGTGCCGGCACGCCCGATGGTATTATAGGCAACAACACAAAAGCTGCACTCAATAAGGCTGCCGAACTGCCTAAAACCTGGACACTTGAAAAAAAGATAGTAGGTGCCGTACAGCTCTATGCTAAAGCCGAAGGTTTTGCCCCCGGCCCTATTGATGGCCTTTGGGGTACGCAAACCCAAACCGCTTACGACCAGCTTAGGTACAAGCTGCTATACGGACAGGAACCCGAGCCGTGGCGCCCGGAAGACCGCACACCCGTAAACCCCAACAACTGGCCTGTACAAACCCAGAGTGCACTTAATGCTTTTTATGGCGTGGCAAAAGAAACCGGCAATGCAAACTTAGTATCTGTAGTAGTGCCTTACCCGCTTGTAATTGCGTGGGACACCTCTAAAAAAGTAACTAAAATTACCTGCCACAAAAAAGTAAAAGACAGCATTTTGCGGGTGCTTACCAAAACATTGCAGCACTATGGTATTGCAGAGATTAAACGCCTGCGGCTGGATTATTTTGGTGGTTGCTTTAACTACCGCCTTATGCGCGGCGGTACATCGCTAAGTACACATTCCTGGGGCATAGCTATTGATTTTGACCCGATAAACAACCAACTAAGCTGGGGCCGTGACAAGGCTACCTTTGCCCGCCCGGAATATAATAAGTGGTGGGAATTTTGGGAAGAAGAAGGCTGGGTTAGCCTGGGCCGCGACCGCAATTATGACTGGATGCATGTACAGGCGGCTAAATTGTTGTCATAATTTTATTTGATATGGGCTGTAACAAAATTCGGCAACGGTATTCTAATTAGTCAATCAAAAAATCAAATAGAAAATGACAGCACACGAAATAGATTACAAGATCTTTGGCGAAGAAATGCAGTATGTAGAGATTGAACTGGATCCGCAGGAGGCCGTAGTAGCCGAAGCAGGTACTTTTATGATGATGGAGAACGGCATACAGATGGAAACCATTTTTGGCGATGGCGGTAACCAGAACGAAAGCATTATGGGCAAACTTTTTAGTGCAGGCAAGCGTTTGCTTACCGGCGAGAGCCTGTTTATGACTGTTTTTTTAAACCAGTATAAAGACAAGAGCAAAGTTAGCTTTGCATCGCCTTACCCGGGCAAAATAATCCCCATAGACCTTACCGAGGTGGGTGGGCGTTTCATTTGCCAGAAGGATGCCTTTTTATGTGCAGCCAAAGGCGTTAGTGTGGGCATAGAATTTTCTAAAAAATTAGGCCGCGGACTTTTTGGCGGCGAAGGCTTTATTATGCAAAAGCTGGAAGGCGACGGTATGGCGTTTGTTCACGCAGGTGGTACGCTTGCACGCAAAGAGCTGGCAGCCGGCGAAGTGCTTAAGGTAGATACCGGCTGTATTGTGGGCTTTACCAAAGAGGTAGATTATGATATTGAATTTATAGGCGGTATTAAGAACACGGTTTTTGGCGGCGAGGGCTTATTTTATGCCACCCTCCGCGGACCGGGAGTTGTGTTTATACAATCGTTGCCGTTTAGCAGGCTTGCCGGCAGGATATATGCAGCGGCCCCACAAGGCGGCGGGCAGCAGCGCGGCGAAGGCAGCATACTGGGTGGCCTGGGTAATTTGCTTGATGGCGATAACCGATTTTAATGGTTAAAAAATATAAGATAGTAAAAAGGGCTTTGGCCCTTTTTTTTTGGCTTACAATTTGATAACTTTCAATCCACTAACCAACGCTTATGAAACTACTTTTTACCCTCATCACATTCCTTAGCCTGAATACTTTTTATGCGCAGGATTATAAAGGCCTTAGCCAGGGCCAGGCAGCACAAAAAAATTACCTTACCACTGTTCCGTATACGTTAACTCGGGACAAGATAATAGTGCAGGCCTCTATAAATAACAAAACTTACAACTTTTTATTTGATACCGGTGCCCCTACTGCGTTAACGGCAGCAGTAGCAAAAGAGCTTGGCCTAACCGCTATGCGTAATTTAGAAATAAAAGACGCTAACAACGTAGCCGACAGCCTGCCGGTTGTAACCTTAAATAACCTGAAA
>Ga0265780_10009353_pt1 | contig 11762 bp, 8 predicted proteins | sample P1T30metagenome_FD_192432 | JGI IMG/M metagenome (GOLD analysis project Ga0265780, IMG submission 192432) | Plant litter microbial communities from East Loma Ridge, Irvine, California - P1 T30 | ecosystem: Environmental > Terrestrial > Plant litter > Unclassified | place: USA: California... | reverse complement strand
AGCAAGCGAACGAGGGCAGGGGGACGGTGCGCGACTGGCTGGCCGACCTGCTGCTCCAGAAGCTCGAGATCATGCCGTCGCGCGAGTCGAGCGTGGTCGAGATCAGCTTCAGCGGCGCCGACCCCGTATTCTCGGCCGCCGTCGCGAATGCCTTCGCCGAGGAGTACCGGCGGGCCGGCGTACAGCTCAAGACGGAGCCGGCCAAGAACGCCTCGCTGTATTTCAACGAGCAGACCAGGCAGTTGCGCGACAACCTCGAGGCGGCCCAGGCCCGTCTCTCGAAGTACCAGCAAGAAAAAGGCATTGTCAGCCTCGACAACAACCGGGTCGATGTCGAGCTGTCGCGCCTGAACGACCTGGCCGCCCAGTTGGTCGTGGCCCAGGCCGCGACCATGGAAGCGGGCTCGCGTGAAAAGGCGGCCGGGACGGCCGGCGCGGCCGTCGATTCGCCCGACGTCGCCAACAATGCCCTGATCCAGAACCTGCGCATGAACCTGGCCAGTGCCGAGGCCAAGCTGGCCGAGACCGGCGCGCGCTTCGGGCGCAACCACCCGCAATACCAGGCCGCGGCTGCCGAAGCCGGCAAGCTGCGGGCCGAGCTCGCCAGTGCGCTGGGCACCGTCACCCGCAGCGTCGGCGCCAATGCCGAGGTCTTCCGCCAGCGCGAAGCCCAGCTGCGCAGCGAGCTCGCGGCGCAAAAGGAGCGGGTGCTGCAGCTGAACCGCACCCGCGACGAGCTCGGTCCCTTGCTGAAAGACCTCGAAGGTGCGCAGCGCGCCTTCGATGCGGCCAGCCAGCGCTATTCGCAGACGCGGATCGAGGCCCTGTCCGAGCAATCCGACGTCTCGGTGCTCAACCCGGCCGTGGCCCCCACGACACCGAGTGGCCCGCGCATCCTGCTCAATACACTGGCGGGTATCGTGCTTGGCACCGTGCTCGGCGTCGGCCTGGCGCTGCTGCTGGAGTTGTTGGCGCGGCCGGTGCGCTCCAGCAGCGACCTGCACGACATGCTGGGCATTCCGGTACTGGGCACCATTGCCTGGCAGACGCCGCCCGCGCGCGAAGGCCGTATCCGCAGGCTGATGGCGCCCGGCGGGCAGGCGCGCCTGAGTTGAATTGAGTTGAATTGAGTTGAACTGAGCTGAACTGAGGACTCTCCATGAACTCATCCGTGCTATCCGCCCTGCACACCGGGCCCGGCCGCGACGCCAGCATGGGGACGCTGCTGGTCGATGCGGGCAAGCTCAGCGTCGATGACGCCGAGCGCGTGCTGCGCACCCACCAGGACCTGGGGATCCGCTTCGGCGAAGCGGCGTTGCGCCTCGGCCTGGTGAGCGAGGACGACATCCAGCAGGCGCTGGCGCGGCAGTTCGCCTATCCCTATGTGCAGAAAGGGCAGGCCAGGCTCTCGCCCAGGCTGGTCGCCGCCTACGAACCATTCTCGCCCCAGGTCGAGGCCTTGCGCGCGATCCGCAGCCAGCTGATGCTGCGCTGGTTCGCGCGCGGGCGGCGCGCGCTGGCGATCGCCGGCGCCGACCCGGACGAAGGCGCCAGCCTGTTCGCGGCCAACCTGGCGCTGGTATTTTCCCAGCTCGGCGAGCAGACCCTGCTGGTGGACGCCAACCTGCGCGCGCCGCGCCAGCATGAACTGTTCGGACTCAGGCCGCGCCAGGGCCTGTCCGACCTGCTGGCGGGGCGGGCCGACCTGGACGCCATATTGCGTGTGCCGTCCTTTGCCGACCTGTCGGTGCTGCCGGCCGGGACCTTGCCGCCGAATCCGCAAGAACTGCTGGCGCGGCCCGGCTTTCGCACGCTGACGGCGCAGCTGGAAAGCCGCCACGACGTCGTGCTGGTCGACTTGCCGCCTTTTACCGCCGGCGCCGACGCGCTGGCGGTGGCCGGCCGTGCCGGCGGCGTGCTGCTGGTGGCCTGCAAGCACCGCACCCGCATCGCCGACGTGGCGCGCATGGCCGCGCAGATGGTCGATGCCGGCGCCGAAGTGGTCGGTTCGGTGGTGATGGAGTTCTGACATGGCGACCGGGCGCGAGATGGACCTGCGGCACGGCCTGAACTCCAGTCCTGGTTCCGGCTCCGGTCCCGGCCTGGGCGCCGGCCTGCGCGGGGCCTTGCCCGAATGGTGGCCGGTCATGCTGGGCCTGGCCCTGCTGTTCGGACCGACCTTCCACGATCTGTTCAGCGGCGCCTGGATCGGCGAAGAGCAGGGCCATGGACCGATCATCTTCTTCCTGTCCCTGTGGCTGGTCTGGCGCAAGTGGCCAGAGGTGAGGGCGGCCAGCGCGCCACCGCGGCCGCACCCGACCGGCTGGGCGGTGCTGGCTGTCGGACTGGTCATCCACCTGCTGGGCCGTTCGCAAAACATACTGATGTTCGAGGTCGCCTCGATTCTGGCGGTGCTGGCGGCAGTCGTCCTGCTCAAGCTCGGGGGGCGCGCCCTGCGCCTGCTGTGGTTTCCATTTTTCTTCATGCTGTTCATGGTGCCGCTACCTAGCGAGCTGGTGGCGGCGGTGACGATGCCGATGAAGATGGCCGTCTCCTGGGCCACCGAACACCTGCTGTTCGCGGCCGGCTATCCGATCTCGCGCTCCGGGGTGGTGCTGCAGATCGGCCAGTACCAGCTGCTGGTGGCCGATGCCTGCGCCGGCCTGCAGACGCTCCTGACCCTCGAGGCGCTGGGCCTGTTCTACCTGAACCTGATGCGCCATCCTTCGGCCTTTCGCAATATGGCGCTGGCGATCATGATCGTGCCGGTCTCGTTCACGGCGAACGTGATCCGCGTGATCGCGCTGACCCTGATCACCTATTATTTCGGCGACGCGGCCGGGCAGGGCTTCCTGCACGGCTTTGCCGGCATGGTGCTGTTCGTGACGGCGCTCCTGATGATCCTGGCGCTCGACTCGGCCCTGCAATGGTTCATCAAGCGCCGCGCAGACGCGCGTGGCGGCGCGCCGCGCCATCCCGGCGGCGGCCAGCCGGGTTCGCCGGGTTCGCCGCCGAATTCTCCGGGCACGCCGGGTCCCATGCGTGGGGCCGTCCGATGAATCCGGCGCGCCGCCACCTGGCCGTCAGCATCGTGCTGGGCCTGGCCATGGCCGCCACCTCGGCCCTGACCGGGGCCCTGACGCCGGCGCCGCGCGCGCCGCTGCCGCACGAGCGCTTCAGCCTTGAGCAGATGATTCCGCAACGCTTCGGCGCCTGGACGGTCGACCCGGGCGTCGTGCCCCTGCAGCCCGACCCGGAGCAGCAGGGCGTGCTGGCGAAGATCTATGACCAGACCCTGTCGCGCACCTATATCGACGCCCACGGCCAGCGGGTGATGCTGTCGATCGCCTATGGCGGCGACCAGAGCCGGGCATTGCAGCTGCACCTGCCCGAGGTCTGCTACGTGGCCCAGGGCTTCGAGCTGGTCGAGGACAGCGAAGACCTGCTGCCCACCCGCCATGGCCGCTTGCCGGTCAAGCGCCTGGTGGCGCGCCTGAGCGAGCGCAACGAGCCGATCACCTACTGGATCACCATCGGCGACAAGGCGACCAAGGCCGGGATCCAGCAAAAACTGCGCCGTCTCGCCTACGGCCTGTCGGGCGAGATCCCGGACGGCATGCTGGTGCGGGTATCGACCATCGGGTCCGACCGGCACGCCGCCTGGCGGGTGCAGGACCGCTTCGTGGCCGACATGCTCGCGGCGCTGGCGCCGGGAGACCGCGCCCACCTGATCGGCGCCGACACCGCGCCCACCACGGCGACGACGGCGACGACGACCACGACGACCACGACAGCCACCCCGGCCCGCGCCGCCGGCCGCGCGCACCACTGACCGGCAACTGCGCAGCGATGAACGACATCCTGCCCTATATCTATTATTCGCTGCCGTGGCTGTTCGTCATCGGCCTGTCGGTCGCGGCCGTGCTGGGGATCGGCGTCGGGATGGTATGGCCGCGCTTCCTGGTCTATCCCTATTTGCTGGTCTTTTTCTGGGTCAATTCCACCAGCTATGGCAATCTGGCCGTGTTCGCGTCGCGCAGCATCTATAGCCGGGGCTCGGGCATGCTGTTCTTTGGCGTGGTGCTGTGGTATGTCCTCGGCGCCTGGCTGTGCGCCCACATGGCCGCCAGTTTCATGAACATGAACAACTACGCGTACAACTTCTCCAACAACGTCGCGAGCGGCCCGCAGCGCCAGGGCACGCCGGCCTGCAATCTGCGGCCCTGGTTCCTGGCCTGGACCGTCCTGCTGGCCGCCCACGTCGGCGTCGGGCTGGCCACCGGGGTGCCGCTGGCCGCGTCGCTGGCGCCGTCGGGCTTCTCGAATATCGTCTGGATGGCGCCGCTCGTCTCGCTGATGCTGCTGGCCTTCCGCACCCGCGAGCAGGCGCTCGAACTGGCGCGCTTCATCATGCTGGCGGGTCTGGCGCGCGCGCTGTTCGGCCTTGGCCGCTGGGCGGCGGCGGGTGGCGACCCGAACAATGTGTATGCCAATATGAATGCGATCCAGATCCGCCTGACCTTCTTCGACATCAACGACAGCCTGCTGTGCACCCTGGCGTTCGCGATCGCCGCCGTCGCGCTGTTCCAGGCGCCATCCGACGCGCCGATGCCGGCGCAAGGCAGGCCATGGCGCGCGCTGGCATGGGCTACGCTCGTCGCGACCACGCTGTGCGTGGTGCTGTCCTATCGCCGCACCGCCTGGATCGGCTTCCTGCTGGCCTTCGTCGTCGTGCTGTGGCGCTTTCCGCCCGCGCGCCGCCTGCAACTGGGCCTGGCCGCCATGCCGCTGGCCGGCGCCGCCATGGCCTTCGTGGCGGCGCGGCGCCTGGCGCTGACCCGGGTCGAAGGGGGAAGCAGTGCGGCGGGCGGCCTGTTGCACGATATGCAGTCGCGCCGCTTCGGCCCCGAAAGCGAACGGGTGCTGGAACTCAAGCTCGCCTTCGCCGACTTTCTGGCGCACCCGCTGGCCGGCATCGGCGCCTGGGGCCGCTACCATGGCTACCAGGCCATTTCGTGGCAAGGCAATCCGGACGGCGGCCTGTTCCTGCACAGCGGGGTGCTGCACATCGCGCTCAAGAGCGGCCTGATCGGCACGGTGCTGCTGGCGGGCACGGTCGTCGCCTTCGTCGTGGGCGCGCGGCGGACGCTGCGCAGCCTGCCGCCCGAGCTGCTGGGCCTGGGCGCGGCCGGGGCGGCGGGGCTGGCGTTCATGATCCCCGACCTGCTGATCGGCACCCCGTTCCCGCAGGTGCGCACCACGCAAATGCTGGCGTTATGTCTCAGCCTGCCTTACCTGGCGCTGGCGGCCGCGCAGGAAGCGACGCAGCGGCCGACCTGGCAGCGGCCGGCCTGGCAGCGCGCGCCGCGGCGCCACCTGGTGCCGGCCTGATGAAGCTGCGCCTGGCCCGCAACGCCTGGTCCAACCTGCTCGCGGCGGCGGTGCCCGCGCTGGTGATGCTGGGCACGGTGCCGCTGGTGGTGCGTGGCCTGGGCGAGGCCGGCTATGGCGTGTACTCGCTGGTGACGGCCATCGTCGGTTATTTCGCGGTGATGGACATCAACCTCACCGCCGGTTCCGTCAAGTACATCGCCCAGCACCGGGCCAACGGCGACGCGCGGCAGGTCGCCGAAACCTTGTCCTTCGGCCTCGTCACCTATGCCGCCATCGGCATCATTGGCGCGCTGGGCATCTACCTGAGCGCGGCCTGGCTGATCGAGGCCGTGTTCGCCGTGCCGGCGGCCTTGCGCCTCGAGGCGAGCGCGACCCTGCAACTGGCCGCGCTGGCGTTCTTGTGTGGCCAGCTGCAGATCTACTTGAACAGCGTGCCGCAGTCGCTGATGCGCTACGATATTTCAGGCCGACTCGAGATGGCGTTCGGCGCGCTGCTGCCGCTGGCCACGGTCGGCGTGCTGGCCCTGGGCTTCGGCCTGTTCGAGGTGATCCTGCTGCGCGTGGTCGCCAGCGGCGTCCACGCCCTGCTGCTGTGGCGTGCGATCCGGCGCCTGCTGCCCGGCTGGCGCTGGCGCTGGCCGGCCGCCGGCGCCAGCGCGGCCCTGCTGCGCTTCTCGGGCTGGACTTTCCTGTCGCGCTTCGCCGCGCTGTCGTACGCCCACGCCGACAAGCTGGTGATCGGGGCCCTGGTCGGCGTCGCCGGCCTGGCATATTTTTCGGTCGCCGCCACCCTGGCCAATCGCGTGCTGGGACTGAGCTTTCGCCTGTCGGCCGTATTCTTCCCGGCCGCCAGCGCGCTCGCGGCCCGGGGCGAGCTGGCGCGCCTGGACGCGGTCTACCTCAAGGCGACGCGCTACGTGGTTTATTTGAACGCGGCGATCCTGGTGCTGCTGGCGGTGTTCGCCCATCGCATCCTGGATTACTGGATGGACGCCGCCTTCGCGCGCCACGGCGCCGCCATCCTGGCGCTGATGGCCTTGTCGCAATTCGTCGATTCCCTGACCAGCCTGCCGTCGCTGGTCAACGACGGCATGGGCCACCCGCGTGTCTCGGGCCTGTTCGCCATGGTGCGCGCGCTGGCCGGGCTGGGCCTGGTCTACGCAGGGGTGGCCGGGTGGGGCATCATCGGGGCCGCCTGGGGCCACCTGGCCACCTCGCTGCTGTTCGCCACGGCCTTCCTGGTCTACGTCCATGGCCGCACGGTGCCGACCCCGCTGCGGCGCCTGGTGGTCGATGGCTATGTGCCGGGGCTGGCCGGGATCGTGCTGGTCGCCATCGCCGCCAGCGCGGCCGAGGTCCTGCTCGACGACAGCCTGGGCGCCTTCCTCGCCATCCTGTCCGCGAGCATGCTCCTGCTGGCCCTGCATGGGGCGCTGTTCGTGATCGAGCGCGACGACCGCGAGCTGGCCTGGACCCGCCTCAAGACGCGCTGCCAGCCGGCGCGCGCGCGCGCCGGTTGAGCACCGCCGCGGGCAGCCAAGGACAGACAAGACATGCGCATCCTGATGGTGTCCGAGGATTTGCCAGGCGAGCAAGTGGGCGGCCTGGGCAAGCACGTGGTGACCCTGGCCAACCGCCTGCTGCAAGAGGGCCATGCCGTCGAGATCCTGGGCCGCGCCGACCGGCCCTCGGCCGACCCCGCGCGCCAGATCGGCTTCGCCGGCCGCTTCCGGCCCGGCTTCGCCATCGCGCGGCCGGGCTGGAAAGAAGCGCAGCTGGGCGTGTTCAATCCGCTCAAGCGGCCCTGGTTTGCGCGCCGCATCGCGCGCGCCATCGATGCCCACGCCGCCGGCTTCGACGTGGTCCACTATCACGGCCACCTGCCGCTGACGGGCTTGTACGTTCGCGACGGCATCAACTTCGTGCAGACCCGCCACGATCAGGGCAGCGAATGCCTGACCCACCTGCGTTTCGTCGACGGCGCCGTGTGCGAGCGGCTGGCGCCGGGCGCGTGCACGGCGTGCAGCGCGCCCCGCGCCGCGCCGCATCCGGGACCGGTGCGCACGGCGCTGACGGCGCTCGCCGTCAGCGGCTACCGCAGCCGGGCCGCGCGCGCCTTCGCCCGCCACAAGACGGTGTTCGTGTCCGACTTCCTGCGCCGCCGTTTCCTGCGCGCGGCGCCCGATGCCGACCTGTCGCGCAGCCGCGTGATCCACAACCTGGTCGACTATCCCTCGCTGCGCGCGCTGGCGCTGGCCGCGCCCATGCCGCAGGCGGGGGAGGTGGTGCTGGCCGGGCGTATCGACACCGGCAAGGGTTTTGCGGAATTCCTCGACGCCGCCGCCGGCCGCCTGCCGCTGCAAACCCGCCTGACCGTGGTCGGCGACGGTCCGCTGCGTGCGGGGCTGGAGCGGCGCCACGCCGGAGCGCAGGTGCGTTTCCTCGGCTGGCAAGACCATGCGGCCACCCTGGCCCTGGCCGCGCGCGCCCACCTGTGCGTGGTGCCCTCGCTGTGCGAGGAAGCCTGCAGCACCACGGTGCTCGAAGCGCTGGCGCTGGGCCGCGGCTGCCTGGCGCTGGCGCGCGGCGGTACGCCCGAACTGGCGCAATACGTCCAGTACCCCGGTCAGCTGGCGCTGGCCGCCACCATGCCGGCGCTGGTGGCGCGGCTCGCGTGCCTGCTCGCGGCGCCGCCATCGCCGCGCATTGCGCCGCCGGCCGACTTCGGGGCTGACGCCGCCCGCCTGCTGCCCACCTTACTGGAGCTGTATGCCGAACCCGCCGACCTTCTCGATCGTCACCTGCACCTGGAACAGCGCCGCCACGCTGGCTGACACGCTGGCCTCGGTCCAGGCCCAGACCTGCCGCGACCTGGAGCACATCTTCGTCGATGGCGGCTCGAGCGACGCCACCCTCGACATGCTCGCCGCCTATCCCGGCAACAAGTGCGTGCTGCGCGACGTGCGGGGCGGCATCGGCCATGCCATGAACCGGGGCATTGCCGCGGCGGGCGGCCGCTACGTCGCCCATCTGCACTCGGACGACTACTATGCCGGCCCGGCGGTGCTGGCCACGGTCGGGCGGCGCATCGACCAGGCGCGCGCTGGCGGCTGTCCGCCGGCCTGGGTGGTCGGCAACATCCAGGTGCTCAAGGAGGGCCGCCTGCTGCCGCCGAACGCGCTGCCGCCGTTTTCTTACCGCTCCTTCGCCGCCGGCCGCGCCTGGGTGCCGCACCCGGCCGTGTTCGTGCGGCGCGACGTGTTCGCCCTGGTCGGCGGCTTCGACGAGGGCCTGCGCTATGCGATGGACGTCGACCTGTGGCTGCGGCTGGGAATGTTCAGCCCGCCGGCGCTGGTGGACGCGGTGCTGGCAGTGTTCCGCGACCATGCCGGCAGCGTCTCGTCGCGCAACCGGATCGCGGCGCGGCGCGAGGAATTCGCCGTGCGCCGGCGCCATGCGGGCAAGGCGCCACTGGCGTTCGGCATCTACTGCCTGCGTTACCTGAAGCGCATGCACGCATTACGTGCCCATGATGACCAAGCGCAAGCCTAGTTATCGCACAGTCTTTCCACATCGAGCACGACAGTTACAGGACAGAACATCCTGTTCATCAAGTGTTAAATCCTCGGTGTTGGATTCGCGCGAACGACAGACGCAAAAGCAAATAAACCTTTAATTTCCTTAGAGAAGTTGATTTTGTTCAAAAAAACCTGCGGTAACATTGTTTTCCTCAAGCAAGCATCTCCCAATGCCTGCAGCAGGTATCGATCCAGCGCCCGATCGCGGCGCGGTCCCTGAACAATTCTCGTTCTCTCGGAGCTTCAAGCATGAATTTTCACCGGAAAGGTCTGGTCGGCGCGCTAGCACTGGCGTCGCTCTTGGTATGCATGAGCGCGCGCGCGGACTGGGCCCAGTCCCCCGATCCCCTGGTCATCCAGCCCAGCCCGGATCTGAATCAGGTCCAGGCGCAGAACCCGCCCGGATTCACCTGGGCTCGCCACGCCAACGGTCCCGCGGCCTACGAGCTCGAGATCACGCCGAGCGGCGGTGCGCCGAGCAAGGTCGTCACCGAGCGCAACTGGTACCTGCCACCGAAAGCCCTGGCCCTGGGCAAGTACACCTGGCGCGTGCGTCCGGCCGGCGGCGACGACTGGTCGACGCCGCGCGCATTCTCGATCACCAGCAAGTCGAACCTGTTCGAGGTGCCGGACAATGCCACGCTGCGCGCGCGCATCACGGCCAAGGCGCGCCCGCGCGGTTTGCCGTCCTCGTTCACGCCGTACGCGAGCTGGAACGCCGTCAAGCGCGCCGAACTCGACCCCTACGTGAGCCGCATGAGCAACGAGATCAAGCTGCAGATCAATGCGGTGCCGGTCCTGAGCGATGCGCGCTGGCCGATCGTGATCAGCTCGCCGCTGACGGCCGCCATGGCCAGCCAGCAGACCGACATCCGCCAGCGCATCAACGAAGCCAGCCGCCAGCTCGAGGCCGCCGCCGTGATGTGGCGCATGAAGGGCGACCGCCTGTTCCTCGACGAGGCATTGCGCCGCGGCGACCAGATGGCGGCCCTGGATCCGCGCGGACCCACCAGCTACGCCAACCAGGACCAGGCCACGCGCCAGATCTCGGTCTCGCTGATCAAGGCGGTCGACATCCTGGCCGGCGACCTGGACGCGCCGCGCCGCGCGCGCTGGCTGAACACGGTCAAGGTCCGCGCCGAAGAGATCTATGGCAACCTGGCCGGCGACAACGGCCGCCTCGACCAGTATCCCTTCGACTCGCACGGCAACACGAGCTTGATCTTTCTGTCGCTGATCTCGACCCTGGCCCTGGGCGACATTCCGGAGGCGCAGAAGTGGTTCGATTTCTCGTTCCGCGCCTATGCCAATGCGCCGTCGCCCTGGAGCGGCGAGGAAGGCGGCTATGCCAACGGCACCGCGTATGCCGAATACGCGGCTGGCTACCTGGTCGCGCTGTGGGATCCGATGTCGCAGGCGTCCGGCGTGAATTTCTATGCCAAGCCCTGGGCCCAGGGCTTGCTCGACTTCGCCACCCAGTTCACGCCGCCGGGCTCGCGCGTGCACGCCTTCGGCGACGGCTCCGAGACCAGGCCCGATACCCGCGTCTGGCACGCCTTCGGCTCGCGCATGGTGTCGCCGCGCGCTGCATGGTACGTCGCCAGCCTGGGCGGCACCGAAGACACGCTGAGCCTGCTGCAAGCGCCTTATCCGCTGCCGATCAAGGACACCCGGACCAAGGCGCCGCCGAGCAACTCGGCCTATTACCCGAGCATCGGCTGGGCCTCGATGCATACCGACATCGGCGCAGCCGATCGTACCTCGCTGTACTTCAAGTCCAGCCCCTATGGTTCGTTCAACCACAGCCATGGCGACCAGAACGGCCTGCTGCTGTCGAGCGCGGGCCAGCCGCTGCTGGTCAAGGCCGGCTGGTATGACTGGTATGGTTCGCCGTACTGGACCGACTGGTATCACCAGACCCGCTCGCAGAATGCCGTCACGTTCGACGGCGGCAAGGGCCAGCTGGTGACGGGTTACCGCGAACAGCTGCAGCGTAACGGCAAGATCACCGGCTTCGCCGCCCAGCCGGCTTACGATTTCGCCGAGGGCGACGCCACCGCCGCCTATGGCGGCCAGCTGACCATGGCCAAGCGCCAGGTCTGGCACCTGCGCAATGCCGGCAATGCGATCCTGGTGCGCGACCGCCTGGCCAGCACGATCGCCCGCACCTACGAGTGGAATATCCACACCCCGGTCATCATGACGGTGGAGAACGCGCAGAACGTCAAGGTATCGGCCGGCGGCCAGTCGCTGTGCCTGCGCTCGCTGAATGCGGACGCCAGTTTCGCCAAGTGGATCGGGCCGGGCGCCAAGGTCAATGTGATCGAGGACCACGGCGCCTTCTACCTCAAGAACGACGGCAAGTCGACCGCCGAGTTCCTGGTGCTGCTCGACGTCGGCTGCAAGAAGCCGAAAGTGGACATCACGACCTCGGGCACGGTGCGTATCGTGACTGTTGCCGGCCAGAGCGTGACCTTGAATTAATAGCCCAGCGCCTGGATGGCGCGCTCCGTTCATGCACGGTGCTAGTGTGGCGCGCATGAACGGAGCCGCGGCCACCGATGAAACAGGCGTTCCTGATCTGTGCGCACAAGGACCTGGACCAGCTTAATGGCCTGGTCCGGCAATTGTGCGATCCCGACTTCCTCGTCTATGTCCACCTCTACCGCAAGAGCGCGCTCGACCCGGCGCGCTTGCATCCGACTGCCCGCCCGGTGCGCGAACGGGTCGCCGTGCGCTGGGGCGACGTGTCCCAGGTCGAGTCCGTGCTGACATCGATGCGCCAGATCC
>Ga0265780_10009351_pt1 | contig 11764 bp, 8 predicted proteins | sample P1T30metagenome_FD_192432 | JGI IMG/M metagenome (GOLD analysis project Ga0265780, IMG submission 192432) | Plant litter microbial communities from East Loma Ridge, Irvine, California - P1 T30 | ecosystem: Environmental > Terrestrial > Plant litter > Unclassified | place: USA: California... | reverse complement strand
GGTTTTAACTTTAGACCGCGAAGAGCGCAAAATGAGCTTAGGTATTAAACAATTAACTCCTGATCCATGGCAGAATGCTGCTGAACGTTACGCCGTAGGCACTCAGCACATTGCTACCGTTAAAAACATGACCAACTTTGGTGTGTTTGTTGAACTGGAAGATGGTATTGATGGTTTAATTCACATCTCTGACCTTTCATGGTCTAAAAAAGTTAACCACCCTAACGAGTTTACCAAGGTAGGCGAGAAATTAGACGTGGTAGTTTTAGAACTGGATGTTGATAACCGCAAACTGAGCTTAGGCCACAAACAACTTGAAGAAAACCCTTGGGATACTTTTGAAACTATCTTCACCGTGGATTCTATCCACGAAGGTACTGTATTGAAAGTAACTGATAAAGGTGCTGTTGTAGCTTTGCCTTACGGTGTTGAAGGCTTTGCGCCAACCAAACACTTAGTGAAAGAAGACGGTAAAGCTTTAAAAGCTGAAGAAACTGCCGAATTTAAAATCATTGAGTTTGGTAAAGACAACAAACGTATCGTTATTTCTCACTCACGTATTTGGGAAGACCTGCGTTCTGAAGCCAGAGTTCAAGACTTTGAAAACCGTAAAAAAGAAGCGAAAGCTGCTACCAGCGCGGTGAAAAAAGTTAAAGAATCTGTTGAGAAATCAACCTTAGGTGATCTTAGCGTATTGGCTCAGTTAAAAGAGCAGATGGAAGGTGCTGAAAACAAAGCACGTAAATCTAACGACGATAACTAAGCATTAAATAATATCTCTTTTAAAGCCCTGTGTTCCAGAACGCAGGGCTTTTTTTGGGCACTTTTTTTGCTACATATGTATCAAATTGCTTTTATTTACGTAATAAATATGAGACGTTTAGTTAAATGAGGGCTGTATGCCACTTTGTATACCTTTTGATAAACATATATGTTACGCACAGGCGACCAACTTTATAATCCGCTGACCAAAAAAACATTCATTTTTTTAAATACATCACAAGATACTAATGGCGAGTATATTAGAATGAAATGTATTGCCGAAATTGGAAGCAAGCAAAACAGTGGCTTTGTTCACAAACATCCTGCGCAAACAGAAATTATCAATGTAGAATCAGGCAGTATGATGGCTTTGGTTAACGGTAAAAAAGTGCGTTACCATGCCGGCGAAATGCTGGTAATTAAACCTGGCGATTCGCATCAATGGTGGAATGCCAGTAAGAATGAAGAACTTAAAATTGTTAGCGAAGTACGTCCGGCTCTAAAAACGGCAGAAATGTATAAGGCTGCGTGTTCACTGGCTCAGGCCCGTTTAAATGCCGGTTCAGAAGCTCCTACTTTACTGCATCTTGCAGTGATGCTTGATTATTATGGCGATCATTATGTTATTGCCGGCAGATGGACCTTACTTAAAAAAGCAGCATTTAAGGTATTGGCGGCCATAGGCCGCCTCAAAGGCTATACCCCAGAATGGCGCCCGGAAAACTTAATTATTCCGAAATCAGTAGCTTAAATCATTTATAAATTATATACAATATAGCCGGTAACAATAATTGCCGGCTATATTGTTTATGCAAATATCAAAGGCATTCTAATGTATGTTTAAAGCATGTGCTACAAGTAATAATTGCTACCTTCTTACATATTTCGTTTAAGTTTTAAATCTTATTGATGCCTTATCATATTGCCATAACTATTGATGATAACTACTTGCAGCACGCTTGTGTTATGCTAAAGTCGTTACAGATTAATAATCCTTTACCTATTACTGTATACTGCATATTTGATAATTTAAATAAAAAAAGTCAGTCGGTAATTTTAAAGATGTTCGTTAATAGTAACATCAATATTGTGCTTATCAATTTCGATAACAGCGTTCTTCCTCAACTCCCCATTAAGCATAATGATCATGTATCATCGGCTGCATTTTTCAGAATATGGCTGCCATTGATTTTAAAAGACATTAAGCAAGTGGTATTCTTGGATACCGACATGGTTATTAACGGCGATATAAGCGGCTTATTCCAGTTAACTATAAACAACTACCCGATAGCCGCAATTGAAGATTTAGGTATGACCAATGCCAAGAAAATATCCTTAGGCATGTCTCCCGGTAAAAAGTATTTCAACTCGGGTGTTATGGTCATGAACCTTGAATATTTCAGGCAACATAGCCTAACTGAAAAATTATCTGGGTTTATCAGCACTCATCCCAACTTATGTGAGTTTTGGGATCAGGATGCTTTTAATGCCGTTATTGATGGCAACTTTTATGCGTTGCCACTTGAATACAACATACAATCTGGTTTTTACACTTTTCAAGGCCATCCACAGTTAGCAGAAGCACTTAAGTCACCACTTATCGTACATTATACGGGGGGTGGCAACTGTAAGCCCTGGTATTATCATAATAACCATCCTTTAAAAAGGCTATACTACATTTATTTAAAAAAGACACCATTCAGATTCTATTATCCACCCGATTTACCCCGAAGCTGGTTTTTTTTTAGAAAACTGCAATTTATGTTTTTTAAATAGCTTGTGGCATTTGCTGCGTGCCACCCACTATACAAAATTTTTATACCTTTGCCCAAACCTACTGAAACGATGCAGAACCTGACGTTGCTTGATGGGCCCAAATTCCAGATCACTATACAGCGCCTTTGCCGGCAGTTAATAGAAAACCATAACGACTTTGCTAACGCTATCCTGATTGGTATACAGCCACGCGGCATATACCTCGCCAGGCGCGTAGCCGAAGAATTGGAAAAGATTTTAGGCAAGCCCGTTTTACAGGGCGATTTGGATATTACCTTTTACCGTGATGACTTTCGCCGCCGCGAAGGTCCTTTAGTGCCTAATCAAACCCGTATAGATTTTATTATTGAAAGCAAAAACATCATTTTAATGGATGACGTGCTGTGGACAGGCCGTACCATACGTGCTGCCATGGATGCCATGCTGGCTTTTGGCCGTCCTGCTAAGGTAGAACTGCTTACCTTGGTAGACCGCCGTTATTCGCGCCATATACCCGTTACCGCAAATTATACCGGCATTGAAGTAGATTCTATAGCTTCACAAAAAGTGGTAGTAAGCTGGAAAGAAACTGATGGTGAAGATAAGATAGTACTATTATCAGAAGCTATTTGAACCAGAATTTATAACTAAGAATTAACAGAATAATTTGAAATTGGAACATGGTATTTAACCAGGGGATTCCGAAATCAAACATCCGAAATTAATATGGGGTTAAGCACAAGACATTTACTGGGTATTAAAGACCTAAACAGGGAAGATATTCAACTGATATTTGAAACAGCCGATACTTTTAAATCGGTTATTAATCGGCCTATCAAAAAAGTGCCTTCGTTGCGTGATGTAACTATTGCCAATATATTTTTCGAAAACTCTACCCGTACCCGCTTGTCGTTCGAACTGGCCGAGCGTCGCCTGTCGGCCGATACTTTAAACTTTGCAGCCTCTTCATCTTCGGTAAGCAAGGGCGAAACACTGATTGATACAGTGAACAACATATTGGCCATGAAGGTAGATATGGTAGTGATGCGCCACCCTTATGCCGGTGCCGGCGTATTTCTTTCCAAACATGTTAAAGCCCAGATAGTGAACGCCGGTGATGGCGCGCACGAACATCCTACACAGGCATTATTAGATGCCTTCTCTATCCGCGAAAAGCTGGGCGATGTAGCTGGTAAAAAAGTGGTGATCGTAGGCGATGTGCTGCACTCGCGTGTGGCCTTGTCTAACATCTTATGCTTAAAACAATTAGGGGCCGAAGTAATGGTTTGCGGGCCTACAACGCTTATCCCTAAATATATTGGTTCTTTAGGCGTAAAAGTAGAGCATGATTTACGAAAAGCCTTGAACTGGTGTGACGTTGCCAATATGCTTCGCATCCAGTTGGAGCGCCAGGATATTAAATATTTCCCTTCGCTGCGCGAATACACGATGCTGTTTGGTTTAAATAAGCAAATATTAGATAGCCTTGATAAGGAGATCATCATTATGCACCCGGGCCCTATCAACCGTGGTGTAGAGATTACCAGTGATGTGGCCGATAGCAAGCAATCCATTATTTTAGATCAGGTAGAGAATGGCGTAGCGGTACGTATGGCCGTGTTATATTTATTAGCAGGACAAAATTAAATTAACAACCATGGAATTCAGGTTACTACACGATTACGTACTAAAGATTGAACCTGAAAAGGAAAAGCCAAGCCGGGTAAGGCTTATTGTGAAGCAATTGGGCAAAGAACTGGTATGCCGCAAGGAAAGCCTGAACCCACTGCTGGACTTTGTTTACGGTGGCGATGATCACCTGTTTAAAGGCAGGTTACAGATTCAGAAAACCAAAAATGCCATTAGCTTTTACATGAACGGCAATATTATCGGCACCATTGAAGCCAGGGTGCTGGCCGATGGTTTGGATAAGCTTTAACGTCATTACGAGGTACGAAGCAATCGCTACGTAGAAAATTCGCTTATATATAACGGTCGTGCAGAGATTTCTTCGCTACCGCTTGCAATGACGGATTTACACAATATTATTCCTCTGCTTTCTCACCCTTCTTCGCCGGTTTATCATTTACCGGCTGTCCGTCGCGTATTTCATCTGTGGCTACCTTTACTAATTTATCGCCCAAGTGCAAGTCTTTACTGTAAACTTCTACCACGTCCTTGCTTTGAATACCTTTTTGCACATCGATCCATTGCGCACGGTGTTGAGCATCTACCCGTACCACAAATACTTTTTCGGTGGACTGCACCAGCGCTGTTTTAGGGATCACGAAAGTACTGTCGTGCGATTTTAAGGGCACATTTACCTCGGCATACATGCCCGGCAACAATATCTTTTTAGGGTTCTCTACATCCATTTCTAAACGTTCTGAACGCAACTTAGCATCCAGTGCACCGGCAGAGCGTTTAATTTTTGCAGTAAACTGCTGGTTAGGTATAGCGCGCACTGTAAAACCTACTTCCTCATTACTACTTAATGAACCTGTGCTCAACTCCGGCACCGAAATTACCAAACGCAGCTTTTTTTGCTGCTGTACTACAAACAAAGGCAAATCAGAACCCTTACCACCCGGACCAACGTAAGCTCCCATACTGGCGTTGCGCTCGCTAACTACACCATCAAAGGGTGCGCGTATTTGAAGATATTGTAAATTGGAACTAACCTCTTGATACGAAGCCTTTGCAGCCTCCACATTAGCCAAATCTGCCTTGCGGCGGGCATCGGCCTGGTCAATATCATTTTGGGCAATGGTACCAGGTGTTTTGGCTGTATTGAAAAGCCTGCCATAGGTAGCATTGCTGGCCAGGTAAATAGCTTCCTGCTGCTTAATGCGCGCCCGTGCCGATGCCAGCTGCGAGTTGATCTCCGGTGCTTCCAACACAATCATTAACTGTCCTTTGTGTACCTCCGAACCAACATCAACCAAATAATTTTTAACGTAACTGTTGATCTTGGCATACAAGCTTACTTGCTGGTAAGGCATCAACTCGCCCGGCACCTGTAAGGTTGATACCAGTTTGCTTTTTTGCAGGTCAACAGTTTCAACCGGCGGCACTTCAATATCCTTTTGTTCTTGTTGTGCACGTTGCTGTTCGGCTTTTTCCTTATCATCCGAGTGGCAGGAACTCAAGGTTAACAGTCCCGTTAAACCAAGTAATGAAATAGCAGAGGTTATATTACTTTTTAAATTTTTCATATTGACTTTCAACAGCTACATTTTATCAAATCATTGCATAGCGTTATTGTCTCCGCAGCGATTGCTTCGTAGCTCGCAATGACGAGTTTTGTTTTATTTACGTTCTTTCTTCGCTCTCCACACGTTCTTCTATTCCTAATTCTTGACTCCCGACTCTGTACTCTGTACTCTCTCCCCACTATGGTGTAGCGGCACAAAGTATTTGCTTTGCTCATCTTCAGGATCTAATGATACTGATTGTGTGGTGGTTTTACCTTGCACCCAGGCAAACACCAGTGGCAATATCAGCAACGAGGCAAAAGTAGAGAAAAACAACCCGCCTATAACTGCGCGACCCAAGGGTGAAGTTTGATCTCCTCCCTCGCCCAAACCTGATGCCATGGGTATCATTCCTACAATCATGGCCAAACTGGTCATCAGGATGGGACGCAAACGCAGTGCAACCGCTTCGCGAGCTGATTTAAGGGCATCACCGTTGATCATGCGTAGTTCTTCGGCATTAGTAATCAGGAGCACGGAGTTGGAAATAGCCACCCCTACCGACATGATCATACCCATATACGATTGCAGGTTGAGCGTAGCGCCTGTAATGCGTACCAAGAGTAACGAACCTAATATTACCGCGGGTACAGTAGACAGTACCACCAGTGATACCTTGAACGATTGAAAGTTAGCGGCAAGCATCAAGAATACAACCAGGATAGCTATTAATAAGCCGCTCTGCAAACTTCCTAAAGTATCACCAAGCGTTTGGCTCAAACCGCGTTGTTCTATAGTTAAGCCGCGTGGAAGCTCACCTAATGATTTGATTACTTCCTTTACATCATCGGTAGCCGTACCTAAATCTTTATGATGCAAGTTAGCGGTAACCGATATGGTGGGAATAGCGCCAATATTATCATTCTCGCCATAGGTGGTATCCATTTTAATGCTGGCTACATCGCTCAGCACCGGCCTGCGCTGGTTGGCCATCACCGGTATCTCCCGGATGTCGTTCAGGCTCGACATTTGGTACTCAGGTACCTGCACCTGTACGTTGTAGCTTAATCCTACTTTTTCATCCAGCCACACATTCTTTTCGGTAAAACGCGATGACGAGGTAGAAGCTGTTAATGAACGTGAGATATCGCCCACGGCAACACCTAACTGCGCCGCCCGCACCCTGTCAATATTAATATTGATAGACGGGTATTTAAACGATTGGCCTATCTGCACATCGCGCATGTAGTTGATCTGGTTTAGCTTGCGTAATATTTTGTAGGCATAAATTACGTTTTGCTTTTTATTCTTGCTCGAAATGGCAATCTCTACCGGTGTAGGCGATCCCTGGCTTAATATTTTATCGGTCAAATCAATAGGTTCAAACGAAGTGCGCACGTTAGGCATGGCCTTGCGTATTTCACGCCGCAGGTCTTCTTTCAGATCATCAAGGCTACCTTCATATTCTTCGGTAAGTGCTGCCTGAATAACACCCTCTTGCGGACCGGCCATAAATAAATAAATAGGGCTGGTAGAAAACTGCGAAGGGTGCGTACCCACAAAGGCCGAAGTAACCGCCACCTTGTCTTTACCCACCAGTTTGTTCAGTATTTTAATGGCATTAACGGTAATAGCTTCGGTACGCTCCAAACGGGTACCATCAGGTGCGCGCAAACGTAGCTGGAACGTGCCCGAATCAACCTTGGGCAATACATCTCTGCCTATGGTAGTAAAGAGCAACAGGGCAAGGCTAATGGCTGCAATGAGGTAAACGCTCACAATCCATCTGCGCCTGGGCAGCATACTGTCCATCCAGGTCATAAACCGGTGGCGGAACTTATCGAAACGGGTTTCGTTGGCATCATGATCTTCCAGCGCATGGCGGGCCGACTCTTCCTTTAAGTCATGATCATCATCCATAACAAAGTCTTTCTTTTCATGGTCGTTCTTCATGATCCAGTTGGCCATAATGGGCACAAAGGTTTGCGCCAGAAAGTAGGATGTGATCATAGAAAAGCCAATAGCCAGTGCCAGCGGTAAAAACAAAGCGCCTGGTATGCCTTTCATGGTAAAGGCCGGTGCAAATACGGCCAGTATACAAAACAGGATCAGCAATTTTGGAAAAGCAATTTCCTTACAGGCATCCCAAATGGCCAGCGCCTTGGGCTTACCCATGGCAAAGTGCTGGTGTATATTTTCAATAGTAACTGTCGATTCATCCACCAATATTCCTATAGCCAGCGATAGTCCGCTGAGCGTCATGATGTTAATAGTTTGATGGAACAGCGACAGGAATAAAATGCCCGAAACTATGGAGGCCGGAATGGTGAGTATCACTATTAAAGCGCCGCGTTTATCGCCCAGGAACAGCAATACCATTAAACCGGTAAGTACGGCACCAATAGCACCCTCTTCGGCCAGGCTTTTTACTGCGTTTATTACATAGGTAGACTGATCGAACACGTACGACAGCTTTACATCCTCGGGCAGTAAGCTTTGAAAACGCGGAATAGCTTTTTTCAAATTTTGCACTACTTCCCAGGTCGAAGCATCGGCCGATTTGGTGATAGGTAGGTAAACCGAGCGTTTGCCATTAACCAGTGCATAACTGCTGGTAATATCGGCACCATCTTCTACCGTGGCTACATCGTGCAAAAACACGGTTTGTATACCGTTACGGTATAACGGAATATCGCCAAACTCCTGCACTTTTTTAATAGAGGTATTGGCAGGTGTTAAATAATTTAAGTCGCCTATGCGTACATTACCCGCCGGAGAGTTTAGGTTGTTTTCGCGGATGGCGGTCACAATCTGATCGGGCGTAAGGTTGTGCGAGCGTAACAGGCTCGGATCTACCTTGATCAATACCGTGCGGGTATTACCCCCGAATGGTGCGGGTGATACCAAGCCGGGCACTGAAGTAAAAGAAGAGCGTACATATACGTTGGCTAAATCGAGCAGTTCGTTATTACTCCGCGTGGGGCTGGTTAACACCAGCTGCCCTACCGGCAAGGTAGAAGCATCGAACCGTAAAATGAACGGGGGCTGCGACCCGGGCGGAAAGATAGCCTGCGCCCGGTTAGTGTAGGCCGACACCTCGGCAGCAGCCTGCGCCATATTGGTACCCTCGTAAAAGGAAAGTTTGATGAGCGTTAACCCTTGAATATTACGGGTTTCAATACTTTTTACGCCCGAAACGTACAACAGCAGGTTTACGTACTGTTTACCAAAGTAAGATTCCATTTGGGTAGGCGTGTAACCACCGTAAGGATGCGATACATAAATAACCGGCAGGTTAAGATCGGGGAAAATATCGATCTTGATACTGCGGATAGCATTAAGCCCAAAGAAAAACAAACCGGCTACTAAAACCAGGATGGTGATGGGTTTACGGAGTGCAAATTTTATTAGTCCCATTTAATGTTGCAGCAGAGGAATAAGCTTAAAAGTTATTAATAAACAGTTCAAAATCGCCGGTGGAGGCAGCTTTGAATAGCAGGGCCTGCCATACGTTATTGTAGGCAATGTAGTTATTGGTTTCGGCACGGTACAGGGCAAATAACGCTTGGGTAAAATCAGTAATGGTGGCCAATCCGTTTTTGTACAAGGTTATTTTTTGCACGTAAGCATCATTAGCCGATTTAATTTGAACAGGTGCCTCCTGCGCATTTTTAAGGGCATTACCAATTCGCGTTTCGGCCAGTACCTGCTGATTCTTTAGCTGCTGATTAACCAAGTTGTATTCATCCTGGTATTGCAGCGAAATAAATTTTTGCGATTGTACCTGGTACTTGGTACGAAACAAGCTGCTTAAATTCCAACTGGTGGCAATACCAATAAGGTAGTTAAACCGTGTAGGGTTAAGCGCATCAATGTAGCTGCCGTTATGAGCCACCGGGGTATTGATAGCCGGTGCCAGGGTAAATCCCGAACCACGGCCCTGAAATGTTCCCACCAGAGAGATAGTAGGCAACGCAAATGTTTTTTGATAACGGGCCTGCTCATCGCTTACGCGTATGCGGTCTTTATAAAACTGCAACACCGGATGATCTTCGGGCTTTAGCTGCGATGGTGGGTTAGGCACAGCCGGGCTTTTCACTACAAAAGTGCTATCCAAAACAAAATCTGCCGGAGGAGTATCATAGCCTAAATATTGCGATAACTGGTTTACCTGCTCCTGCTCGTTTTGCCGGGCGTTGGTTAACTGTATTTTAGCATTAGATACTTCGGTATTGGCAAATGAGGAATCAACACCGGGATTGAGGCCATTCTTTACACGGGCTACCACCACCCGGCGTACTTCGACAGTGCGGTTTAGATTATCCTGTTGTACTTTTACCAGGCGCTGGGCGGCCAGCACATTAAGGTATGCCGATGCAACCCTGATCTTGTGCTGAAATTGCTGCTGACCTAAATCGGCTTCGTCGCGGTCTACCACACGTTTTTGAACTTTAATGCGTTCGGTGGCCCTACCAAAGGCAAAAAAGTCCCAGTTTACATTGGTTAAATACAAAGAACCGAATGCCGCATTCCAGCTTTGTTCTGCTAAAGCCGGACCGGATGATGATACAGCCAAGCCACGGTACCCAATGAGCGGTCCATTTTGCCCGTTAATGGTACCATAAGAGTTTTGCGCCGAAAAGTTAAGATCGGGCAGGTATTCGGTACGGGTTTCTTTAAGGTAAGATTTTGAAGAATTGAGCTGATTTCTTTTAGCCTGTATGGCAGGGTAGTTATCAACACCTATCTGCACAGCCTCTTTCATACTAAGCGCCTTTGTTTCCTGAGCTTGAGCGGATAATACTTGTAATGAAAAGACACTGCCTACAAAAAGGAAAATTAGTATTCTTTTAATCATTAGGAAAGGAAATTACGATAGACAAAAGCAAATGTAAGTTCTATTGTAAAAAATAAAAGTTTTAACTGCTTTTATTTCACAATGTAAAAAGAATGTTGCCTACAGCAGACGTTGCAATGACAATTATGTAATTACTTACTTATTTTATTGCAGCCCCATTTCGCTTTGTACCATATGCATTAAATAAGTACTATCTGAATACGCCTAAAGCAAAGTTTCAGCAACAGCCTTGCCACTCGTTAAAGCCGCTTCTACCGTACCCATGGCTGGCCCCTGATACATGTATTCGCCGGCGAAGTAAAGCGTTTCACTAACAGTTTGATTAAGCAACGCTAAAGAGTTTGCAGTATCAACGGTATCGTAAGCGTATGAACCATAGATGTAAGGGTCGGCGGTCCAGTTGGCTATGTGTGAAGCTACCAGATGCTCTTTTAGCCAGTCGGCACTGCGGTTGAAGATGTTACTCAATGATTGCAGCGAATGCTGCAAGATTTCTTCTGCAGGCTTGTCTTCCCATTGTTTAGCCGCAGGGCCACCCAGCCAGCCGGTTAACAACGGGGATTGTTGGGGAGCCTGGGTCCACCAGGTGGGTATAGCTTCTTCAGAAAATAGGAAACCCATGTTTTTCATACTGTGGCCGGCCAGTTCTTCGGTTATCTCATCCCCCCAAAATATTTCATCAAACTGCAACAGCACTTTAATAATGGCTCCAAACCCCATTTGCTGTAAAGCTTGCATTTGCGGTGTAATAGGTGGCTCGAACGTAATTTTCCCTTTGGCTGTAGCAGGTGCCTGCCACACGCCTAACGGTATGGCAAAAATAATTTTGGAAGCTTCGTAAACTTCTCCATCGGCTGTGGTGGCTTTTACATGGCCTGGGCTCCAGTTTACTTGGGTTACCGGGGCGTTCAAATAAATAAGTCCACCAGCTTGCTTAACCGTAGTGACCATGTACTGTACCAATGTACAATATCCGCCCTCAATACGATATTGTGCATCTTCGTCCTCGTTCTGCCATTCGCGCCGCAAGGATAAGGCACTCATCCGAGATGGATCGCCGGTGTCGTACCCCGCCGCGTAATTTCTAACCGATGCTTTCAATTCGTCAAAATGCGGTTCGGTAAAAGTCTGTTCCAGGAAATCGTCTAAGGTCAGGTCATCTTTCAGCGCGTTTAGTTTTTTCATGAGTAGCGGC
>Ga0265780_10009350_pt1 | contig 11764 bp, 20 predicted proteins | sample P1T30metagenome_FD_192432 | JGI IMG/M metagenome (GOLD analysis project Ga0265780, IMG submission 192432) | Plant litter microbial communities from East Loma Ridge, Irvine, California - P1 T30 | ecosystem: Environmental > Terrestrial > Plant litter > Unclassified | place: USA: California... | reverse complement strand
ACAGATTACTCGATATCGTGCATTCCGATTCGAAATTATACCTTGTATTTGAATTCCTAGATTGTGATCTAAAGAAATACATGGATACACACGGAGGTAAAGAGGGTTTGGCACCTGGTATTGTCAAGGTCAGTCATTTCTTTATCCGATAGGGCATTGCGTCGTGAAGGTCAGAGTCCGTCAGGACTAGCCCTACATCACATTTCCCTCTTGCCCGATCAATCCATCCCTTTCTCGCTCAGACCGAAATACATTCTGCCTACTCTCCTTCTCGCTATCGCTCAAATCTCTCCTCCACGTAGTCACTCTCGCGCTTGTCTCGAAACTCGCTGACAATCAGAGATTCAATCTCCAATTATTAAAAGGGTTGTATTACTGTCACGCGCATCGTGTACTACATCGTGATCTAAAACCCCAGAATCTGTTGATCAACAACCAAAACAATCTAAAGATCGCCGGTGAGTCCCATTTCGATAGGTACCTTTTTATTGTCCCGTACAAGACAAATTGGCCTCTCATCTTGATATGAGCTGACTATCAGATTTCGGTCTTGCTCGAGCTTTCGGTATTCCCCTAAGGACCTACACCCACGAGGTAAATCAAAATCACCATTATATTATCCATCAAATAAGCTAACTAGTACTCAGGTGGTGACCCTGTGGTATCGTGCCCCAGAGGTATTACTGGGTTCAAGACATTATTCAACCGCAATCGACATGTGGAGTGTTGGGTGTATTTTCGCAGAGATGGCTATGAAACAACCTCTGTTTCCTGGAGATTCAGAAATTGATGAGATTTTCAAGATCTTTAGGTATGTCCGCGGGGTCTACTCCTACCCTTCGCGAGAACAATCGTCCCTTTTTCCCCTGGATCTCTCAAATTCAATTGGGAAACACATGAAGGATACCTCTAGTAAAACCTATCTATCACTATTGATGGCCTCGACTACGCTACCCTCCTGTCACTGTCTCTGCGTCAGCTTGACTGACTTATCAGAATACTAGGAACCCCCGACGAAGATAATTGGCCAGGAGTCACCGGTTTACCAGACTTTAAAGCAACATTCCCAAAATGGTCAGGTACACCCCTTCCTTCGCATATTAGGGGATTGGATAAAGACGGATTGGAATTATTGGCTTCAATGTTGATTTACGATCCTGCTCATCGGATGTCTGGTAAGTTGTTCTTCCTCTCTCCTTCATCTTCTTCTCCATCACTTCCCCTCGTAAAAGAAGGGAACAAAGATAAGAATCGAGGAAGTGGTCGAAGCTGACGGCTAGCGAAACGAGCACTTCAACACCCATATTTCAATGATCTATAATCACCGCCATCCTGTCGATACAATATCTTTCACTCGGCGTCTGGGCTACAGTGACCCGACTCTGGCCGAACCGACTCAATTCTGTCTATCGATCGACTGCTTCCTTCTCCTATTTCCTATTTCCTATTTCAAATTCATGTCATGTATATATCGTCACTTGATTCATTTTTTAGTATATCGCATGCAAACGTCTCGTGTGTTTTCTTGTCACGGTGTCAGATGTTGTATACCTGATCGACGTGGAGATACAAGTGATCAAGAGAGTTACCAGCAATCAAGGACACATCAGTGAGATATTGCAAACAGCCGATATGGTGATGCGGCAGACATTCATGGTTGATTACGCTACTTTACACATAGCACGACTACCCGAAGTTGGCCCATTCTAAACTATAGAATTCGACTCCACCTTTCTCCTCATCCTCTGGTCCATCTTGTTCTCCTTTCTCGCTAGACTCGCTGGTGACACAACAGATCAATCCTGCTTTCTTAGTCCCAGTCCCCAATCTGCCCCAAGCAACAATCTCCATAGGTCTAATCGGTTCATCATCCCTAACGACCTGAGAAGTGAAATGAGCATGATACCTCAAATAATCACCTGGATAAATCAAATATTCGCCTCCGAATCTAGGACCTAGACCCATTCTATATTGTAATGAAGATAGAGTGGAGAAAGTTTGGAGATTCGCTTTTTGTTGTGGTGTGCTTGGGTATGTGAATGTTGTGGTGGTGTTTGGTAGGATTGGGGGTAGGGAGGGGACTGTATGGAAATATCCTGGTGCCGGAGCTTGTGATTGGATTTGTGGTCGTTTGGTCGATTTCGGGTTCGTATCCTTTGACTTCGATTCAATATTCGATGTAGACGTGGATGGACTTGGGCTCTCCGGTGTAAACAAGTTATCCCCCTCATGTAGACTCTTGCTCTTCCCCTTGGTCGCCTCAGCCTTCAATCGAGCCCTCTCCTCCCTCTTTGCTTTAGCTTTATCCCCACCTTTAGCAAACATCTCTTTTGCGGCCGCTGCATTCCTCTCTGCTTCTTCCCTTGCTATCCTCTCTAGATTTTGTATCCTGGCGATTCGAAGGGTTTTTTGGTGTTCGATCTGTGTTGGATTTGGGAGGTTGGGTTGGGGTGGGACAGTGACTAGGTGGCATATACCTATCTTGTAAGTGTTGGTCTTGGTTGACGAAGGGATCGGGGTAAGGTGAAGAGGATATGAGAGATTGAGGTTAGATACAGAACATACCGGTCTTCACTAGATGGGCGGTTTCTTCCTGCATCAAGGTCATTGGGAGACCTAGGAACCCATTTTGTTGAGATACACCTGGTAATGTCCCGACCCTCAGGCCAGAGATGTCATGTTGGCAGTGCAATGTGGCGGCAGCTATCTATCAGCATTTATCTCTGTATTGGTGCCTATCGCCGTTTTCATGCCGCGAGTGGAGGGAAAGGTATTGTCCTGAGTACTACGGCTGGAGAGATAGTCGGGGGGAAAGGGGGACATACTTTGTGCATCCCAGATTGTAGCGACCCCGTTGATGAGGTATAGCGGAATAGTCGATGGTCCTGCCTCTGCCGTTACTGATGACATGGTGGCCGTTATCGTGTGGACGGGCAAGTCGCCAGTCGCGGTAATTAGCTAGAGGAGAGTAGTCTGAAATTCCGTCGAGTGCCCCGCATCATACAGAGAGGTGAAACTTAATTATGCGGACCGATAACAACGATGCATCAGACATTCAATTAGAGTTACTTGTGCAAGCATCAATATCAGTATCAGTACCAGCAAGGCAGAAACAGAATGGTGAGCTACCTGTTGCAACGATATACTTGGGAACAGAGCTGACGATGTAGTTGTTCTTCTCGTATGTCTCCTCGGCCCTTCGCTGTGCTTGGAAAGGGGAGTAACTGATGATTATAGATTCTTCAAGACCTTGACGGATCAGGTTATTACTGTAGAACTCAAGAATGATCTGAGTATAACGGGAACATTGAAGTCTGTTGATCAGTATGTCTGTCTCCTTACCTCAGTTGATGCAGACACCTCATCTGTCTTGCCGCCTAGAGGCACTGAGGCTGATATTGATGCCGAGGCTGATGATAGATTCTTAAATATCCGTTTAGATGGTATTCAAGTAGATGATCCAGAGAGACACCCTCATATGGTAAGTCCCCTCTTACCCATTCCTCTCGATCATGCCTGCCTGAAGTCCTGAAGTAGTGGATGTGAGGCCGAGAGTCATGATAAGGGATTCTGAAGAGGGGCAATTGATTTGAAGCGAGGGAAATCGTCGTCGTGGAGGGACGTAGAACGCGTAAGGGAGATCCTGGATCAGTGGAGAGCAGTGCACGGTAATGAGGAAAGGAAGCTAATGATCAGATGGCAGTCAAGAATTGCTTTATCCGAGGATCAGTAGTTAGATATGTAAAGATGGCAGCTAGGAATGTGGATACGACGTTATTAGAAGATGCTACGAGGAGAGGTAAGTTCAGCTGTAGAGTCTCTATCGAGCTCAAGCTGACGGAAATAGAAGCCAAGGGTGATAAGAAGTAGACTCGAACGGGAAGATGACCAAAGGGAATCAGAGCGGTGTAGATACTCAAACGGACAGGATTACCAATGGGAACTATGGTATGAACTCGCCAGGTTAGGCATGGTATATATCGCATGGCATGTAATGAATAATACAATTATGAGTGTCTGGTAATATATGGTGTGAGAAAAGATCGCTCTTAGATACAACTAAAGCACAGCAGGTATTGAGCGGTTTGAACCGTATTTCCTCGAGCCTCTTCTTCCTCCGTCTGTCTCCGTTTGTTCTGCCTACTCTCCTTCACTCAAGCGCACTTTTGGACTTGTATGTCGGCAGCCTACCGCAATCGTCATCGTCATCGGCCTCGGCTAGAGCTGAGATTCATCATCCACGAAAACCCTAACCTCCCCCTTTCCCCATTTCTCCATTGTAATCCGTCCACTATTTGTCGGTTGTGAGAATGCTACTTGTCCCTGTGTCGGATCAAAGTGAGTTCCAGGGATAGTATAATCGCATGAAGCGTCTAGGAGGAGTTGAGCAAGGCCTAGATATCGGTATGTTGGGATCGTAAAGAGGCGGTGAATTCCCAAAGGCGTCGGCAATGGCGTAGAGCTATTATATCAATTCTTTCGCTCACGTTCAATCTTGGAAATAATGACTTACTCGCACAAGACTCCTTCTCCTGAATCAACGATACTCCCCCCTTTCACATTCTCATTAGATCTCAATACTTTCATAGCCCATTTGATCGGTTGGGAAACAACGACTGAAACGACCCGTTCTTTCGGTGCGCCTTTACTTTGTCCAGGCTTCAGACGACCAGGTGGAGGGGATGTTGTGGTGAAGAGGAAAATCTTGCATTGATTCAGAATTGCTGGTGGGAGTGGTGGGGACGAAAGGACTGTGTCGATCGTTTTCAGGATATCGTCTAGCTTCTCGATTAATATGCGTCACTCATGATGAATCGTATGACTAGAGACATACCTTTGCTCCGCCGCATGAACCATCCACTACTAGAATCCTTCCTTTGCCTTTGTCTCCAAACGGTACATTCTCCCTAATCACTCTCCATCCTTTATCATCCGTCTGATTTACCATGACCTTGGCTTTCACGCGCTTCTTTCCCCGCCCTAGCCCATCCCATATAATCCCCCTTGTAACCCTAGCATGATGTTTCTCGTGTAATCCCTCATCATCCCCTCCTCTCACATACGACATCAAGCATTGTGGGCATGTATGCAGTAGCGGGAGATGGGTTAGGTGCATTTGTCGATATCCATTACCATTATCTTTGGCTCTCTTTACAATTTTTTCTTTCTGCTCTTTCTCGGAGGTAGTTCGACTTTGGAGCTGGAATGGACGTTTCTTTGGTAGATTAAAGAAATTGCCCAGTGTCACTTGTGCAGGTTTTCGAGGTGAAATATTTTCTTTGCCAGCATGAGAGTGCAATGGGAGTACATCAATATGGTCCTCTGAGGATGCGTGTGGAGTGATGAGCGGTGATGTGGGAGGGGTTAGGTCGAATATAATTGAAGAAGATGATTGGGTGGGTACAGGTCGAGCTCTCCCATATGTCACTGGTGGTCTGATATCAGCTCGTTCTCTTCCATCAGTCGATAACTTACCTGGACATGACTGCCTGTGAGCACAAACACTAGCACAAGCACAAGCAAAAGTAGAGGTACTTTACAGTGATGGGCACAGAAACCAGTCGCGTCGCGTCCTCGTGCCTAATGAATGTCTGTACGATAGAGTAATGCCCGAAATTCCCCGGCCGAATATACCCGCTTACAATAGGGGCCCAAGAAAGTCAGCCAGCCAGTCAGTCAGTCAAGTCACCCTATACATATACTCTAGTACTCATAGCCAAGGACAGCTACTAAAAGCTAGGATATGATCCCTCGTACATCTATCATCAGATCGGCATCAAGCGTATGTCCCCTTTTCTTGTCTCTTATCTTGACATATATTGTACGTGGGAACCGGCTCTTATTTACCCGTAGCTTGCTCGACGACAGATTCAACCCACCACTACATTCATTGCGAGACGTGCTTTTGGCGTATCATCAATCAACATGGCTTCTAAAGTACGAGTCGAGAAGGATACATTCGGACCTATTGAGGTTCCTGGAGAACATTATTGGGGAGCTCAAACAGAGAGGAGTAGGGGGAACTTTAAAATTGGTTAGTCCTTGATCCTTCAACAGCAGGCAGGCATTACGGTCTTCCTCCGGCTTTGTCGACTCGCCAGCCCCAGACTCTGTCGCTGATCAATTTAGGTGGAGTAGCAGAACGAATGCCCCAACCTCTCATCAAAGCTTTTGGTGTCCTCAAGAAAGCAGCAGCAACAGTCAACGAGACTTATGGCCTCGACAAGAATGTCGCGGACCATATTCGAAAAGCAGCCGATGAAGTCATTTCCGGTAAAATCAGCATGGACGAATTCCCCTTGGTTGTATTCCAAACTGGATCGGGAACTCAGACCAACATGAATGTCAATGAAGTTATCAGTAATCGAGCTATTGAAATGATGGGTGGAGAGATGGGATCCAAGAAACCCGTTCATCCTAATGATCATGTCAACATGAGTCAATCTTCCAATGATTCGTGAGTCCATCATATCCATGCCCATGTCCATGACTTCCGCTTAGGAAGCTTTTCTGGTCTACGATAACCAATGCCGAAGGGGATGAGCAGTGGCTGACATCAGATTCCCTACCGCAATGCACATTGCAGCAGTTTGCGAGATCAACGAATCCTTAATCCCCGCTCTCACCGAACTCCGAGATGCACTAGAAGTCAAGCGAGCTTCATTCGAACATATCGTCAAAATCGGTCGAACTCATTTACAAGATGCTACCCCTCTTACTCTTGGACAAGAATTCAGTGGTTATGTCTGTCAGTTGGATAGGAGTATTGTTAGGGCCAAGAGTACTCTGGAGCATTTGTCCATGCTTGCTCAGGGAGGTACCGCTGTTGGTACCGTAAGTCCTGATTCACTGCAATGATATCTAATGAGATTTCAACTGACCGCCAGGGCTTAAATACCAAGGCTGGATTCGATGTCAAGGTCGCCGATGAAATCTCTAGTATCACTGGACACAAATTCATCACCGCCCCAAACAAGGTATGCTCCTGAGCAAGTGTATAGACTGGTCGCTGACATAAAGTTCGAAGCACTCGCAGCTCATGACGCTATCGTTGAGGCATCCGGAGCACTCAACACTATCGCAGTTTCATTCATGAAGATTGCTAATGATATTCGATACCTTGGATCTGGACCTCGATGTGGTCTTGGAGAATTGGAATTACCAGAGAATGAGCCCGGATCGTCAATCATGCCTGGAAAGTGAGTCCCTCCCATCCATAATGGCACTCAGATAGCCCGAAGCGGGCTGCTAACATCAGGGTAAACCCAACCCAATGTGAAGCCCTCACTATGGTCTCATGTCAAGTCATGGGTAATCATACTGCCATCACTGTCGCTGGATCATATGGTCAATTCGAGCTCAACGTCTTCAAGCCAGTCATGATCAAGAATCTCTTGCAATCCATCACTATCCTCGCCGATGGAGCTAGGAGTTTCACTGCTCACTGTGTGGTTGGAATCAAGGCAAACGAGGAAAAGATCAAAAAGATCATGAACGAGTCTTTGATGCTGTGAGCTTAGCTTATTACATGGTTCGCCCGGGAAGTGTAACTGACAACTTCAGGGCTACCTGCCTCAACTCTGTCCTTGGTTACGATGATGTAGCTGCCATTGCAAAGAATGCACACAAGAAGGGTATCACGTAAGTCCAATTCACTCTCGTCTCTTTTCCGATATGAGCGGACATCTTAGCTGACGGGTAAGATTGAAGGAATCAACCCTTGAATCTGGTCTCCTATCAGCAGAGGAATTCGATAAGCGTGTCCGACCTGAACGTAAGTCTTTTGCCGGCGGCGGGTATGATAAGGCTGTGCTGATGTATAGTCATGCTTGCTCCTGATGAGGTTTAGGGTTGTCTTATATGCATATATTTGGGTATGACATACATGGAATACACACATATTGTGTTGTGCTTGGCGCAGCATGTTCTATTCTATACTCACTGTAGAAGATCATTCAACGTTGACATAACTCCCTTTCGATCGGCTATATTACTCACTCTCTCTCTCTCTTTCTCATCATCACGTGAAGCACCATCATTCTATAATCCATACTTGTCTGCTTATACATACCAAGCGATACCCCAAAGATCTTGTCGAGTCACCTATATCACCACCCTTTACCTAGAAGCAATGGCACCCACTCCGCCCGATATTGATTTGGTAGCATTAAATTATACCCCGAAGAGAGCTGTGATAGAAGCATTACGGATCAATCCTACACAGCGGTATGTCCTCTCATCCCACCTCTGACATTTCTCGGTTACGTCCCCCAGAGACATCGAACCGTTCGACATGGCTAACGAAAGCGTGACGTTGATAGTGGCTGCATCTTATGTGGTGGCGATCGGAATATATAAGTTTCCTTTACTCGGCAGAGAGGCGAAGCTGATGACTGTAGTAGTGGGTCATCTGATGTCGTCGTCGCTGAGGCTGATGATAGTGGTAAGTACGAGGGAAGTGACGATGTATTGAAGGCAGGTATAGTAAGTCACCCCCTATACTAAACCTTGAGCGAAGCTGACACTTAGTGCCATATCTGCACTACCTCATATACCCATTTAAACTCCTCGTATGTCCTACACAAGATCGGTGCTGATGAAAAGACAGTGGGGATGCACGAATTGTGACAGCAGTCTCTTCCAAAACCACAGGAATCAGCTGACGATAGATGTCACGCGCTAGCTGGTGTAAGCTGTCGTGCTTGATACTTTCAAAGGCCAAGAAGCTAATTATCAGGTCATTACTTGTGCAAAGATTGAGAATATCAGTGTGAGTCCCGTCCATTTCCCCATGTCGATTTGCCAAGGCAATGCTCATAATCAGTTATTCCCCAATGAAGGCGGATCAACAAGGATGCGAGGCGGCGTACCCATCGTAAGCTTGCCGGTTCACATCCTAGGCGAAAGCTGAGGGAAAGATCACATTACCAGCAGGATACTTGGGGTCAGGCCTGATAGGAGCAGCTCTAATCAGTTGTGTGAGCTCCCTCTCATGGGTAGAGCTAATCATAGGGTTTCAATACTAACGCCTCCAAAGTCGCTTCTCTAGTCTTGGGCTTTTTCATGCTCCTCATCCTGTATTGGGCATATAAATCCTGGACAGCCTGGTTCTCTATCTTGATTACCGTGGGGATTATCGTTATTTGTTGGTTGGTCGCTTCCAGTGTGGCTCTGAGGTTTTTTATTCTGTTCTTGGGAGTCATGTCTTGTTTCTATACCATCGTAAGAAATCCTTCTCTACTCACTTCCCCTGTCCATCTGGTTTCTCAGCTGACAGTCAGTGGGATATCATCGATGTGAGTGACTGGTCGGAATTGTAGCTGATGTCAGGATACATTACAACGGAAAGTTAATACGTCCGACGCGTCCGAATACGCAGATGTGGTCGGCTGTTGTGGATCCCGATTCTGGGGAGCATTCTGGTTATTGGTCTCCTGTATATGTATATCCAGAGTCCTGCTTTCCAGCAACCATAACTGATGAACAGTCTTTGTCGTCGGTGTTTTAGTCGGTATCGTAGCTTTTAAGCAGGATTGGGATACCCAAGCGAGAGAAGCCGAGGGGTTCATGGGAGGTAAGTCACTTACCTGGTGCATCTAGCTGACAGGTTCAGGAAGTCCTGGGAGGTAATGTCAAATGATAGGATGAGAAAATGATGCATCAATAAGTACCTGGAATAACAACCTGTTGAACATAATCAGCAGCAACGCCCGCCCAAATGAGTCCTCCTAGATACCCATTACTGACGAATTTCCTCCAGCAATCGGCCCTGGAATCGAAATCGACAGTGATACACTGCCAAGCTAGATGGGCGGCTGCACCACCACATGAGATGGCGTAATACAATGGTCCCAGACCTGCTAGGTGTCCAGTCAATGTGAGAGCTGAGACAAAGGTGGCTGAGAGGGTTGAGATGACTGTTCGAGAGTTGTCGGGGAAGCGGAGAGCCATTGATTTGACTCCTGCTAGGACGTCGTCTTTCTTGTCCTGTCTGTCAGCGTCTAGCCTCGTAATCGTTTTCTCGGAAGCTTGACGAGAGAAGAGATGGAGGAGGACAAGAGAGATGAGGAGGAGCAGATCTCGATTGGGGATTCGGAAGGCACGAGAGAACTAACCTGATGAGCATAGATCAAGTCGTACATGATCCCCCAAGCGATTCCACCAAAGTACATGGGCGTCACGATTGACCAATCCACAACCCCGGCTACAGCCGACCAACCCAACATTGCTCCCCAATTAAATGTTAATGCTGGATATCAGTTTGTTTTCTGTACTAGCAGCAAGAAAGACAATCAACGTACAGAAGAAGACTTGAGGGTAATATGTGATCCTCTTCATAAGTGGATAGAGGGCTACGAAACCCAGTGATGAGGCCCCTAATACGATCCTGATATCAGCTCCGTCTCGCACAGATATGTTGGGTAGACTAGACTCACGAATACCAATTCAATTGAGTCAGAACTGCCAATCCAACACCTAACTGTCCACCCAGAAAGCAAAGTGCCTGAAATTGAGTAACATCCCCATTTGCCAATGGTCTCCCTTTAGTCCTCTCTACTGCTTTATCGAAATCTACATCCCACATATCATTAACAGTACATCCAGCTCCTCTCATTACTAATGCCCCAACTCCAAATAAACCCATGTAGAATAATGGAACGGTAGGTGGTAAATGATTGATTGTAGATGCCATTGTGATTGACCAAGCGCATGGCCAGTAGAGGAGTAATGAACCTATTGGTTTATCTATTCGAGTTAATAGTAGATAGGGTTTGGCGGCTGATGCCCATTTTGGAAGATATTTATCTAGGACTGTGGGCTGAACGGGTGAGGCGAGTTCGTTGAGGACGGACGGGTGGGGGTCGATAGGTTTGGAAGGGGGAGGAGTCGTGTATTGGCGGAATCGAGATGATGAGGAAGCTAGAGGTTGGCGTAGTGCCGAAGACGCAAGGGCCGCTCGAGCAAATACCGGGCTTGGGAGACGTGTACGGGAGCATGATGCCCTTGCGAATGATGATAGCATCGTCCAATCTTTGTTGTACTTGGCAATAGGTGTAATGTAATGTAGGCAGAGGTCGGAAAAAGTCGATTCTTGATTCGCGTTCTCTAATCTAATCTCGGAATCATTTCAACACGAACATGATAGAGTCATTACATGGCATAAAGATCATTAACAGCATTATAGACAACCAGACCAGCTGGCATATTTTTCGTCCATTTTCTGGCCACCTCAATCGCCCACTCTATACACGCTCCAAGAACCCAACTTCGAAGACCGACATCGTCCTCCTTGCTACTGGATAGAGGGAATTGCTTTCTTTCAAAATCACCCTCAGTCGATCACATACTTCCCCTGGATAACTTAAGCTCTCGACTTGTCCATCCGAGCCGAAACCTGGTACAGTCTCATGGCTATCATCAGCTTCTAGCCGATATGGAGAAGAGGGTGGACATACGTATCACCATCACTTAGGATCTTGTACATGATCTTGGATGTCCTCAGACTATGCGGGCCAATTGTCTGATTCCCAGTCGATGCGATACTGGTTGTAGACGGCCGTCTGGATTTGGAGGAAGCGAACGATCTCCTCTTTTCGGACTTTCGAGATCCGGCCGGAGATGGGTTATACGACATAAACCTTCTATATGATATTCGGACCGAGGGGTTGAATAGCCAGATCAAGAGCTTGATCTGGCCAGTAGTTTCGTCCGCTATGGAGAATCGGTAAGATGCATGAGCTTGGGCGAGCTCTAGCATGTCGGA
>Ga0265780_10009349_pt1 | contig 11764 bp, 7 predicted proteins | sample P1T30metagenome_FD_192432 | JGI IMG/M metagenome (GOLD analysis project Ga0265780, IMG submission 192432) | Plant litter microbial communities from East Loma Ridge, Irvine, California - P1 T30 | ecosystem: Environmental > Terrestrial > Plant litter > Unclassified | place: USA: California... | reverse complement strand
TTTCGGTATTCTGCGACTTCGGCACCTCATTCGAGGACATCAATCTGCTCAAGATGGAAATGATGAGCTTCGTTCGCGATCCGGCTAACGCCCGCGAGTTCCACTCTGATATCGACATCGAGGTTGTTAGCATCGCCGAGATGAACAAGCTCGAGCTTCGTGTCGAGATCCGTCACAAGAGCAACTGGTCCAACGAGTCACTTCGCGCTTCTCGCCGTTCCAAGTTCATGTGCGCGCTCGTCGTCGCTCTGCGCAAGGTTCCGATTAACGGTCCGGCTGGAGGCGATGCTGCTCTGGGTTCTCAGGACAAGCCTACATGGTCCGTCGCAGTCCCGCCCGCAGAGGCCGTCGCAGCGTACGAGAAATACAAGGCCAGCGCCGATGCCGGCCGTCTCCGCCCACTCAACCCCAAGGAAGAGGACACCGGCAGGACTTCTGGCACTGACTACTTGGGCGTCGGAACCGAAGGCAACGCGATCACCGCGCTCAACAACAGGAAGCCCGGCCTAGACACCATCCGCGACGATACCTGGGAAGCTCGTGGCGACGACTCCAGCACCATCGGCCGCCCCAGCACAGACCAAAGACCTGACCTCGACGAAGTCCGCGGTCTACTCCGCAAGGCCAGTTCCGCTGGAAAGCGAAAGGGAGGAACCACACTCTCGCCATTTGGCTCGCGCGTCTCCGTCGATACACCACGCCAGAACCCACCTCCCCCTCTCCCACTCCACGTAGTGCCCTCCGGTGGCCAAAGCACATACGCGCCCCCGCCAGGCGGTCCCCTGCCACCACCATCGATGCCTCGCAGCACCGCACCCGGATCACCTAGTTCCATCTCTACTGGCCAGGTAGAAGAGTACTCGTATCAGACTATGGTGCCACCGCCTCGCTCACGCAGCCGACCGCGCGCACCACAAGTAGAAGAGGACGAGGGCGAGAGGCGATGGGATATCAACGCCAATGCGCCACAACGCGCCCCGTCGAATAATAACCCGTATAGGAGTCCTGGCAGCCCGCAGCAGGGCGGATTTCAGCAGCAGTTTAAGAGGGAGTAGAGCTCCCTGATAGGCGTATCTAATCATGCTATATGATCGATCCGTCATATTGGGCCAGATTGGGGTTCAAAATTCGTGTAATGTCTTTTTCTTTATATCTATTTAGATGGAAATCTTAGCATGGCATTGGTGATGGTGGTGGTGTCTTGAAGACGCTGGCCTCACTGTGGCGTTTTATATTGCTTAGTAGTGTTGGCTCATCAGATGGGCTGAATATCAATCACTACCGTTTACTGTTTCATCTTGTCTGACTACTCGCATTGGTGTATTTGTCGTGAGCAACTATCGCCGGTTGAGACTGCGGAGCTACGGATTTGCATCACGTGAGTTGACACTGGCTCTACGGGTATATAAACCCCTCCTCTGCCTTTTGGACTTGAATTCTTCATTCCACACTCCCTCCTCTTCTTTCCAAAACTGTCTTTGTACTAGACGATGGAGCAAGACCTTTTTCCAAAACCCAAGTGGCGACGAGCTATGTGAGAGGCCGCCCGCTCGAAAACAAAACACCGTTCGGAAGCATGTCCAAAAATGTGTCCGTGAACGTCTCATGTCGACTTCTGCTCTGCGACTGCGCCTTTATACCAAAGGTATATGGCAATTTTGCATGAGAGACTGCGCGGTCCAAAAAACAACGAACAACTCAGAGATGGAGTGCGGAGTCTGTCCTCCTCTCTGTGTGCCAAAAACACACATATACGGATGCGATGTCTAGTTCCGCTCTACTACTACGCTTATACCGAAAAGCACGTCGACATCATGGCATGAGCAGGGCTGAGAAAACCAAAAGCGCATTCTACCTGAGCATGGAGAGCGAGGTGCTGCGTTCGGGTTCAATATCAAGGCACGAAAACAAAACGATGGGGCATTCCTGAAATGTTGCGACGCTCCCCTGCTCTTCTCGAAATGCTCCTCCATTGCCTGTCATGGTTCTCGAGGAGGTATAAAGTCGCCTATTCTCGCTGTTGGAGTTGTCTCCTTCATTCCACAACTTCCTGGTTTATTTACCAAAACCTTGTGGATGTCCATTTATGGAGAAGACTTCTCTTCTAAAAAATTCAGCGAGCTGATGGCATGATCTGCTGTCCAGAAGAAGCCCTGGATTTATGGACTTCAAAAGCAAAAGATGACAGTACGATGTCTTTCCCTGGCTCTCTGGTTGCTCTTTATCAAACTGTCTGTACCACTGGAACATGGAGAGGATTTGGCTCTGAAAAGTGTGAAGATATGCCCTTATGTGCTGAGCTGGTGTCTTCTCTTAAAACGTAAAGACTGGGCCTACATGTTCCGCGCTTCCTCCGTCTTTGCCTAAAAAGATGGTAATGCTATGGAAATGACTTTCGCAGAGTATAAAAACGCCTTATTCAAGCCTCTGGGCCTCCCTCCTTCATACCAACCCTTCCTCTGTTTTCTCAAAAATGGCTAAACGCTATCGACATGATCGAGGTGCTTTTCTCAAAAATTCTATACCGCAGCACTGTCGCGCGTCCGTCTAAAAGAAACAGACCGTGTGCTTATGTAGAAAATAAGCAGAAAGCCTGCGCATGGCTGTGTCTGCCCTTTCCGCTGCTCTCTACAAAAAGGTGGTCGCAACAATCTCATGGAGAGACTGTGGGTCGAAAAAATAATTCCAACTTCGCGATGCAGCAGCAACTATGCTTCGCCCAAAATACCTCAGCATAGTACACATGTTGTGGAGTTCTTCTTCCCAGTCTAAAAAACACGGTTCCAGCGCTGGATGGCTCTCGCAGCATATAAAATCCTCTTATTTCTCGCCGGTCTTTCTCCTTTCTTCTTATAACTACCACACTCACTGTGTTCTCCAAAACGATTTCGACAGTGTCGTTATGAGCTGCTGTGCCTGTCGCTTTCCAAAGCTGCCAATGTAACTATCATGTGAGATTGTCTCGTCCTCCCCAAAAATCATGGGTTCAAGCTGGATGTGTGAGAACGAGCAGCCGTCGCTCAAACATAACTACTGCCCTTCTTCTATCTTAAAATTCGTATCAATATTGTTCATGGGTCGCGCTCCTCGCTCTGAAAAAAGCGTCGCCCACATGCATGAGAGAAAGAACTGAATGTCGGTATCAATCAAGAAATGTTGCGAAAGCACTTGGTATTCTTGTAATGAGCGAAGACTGTGTGTTCAGTCCACGATCAGGATATATAAACACGTTCTGCGCCTCTGATCTCTCTCTCTCTCTCACCATCACTTACCTGGTCTTTTCCAAAAACTTGAAGTCTTCATCGTGTGAGGCTCTGTTTCTCAAAAACCTGAGACTATTCTGGCATGTGGAGAGATCCCGTGCTTCCAAAAACATCTTGTCACTTTCTCATGAGCCTTCTGGTTTCAAACACTGGGAGACGGTTGCGCATGTGTGGAGATGTCTGGCGGTGTTCCGAAATGCGCGCACACGTCACCCATACTACGATCTTGGGAAGAGGTTGAGATATAAAGTCTTCCTCTGCTTCCTCTCTTTCTCCCACACAAACTTCCGCCTATCTCTCCAAAATGAGAATGCGTTCAACATATGCGAGTCTGTTCTCCGAAAAGAAGGCAAAAGAGGGTCATGTGTGGATATTCTCCAGTCGCCAAAATGCTAGACCTGAGGTGTGATGGGAATATCGCTCAAAAACAAGATGACCGGCAGTCTATGTGCGGCAAAGTATGGTGCGTTTTATTACGAAGGAACCTTCGAAGGACGTGGCGACGTGGAAATTGTTCAGGCCGAGATATAAATTCCAACGCGCCAGCTCTTTCCACCTCTCTCTTTCATACCAAAGTCTTGACTTCTTTCTCAAAAACCTGTTTCTCTGGTGGCTATGCGCCTTCCTTTTCCGAATGACGAAAGTTCCACACCTATGAAAAGAGACTGTCTGGCCTCTGAAAACATCGGAGCAACTTGCCCATTGCCATCCGCTACGAAAAGGTATCAAAGAAAGACTTTGTGTGAGAAGCTTGGAGACCACATCATTCAAATCCCAGAAAGAAGCCTGGTTACGCGATATAAAGTCTACATCCGCCTGCTCCCCTTTCTTCCTTTCTAACATCCTCACATTTCAGCTTCCTTCTCCAAAATGACATATAGTCGGTCGATGAGAGCTCTTTTTCAAAATACATTCGCCAACTCGCCATGAGTGAAGGACTTCTGGTCACTGTAAACAACTATGTTTACTTCGAATGACTGCCTCCCTCCAAATGCAAGCACACAGGCTACCCATGTGTGCAGACTCTGTTCCGCATTCCAAATACCCGCATTCCGTTTCTATGCTGGAATCGAACTGATCGTGAAACCGTGAAATGCTCTGCTTCCGCACTGCGGTAACAAAGTATGTGTGTGTTGGCGCAACGTTTAAAACAGTTACAGGCTCAATTGATGTCACGAAAACGACCTGGTCGTTGAGCTACTCAACAGTTTGAAACAAAGCAACCGCGTGGGCATGTGAGAGCTGCTCGCTACTCGGCACGTGTATAAATACCTCTCGTCGGGTTCTTAGTTTCTTTTCTCATACATTCTTCACTTGTTTCCTAAACACCGAAAAGAACGACTCACATGAATATGACTGAGTCCAGTCTTCCAAAATTTTACCGTTGAGAACGCATGTTGCAGGATCCTGCTATTGAAAATTGCTGGCAACACAGGCATGTGCTTCCCCCAAGACGTCGACAACGTTGTGATCAATCGAAAAAGAACAGCCTACAGGTAGATGTGTTCGCCCCGGAGATGCTCGTCGTAAACGACCCAAGGCAAGAAAGCAACTGCCTTGATCTTAAAAGCCGCGGTATCTCGATACATTCTCTCTAAAGTTGCAGCAATTTATGCTTGCGCGCGCACTATTCAGTACCGGAATTAATCTCTCGTCTCTCAAAGTGCCAAACGAAGATGTTCATGTGCTGCTCTCGCGCACGCATGCCGTACAATCGATATCTGCGGCAATCTCCTCTAATGGCATTTGCTTAATATGTGCGAAATCCATTTACCAAAAGCGCTCGCTTTGGAAAATGTAAAAGAAGCTCTCCAGCGCCGTTATAATACCAGAGCCACTTCGACAGCAATGAAAGCGCCGCCAAATGTGATAGCCATGACTTCGGTTCGTATCGAGGTGCTTTCTGTGGCAATCGGTGTCAACTACGCCTCCTGTACCTAACTATAGCTACCATTGACTACTTCTGTTTGACCAAAAGCCCTGTATTTTGCTCGTATACGCCAGGACGCAGTAAGAAGATGTGCATGAATTGGGCACTCGAAGACAGCATGTCAATGAGTGGGGCCGGTGAAACGCGCTCAGGCGCATCGGTGGCCAGTCAATGCAGACCATTCACATGTGGAGAACAACTTAATCGGCTACCCGACACGCAGAAGTAAAACCCACACTAGGCGTGGAACTTCGCCAAGTCATAGCCCATCCCACCTACATATCCAGTGCGACCTACTAGGCTATCAAAGCCTCAATCAACATGCCTTTTTTCGCCTCTAGCACTCGCTGTGCCACTTTACCAAGCTCTTTCCTCAACGACGCTACTGAATCTACCCGTACGACTTCCATCCACTGATCCGGATCCTGCGTCGAGGCGTTCGAACTCTGGCTTCCAGCAGCTGCTTCTGCGAGTGCTGCATAGTTTGGAGATGGCCTGAAGGAGATATTCATTTCATCATCAGTCGCTCCCTGATTCAATCCATCAGGATAAACCAAGGCGGTTGAGTTCTTTGGAGCCTTGAAGCCTGTTAAGAATGTCAGCGCACGTATAGCAAGTGTTCAGTAGCAAACCTACCACCATTGTTGAGTACAATTGTGAGGATGGGTATTTTGTACTTGGAGGCGACCCACAACGCGCTCGAAGGTGCCGCGCACATGAAGCTGCCATCTCCAACAATCTGGCAAATGAGCGTCGGCTTATGCGCACTATCCGTAGTGACAGCTGCGTCGTCTGTGGCCATCTTGACACCCAGTGCTGCGCCATTACTCCAGCCAATACCAGTTGCACCGCAATTGATCCAACTACCAGGTCTGTCGGCCTGAATCTGATCAGAGAGAAGCTGCCCGCATGTCGCAGCCTCGATCACGAATACCGTTGTGTCCGGAAGTATTTGCTTGAGAAGATGGCCAATGTTGCTCGCGTCAAGACATTACTCGTCGCCCAAGTGACATCGTGCCGCGATTTCGACGAGTCTCTGCTTATGGCTTTCTTCCAGAACCTTTTTGCGTTCCAGGAATGAAGGCCGTTGTAGCGTCCCACTCAAGGGAGATATCGTGATGTGGGAAAGAATTTGCTTCAATGCAGTATAGCATTCAGCTCTCCATCGTCCATGCGCTGGGAAGAAGGAAACTGGAATACGTTCGTTCAGAGGATCGATGTCAATCTGATATATGCGTGTGCCCCTCGGTGGCGGATTGACCGATGGAATCCAAGGGACGTCGCAGTCGAGGAGTAAGATCATGTCAGCATCGCGTGTGCATTCATCGGTGCTAAGACGGAAGCCTTGCGAAGCCGGGTGTGAGAAAGGAAAGCAAAGGTCGCTGCCTCCAGTGTCATGCACTCGTAAGCCAGGTATAAGATCTGCGAGAGCGACCAGCTGTTCGGGGCAACGCCTGTCTCTTCCGGAGTATCCTGTGATTATGAGTGGGCGCTTGCTCCCCACCAAGGCCTGTGCTACCTAAAGAGTGATCAAGTCACGTAAGTAAGATGTCTTGTAAGCGCAGAGATGTAAAACTTGCCTCTTCAACCGTATCAGCTGGCAGAGCACCGGGACCGACGGCTTTCCACTGTTCCTGATCCAACTGGTAAGGCTCCTCGATTACCTCCACAAGTGTTTCTCGTGCGCTTGCAACATAGACTGGTCCTTTTGGTCCACTGTTTGCAAACTGCAGCGCACGTGCAACAGTTTGCTTGACGTTGAGGCCTGTCCGGATCTCGCCAGTATATCTGCAATATTGGCGAACGATGGCTTTCTGGTCAGGCGCTTCCTGCAGCCAATGCATATACTCTGTCCGTGACCCCGTCATCTCCCCAGCCTCAGTATAGGGACACATTCCGGCGAAGATGAACACAGGCGCCCGCCCGACGCTTGCATTGTGTAGGCCCTGTCCAAGCGCTTGCGTGCCCACATCGACATGAACTACGACAGCTTGCGCCCGGCCAGATATCCTCGCGTAGCCATCTGCCATCGATATAGCTGTTATCTCGGATGGGCAGGTTATGAATCGGGGCCATTTGTCTGGCCGCTCTCTCTTGCCCTTGACGATGGCTTCGATGATGGACGGATGGTCTGAGCCCACATTGACGAAGCAGACGGTGATGCCGGCCTAGAGCAACCGTTAGTGGTTTTGATGTTTTCAAAGTCGCGTATGCGCATGTGGCAGCGATGTGGACTCACCTCCCACAAAGCCTCGAAGAGCGCGTAAGCCGTGGTGTACCTGCAATGCTGTCAGTGAAATACTTGGAATGTTACACTTAGGTCGGCGAACGAAGATGTTGATGGCGATGGACTAGAGGTGACGCTTGGAGGAAAATTGGGGTGGTATTGGCGAGAAGCAACGCTGATTGTGGTGATTGCCGGTCGCTCAGTTCGCAACGCGATTGCATCTATCGAGGGCCGGCGCGAAGATATGAGCACAGCTGGGGGATGCTGATATGGAGGGATGTTGGGCAATGTCGGCAGGCGCCTACGCGGTGCAAAGAAGCTCGCGTGCTTGCTCGCAGCAACATCAAACACGTGTATGCGCATGTTGACAAGTCCAAAGGTGTGTTGTGGTTGTTCAGACGCGTGGGGCAGGACACAGATCTGACCGTTGAGACATTACTACTAGGAGCTTAGCGTCAGTTTACTTCACTGCGTGGTCAGTGGGTTCTATCAGCGTCCTATCACAGAATTGCCACGATATATCTTGTCTGGTTGTTCAGCAGTACTCCTGCTTCCCTCGACGTTCAAGTCCACCTGATCGGCGTCCACCGATCGGACGCGTCGGGACCCAACTATCCCGAGGTTAGCTCCAGGGTTGCCGCTACCACTTAGCGCCGGGGCTGATACTCAGCCCCCGAGCTCAGGATCGCGACAATTCTTCTACTCTACCTAACAGCGTCTGCAAGTCGAGGTCATCCCACTTTGCGGCACGGTTCTTCACAGCTGGAGCAGGAGTAAGTGTTACTCATTGGTAGTCGTAAAAAGCTGTTTCCAGGCGCGAACGATTGCGCGAAGTGCGATAGATCAACGTGTACTGACGGCAGGCACAAGGTCTGAGGCGCGCGCGCGATGCGCATAGCTTGGCACGTTTATGAGCAAGCCAATAACAAGATGCCGGCTGTCTCAACGCATGTAAGCTCTTCCCGCTGACACGCCACGGCAGGACTATAAGAGCTAAGCGGGCCCGTCCTGCTTATGCTTTGCTTGTCTGGCGGTATTGTCAGCCCTGTTCTCAGTTCACTACCGGCGCGTTTGACCAGACTCGAAGACTACCATACTCAGATCCACGATAAACCGCATGGCCCGGACAAGTTTGAATCAGAATTACTGGGCGATCGCGCGACTAAGCCGTGCGAAAGGACTGTAAGAGGAGGACATTGACCGCAAAGATGGGGACAGTGGACAGAAAAAGGAACTTGCCGACAACGAATCACCAATCGGAACTATGGTGCATAGCATTTGGCCAGAATAAGGACGAGGCTTTGTTGCAGGAACTGCTTGAAAGTAATCACGTGACACCAGACGAACGAGCTGAAAGATATAACCCAGGCCGAACATTACTATCGATAGCTGCAAGCCGCGCATCTGCAGCGATCGTGAGGATCTTTCTTGCTAGCGGCAAGGTGAATCCAAATTCGCGTGATACGAAAGGACGCACGCCTTTGTCGTATGCTGCGGAGGAGAAGCGTGTAGCAGTTGTGAGAACCCTTCTCGAGACCAACAAGGTGGATCCAGACTCTCGAGATGATGCAGGTCGAACGCCCTTGTCGTACGCTGTGGGTGGAAAGCACGATGCGATCGCCGCAGATCGTGAAGCAGTTGTAACAATGCTTATCGGGAGCGACAGGGTGAAACCAGACTCTCAAGATAACAAAGGTCGAACGCCTCTGTCGTATGCGGTGGATGTGAAGAGCGACACAATCGTTGGAAAACTTCTCTCGAGCAACAGGGTAGATCCAGACTCTCGAGATGCAAACGGTCGAACGCCCCTGTCGTACGCTGCTAGCGAGGGGCGCGACACGATTGCGAGAATGCTGCTTGACTCTGGAAAGGTTGATCCAGACTCGAGGGATAAAAATGGCCGTAACCCTCTATCATGGGCTGCACGCAACAGGCCGGCTTCACAAATCTTCTCCAGGTGGGTTATACGAAACACGACTCCAGATGTCACAATACCGCTGTATCTGCTAGAAACTGGCAAGGTGAATCCTGCGTCTCAGGATGATGAAGGCTACACAGCATTGTGGTGGGCCATTGGAGATGGTTGGGAAGAACTCGTTGAGCTGTTGCTAGGCACAGGACGAATCGACGTGGAAGCAAAGGAAAAGTCAACTGGCCGGACTTTGCTGTCGCATGCGGCACGAGTCGGGAACGAGCCGATCGTCAAGAAGCTACTTAGCACCAGTAATGTGGACTTGAACTCGAAAGACAACCAAGGAATCACGCCACTCATGTGGGCGATGGAGTATGGAAACACGAAGGTTGTGAACTTACTACTCGGCGATGATAGACTTCATCAAGATCTGGAAGAACACAATGGTCTCGAGATTGACGCTCGATATCTTACTCACTGGGCAAGGTCATGCAGCCAGCAGCATGGGAAAAGCTGTGTACCGTCACCTGTTGAGGACCGACTGCCTCACCAGATTCCTGATTGGGTGATTGACACGGCAGAAGGTTGTCTGGTATCTGGTCACACCGTGTCTAGATACATAGCTTTGAGCTACGTGTGGGTCGCCACAGACACAAGCACAGATGTGCCCACCCTAGAGGCGACCCAGAGACGACGAGCCAACCACACCTCCCGCATTCCATACGACTCATACGCGAGGAGATACTCTACGAAAGAGAGAAGTATCGCATCTCCAAGAACCTCAGATGTGCCCACGACCGAGAGACTGATGCTAACACAGAAGAACTTAGCTCAGTTTCAAGAGCGGGGCTACCTGCAAGGGGATCTACTTGTACGCCTTCCACAAACAGTAAAAGAGGCGATTGTCCTTGTACAAAAGTATGAGGAAAGATACCTGTGGGTTGATTGCCTATGTATCGTGCAAGACAGTGAGAGAACGCGCGATCAGGTCGACAACATGGGGGAGATCTACGCTGGCGCGTACCTGACCATAGTTGCTGCGACCGCTTCGGGACGTCTAAACACACGAAAATCACTGAGAGACACTGAGAATTCTAGCTTGGATTCTACTACCAGTTGGCTTTACAACAAGCTTTTCAAAACTAAATGGGCCACTCGTGGCTGGACCTTCCAGGAACAAATGCTTTCCAAGAGAGTCATGATCTTCCTTGATGGTGATGTTTTCTGGGATTGCCAGGAATGCGTCTGGAACAGGGAAAACCTGACCCCAGAATTCGCACCAATTACTTCATTCATCAGACCGCACTACGACACCGCCCGGCGGATATCCACTATGTCTCGGCCAGACCTCAATACGTACATCGAAATGGTCAGCTTGTACAACAATCGCGACCTGACCTACCCACAGGACGCACTACCAGCTATATCTGGTGTATTAAATACACTGAAGCGTAGTTTCATTTCTGGTTTTGTCAGCGGTCTTCCCTGTGACTTCCTGGATATTGCGCTATCGTGGCAACCCTATAGTATAGCTGATCGTAGAGTGGTCAAAGATGGAGGCAGCATCGCACCAGGAAGGCATCTGCCATCATGGTCATGGTGCGGTTGGCGATGCCCAGTAGATCCCCACTACCTCCGTTCAAGGTTCGAAAACTTCGAGGAACATACAACCGACCCGTCCCCATTAACATGGCAAACACACAGTATTGTGCAATGGTATGCTCTATCAGAAGACATGCAGCACGCATTTCGCATAGACGGATCTGACCCTCTCTCCACGCGCAAAGAAGCCGCGCTCGATGAGGCTGCTATACACGGTGGCACACATATATCTTCTCATCAAAGCGAGTGTGCGTCATCAAGAGGGGACAAACATGCTGGATCCGAAGATGCGACCACCACTTCAAACTCACACCGTTTGCTCGTATCGCCCAATCACGATCCACGATCTGCACGACAACTTCGACAAGACTGGCCTTTCCTCTTATGTAGAACAAGTGCGGCATCACTCTGCATCAAATCAGTCCTCAAAGGGGGCACGCATCCGCACGCCTCCCACGCCAAAATGGCGCCATCTGTATTCAAACTTGATCAGTTTGCACGTGTACCAAGTTACTCAGAGATGTGTTATCTCATATGCCTGAAAGACAAGGAAGGTAATCAAGCGGGAGTGCTACGGCATATGAGTCGCGACAGAGCTGAGCCTGGTGACGGCATCGAGCTGATCGCCTTGTCCACAGGGACTATACGGTTGAAACACCTCCGGAACGTTGGAGAATATAATGGGCCTTTGTTTAGGCAGCACATGGGACCAGTCACCCAAAAGTCAAATCTATATCATAGACTATATGAAGATAGGTCGTCTAATATTGAAGATTGGTCCTCTGAATCCACAGGCAAGTAGTACTTTGCGCATCGCGATGCGAACACAG
>Ga0265780_10009348_pt1 | contig 11765 bp, 15 predicted proteins | sample P1T30metagenome_FD_192432 | JGI IMG/M metagenome (GOLD analysis project Ga0265780, IMG submission 192432) | Plant litter microbial communities from East Loma Ridge, Irvine, California - P1 T30 | ecosystem: Environmental > Terrestrial > Plant litter > Unclassified | place: USA: California... | reverse complement strand
GCTGAAGAAAAAAGCAATAAAGACAAATCGCTTGCTGAACTAAGCAAAGAAGAACTTTTTGACAAACTTCAGAATTATAAAAAACTACTTGATAACGGACTTATTCTTCAGGGTGAGTACGACACGCTTAAAAAAGAAATCTTAAGTTACCTATAATCGGTTGCTTAAATAGTATATACTAAAATGCCCCACATTGTGGGGCATTTTTTATTTTACATTACATCTTTTTGCTTGTTGCTAAAGCTGTCGGCCTGTAGTTCTAAAAGTTCAATAGCTTTTTTCTTTTTGTAGTTATACAGTTCCCGGTCGTTTCGTATTTCGGCATAGACATCGTCATAAATACCCGCATCGGTAGTGCGTAGAAGTTCGCGTTGGTAATTATTTTGCGACAGGTTCGTTTTAACCGCCATCTCGGCATCTTCCAGTTTAAAGTCATATTCTCCCTTAGGCGAAAGCAGTTTGGCGATTATAGGTGATGTTTCTATCGCCAGGAATAAAAGCATTATAAAGAAGGATGGTAACCAGGGCAATTTGTTTAGCGCATTGATACGTGCCATAAGTCCGTCAAAGCCGTCAATAATGGGTTGCGTTTCGGTTACTTTTTTATCAAGGTCGGCCTGTAATGTTTCGCCCTGCTTTTCTTTAGCGGCTATCTTTTCGAGATTTGTTTTTCGTAAAGTCTCAAGCTCTAAAAGGGCAGCATCGTGTTTTTGGCGTTTTTCACCATACACGGGGCCTTTACCGAGTTTCATGGTTCCCTTTGTTCCTTCGGCTTCCGTAATGTAGGTACTGTAAAGCTCGTTTACTTCTTTTTCTTTTTTAGAAATAGCCGATTTTAAGCTATCTGTCTCCGCCTTATTTTTGGCAAGATCGCCCTGGAAAAAATTAGCTACCTGCTTTTTATTAGCCATAGCCATATCATTTTTCTCTTTAAGCAAAACGGTGTCAATTTCTTTTTGGAAGATCTTTATTTCAAGGGGTTTAGAGATTACAATAGCAATGATCATCGCCAGGATAATACGTGGTGTAGCCTGAAGGAATTCCTGCCCAATGCGGTCGCGCTTACGAATGGTAGACACAATAAAACGATCCAGGTTAAAAATAAGCAGGCCCCATAGCAAACCAAAAAAGGTTGCAGTATACGCGTTATCAAAAACGGTGTAAAGGGCATAGGAGGCGGCAAGCCAGGCCATAAGTGCTGTAAAAAATACTGTAGCACCAATACCGGCATACTTGTTCTGTTCGCCGTTAGAACAGCTGTACACGAGGTCTTTGTCGGCCCCGGAACAGGTAATAAAAAAACGTTTTAACATGATTAGTGTTTTTTGATGATGATGTGTACAAAGGTAACGCGTTTTTTTATAGAATGGTATAACCGACTGATATGTTTTGCTTTAGGGTAAGAAAAATCCGCCACAGTGGACGGATTTCAATTTAACTAAACAAATTATAAATAGATATTGGGTTATTGATAGCAGCTGAACAACAAATTACTTATCGGGATGTTTTTCGTAAGTGGTTTGAGAGACCAGGTTACCATTCTCGTTTACATAACTAATTTTTACAGATTTATATTCTTTAAGTGTCTTGTCATTGTATTTTTCAGGATCAAGGTTTTTTAAAGTGCTCTTTTCAAATTCTGTCAGATGGTTTACCTCAATTGCTTTCATTTTGTCACTGTCAATCTTTGAGTCTGAAAGGAAAGTAGATTTGGGTTTTGAGCCATTAACCGTTATAGGTAGATTGTAAATCGTCCTCACTTTTTTCTCGTTTAATTCTGCCGGGATCCATTTTTCAGATTCGTTCAGTAATCTAATGGCTTCTACACTTAGATCCATATTCGGTGATCGTATTACTTTTATATCAGAAAGGCGTCCATCTTTTTCTATAATAAAACTCACATAGATATGGGCTGTGCCGTCAAGGTTTTCCGGCATTCTGAAATTCTGATTTACATATCGGTAAAATGCCCCTAAGCCTCCGGGATATTCCGCTTTTCTGGTAATTTCGTTTACCTTGTATATATGGTCTTTTACAGTGTCCTGTTTAACTAGAGGTTGTTTTAAGGGAATTTGCTCTTCAACGGATGAAATAGCCGGCTTAGTGTCAGATTGTGCAGGCTTGTCTTCTGTTAGTTTGTTGTACGCATCCTGTGCTGCTGTAGGTAGTGCATCTATTTCGATATTTTTAAGTGCAGGTGTATGGGAGTAGGTTATAAATACTACCCCTGCAAGTAAAGGGAAAACTATTATTTTTTTCAATAGAGCGTTAGAGCGGCTGGTGGTTTTTGTCATCATAATTAATCGTTTTTTAGTTATGGAAAAATTCAGGTTACTCGCCAGGGGCAAGCTTCGTGCGCCTACGGCTTTTTTCAACAACAGATTTTGATAAGAAATCACGTTATCATGAGTGATTACCACGCTTTCATCTGCCAGGAATTCATGGTTAAGCTGTATGGCTTTTTTGTATATATAAAGCACCGGATTAAACCAGAAGATTACTTTGAGGATTTCAATGAATACGATATCCAGAGTATGTCTTTGCCTTATGTGTGTCAATTCGTGTGTATAGAGTTCGCACTCTATTTTTTGCTGCATATAATCATCTTTGTTGACGAAAATGTAGTTGAAAAAGGTATATGGCAAAGTAGTTTCCCCAACTAATACTAATGTAGCTTTTTGTTACTTAACCGTTTGGTTCTTTTTTGCTTTACCGATTAGATACAGCGAGTTTTTGGTAAAACGGAATAACAGCAAAATGCTGATAGTCAAATAACCAAACCATAGTGCTTGCGTGTAATTATAGCTGGCACTGAGTGTCGGTTTTACAGTAACTGGAGAGCCAATTACTACTTCTTCTAAAGTAATCGACGCAGTATTTACGACAGACGGTGTGTTAGTACTCAGACTAATAAAAGGAACTATGAAAGAAAATAGGAGTGCTCCAAGTAAATAAAATCTGTTGAAACGGTGCATTTTTTCTCTTTCAAATAAGATGTAGTAAATGCCAAGCAATACTCCCATTGCCAGGGTTGATTTGATAAGGAAATCTGTCATGATTGGTTTGATTTGGTTTTAACAGAACATCATTTTTTCTTTTTCTGGATCTCTTTATCAATGATCTTTTTCAGCTCTTCCAATTCCGCTGAGGACATATCGGTTTCCTGTGTAAAGAAAGACGCAAACTGTGCTGCCGAATTGTTAAAGAAACTCTTAATCATTCCGTTCATTTGTTTAGAGAAATAATCTGACTTCTCTACCATCGGAAAGTATTCCCTCGATTTGCCATATTCTTTATAGCCTACAAAACCTTTATCTGCCATTCGCTTTAATAAAGTAGCCACAGTAGTGGTTGCCGGTTTCGGATCGGGAAAGGCATCAAGCAGGTCTTTCATGAAAGCCTTTTCCTGTTTCCATAAATATTGCATTAGCTGTTCTTCTGTTTTTGTCAATTGCATTGCTCTACAGTTTTAGAGTTGTTTCTACAAATGTAGAGTAAAAATATATTCGTTCGACATTTTCTATAAAAAAATCTGCCTCAAGGACAGATTTTAATATTTTAGAGAGTTTTATAATTATTCCGAAATTCTCTCTTTAGTGTCTGTAATAGAGTCTTTTGTCGCTCTGTTTTTGAAAGATATTGTGTCAGGGTTTAGTTTAGGAATCTTTAGTGTTGGCTTACCGGGTCCAAGTATAGGTAATACGGTATTTAGCTGCATCGCTTTCACGACAAGCGAATCTTTTACTGAAATGGCCTGCAATGTTTCGGTCTTGTTGAGTCCTATTACTACCCTGAACGGCTTGTGTCCCGGTGCCTTTATGGTGAGTAGTGCCCCAATAGATTTTTCATGCTCATTTAGCATATCGGCTATTAGCTGGTTATATTCGGCATTTGTAATTTTCTGTTTTGTTGTAATTATAATATTGCCAAAAGTTTCTTTTTTCTGCACCTCAAAAGTTGGCGAATCTTCTAGTGGCGCTATAGTTCCTTTTGTATAGCTCATAAACTTTACATAAGGTTCAGTAGCGGTCTTTTCGGTTGTGGAAACAGGTTTTATTTTCGCAGTCCTGACTTTTACTTTTTTTACCGAATCTTGTACCACATCATCAACGTATGCCGCATTTTTTACAATTATTGCCGTTTGGGTTGGTGCTCGTTTTTCGGCATCCGCCGAAGCGGAATGCAATGTATTTATCTGCGGTTTGCGGATTGTATTATTCTTAAGTCCTGATGTTTTTATAGTAACAGGTTTTACCGTGGGGCTAATTTTGGCTGTAGATTCCGGAGTGGCAAAGTACCACACGATTAAAGCAGTTAGTAAAATACCGCATACTGTAAAAAGCAGTAGATTCGATTTACCTGTTGATCTTGTGTTGTCGAGTCCGCTTTCTATTTTTGACCACAGGTTTTCGCCCGGCATCTCATCAAATGCAACACTATGGGTTTTAAAATGATTAAACAATTCGTTATCTGTCATGGCCTGCGGTTTTTGTGGTTGTGCTAAAAAATGTTTTCTTTAGTTTCTCTTTGGCGTAATTAAGCTGCGATTTAGATGTACCCTCACTAATGCCCAGTTGCTTGGCAATCTCTGCGTGTATGTAGCCTTCAATAGCATAGAGGTTAAATACAATTCGCGCGCCTTCGGGTAAAGTTTTAAGCATCGACTCTATGTCGTTATCATGAGCGGGCAGCTCTTCCGCAGCGGGCAGCTGAATAACATCAGGGGGGATTTCGAGGTTAAAATTGGTTTTCTTTCGCAGTTCCATCAGGCAGCAGTTAACAGCTATCTTTAGTATCCATCCTTCAAAACTACCATCGTTTTTATACTGACCGATTTTTTGAAAGACCAGTAAAAACGTATTCATGACCATTTCTTCGGCACGCTCGCGGTCTTTCATATAGCGTTTGCAGGTACCGAGTATCTTAGCACCATAGGTTTTGTATGCCTCGTGTTGAGAAAGCCTGTCCTGTCTGAGGCAGCCCGCTATGATTTCTTTTTCGGTCATTTAGTTGGCAGGTATTGGCGTTTTGTTTAGCTCTTCAATTTTGGTATAAACAGGTTTCAAAATTTCCTGTCCGCTGCAATCAATATATCCGTATAGGTTATTTTTCATAACCATTAGCCACCCAACTTTAAAATTATCTGTTTTCGCTATCATTTCATATTGTACGCTAACCATTTCATTTCCATCGGTATCAATAAGACCCATAAGTCCATTTTTGGTTACAATAGCCATATCTGTACAATATTCGCCAAAATCGCCGATACTATCATACACTGGAGGAATTATTTCCAATCCTGTTTCGTCAATATATCCAATGCTATTATCGCGGTATACTTTCGGCCACGCCGAAGGCATTTTTGATTGTGTTTTTTCCTGTGCCCAAACGATCAGGCTAAGCGTAAGTAATGTTGCTGTTAATAATGTCTTCATGATAAATAGATTTAAGTAATGCTGTTTATTATAAAGATGCGGTGGTTTTAAAAAGGGTTGGAATGACCCATAAAAAAATCCGCCACAATGGGCAGATTAAATGGTATAATTACTATTGGCTAACGATCGTCGGCCAACAGCGATTACTATTTCGACATTTCTGTAAAATGCTTGTAGAATAAAGGAATAGTCTCAATACCTTTAAGGTAATTAAATACACCAAAATGCTCGTTAGGGGAGTGGATAGCATCACTGTCAAGACCAAAGCCCATCATAATAGTTTTGCTCTTAAGCTCTTTTTCAAACAAAGCCACAATAGGAATACTTCCTCCCGAACGTACAGGAATCGGCTTGATACCAAAGCTTTCTTCATAAGCAGCAGCGGCGGCGCGGTAACCAATACTGTCTATTGGTGTAACATATGCCTGACCTCCATGATGAGGTGTTACTTTTACCCTTACACCTTTAGGTGCAATGCTCTCAAAGTGTTTTGTAAACAGGTCTGTAATTTCTTTCCAGTCCTGGTCGGGTACTAAACGCATCGAAATTTTAGCGTAGGCTTTGCTTGCAATAACCGTTTTAGCGCCTTCACCTGTGTAGCCACCCCAAATACCGTTTACGTCAAGCGTAGGGCGTATAGAGTTTCTCTCATTAGTTGTATATGTATCTTCACCGTAAACATCTTCAATATCAAGAGCTTTTTTGTAAGCATCGAGAGAGAAGGGAGCTTTAGCCATCTCGTCTCTTTCCTCACGAGAAAGTTCTTCAACCCTGTCATAAAATCCGGGGATTGTGATATGGTTATTCTCGTCATGAAGCTGTGCTATCATTTTAGCAAGAATGTTGATAGGGTTTGCTACAGCACCACCGTAAAGGCCTGAGTGCAGGTCGCGGTTAGGGCCTGTAACTTCAACCTCAACATAGCTAAGACCTCTAAGTCCTGTAGTTATAGATGGCTGCTGGTTAGAGATCATCCCGGTATCAGAGATAAGGATAACATCATTCTTAAGTTTATCCTGGTTGCGTTCTACAAACCAGCTAAGGCTTGGCGATCCTACTTCTTCCTCGCCTTCAATCATGAACTTTACGTTACAAGGCAGGTTGTTGTTGGCAATCATGTATTCAAATGCTTTTACGTGCATGTACATCTGGCCTTTATCGTCACATGCGCCACGTGCAAAAATAGCGCCTTCAGGGTGAAGTTCTGTTTTTTTGATAACCGGCTCAAATGGCGGCGATGTCCATAATTCAATCGGGTCTGCGGGCTGAACATCATAATGTCCGTATACTAATACAGTAGGGAGGGCAGGGTCTATATTCTTTTCGCCGTATACAATTGGGTAGCCCGGTGTTTCGCAAAGCTCTACAAAATCGCATCCTGCTTTTTCAAGGCTTTCTTTAACTGCTTCGGCAGTATTAATTACATCCTGAGAATAGGCGCTGTCGGCACTAACCGATGGCGATTTTAATAGTTCTATAAGTTCATCCAGGAATCTTTGTTTATTTTCCTGAACGTAGTTTTTTATGTTATCCATTATAAATTAGTGATATACGATTGAAGCACAAAAATACAGAAAAAATAATTTTAATTTTTTGCAGAATTTACTTTGAAAGTATAAAAACAGTCGTATATTTGCACCCGTAATAATGAAACAAATTATCGGTTTTATTATCAACCTGCGGGTGTGGTGAAATTGGTAGACACGCCAGACTTAGGATCTGGTGCCTCACGGTGTGAAGGTTCGAGTCCTTTCACCCGCACAACGAAAAACCTCTGATGTCTCAGGGGTTTTTTACATTTATAGCCGTTCTGTTTTTCCATTCTCTTATTCTCATTTATTTTTAAATATTCTTAGGGTTTTCTTTGAAAGTCCAAAAACAGTTGTATATTTGCACTCCTAATAATGAAACACTACTGAGTTTTATTGTCAACCTGCGGGTGTGGTGAAATTGGTAGACACGCCAGACTTAGGATCTGGTGCCTCACGGTGTGAAGGTTCGAGTCCTTTCACCCGCACAACAAAAAGCCTCTGATTTTCAGGGGCTTTTTCTGTTTTTATCTCTCCCATATAAATTTACCATATCAAATACCATTATCTTTGAGTAAATTTTATCTTACCCTCTCATGGAAACATTGGCTGCTGTTTTTGAAAAAATAGGTTTACAGGCACATCACCTGGACGATTTTCAGCGGGAACTCCGAACCAAATCCTTAAAAAAGAAAGAACATCTTATTCAGGAAGGTTCAGTGTGCGATTTTATTGCGTTTGTGCATTCAGGAACATTACGGTCGTACGTACAGAACTATAATGAAGAGTTTAATAACGATTTTTATTTTGAAGGTAATTTTGCCAGTGCCTATACCAGCTTTTTAACGCAGATGCCGACAAATTGCAATATTGAAGTGTTGGCAGATGCCGATATCAGCCTGATAACACACAAGCAGTTTACAGCCTTAATGCTGAAAGACAGTGAATTCCTTAAACTGGCAAAATACATTTCAGATAATTACTTTATAAGAAAGTGTAAAAGGGAAACATCTTTTCTTAAAAATTCTGCTGCTGAAAGGCTTGACGTTATAAGGGGGTTGTATCCCGGTATAGAGCAGCAGGTGTCTCAATATCATATAGCATCCTATATGGGTATTAAACCTGAATCATTAAGCCGTTTAAAAACTCTTAACCTACATCAATAAATAAGATAATGGCTTTGTAGAGCTTTGTACTTCAATATTAAAAAATTTGAAGTATGCCTATAATCAACTTAAAAGTCAGCGGAAACGAAAACGCTGCACTCGCTAAAGAACTTGCTTTAGCTATTAGTGATCTTACCAAAGTCTTTTTAAAGAAAAAACCGGAGGTTACCGTTGTTACAATTTCATTTACTCCAAACCAGCTTTGGTTTGTTAATTCGCAATCGCTGGAAGAATTACGAATGAATAGCTTTCATCTGGATATCAAGATATCCCAGTCTACCAATCTAAAAGATGATAAAGCAGCCTATATAGATGCTATTCATAATTCTATAGGCGCTGTTATAGAAAATATACATCCTGTAAGCTATACTGTGATCAATGAGATTCCTGCTGACGCTTACGGATACGATGGGCTAACCATTGAGTACAAATACATCAACAACAAGAAAGTAAACGTATAGTATGAAAGACTTAAAAATACTTATAGTGTTGTTGCTTGTTGTTGTGCAGCAACTGTCGGCACAACAAAAATTAAATGATAAAGAACAGATCAGTGCTGTTATCGAAAAATATAGTGAAGCTGTTATCAAAAAAGATTCTGTTGCGTTCTATAGTTTGTTTAATGATGACAATGTTACCTGGTGCGCATCGGTTACAGATAAATCCCAGCGTAAAGAAATTGAAGCAAAAGGATTAAATGAATCCGCGAGGGGTTATTTTACCGGTAGTTACAAAGGGTTCATGAGGAGTTTGTTCAGGTATAAATCCACCGAAGATAAATTTGATAATATCAGGATTATTGAGGATGGAACTGTGGCTTCAGTAACTATGGATTATAGCTTTTGGGCAGAAAACAAAATGACAAACTTTGGAAGTAAATTTTTGGGGCTTATCAAAAAGGACGGGCAATGGAAAATTACAAGTGTTATCTATTCGTTAGAGTTAACTCAATATTTTGAGCAGCCCCCACTTAAAAAGAGGGTAAAAGGGAACAGGTAAAATGTGAGTAGCTCTATTTATATCGTAATCAATTTTGTATCTTCATGATTCAAACTGTCGTATATGAGAGCTTTTTTATTTGCCTGGAATCCTGATAAATGGGAGTGGCCGGATTTGGAACAGGATTTAAACGACCTTGCCGAAACAGGTGTTTTTGTTGATGCCTGGAGTTGTGCCAGCCATAAAGCAGTCCGGGAAGGCGATAAAGCCTATCTTATTAAGCTTGGTAAAGAGCCTAAAGGGATTATGGGGTCGGGGTTTATTTCGTCAGAACCTTTTATGGGCGAAAACCATCGCGGTCAGCCTAGGATGCGAATACTAGTAAATTTTGACAGATTGCTGAATCCTTACAAAGAAGAAATACTGTCGTTAGATACATTAAAATCCGGTGCTTTGGCAGCGCAGCATTGGTCTACACAATCGTCTGGCATTGCTATTAAACCACACCTTGTAGAAGAACTCGAATCGGTTTGGCTCGATTTCCTGCGGAATAAGTACCGCAACATATAATTGATGCAAGTATAAATGAAAAAGTGCCCGTAAGAAAATTACGGGCACTTTTGTGTATAATCTTATCTGTTTTATCCAACAATAAATAAGCTTGCTATACTAGTAGCAGTTGCTCCTGTAATAGGTTCGTCAAAAGACTCCGGTCCTGCCTGTGCAGGTATTCCGCTTACCGTAGCTGTATTAAAGCCGGCTTGGTTTGTAACCTCTTCGCCGGTATATACAGCTTGTGCAGCTGCAGGTAATCCGCCGCGGTCACTTCCAACGATCCAGCCTTTCTGGCCTCTTAGTCTTCTTACCTGAGATGCGTGCATTGCCTCAACAGAGTGTATCTGTAAAGCAGTAGTCAGTAAATCTCCGTTAGAGATAAGATTTGCTGCCTGTCCTTTGTACGCGCGAACTCCTGTGTCTTCAAAAGCCTGTGCTAAAGCAAAGAATGTTTCCAGGTCGTTAAAAGGGTCGAATGCACCGTCTGCAGTAAAGTCAAAAGTTGGCTTAGCAGGAGCGTTTGCGCCTAGAGCATTAGCAAGTAGTGCAACGTGGGCATTTTCGTGTTTTGAAATTTGTGCAATAATAGTTCTGTCGGTACCCGTTAGTAATCCCGGAGAAGATAATGCCATGTCATAAAACTCGTCTTCCAGGTATTCCAGTGTTAATGCAAGCTGTAAAGCTTCAGTTGGTGTTTCTGTAGGGCCAAAAAACATAGTGTTTTTAGCATTTACTTTATTGGGTGCCAAAAACGCAGCTAATCCAAGTGGTACGGCAGCAACAGCTGCTACTTTACCCATGTTTTGAAACTGGCTTAGGCTATCTCTTCTTGAGCCTTTAGCGCTAAGGCTATTTATCATACCTTCATTGGTAAATGACTCTATAAATTTTAAAATATTCATGATGTCGAAGTTTAGAGGTTAAGATTATGGTAAGAACTGAGCTGTAAACGGTGTCTTAATAATTTCCAGCGCACTAACAGCAGTAATAACCTGTGAAGGTTTTAAAGCCTGTCCCAGTCCGGTGTCTGAAGTTACTACGTCATCACCTGCAAAGGCTGCAGTGCCCGGGTTTAGTAAGCTACGTATAGCCGATGCGTGTCTTGCTTCTACCGAAACAATCTTACCTGCAAGTACAAGATAGTCAGGAGTTGTAATGTATCTTCCTGCTCCGTTGTAAGCTGCAACTCCGGTGTCTTCTAATGTTCTTGCTGTAGTAAGGACCTGTGTCCTGTTGCTAAAGCTTAAGCTTCCATAATCAAATTGTAAAGCGGGAAGTAACTGATCCTGACTGGATATTACTCCTGAGATAGCCGCTTTAAAAAATTCCCTGTGAATTACCTCATGGTTGTAAAGGTCTTCAAGTACTTCTCTTTCTTCAGCGTTAAATGTGCTTCCAAAACTATTGCCGTTTACAACACGTGTGTAAAAATCGGCTTCAAGCTGTTCAAGTGCATAAGCATAGGTTAGTACGCCAAGGTCGCCTCCTCCTAAATCAAATTTTCCGTCTCTTACTCCGGGCAGCTGATTCGAATTGCCGTTGCTTCCTTTGTCGTCGTCGCTGCTACAGCCTGCCATTACAAGTCCTGCCCCTGCAAGTGTAATTCCGCTGATCCTAAGAAAGTTTCTCCTGCTGTGCAGTGATTTTACTTCCTCTACTTGTACTTTTTTCATAGTATAAAAGTTAATAGGTTAATAATGTGGTAGGTGTGGTAACATAATATGTTGGTTACCAAAGTTACTATTAACATACGGTGATAATCAGGCTGCGGTTTTTAACAATTAGGTATTTTATTGCTATTTAACGAATTTTTAATAAATATGATATTTCTATATTGTTATAGTATACTGATTATTGCTTGATTTTTTATTTATTCCTGAGAGATAGAAGAATATAGGTTGATGGTATAATTTGGCAATAAATTAACTATTCCAATCTTTTAAAAATTATAAAAAAATATTTTTTTGTTAAAAATTAACTTACATCTGCCTACTAATTGTGTGCATTTCTCAGGTTTTGTTATAAAATGTAAGATATATTTAAAGAAGAACGAATAAATCGGCAATTTTTTGTTTCTTTACAGTATAAATTCATTTTAAGGCCATGAAACAAAAAGCTACATTAAATCAGATAGCAAAAGA
>Ga0265780_10009347_pt1 | contig 11765 bp, 14 predicted proteins | sample P1T30metagenome_FD_192432 | JGI IMG/M metagenome (GOLD analysis project Ga0265780, IMG submission 192432) | Plant litter microbial communities from East Loma Ridge, Irvine, California - P1 T30 | ecosystem: Environmental > Terrestrial > Plant litter > Unclassified | place: USA: California... | reverse complement strand
CGACCTCGATACGTTTGCAATACAGTAGACCTATTCAATCGTGATGTGCATGCTTATCCATCATTGAAACTTGTAAAGCAAGACCGTAAGAAACATCAATCATCACTGAGCAAGTGCAACATCACCTCTCCACATACCACAAGCATACAGCCACCGTCAATCCGTGATCATGTTGATTTCATTTCATTTCATTGCAGACTCCAGTATAATATGTCTGCTTCCCTTGATGCACTCAAGGCCATGCTTCAATCACAGCCCGCAGCATCAATGCCCATCACACCCCATCTATTTCTTGCTCGTCGTCTCTTCCGCATGCTTAGCCAGCGGGTGCGTCGGGTTGCTCTCTAGTCCCCTCTTCGTGTCATCGCTCGCCTTCTCCGCGCCCTTGGCAGGTGCGCCGCCCTGGTCGTTGACGTTGCCCGTGGTCTGGCCAGCTTGGGCGTCCGACTGCTTCTCGGGCTCGGGGGACTGGCGGCCGGCGTTGGGGGCGGACATGATGAATGTGTGTAAGGTCTGCGAAGATCAGAAACGTTTTGGAAGGAATAGGGAGATGGGGTGAAGGTGTACGGGTTGGTTTGGTTTGGTGGTAGAGGTAGGTCTGGGGAACGGTGTTAGCTATCTGGCAGTGACACGGCGCCATCGGTACAACATACGTTTGAGTTGGAGAGTTTGGTGGCTTGTAGAGGTGATTGATGTAAATGTTCTGAAGATGCAGTCCCTGCCGCCTCTTTTGACATTGCAAATGCTCGCCCCACGACTGACGTCACAAGCTCGGTTCAGGCAGTTATGCACAACATCGACGTCAACGCGTTTGCGCGATTTGTGGGTTCTGCCCATATTGCTTGCATGCTTATTGATGCGAGACATGGTATATTTTCCGGTGGCTGTAAGTGTGATGTCGGGCGGGAGGCTGGAGCTGGGTTCGGGCTCCAACTGAGGTTTACATCACTTCGGTCACAATTGATAGGCACATGTCAGAGGTATTCCAGCTGTACGCTATTGGTAGCAGGCTGTATGCATTCGTAGATATCGATAGTGTTCACTTCATGTTATCATGATCCGCGGAGTATCAACTCCTCTTCCCCATCTCCACGTCTCCGTCTGCCCCTTCACCATCGTCGTCCCACTCACTGCCTTTCAGTCTCCTCCCTATCCAGAGACCTGCTGCAGTCGCCGCACTTGCAACAAGGAACCAGCCCTCGAACCAACGTTCCGTAAATCCTGGTTCCAAAGGCGCCCCTAATGCATCGCCAATCTTGCTCTTCATCTCAGGCGGAAGATTACTCCTGAGCAGCAGCGCAGAGCTGATGACATACGTTGCCGCAATCTGTGAGATAATGAGAGCGAAGTTGGTCTTGGTGTGTTGCAACACGCCGGGCACAACGCGCGCAAACAAGAAGAAGGTTTGTAGGACACTGTTGAACGACAGAAGCAGCATGACGCCGGAAAGCAAGAAGGAGATTGTGCGACTCCATGCTACTCTGTCAATGGTAGGATCCCAATGCTTTGCAAGTAGTGCAAGGAAGTTGTTGATAGGGTCGCTGTTAGAGAAGCTGGTGTTGGGCGAAGAGAAGCGACGGAGAGTGGTGACTGTGGTAGCTGAGATGCGGTATGCGCAGTATATCGCAAAGACGAACGAGAACATGTTCACTATACGTCCGAAAGCTGTGTGCGAGCGGAGCTGGCTCTGTCGCCGATTCTGCAACACGGACATGGAGTTCTGTAGTGTCTGTCGCATCGTCTCGAGGCCTTGGATCTCGAGCTGCAAAGTGTTGCGCTCTTGCGTGTCCGGGTTTCCACGAATCGAGCCCACCACACGGCTCATAAAGCCAGCCTGGGGATTGTCGGAGAGCTTGCGCTCAACAGCTCGAAGTCGACTTTCCTTGGTGAGAAGCATGTCGTTCGTGGCCTGAATGCCGGCCTGCTTTCGAGCAATGTCTGATTCCGACACCTGTCGCAGTTAGCATGCGCTGAGTTCGTAGAAATCGTATCACGACGTACTGGACGGTATTTCACCCCAAACGTTTGCCAGAGCGAGGAGATGGCTGCAAAGCCTGCAAGAGATGCCATCAAACTGATACCAATGATACCAATTCTTTCAAGACAGCCTTCGCTGAACGTATGCTCATGCAGATATGACTCTTCTTGCAGGTATGAGCCCAAAAGTCCTCTCCCCAGATACCAGAACGCCCCAAGCCATATCGCAAGTCCACAAAACTCCAGCACCCACGCTAGTCGCCGCTGGCCCTTCTGCCCTCCATTTGCATTTAGACCAGTCTTTGATACGACCGAGTGTATTTCGAAAGCGGGCGTTACCACGATGAGGAGGAACAGCAGCGATGGGAGGGTGAGCTTCAAGGCTAGTGTGCGTGTGGCGGGGTTTACCGTGTTGGCGATTTCGCAGAAGATGAGCTCGGCGAGCACTGCAGATAGCGCGATGTTCGTGGAGAAGATGATGCTTGCCAGCGACCTTGCGCTGGGCCGTAGGTTCTTGAAGAGGGATGACCTCGCGCGCGCCGCGACACCCGGGAGATGCGCGCCATCATGCGCCTTCCGATCGTGACCGGAAAGTACGGGGAACAGCTTTTGCGATACTGCGACGGCGACGAAGAGGAAGGTGAGCAGGAAAGGGAGCGATGATACGATGGTGGTCATCGGGCTCTTGCGGCGAGCATAATCGGGGACGCACTCATCGCAGTCGTCTTGGAGGGGCGGTAGCATAGGGCTGGTTGTCGTGTGGTGACGGAACGAAGAGGCAATCTGTCGCTATCTTTTCTTCTTGTATACAGGAAACGATGTTACATGCATCGGACAGAGACAACGTCGGCGCATCGGGGATGTGTGGCACGGAGGAGGAAAGTTACCACGGTAGCAAGGGAGGCATGCCTCAGGTAGAAGCCGTTTCGGCGCGGTTGTCACAACGTCATCCGCCGATCAGGGACCGGGGCTGCGGGCTAGTCTTCAGTTCAACTCTGGAGAACGGATTGTTTCGTGTGCATGCTAATTTTAGTACTACCACGCACTAAGCACTGTTACTTGAGATTGCTATCTGCTGTATGATGGGTATCCTATCAAAGTTCGAAGCAGTCCCTCCCAGACGCCTGTTTCTGGCATTCTCAGCTGAGTCAGCTCTGCGCATCTACACACAATCCAACGTCTGTCGGCCTTTGGTGTTTTCAAGCACCATCAGATTCCTTGTTCACCCTGCTGGGATCGTCTGGATCCGTTACAGTGATGGTCGGTCCAGAGCCGATGGTTGTTGTGGAGTCCAGTGGATTAGCATCCGATTTGGTCATGGGACTAATACCATCACTGTCATCAATGTCCAGACCGCCACGTCCTTGAGCAATTTCACTTGCTCTTGAACCAGGTGGTGCAGTCCTTACACCTCGATCCTCCTCTTCGTCCTCGTCTCCACTACTTGGATCGTCGCTAAAGTCAGGGCTGTCGAGGTTCTGGAGGTGCGGACTCTTCATCATAACGCCGGGACTACGAGGATCGTCGAGCAAGGTACTAGCGTTTGTCTCCTGCTCATCGTCACTGTCCTGCGCATGGGCCACCTGTGCCAGCGGATGCGAGGCATCAGGCGCCGATTTATTCGTAGCTGCTGCCAGTGCCAGGGCTTCTTCATCGTTGGCGAAGAAGCTGTTACGCGGGCTATTGACGTCGATAAGACTCTCACTCTTCGCAAGAATGTCTCTATAGCCTTGCCGATCTGGATCGTTCGCACGCTTGCTCCTCGCCTTGTCGCGCTTCGAAGTAGGGCGGACGACAATCACGGGAACCGGGGAATGCTGTAAACAATACTTGGACACACTGCCAGGTAGCAAGCCCTGAAAACCACCCAGGCTCTTCCCTCTTGTTCCCACGACTAGAATAGCCGGCTCATAGAGATTAATCTGCCGACTCTTAGCATTGCATACATGTACTCCGGCAAATCAGATAGACCTACCATGTCATCGATGACCTTGTTGACCTTGCCAATAGAGAATTCCAAGATCAGATTGATGGCCTTGTTGTCGTGATTCCGTGCTTGGATGTCTCTCATGGTAGACTCAGCTTCTGTGCGGTAACGCCCCGTCTCCACACTGCGGTCACCAGCAATGGCGTCTTCCTTCTCCACTACGCGTAGACATACAATTTCGTCGCCGTCGTCAACAAGTTCATTGATCAGCCATTGCAGCGCAAACACCGAGTACTCGTTTTCGTCAAAGCCACACAGAAACGTCCGGGACCGTTTCGTGTATTCGTAGTCTTTGTGCTTCGCTATGAGTGTGAACGAGCTCTCTGCAATGAAATCAGCCGGTTTGTCGAAAGTGTCGAACGACACACGAGGTTGGAAGACACTACGCATTACAGTCAGCTAGAGACTCGTGCTATGAGGGCGACATTGAGGAACATGAGAAGGCGACTAGGCCTATTGCTCGCTACTAGAGCCACCCGCAGCCTGTGAGGTATACTTCGCCATGCTTGGCCTCCATGCGCAGGATCGGGAAGCCGAAGTGCGCCGGAGGTGACGGGAAGCGACTCATATGTAACTGACTACCGGAGGTGTAGCTATCGGAGGTGTAGCTATTGACAGCCAATACTTACGGAGGAGGTGGTGGTGACGACAGGCGCCGGCGTTGACGCGGCTTCGGGCTGCCTCTGGGCAACGATGAATTCCTGTGCGCCAGAAACTGTATAGACGGCCGACGTGGTCCGTCCATGCCAGGACTTCCGCTGACCGGCAGCTGCAGAGGGCTCACTGCGTAGCTCACAGACGTCTTGTGTGGAGCAGGTGATGCATTTCGTGCGTGATTCGACGTGGGGGATGCGCTCATTGCGGTATCGTGAGATTTCTAGAGGCACGGAGGCTTCTGGTAAGCCCAATCGTACGTCCTTTGAGTGTGCGGGAGCTCCGCTGTCAGGATTCTTGCTGGTAACGTGGGCTCGTGCAGGACGAATGATGCGGTGCGCGCGTGGGCTGCTTGGCGCGGGGTACACCACGATTGAGCCCAGGAGTATCTTTTTTGAAGAATGAGAGTAAATTGTAGTCTGGTGTGCTCAGCGAGATGTTAGTGGAGTGAACGAAGACACGGTCTGAGCATAAAGCCCGCACCTGGGCAGGCTTGGCTGCGAAAGTCGCGCCCGCCTTTAGACGTGATGTTCAGATGCGCCCGCTGAACGTCACCTGCGAAGACCCCTGCACCCGAAGGGCCGGCCTGACACGTGAAATTCGCGTTAGCGGACCAGAAAAGACAGGCTTCTATCTCAATTACGACGGTAAGCGGCTAGGGTGACAGTCAGTCTATTAGTCAAGCCATACAAAGTATCATTAGGTCTCGAGGTTGACGGAAAGGCCCGTTGTGTAGCTTCCGGCTACCTATGGGATTCCACTGTATACTTTCCACCATACTTAACACCTGCAGCATATTATTGTTCCATTAAGTTTCTGTAACGAGATACTTGAGAAGAAACAATTCATTATCGTGTCCAATCCATGTCTATATGTCTATGGAGGGACGACCAACAGCTAAGCCAGAGACTTGACATCGGCCTGCGAGAGCTTGCCAGCACCAATGAGACGTTGAGCCTCGTCCTGGAAGATCTGCTTGATCTTACCAGCATCCTTTTCGTTGCTGAGTTTGGCGGTCAGGTCAGCGAGCTCCTCGTGGTCGATCTTGGCAATAATGAGGTCAGTGTCGTTGAGAGCACTGTCAATCTGGGCCGCAGGGGCGTCGCCGCCAGAGTGGAAGTAGTTGGCGTCCTTGACAGCACCACGGACCACACGCTTGTTCTTCTTTGCGGCGTTCTTTGCTGCCTCCTTCGCCTTCTTGCCTTCAGCCTTCTGGGCCTTCTCTGCTGCGTCCTTCTCAGCCTGCAGCTTGGCCTCCTCTTCCTTCTTCTTAGCAGCCTCTTCAGCAAGACGCTTCTCTTCCGCCTCCTTCTCCAACTTCTTCTTGTTCTTGGAAGCGTTTGCCTGCTGGCGGAAAAGCTTGATGCGCTCGTCGAGGGCTAGAGCGTCGTCTACGAGCTTCCTGAGGCGGGCAGTGTCTTCGGTCTTCTTCTTGCGACGGGCAGCCTGGTTCTTGCGCTCAACGTGACGCTTCTGGTCGCGGTTCTCGTTGTCGTCCGGAACATCTTCGTCCAAGTATTCGAATGTTCGCCAGCTGTCAAAGTTGTACCAGAAGTTGTAAAACTCCTCGACGTCCTCCTTGGAGCTCTTGGCGTTGCCAAGCTTGGGTACGGGCTGGTTGTTGGAGAAGCGGCCCTCTGCCTCGAAGACCTTGCCCCACATCTTGTAGAAGTTTCCTTTCTGGGTCTCCTTCTTCGAGGGCGGCTCGACATCGGCGGCCTCGTCGACGGAGTCGAATTGCCTTCGTCGCACGGGGTCGGACAGGACCTCGGTGGCTTTCTGGATGCACTTGAAGAACTGGTCACCCTCGTCGCTACCAGCAGCAGCTTTCTTGTCGGGGTGATGCTTGAGCACCTTCCTGCGGTGGGCGCGCTTGATCTGGTCTTCGGTGGCACGCCATCGCAGGCGGGTTATGCCCAGCACAGCGTAGTGATCTTGGGACTTGATACCGGTTAGTACAATATGTTTATATCGTGATGTGGACAGTCTTACCTTCCAGTCCTTGGCCTCGCGCTGCAGCATAACGGGGTCCTCGGGCTCGTCAATGTCATCCGGGTCCTCGTCTTCGACCTTCTTGACATTGGCCTGGGCCTGGATGCGCTCATCCTCGGAGAATGTGCGCTTGTGACGCTTCTACATATTCACTGTTAGTAAAAGCCGTCGACATCTGTCATCGGAGCACGTACTCTGCGGGCATAGGCCAGGAAGTGCGGGCCAACAGGCTCAATGTTGCGGTCGGTCGCGGCGCTGAGCTGGCCGACAGACTTGAAGTCCTTCTCGCCAGCCCAGCCTTCCGGCAGGACTGGCAGCGGCAGGCTGATCTCCACGGTGGACGCCATTGTGTCGTGCAGTGGTGGTGGGGAGGGACGGCGATGCAGATAATTTTTGGCTGCAGGCGGCGACCCCAGCCTAGCGGTTTGGCGAAGTCAGACATCCCTGCCGCGTTAGGGCCCGCCCCAGGATCGTCTCAGAATAGCGTGGAGCTGGTCCATGGCATGGTTACAGGTGTGCATTGCGAACATGTCCATGTAATACCTGTCATTTTTTCAGTTCTTCTTCCTTCCTAGCAAAGTTTGTTCAACTTCATCATGTTTCAAGGCTTCCAGGTATATACGCTGCAACCACGTCCCTGATGCAAGCTGACTTGAACACCTAGCGCATTCGAGGTGCCATTGATGCTCGAATAGCAGAGGAGCAGGCAAAGCAACGGACCAGCCCGCAGTCGTCGACACCCCCGCGATCGAGCTCTACAGCGCGGCGTTCAAGTTCACGCAATCTCTCACCCTCCAAACGATCTGCACGGTCCAAAGATGGCGACAGCAGCAAGGCCGCGCCGACCGGCAAGGGCCCCGATCCCTCAGAGTTCGACCCGGAGTTTGTCATAGGAGAGGAGGATGACCAGCCGAGCCGGGCAGCGACTCCGCGACCAAAGGAGAAGGCGCTGCTGCCCACGGAAGGCGCGTCGGAGAATGCCAGTGAGAATACGGACGACGACAACGTGGCTGAAGCCGACGAGAAGCCAGACAAGGCGCCCGAGATACCACCAGAAGCCCAACTTCGCTTGCGCAAGCTGGACAAGCTAGAGCCCAAGTATTCAGGCAAGTGTACGCGGCCCCGAGTGGTAGGCAGCACTAACAACCTGCTCAGAACTGCTCCGGTCGTACCGCATCGCACACGCCCGCATCGGCGCAATTGAAGCCTTCGAAGCGTCGTTGCGCGAGCACACCCCTCTGACCTCCATCAGCGACACTGCCGCCTTTGTCGAATACCTCGGCCAGCTCAACGTCAAAAGCGACATGCTCATGGAGGAACTCAAGCGTGTCTCCAAGGAGCGCGACGACATCAACAAGAAGCTTGAAGATGCGGAGAAGCGCGCGAAGGAGTCTACAGAGGAACTCGCGGCGCTCAAGACCAAGGCGGCAGCAACCGAAAACGAGAGGGATGACACGACCACAACATCTGACTCAGTCGCGCCTTCCTCAGCATCCAAGCAGACCGAGGCCACGGAGGATGAGGAGTTCTTCTCGTACGACAGCGAACTCCCCCGCCTACAATCGCAACTGCAAGAAAGTGAAGAGAAGGTCGGCAAGCTGGAAGAAGAGAACAAGTCGCTCAAGAGCGAGCTATCCACAGCCCAGGAGTCGGCAGAATCCTTCATGAAGAACCTCGAAACTACCTCTAATGACCTCAACACATTCAGAGACACGCACCAACGCCTGCAAAAGGATGCCGACGAGCGCGAGAAAGAGCTCAACGAAAGCATTGCGGACCTGAAGACTCGACTGGAAAGCGCGGAGGCTGACCTCGCCAAACACAAAGACGACCGCACCCAAGATCAAAAGACAATCTCAGAATTGGAAGCTAAGCTTGAATCTACCACGAAAGAGCTGCAGGAGCTACATGCTAGCAAGGGTGAAGAGCTTGTCCACGAGGATCAGGTCCAGGAACTCCGCAGCCAGGTTGAGACGGTGGAGGCAGACTTGTCTAAGCTGCGCGACGCCCATGCAAAGGCCGAGAAGCGGGGCGATACCCTGAACGGGCTCCTTTCCAATGTACGAAATCAATTAAAAGAGACGGAAGCGAAGCGCGACGATGCTCTGGCCAACCTTGAACAAGCAAAGAAGGATCTGGACGCAAAGCCGAAGGAGGAGAGTAAGCCAACGCCTTCCCCTCAGCCACCAACACCCCCGACTCAACCAGCCGAGTCTGCCTCTTCGAAGAGAAAGAACAAGAAAAAGAAGAAGGGTGGACAAGCAGCGAATGCCGTTCCCTCTGCGCCTCCAAGCGAGGCTGGCGATGCGACCGGTATGCTTAGCTCACGGGATGCCGAGTTCTCGTCCACTCAACTCGAGGATGCACAGAAGACTGTAACCGAGCTCAAGGCGGATCTCGAAGAGAAAGTTGCGGCGATTGCAAAATTGGAGAGCGAAGTCGCTGAAAAGGCCTCGTCACTCGATACGCTCAACAAGAAGATGAAAGACCAAGACGACCTGCAAGAGGAGATTGAGACGTTGAGACAGGACTTGCTTGACTTTGGTTCTGAGCACACAGACGCCAAGGACAAGGTGAAGCAGTTGCAGGCAGAAAAGAGCGCCCTCCAAGAAAGGTTATCGAAACTTGAGCAAGAGATTGCTGAGTTGAAAACCGGCAAGGCATCACAGGAGACTTCCGAGCAAGAGAGGAAAGCATTGGCGACTGAGTTTGAGCAGCTCAAGGCTAAGGCAGACTCAATGCAGACTGATCTATCTGTCGCAGAGCAGCTTGCGGCATCGCGTTTCAAAGACCTCACAGACATGCGGGAGGTCTTGCAGAAAGCCCAACCAGAATTGACCTCTTTACGCAAGGAGGTGGCAGAGTTGCGCAGTACCAAGGACGAGCTTGCGACAAAGTCTGCAGATGTGAGGCGTTTGGAGAGCCGTGAGAAGGATCTGAAGTCCGAGATTGCATCATACCGCTCCCAGGTCACCGACAAGGAAGCTGATATCAAGACACTTAATGACAAAATCAAGCAAGAAACCACGCAGAGGCTTGCGCTCGAAGAAACCAATAGGAAAATCCAGCGCGATCTACAGAACTCGGAGATTGAACGGAAAGAAGTGGTGGAAGCCCGAGACAAGCTTACTAAGGATCTGGCCAAGGCGCAAGAAGAATTGAAAAGTTCTCGCAAAACTCTGCGTGACTTGGAGGAAGAAGTGGCTAAACTCACTCGCGAGGCTGGCAGTCTACGGGACGATCTTCAACTCAAGTCTGCTCAGTATGCGAGTGCGCAGGATCTCATGAATAGTATGCAGGACCAGACACAGGAGATGGGCACTCAAGTGAAGGAAATCCGCGCTAAGAGTGAGAGTTTAGAAGAAGAGCTTGCGGATGCCCATCGTCTGCTCGGCGAACGGGGCCGTGAGGCGGAGACGATGCGACGACTATTGGCCGACGCCCAAGGACGAGCTGATGCCCGTGTGCGTGAGATGCAAGAGCGACTTGACATTGCTATTGAAGAGCGTGAAAGGGCCGAGGAACAAGCCAGCACTTTCAGCAAGCGCCGCGCCAGAGAGCTTGAAGAGTTGAAGCAAAAAGTTCGCGAGGCTGAGCGTGCCATGACTCGCGCAGTCGAGGACAAAGATGATCTCGCGGCGGCTGAAAAGGAGCTACGCAGACAGAAGGAAGACATGGAGAAGCGGGCTGCGCAGGCCAGCGAAGAGGCTTCTGATGTTAGGCTGGCAATGAGGCAGCTCCGTGATGCTTTGGATGAGAGCGAGAAGCAGGCGCGTGATCTTGAGAAGGAGAAGGGCGATCTTCGACGCGCATTCGACGAGACTCAAAATCGGCTGGAGAAGGTGCAAAAGTCGAGCAAGGCGGGTTGCTATCCTTTATTGACCATTACAAGACACTAACTTAGCCAGACTATGTCGGAAGAGCTTCGATCAATCAAGGCACGAGGTGCAGAGTCGACTGGCCAATCTTCCAGAACGTCAATCGAGTCGACGAGGTCACGCCTGGCGTCTCCCACCCCCAGGCCTGGCACGGCTTCATCGCAAACAGCGGATGGGGTCGACTACGTGTACCTCAAGAACGTCTTATTGCAGTTCCTCGAGCAACGAGACAAGAAGTACCAACAACAACTGATCCCCGTGCTGGGCATGTTACTGCATTTCGACAAGAAGGACGAACAAAAGTGGATGGCTGCAGTTTTGGCGAAATGAGTGCGGCTCCGCGGGCTGTACCTCGACAGATGGGGATGACGTGCATCTTTGTGGTACCAGCGGGCGGGACTTGGTTACTGGGTGCGACGTGGCATTTTGCATAGCGACTGGCGTTGATTGGGATATTTTTTTTGTATCGGCATCGTGTTCGGCTAGGTGCAGTATCTGTGGCAATGTCTGGACCAGACGGGATGATTTGCAGTTTACTATGTGCGCCACACCCCATGTGCTACTGCAAAGTGCAATGCGCCTTCAAGGCTTTGTAAAGTTGCGTTGGCCGCACCAAGACTTCACGTGGTTGACTGCGGGTGTCGTATGGTGGAGCCAGCAAAAGCAAGTGGCTGGTGGACGCACCGATGCAGATGCAGTGAATCAGAAGCGTCGTGGCCCAATGGGCCTCACCGAGTTAGTACCGCGCTGGCTGAAGCATATGGTTGTGAGCTAGGTGTATTCCAAGATGCGAACAAGCAGGACGACGTCATGGGCATGCTAGGTCTCGGGGGGAGTTTGTTAATTCTTACCGCTCCTTCCGGATTCAAGGCCTTTAGCATCGTGGTTTCCTGTTCCTGACAAGGCAGTTCCACGGCCTATTCTTCGACTTTATTATCCTCGAGAAGCTGCGCATCGAATTCGCAAGCGAGGCGTCAGGTCGCAGACATCGCATCCGTGCCAACACCCCACTCTGCACCAATCAGGAGGCCCAAGGCGCAGAACGACAGGGCCGCGAGGGGAGCGCTAAGCCCATGACCCAGCAACATTGAAGAAATCGCTCGCAGCGCAGTGCAACAACAGCCGTCTGCGCGTGGCAAAGCCTGTGCACCACTAAAGCCCATCACCAGCATCCGTCCAGCACAGCGCGTCGACAGCGCCTGAGACGACAGACGGAATACCGAATACCGCAGGCCGTACATTGCAGCCCACCAGCCCACCAGCCTCGAGCCCTATAG
>Ga0265780_10009346_pt1 | contig 11766 bp, 8 predicted proteins | sample P1T30metagenome_FD_192432 | JGI IMG/M metagenome (GOLD analysis project Ga0265780, IMG submission 192432) | Plant litter microbial communities from East Loma Ridge, Irvine, California - P1 T30 | ecosystem: Environmental > Terrestrial > Plant litter > Unclassified | place: USA: California... | reverse complement strand
AGCCAAACGCGATGCTCGACCTGATGGTGTACCAAGCGGCAGCGCGACATCAGGAAGCGTTCGGGTGGAAAATGCTCGGTCCAATGGACTGGCCCCACCGCGATATCCGCAATCCCCGGTGACGCCGACAGCCCGGTCAAAGCCACGTTGATCGTTGCCGGCCAAGCCTCTCCTCCGAGCCAGCCTTCAAAGTCGGCGATAGCGGATCGGAAAAACGGCAGTTGCGGCGCGATGGTCCCGGCGGGGAAGCGGACGTCGCCACACAAGCCCGACGCCACGCGGTGGCCACGGGCGACGACGCCTGACAATCTGGTCATTTCGATGGTCATTGGAATTCCTATGCGTCGTAGGCACGGCATAGGCTGGCGTGTCAGCCCATAGCCAGCGCGGATCGCGCGCGTGCGCAGAAATTGCGATTGCAAAAGGTCGCTGGCCGCGCTTATCGACGGCATGCCCACGCCTGATTTCTGTTTGCTCGGCCATGCCAAGAAGATGCTCGCCGCAACCGGTGAGGCGTACGCGATACTAATCCATCAAGCGGATTGTTCTTAATAAGGTGCTTCAAGACTAAGCCGAGTAGCCGGCTGCTACCAAGTACCCAACCAAGCGCGTCGACGACGGCGATCTCGAAAAGGTGATGATCTTGTTTAAAATCAAACGGGGATTGTCCTCAGCGGCGGGATCGCCGTTTCGCTTGCTTGTTCGGCTGGGCGACGCAGCGCGTGACGAGAAGCGGTACGGTGATGCCGCGACACTTTACGGTGAGGCACTGATCCGGGCTCCGGGCAACAGCGGCGTGCATATCCAAGCAGGCCATATGTTCAAAGAGGCAGGCCAGTTCGACAAGGCTGAGCAGCACTATATGGAGGCGCTGCGCTTGTTGCCGAACGATGCTGACCTTGCGCTCCAACTAGGTCATTTTTACAAGGTTTCGGGACGGCTGCGGGAAGCGAGTGCCTCCTACCGTCGCGCGATCACCTTATCTCCGGATTGGGCGGTACCGCGGGCGGAGCTTGACGGGATGCGCCAGAGCGGTTGGAACGATGAGCCGGCCGGCGCGGACCGGCACCTGCCTACCGAAGTCCTGCTCGATGGCAAACTGAATGCGCTCGGCCTGGCTCAACTCCATGGGCAAATGGCACCGGAGCATCTGCCGAAAACGCGCGCAGAACTGATGAGCTATCATACAGAGTCCGTGCAATTGTCCAGCTTCGGTGTGACCCAGAATACGTTTTGGGGGATGGTGCCGGTGCTCCGAGGTGTTGAGGCGATCCGCGGTTACGTCCTTGCCGAGATCGCCTTGCATCAGGTCGAAGCGCGCGTAAACGGTCTGCCAATACACTGGGGTGTGCTCAAGGGCCCGTTTGAGCTTGAGTACGAACCTGACAAGACACGTATCCAGAAATACGTGTACAATATCTGGTACGATTTTTCTAATTTCGCGCCGGGCCTGTACGAACTCGAACTGTCTTTCGCAGGATCTACGCTTGAGAAGCGCTCCCTTTTGCAGCGCTTTGTCATTGAGCCTGCCTTGCGTGAAAGCGACCATCCGGGGTCCGACGCGATCATCAATCTCGACCCTGCTGCACCCGGGACGATCGAGGAACAAATCAACGCCCGGCCGAGCGTGCTACATGAGGCGGAACGGCCAAGTTTGCTGGAACGCATCCGCACGGTGCTGACGATCCGCCCTGACCAGCTCGGTGACCTTGTCACCTCGGTTCCAGCGATCATGCGACTGCGCGAATTGTTCCCGGATGCGAAGCTGATCGGCCTGTTCAGCCCGGCAAACGTCGACCTGGCTCGAACACTCGGCGTGTATGACGAGATCATCGTGATTGACCATCGCGAGAGTCTGTTTCAGCGAACCCGGACGATGTCACTTGAAGACCAAGCCGCTCTGCGTGATCGGCTGGCACCGTACAGCATCGATGTTGCGATCGATTTTTCGCAAAGCCGCATGTCAAGACCTCTGCTCGGCTTGACGGGTGCCGCCTTCACCTATGGTTTTATCGATCCGGCTTGGCCACGCCTCACCGCGAGTGTCGACGACGCCTATCACGATCCGAAGAACAGGGCGGAGATTGCGCCACATTCCACGCGCATCCTGGCGATGATCAACAGGTTGCCGACTCTGATGCAGGGTAGCGCGCAGATCGTACGTCGTTCGGACTTGTCGTGGGACCCGCTTCGCGCTTTTGGTATCGAGCAGAACGATCGCTTTGTTGTCCTCCACATGGGGGCGCGTATCGTGTTCAGCCGGTGGCCGCACTATCTTGCTTTGGCATCCCGCTTACTTGCGGAAACCGACCTGAAGATCGTCCTCTTCACCGGCGACCCTGAATTGCGACAAAATTTCACGCCGGATTTGGCCGGGTCCGAACGCGTCATCGTCCTTGACAGCGTTTTACCGTTTGATGCGTTTGATGCGTTCCTGTCGCATTGCGCTGTGTACGTCGGCAATGACTCCGGGCCGAAGCATTTGGCATCTCTGCGGGGAGCGCCGGTTGTCAGCATCCATTCTGCCCGCATTAGCTGGAACGAATGGGGCCAGGAGCAGACCGGGGTTATCATCTCGCGAAAGGTACCGTGCGCAGGGTGCGCGTTGTATCACGACGTCGATGAGTGCGGTAAGGATTATGTCTGTGTCAACGGGATCGAGCTCGACACAGTCTACAACGCCGTAAGGCGCTACGTGTGAGCCGCGTTTTATACGATCAGACCGATGATGCCGAAAGCAGCGTTGCGGATACAGCAGGACTCCAGAGGATGGATATGTCGTCGGATCTGTTGTTGTGGCGTGCCGCTTTGTCTCGAGCACCGGTCGTTCCAGACCTTATGGACCAGTTGCGCCTAGCGCAGCTGTGTCAAGCTGCGGCATCAGATACATCAGCGCGCATGTTGTACCAGATGGTGGGTCTCCACAGGGGGTTTTCACCTGGTTCTTTTGCACGCCAAATTGACAAGTCACGCTTAACGGACGTGGTTAATCTGTGGCGTTTGCCGCTGCCCGTGGCAGGTGATGAGCACGGAACGGTTGAACGGGCGAGCAATGAACTACAGGATTTCGCCCGACGTCACGCAGAACGGCTGACCGCGCAGTTACTCGTGCATCACAAGAGCGGCAGTTCCGCTGCACCTGAACGTCCAGGTACATTGGAGCCGATCAACGTCAGTTTGCCTGTCGTCGTTGATGATCTATTCGTGTTCTTAAGCGGAAATCCGTCACGCGAAGCTTTAGAAGAGGTAGATTCCAGCCTCGCGGACATTCACAGGTTAGTTCAGGGGGCCGGCGAATTCGATTATCGCGCGTTCGCGAGCGCTCCTTTGCCGCTGCTCGCTGCGGCAACAGTGCTCGCCAGCCTGCAAGATTATATCTATTCGAATTACGACTTGATGTTCGGACCGCGTGGCTCCGCCGCGCTTCTTCATGCCGTCGCAAGGTTTGATTACTCGGGCCTTGGGCCATATCTCTCAAATTTGCCGCGAGTTGCGCGCAATAGCCAAGATATTTTTGAGTTGGCGCAGATCGCGCAAATAGCAAGCACAGCTACTGCCGGCACCATGACGCGCGAGCATTGGATCGTGCTGCTTTCCGCACGACTTACTGACGAGTTGCGAGACGAGGTCGTTGATGATCTTGGCGACATTGGCGCGATGGCGGCGCTTACGGAGATCTTCGAAAGACTGGCGCGACTGCCAAGTCATCGCATTGACGTCTTACTGGCGATGCGAATTCGCGATGCCGCGCTTGATAACGCGGATTATGACCTAGGCGCCCGCGCGCAGGCCTTGTTGGCGCGTTTGTTTCCCGAAAATCTCCTCGAGCTTCGGCTGCTCGGCGAAATATATGCGAGCGCCGGGCTGGAACGAGCCGGCGAGCAAGTCTTGGCGACATGTCTGGCGCTAACCCCAAACGATCTAGTGTTAGAAGCACGACTAGCGGCAATCCGCGCAGGGACCTTTGCCGAGTACCGCATCGTTCATGGCTTCGGGACACCGCCCGAACGGCTGCGAAACCGTCTCCTTCGTCGCGAGCGTGCATCGTTCGACGAATATGAAACAGCTCCTTAGCGACGGAAGTGTCTCGCAGCGGTGAGCGGCGTCAGGGTCCACAAGGCTACACGCCCTCAGACTGTTCGGACTAGCCGTGGCATAAGATGATCGCCACAAGAACGATCTGCGATGCGAAACGAACCGCGCTCGGCGGTGGTTGACCCAGGTCCGGTTGGGCCGTCCGCCTCCACGCTACGTTCCGCGGCGCCACCGATCACTCAGACGGCTGCGGCAGGTGCGGCGTTCGATGGGGCAGTCGTGCCCTCCCGCATTCGAGCCGCTTCTGTCGCAGCAAGGAACAGATGGTAAAGCGAACTAGCCGGCACATAACCAACGGCCGGAGCGCCTGCATTGGTAATCTGATCCGTCCAGCCCCCGACAAATGGCTTGTCTAGAAAATGGTCGGCCAGAAGCGCCGCCATCCTGTTGGCGAAGTCATACGCCTCGGGATCGCCGGACCGGTGCCGCACGGCCGCCGCCTTAATAGCTTCGGTATGTGGCCACAAACGATGAGAGCGTTTGGCAACGTTGCCGTTGGCATTCACCTCGTCGACGATCAATCCGCTCGCGGCGTGGCCGTATCGGGCGGCTGCATCCTGTAGTTTGCTGCGCCACAAGCCGTGATCTACGCCGGCGGCTTGCTCGTGACGATCAAGCAGCCAAATCCATTCGTAATGGTGGCCGGGCTCGAACACCGCAGCCATTGCCAGTTCGGGATGGTCCCCCCAATCACCGGAGAAGTGTTCGAGCAAGACGCCGTTCCGCGCATCCACCATATGATCGTAAAACAAGGTGATGAGCGCGTCCGCGTGGCTCAGATAACCCCGTCCCGGCGCCGTCTGCTCCAATGCAAGATAGGCTTCCAGCAAATGCATCTGCGGGTTCTGGCGTTTGGGGGCAGTATGGTTACCAGCGACGTCGCTGACGCCGCGGTGAATTGGATCGACCATATCACGGTCGACATGAGCAATGATCCGGTCGGCGAGCGCCAATAATGCGAGGTCACCGTTCAACGCATAAAGATGGGCGATTGCAAAGAGTACAAACGCGGTAGTGTACGAGTCGCGCGCGTCCGAAACGGCTGAGCCGGTGAGCGGATCGATCGAAAAGGCGATACTGGCACGTTCCGCCCCATCTTCGATAAAGTCCCGACGCAGGCCGTTCATGGCGGCTTCCGCAAGCGTCGCGCCTTCCGGAAACCAGCCGAGCGACGCGGCGTGGGCGAACACATAGATCTGGCGTGCCTGAACCATGGCGCGATGTGGCAGCAGGATCGCACCCCCGTCGAGATCGAGTCGCTCGACAAACCGGCCGGGTTTGGCATCAAACCCGCGCGTAGCCCAAACAGGCAACGCTTGCAGGCGATTCCATTGCACAAACTTTTCCATAGCAGCCTCTTGACCGATAATTCTCTTACCGCGCTCGTCTGGCTGGAAGCACGTTCGCGCGTGGCGAACCCGTCCGTGCAGGCTCAAACCGTCGTTTGCAAACGAAAAGCGTGACCGGCACAGGCGCGGGATCCGATGCCGCAGACTTGCAATTTGACGCGTTCCGGAGTGAAGCGCGCAACTGACGGTGACGGAGTGTTAGGCGTGAGCGCGATAAAGCGGTTCAAGACGTGGCTGAAGGCCATGCGGGAACTCGGGGTGGCCGAAGCGGCGCGCCAGACCGGTGAACGCGCCGCACCTACCGATCTGGAAGTTGAAAAGCTACGGGTGATGCTATCGCTTCTGAACGAGAACTCTCAGCCGAATGCCAACGAGTTGAATACTGCAGTTCGCAACATTCCGGCCGCATACCTCACGATCAAGAATTTCGGCTACGAACTCGCGCGAAGTATGGCAGCCGCGCTTCCGGTCCGCACCGACACAGTTGCCGAACACGTCGGACTGAACTGCCGAGCGTCCACTCAGGCTGATTTGGAAAGTTCGTGGGCGGCGCATTGGTGCGGCCAGTTGAAGATGCCGTTGCTGTTTCATCGCAAGCTATGGGAGTTGGCCTACGTACTCCAAGCGATTTTCGAACATGGTCACGTTCGGGAGGGGGCTCGAGGCCTCGGCTTTGGCTGCGGCGTCGAGCCGCTGCCAAGTTATCTGGCGGCGCACGGCGTCACGGTGACAGTGACGGATCTGCCGCAAATTGAGGCTGAAGAGGCGGGGTGGTCTTCCACCAACCAGCACGCGGCGGATGTCAGCATGGCCTTCCAGCCACATCTCGTGTCACGCGAACGCTTTGATGAAAACGTGACGTTGCGTGCCGTCGACATGAACGCGATACCCCAGGATCTTGTCGACCACGATTTCTGCTGGTCAATTTGCGCTCTTGAGCATCTCGGCTCGATAGAGCGGGGGCTCGCCTTTGTGGAAAATACCTTGAACACGCTCAAGCCGGGCGGACTTTCCGTTCACACAACGGAGTTCAACATCTCCGCAGATGGCGAGACTGTAGACAACTGGCCAACGGTCCTGTTCCAACGTAAGCACTTCGAGATGCTTGCAAGCCGCTTGCGTGCCCTTGGCCATGATGTCGCGCACCTAGATTATGGCCTTGGCGATCGCCCCCTTGATCGTTTCATCGATCTTCCGCCGTTCCACCATGACCTGCCCGACGATCTTGCTGATTGGCTGGGTGCGCCCCAGCACCTCAAGGTCGCCGTGGATGGTTTCGCCGCCACCTGCTACGGGCTGATCATTCGGAAAAAAAAGGCGTGACGGTGAAGATTGTGGTTGTCGACGTGTGTCAATGCAGTTGTTGAATCGAATCGCGAAGTTGGTACGGTTACGCTTCGGCCTGCCGTTTGCACGCAGGGCCGATCGCGCGCGCGATCGCGGCGATTGGATCGATGCCGTTGTCGATTATCGTCGAGCGGCCGACTGGATGCCGTGGCGGCAAGATCTGTATGTCCAGATTGGCAACTGCCTGAAAGAATTCGGGGACCATCGTGGCGCTATACGTGCGTACAGCACGATCAATCGCGGCCCGAGCCTTTCAGAGGCGCGTAAACAAACGGCTGATGCCAATAGGCGAGCAGGGACTATTTTTTTACCCTTCGCCATCGCTGAATCAAGTGATGCGCTTGGGCAAACGACTTCGTCGCGAGCAGTTCCATCGCCTTCGGAGCGATCACTGCCCAATCGCATTCGGATCGACACGCACAACTCGCGCGACTGGCTGGGTTCGCTGGGGCAAGACCATCATGTTGGGAACCGTTTGCGCGGTGCGGGTTATGCCGCGATCAAACTCGACCAAGTCGGCACGATGGTTCTGGCGCGTGACGGAGCGCAAGAGCCAGTTCTCGCCGGCGTCGTTGCGATCCGCGGCAGAATCTCGGCATTGGGGGCAATAGAAAGCGCCGAGGTGCAGATCGGCGAAGGTGAGGGCGCGTTTCGTGATCGAGTTACCTTGCGGGCGTTGCCGAACATTGGACCATTGCGGCTTTACGTCTTCAACCATTGGATCGATTGTGATCGTGCCCCGCGCGGTCATCATTGGCTTAGCGTCAATGCCGGCAATAAGATCACCCCGAGCGGGCTGTTCGTGAACGTTGCCGATTACGAAGAGAATGCAGGTTTAACGACGTCCAACAGCTTTGTTCGGGCGCCGAACAGCTACCAAGATCTCGAGGCTGCGATCATCGCGGCGCCAGCTTCGGTAAGGCCGGCGCGGCGTACCCTCTTCGATCGGCCTATTACATCGATTCTGGCGCTGCGGGTCGATCAACTGGGCGACGTATCTGCATCGCTAGCGGCGCTGGCCCGACTACGCGCGGTTTTCGCGCATGCACATTTGACGGTTCTTGCGCAACCAAGCGTTCATGCAGTCATCGCTGCCTCCGGGATTTGCGACGAGATCTTGTCGATCGAGCTTGATTACGATCCCGATTCCGGCCGGCGATCATTGTCGGAAACCGAAGTGAAGCGCCTAAGCGCTTTGCTGACCCCTCGCGCCTTAGACCTTGCGATTGATCTGTCGCCTGGCGACGAGAGTCGGCCTTTGCTTCTGCTGACCGATGCTGTGTATCTGGTCGGGTTCAATCCTGACCGGTTCACGTTTCTCGACTTTGGCATTGCCACGCGCACACGCGACAAAATCAATCAGCTTGAGAAACTGCCGCATGGCGCATCGGTCATGATGCTGGTGGAAGCGCTTGCTATCGCGGCGACGCCGGGGCAACCCTCCGTGCCGCGCGACGGGGAGTTCACTGCTCGACCAAGTGACCTTAACCTTCGCGCGCAACGCTATGTTGTCCTTCATCTTGGCGCGCGCCATGCCATAAATCGATGGCCAGCAACGCATTTTGACGATCTTTGCACACAACTGCTCGAACAGACGGCGTACGATGTAGTGGTATTTGCGGGCGGGGCGTTACCCGTTGCGGCTAGCGCGAACTCGCGCGTGCAGGTCTTTGACGTGATCGACCCCGATCAGTTCGATTGGATCGTTTCCAATGCCAAGGCAATGGTCGGAAATGATTCCGGCCCAAAGCATCTGGCTGCGGCCCGCGGCGTGCCGATTGTCAGCATCCACGTCGACCGACTGAACTGGAACGAATGGGGTCAGGACGCCCTTGGGAGTATCGTCTCCAAAGCGATGCCATGCACGGGCTGCGGCTTGAACGATATAAACCTCTGTGGGCGTGAGGCGATTTGCGTTCGCTCAATCACAGTCGAGGAGGTATTCGAGGCGCTTGTGCAGTATCTTTGATGCGTAGCGCGGATGGGGTCGACCGCCGGCAGGAAGCGTGCTGCTGGACGAGCGGCCCCGGTCCACTTATGGATTGGAAATGAAAAAACGAATTGATATCGCGGGATGGTGATGAAGCGCGAAGAGCAGCAGGCTTTACCGGATAGCGTCTTGCCGGTTTCGTTTCTTGAGATATTGGACCAAATCGCCTCGGGCGAGCAGGTCGTCGACGTTGACGAAGATGACCCTTCATCTGTCAAGAATGCGCCGGTACTGCGGGTTTACCGTCGGTTGCAGAATATAGCGGACTATCGCGCCGCCATACAAGATTGGTTTGCGAGCGTCGCACCGGGCGGGCATCTGATCATTATCGTGCCTCACGCTTTTCTATACGAAAGGCAGTTAACGCTGCCTTCGCCGTGGAGCAAGCGTGCGCGTCGTCTATACACGCCCGCGTCGCTCATGGCGGAGGTCGAAGAAGCGCTTGTTCCTAACAGTTATCGCGTGCGGTGGCTGGGGGATGTTGATCGAGGGTATCCGTATCAGGCACCCAACGATGAGGAGCCCTTGTCGGAGAGCGATGTCGCTGTCGTGCTGGAGAGCATCACACCGCCGTCTTGGAGCCTCGGCGCCGTAAAAACTGTTGGTGCGCTCAACGCGTTGACGACGGCCAACTTCGCTTTCGAGCCAGCACGAACGCGCATTGAGGTGATTGCTCGGCGGTCTGCCAAGCGCATTCTCATCATGAAGCTAGATCATCTTGGCGACTTCATCATGGGTCTTGCTGCCTTGCGAAGAGCTCGCGAATTTTTTGCTGACGCAACGATAGATCTGATCGTCGGCACATGGAACGCCGACATGGCACGCGAAGCGGGTGTTGCGGATCGCGTTATCGCGTTCAACGCCTTTCCCCGCAACTCGACCGAGGAAGAGCCGAATGTGGATGCGACGCTCGGGTCTTTTCGGGCGCTGATATCGGACGAGTATGACCTCGCCATCGATCTTCGCACCGACATCGATACCCGGATTCTATTACGTTCCGTCAAGGCGCCGCTTAAGGCTGGTATCGGCACGCGTTCGCGCTTTCCCTTTCTTGACATCGCGCTTCCACTAGATTCGACGCGCAACGCGGCTGAAAACGCCCGCGAGGATCGTATTTCTCATGACGGCTTCAGCAGCCAGGGATCGATACAGCGGCGACATTTTAGTTTGCGGTCCGACAAGGACAAGATCGAGCGCGACTGTGCAATTGTTTGGGGGCCGTATCTCGATCTCTCGCCGGGCGACTACATCTTCGACTTCTATCTGGACCTTGACGAAGACCTCGCGGATGGGCTTTTAAGGCTCGATGTCGCGCTGGATCGGGGCGAGCGGGTTGCAGAGCTTTATGTGTCAGGACCGGCGACGTTCCAGCTAGCGTTCCGGGTGGACAAACCGGCGACCATCTTCGAGGCGCGAATCTGGACCGTCGAGGGCCATCCATCGCTCAGCTTTAACTTCTACGGAGGGCGACTTTTGCGGCGCGCACCCTCAAACGTGCTACATCAGTCGGAGTACGCACTTTTGCTGATCGAACATGTAAAGATGCGTCTGATGGACTTGGGGACTTTAGTGGATGTGACGGGCGAGTGAAGAACATTGTCATCGCGCCTTTCTCCAACTCTCCCATTCGAGATTGGCCTGGGGCGCACTTTGCGACGTTGATTGGTCTGTTATTAGAACAGCTTGGCGACGACTGTCGTATTCGGCTAACGGGAACCGCAAACCAGCGGCTTAATGTAAACGAAATCGTGCGCTACCATCCTGCTGACCGGGTCATCAACGCGTGTGGACGCATGACTTGGGACGAGGTGCTTGAGGGGTTGCGGTTTGCCGACTGCGTTATTGGAAACAACTCCGGTATTGCGCATGTTGCGGGTTTTTTTGGCACGCCCACGGTCTGCATTTTCGGCGGCTCACACCAGCGTCTCGAATGGGGGCCGCGCGGCGATAACGTCGTCATTCTGTCACGCGTGATAGGCTGTTCTCCCTGTCATCTAGATCATGGGCATGTCAGCCCCTACGGCAAAGCCTGCCTTCGGGAAATTGACCCTGTCGAGGTCGTGGATGCGGCGAAGATGATCATGACGCGATCTGTTGGTGCGGCGCGAGACGCGGCAAAAAGGAAATGGAATTGATCGGCAACTCGAAAGATCGTGAAGCAATCGCCCTTTTGCAGGAGGCTGTGCGGACCCTCTCGGCGCAGTTGTCCTCGGTGCAAGCAGAAGTCATTGACCTTGCTGAGCGGCACGCGGAAAGTGTTAGACAGGCAAGCGCTTCTGCGGTCGAGCTCGCTGCGCTGCGTGAGGAAGTAAGCAGCTTTAAGGTGCTTACAGAGATTTCGTACGCTGCTGCAGATGAACGTCAGCTGCTTGTTGAGACTGCGATTCAGGAACTTTTGGCTGATCGGCGTGGCATGGCGCTGATGATTGCAGCCAACACTGAGCAGTTTGGCCTTCAAAATGTCGCAATCGGCGAAGTCGAGAAGCGAAATGACGAGCGTATCAAACAATGGCGCGGTATGCTTGCTCGGCTTGAGCTACAAACCGAGGCAGATCTTGCCGAACTTCGCGAGACAAACGTGGCACTCGCAAGCACTCTGCTGCGGCTTCGCACGAACAGCGTGCCAACAGAAGCAGACTAGACGGTTTAGCTTACCGACCACGAGGGCCGAGTTGCGGTCATGCGTGCGCGATGCGCTGAAAATGATCTCAGCCCGGCCCAAACGTAATCAAGTGCCGCGCTATCGCGAGCCTCCTTCAACTCGTGCCGGTGCATCAGATCTTAGCGCTTCGTGAGTTCTTAATACGAGTTTGCCACCGCAAAGTTTGATATCAGACTCCTTTAAGTTTGGACAAATGTACCGCTGCTTGCACCATTATTCCTGACGAAGTTGCGGTCATGATTTGGTCCGGAGCGGCGGGTCCCCCTCCGCGTCCAAGGTTGGCACTGGCGCTTGCAGCCGCCCATGTCGATGCCGTGCCGTCG
>Ga0265780_10009345_pt1 | contig 11766 bp, 17 predicted proteins | sample P1T30metagenome_FD_192432 | JGI IMG/M metagenome (GOLD analysis project Ga0265780, IMG submission 192432) | Plant litter microbial communities from East Loma Ridge, Irvine, California - P1 T30 | ecosystem: Environmental > Terrestrial > Plant litter > Unclassified | place: USA: California... | reverse complement strand
ATCGCTAGGTTACAAAGCACCCTGAGATGTCTTCCTTGCCGTTATCACTACTGCAATACATTTGCGCCATGGTTTTGAGCGCAGTGCTAATAAGTAACTTTGTAATTCATAACTGCTCTTATCACACGAGGAAAAAGCAAGACTCATATCCGCTCTGCATCTACACGATATTGTCTCATAACCGTTAGGAGCTCAGTTGTAACATTATATAGGAGCCTGGAAACATACAAAGATAAGAGCCCCGATGCTTTCTCTGCGTATGGCAATCGGCGTCAGGTGTACAACGTTGGCTTATACCTCACCAATCAACGGTGGCAGTAATATGCAGCTGCCGCCTTGAGGCGCAGCTGGGCGCTTACTTTTATTCAGCCTGACTGCACGAGGAATGCCTCTGCCCCACCTCAAACGCAGACTTGTAACGTCTCTTTAACTGCGCACTTTCACGATATGTTGGAAGTGTGAGTCGCATTATCTTGCAATGCGCCTAATCAACAGCTCAACCCTACAGCTCGAGGAATTTCTCGCCGAGATTCCAGATTATGCAATCCTCTCGCATACCTGGTAAGAGAAGAATTACACACGAGGCTCTGTAGCTGATATCTCATAAAGGGGTGATGACGAAGTCCTATTCAATGACATGGAGAATGAGACTACTCGCGAGAAAAAAGGGTTCGACAAGATATCGAAATGCTGTGAACTAGCAGCTTCTGAAGGCTACCAGTATGTGTGGATTGACACTTGCTGCATCGACAAAGCTTCTTCTGCTGAGCTTTCAGAGGCTATCAATTCCATGTTTGATTACTATGGAAGATCGGGGAAGTGCTTTGTTTATCTGGACGTCGAAATTCCTGATGGAAATATGACATCACAAGATCTGGAGAATGCACGATGGACATCCCGGGGATGGTAAGTGCATTATTCTCGGCGAAACATTAGTGACAGTAGCTAACCGTTCGATCAGGACTCTTCAGGAACTCATAGCACCTCACTTAGTGGATTTTTACGACATATCCTGGAAGTGTTGCGGGTCACGTTCCTCTCATCACATGGAGTTAAGTCATGCAACGAGAATACCTTCGAGGATGTTTAAGCTTCATCGAAATTCCTTTCATTCGCACAGAACAGCCTTGAAAATCATAGCTGAGTATAGCATAGCTCAGCGCATGTCGTGGGCGTCGACGCGCCATGTGACCCGGCCAGAAGACATTGCGTATTGCCTGCTTGGAATCTTCAACGTCCACTTACCACCACTGTATGGCGAGGGAGGAGTCAACGCTTTTCGTAGGCTCCAGGAAGAAATCATCAAGACTTCAACCGATCTGTCTATACTAGCTTGGGATGCGAGGCCCTACGTGCACCGTGACCGTCGAAATGTTCTAGCAAATAGCCCCGATGACTTCGCTGGGGCCGGAACGATATCCTGCATCAGAGACAGTTCTATGGAAGACTTCAGTCTGACAAACAGGCTTACGCATCAGGTTACCGCTGATTCACGAAAGGGATACCTCAAAACGTACTTCCACTTGTACGGCGGTATTGCCGAACTGTTGTCATGGGCCTAGCAATACTCGATTGGGTTTAAGATTGCGAGACTGGGAATTGGACCTCTATTCCAGAGTAATTTTCCCATTTGAAGAACCAGGGGGTCGAAGAACTTGGTCAAAAGACTGTTCGCCTGCGGGTGGCTCCATATGCGTAGTCGAAGCAGATGCAATGGCGGCTGCGGAATGGACTGAGATGTACCTGGACACCAGCTAGGCACGATAGGAAGAACTAAGACCGATCAGTAACAGTCGTATGGATGATATCGCATTCCACTTGCAATCGGCACAAAGAATGCGGCACACTCTCCGCACGAGCTTCCTTCGTACTATGTGGTACTACCGTATCATCTGATGTCAAAGACTTTAAAACTAAGGGCAGAGTATTTAAGTGCTAGATTTTAGCGTAGACTAGAACGATGCTGTCCATGCCTTCAAGGTCCGAGTAGCTGATGAAATGAGATTGCTTATGCTAGCCCATGTCGAGGGAGGATAAGGAGAGAGTGTGCGAAGTGGGTGCCGTTCAATTGTGGGCGTTGCCTGTCAAACTGCGAGTTGGGAAATGCGATTGACTTCAAGACCCACGTATACGACGCCAGTGCAGCTGAGAGTAGCAGACATGCTATTAAAGAATGAGTGTATCGATTGTATTAGTAGTGTACTTTGCACCCCTAAGATACAGCGAAGTCTCGACAAATCTTGGCAGCTAGCTGTTACATTTAAACGTCCTCGTACCAGCATCCACCTGGACGATGTCTTAGACTCACATCGAAATCATTGAATTTAACGTTCTGCAACTCCAAACCTCATCCTAATCCTTCTCATCCTCCTGCTACTACGTATACGGCCCACCCTGGCTCCTATCAGGCTTGCCCTCGTCCTTCATCCTAGCCTGATACTGACCAAACGCCTCCTCAAACATATCCCCATTACTCGTATGCAGATACATAGCGATGTGTACCGTCCAAACAGGAAAATAATCCACCTTCCATTCTCCCCCATCAACTCGTTTGACGCGACACAAAAGCACGGTGTCGTCATCCCTGGAGAACTCACTCATCGCAGCAAAATGCCTCTTGTCCGACACGACTTCGTCTGGTGCGGCCTGCAACCATTTCGCACAATCCTCGACCGTCTTCCCGTACCACGGCGATACATACGATTCTGGAATGGGCGGCACAGTCCCATGTGCCGGAGGTAACACGGAGCCATCGGGTTGAATCCTATTTGGCGGGTCGCGTGGCATATCCTCGTACGCATCGGTCGCAAGCCAGAGATCCCAATCGGCTTTGTTTGCAGGATCCCAGCTATGGGCACGATCGAGAGTCTTGTTTATGTACTGTACTGTGTCAACGGTGTATTTAGAAGTAGGTGGAATGCTTTTACCCCGTTGTCGATAGACTTATCAAGAACGAACAACACAAAGGGTGGTGAATTCATATTTGTGGGAGGTTTTGATAGTTTGTGTGTGAAGATAGTGGTGTTGCATTACTACAAAGTCCCTCTTCGCAAGGAAAGCCTCGCGAACTGCCTGACGAACTGCGCCGCCGATTATGACGTAGTTCCCAGTCATATTTTCCAACCACCGCCGTTCTAGTCGCTTGACTGACTTGGGGACACATGTCAGATCGAGATTGGATGTCGTAGCGCGCGGCACAGGCGGAGCATCGCTACAATTATTCGTTCATCATTTCACCGACCGGGGCCCAAAGAAAGTAGGCAAAAGCAGTTCGACAACAGCCTCCAAAGGCTTTTTGGATCATCCCCACATGCTTGCTGTACCGCATTAGGTGGGGTTTGGCTGCGCCGTCTCACCACGTATGGGGTCCAAGCCGCTTGCAGATGGTGCTTGCAGAAGAGGGTAGCTGCACATCATAAACTAAAGGATTTTCGAGTTCTTCCGCATCAAATGTAGATTGTATTCACGTTAGGGGAAATTCAAATCAAGTGAGCCATTGCTCGTGTTGTGCTTGGAAGCTACCTTCGAAGTCATTCGGCCCTCATGAATGTGAACAACGATTAAAGGCAACAGATGTCACTCTTCCATCGGACGGACTTGACAAGTCTGTGCCGCAAGCTAAAAAGGAGAAAGGAAGAAGTATCCTGCCTTACGACCCCACTTGTTTCAGGAATAGCAGTATTTCAGAGGCGTAGTTCAGCGGAATAGAGTTTAACAGTGCCTCTCTAGTCGAAGCGTAGTCTGCATTTACGAGAAAGCTTCGATGCCTGGATGGCCCAACAGGTTTGATGACATCAAAGTCGATGTCTCATGAACGACAACCTGACTTCACACATCTTAGTAGTTAGCCATATTCCTTCTCCAAATCGTATTTTCAAAGGGTGATGATGCCCTGTCATACGAATTAACGCTATCTAAAATTGCCTGGTCACTCCGCCGCAAGAGTTTAGTGGTTCTTGTTGAGAACGTCCCCACAATCGATCTGCTATTATTACTCTAATCCGCCATATCCGGGGACCAAATGGCTGTCAAAGGTTTCTGTGCCTCTTGCACAGCCTGCAGTCTGAGGTCGGCATGTGGCACTGTCATTAGAAACCATGGAAGAACATTTCTCAAACTCAGATATAAGTATGCCGAAATGCCAGAGGAATGACAATGCTATCTCACATCTTTTCCATACTATCCTGAGTATATTGTATATGCTCTACATCTTTGATCAGCTCGTCGTTTTACGCTATTAGCCTTAAAGTCACTTCCAAGCAAAACGAAGCATCCCTAACGTATACGGTGGGAAGCGATCGTGAGCCATGAATTCTGTTATCTGCTTTGGCCTTTTGTTGTCTTTTGTTGTCGGCGAGAGTACTATTCCGGGTCGAAGCGACAGGATGTTTTACAAACGCGCACCAAGGGATCTTGGGATATGGGAACCAGACTGTGCCGGGAGAGAACCTGCATGCAACAATGCCTGCTATTACATTCATTGTATGGTACGTTTCTCTGAATCACAGAAAAAGTATGTCAATAGAAACTAAAAATCTCGCTAGGGTCGCAATGATCCCGACGCCAACAGAATCACTTATGTTGGAAAAGGCTATGAAAGCGAAAAGACCAAAAATCGCCACGAATCTGGATGTAGGGTCGATAACCCTCAGAGTACCAGTGTCTGCGGTGCCTTTCCGTTCAGTCAAATGTTCAGTGACCCACTGGAAAAGTACTGGGACTGCGATGAATGGCCACCAGCCAGTGCCCAGCAGCAACCATTTGGCACTCCCGGGAGACTTCCCAACAGTTTGAGATGCATGTCGCCAACTGAGAACAGGTCCCTTGGCTCAGCGCTGGGTGGCTTCCTTTCAAGCACCAAGGCCGAGCGAGATGACTTCTTCCGGGTGGATTTCACCAAAAACCTTGCGTCTGCGGATCAATCTAAAGTCCGATACTGTTTACCAACACCTCACTGCGGTAACGATGAAAAGCAGTTTCAACTGGCGGATAAACCACATGTGGGAGGAAGGATCGGTTCCCCGTACGAAGGTACCAAAAAGGACAACAAGTACAAACTCTCTGGCACAGTCTACAAGGAGCTCTACCAATGCAGCGTCAAATTCATTCGAACTGGAGACTCCTACATCACCGACGCCAAGGTAACAAGCTTCGACGAGAAAGACACAAAGGTCGCAGATTTCAAATTGCCCAACGACGGAGCCACGTTCAAGATCAAAGGCTTGCCACACGATGTGCAAGTCAAACGCACAGGTCCTTTCGGCTCTAAGCTGGAATTCGCTTATGCGCCGGGAACTACCAATGTCAATCACTTCGAATGGGATTCTGAAATGGAGGGCAGTGGACGAGGACCATTTACTGATGAGGGGAAACCGAGACGATTCTGCAGGGTCGAGCCTGTTGCGAAAACTACCAACAAAGAAGTGTTCAGTTGTTGGTTTCCATGCTACCAGAATGCAGATGGCAAATGAGACTTATCGTCGCGCGCACACTAGGAAAGAAGTTAGATGTGGTCGTATTTGGAAGTATAGGCCCTGCATACGCGTGTTGTAACGCTTCGATAAGTTATACAGATTTGAAAGAGTGTGGTAGAGTGCTAGAGCTGGGATCTAGTTAGTCTTAGGAAGTAGATCATAGAGGAATGCACAATTGTATGTTTTTTAACAGCAAGTAGCCACGTCGAAACGCGGCATCAGTTTCTGCAATGCCTGGAATTGTATAGAACTTTGCCTACGTATGCTGATGTACAAAAGAGGGGCTTTAAGCGTAGTATGTATCATGAATGTTATCTGGACGCCGTCCTCTCCCTTCCCCATTCCTCATTGCTCCAACACCCCATCATTTTTCTCCCCATGCTCTACTGCCCGGTGTGGATGCCACAAAACTATCGATACAGTCAACTAGCTCCCGTATGAATTCAGCACTGTGACAGTTACTGGTGGCCAGCTGTTCCGCGTGAATAGCAAAGCCCTGTTCCTGCAACGATACGAGGGCCGTCCTATCTACGCAATTGCTAATCTTAGTCATGAGATCCTCCCACGAGGAGTGATCTTGGATACCTCCATGCTGTTCTCTCATCTCGACTGCTTGTTGCTCCAGGAAGTCCTTTATCTCGACCAGATTTTGTCGTAGTGCTGACAAGAACGGCAGAGAGTCTTCTCGCTCTGTGGTCTCTCTGGACGACGCCTGAACAGGCGGCACGTATCTAGTCTCGTTGACGTCCTTAATGGTTTTCAACACCTGTCTGGTAACTTGGATAAGCGTATCTTTCCGGAAGAGAATCTCTTCTTTCCATGCAGGTCCTGCGCGATCATGGGACAGTTTGAGAAACAAGGCCAGGTTCTGGTACGGCAGATCTCCTCCGCTCCCGTCTTTTCTCATGGCATCATGTAGTCCCAATATCAGATCTGTGTCCAATGGACAGATGTTTGGATACGTAGCCTTGATGATAGAGTCAGTGAAATGATGCGCGAGCAAGGCGATGAAGCTACAAACCTTGACCTCTGTGATCAATTGTGCTACTTCCTCCTCCTTCAAATCCTGCGAGTAGTCGTAGAATGCAACCGTGCCCTCGTTGCTCGGTCGCCTCAAAATGTCCGGCAATTGATTCGCAATGGTCCTCTGGAGCGCTTTATAAGCTTCAGGGCTCTTGGTAGTCGCGCACAATGAATATTGCATAAGGACCAGATTGGCGTTGTTCTTCTCCCTTGTGACTGTAAGGCCTGGGCATTTTGCTCCACCTTCACTAATCGGCAATGGTGCTCTCGGCGCAAGCGGTTGGATCTTCGCAGCGAATCTTTTGACATTACGCCCCAGATCGGTGCGACGTGTCTTGATAGGGGGTGTTTCAGATATCGTGTCCCAGATCTCGGCGTACACGAACGTTGTGTTGATCTTGATCAGTCGAAGCTGGCACAAGCCATGAAGAGAGTGGCACGCAACATAGTACTTGCCGCTGACATTGGAGACGTGCTCGGTCAAGGGTGTTACGACCCTGAGGAGGTTACTTGGCGTGGGTATCGTTCGTTTCTCACTGCCAGCCTTGGTGTATTTGTCTGGCTCCTCGGCCAGAATCAGACCGACGACTAGGAACAGCGTGGTCTCGTGACTGCCTTCAGCTCTTCACTCGTTGGTAGGATGGACGCCGTCCTATTGTCCGCTGGCGCATCTTCTTCAGGGTCATATCTGGTCGTCGTGAGTTTGCCGTTGGGAGTTCTCACGTGGATTCTCTGAAAGAGTGCGCGACCCGCGGCGCCGACGTTGAATCTGTCGCCATGCTCGTTGCGTGCGAAGTCCTTCTCAGGTTCCTGGACGTAGTTGTACTGTATGTCATTGCTCGAATCCGCATTTGCGCTCTGGTCCGTCATCGCTGCTGGTGTTGCTGCTGATATTCCCGCTGGTGTACTCAACTTGGTGTGATGCAGCGTCGGCGCGACGGGTAATCAGGTGGGTTGTAGAAAGATATAGGGAAGCGTGTTGTAAAAGGCGCGTGGTAGAAGGTCGGAACGCTAGACTGAATCGAGCGAGGTCGGTGTGCGCGCGGGTGAGAGAACGCGGGAGAAGGTGAGAGAGCGCTGCAGAGCGGGGAGCAAACGGCTCAGGACAGCTGCGGACAATCAACAACATCATCTGCTACAGCCCATTTCTCAACAACTACGACCCCTACTTCCTGTACCCTCATCACCTACATCATCTGCTTCCTCTAAACCCCCAACAACAACCGCAAGTCATGGAGTTGAACGCACTCGACGATGTGCAAGATATCAACTATCTCAACGTCTTGAAGAGTGTGGAAAATGTCGCACGATCTGTAACTACGAAACAGAGGCGCGGCCAGAGAATGATTGACAAGGACGTACTGGAGGTAGCCGAACAGGCTCTATCAGACGACGTCCAAAGGCTGCTCGCGAGCCCACATGCTCAAGTCGTCTCTCCTCCGCGCGAGTATAACCGGGAGCAGACTATGGCGCTTCGAGCGTTGTACGACATGACTCAAGTCATGATCGACGCCGGCGACGATGCAAGCAAGTACGAGAAAGAGCTGGAGACAGCTGTACGCCGCGCAGTAACTGCTCTCGAGCCGGAGCACACATTTGAGGAAGAGGAGAGTGACGAGAAAGACAGGAAAGGTACACTGGATGATCATCGCACAGAAACAATCAGCTAAATTCTTCCAGGAAAGGGCAAGTCAGCTACTCGCAAGAGGGAGCGCATTGTGAAGCTGGAGGAGGAGGGGAGTGACGACGACATGTTTGACCTGGTCGATGTCGATGGTGGAGATGAGGATGATGAGGATGATGAGGAGGATGAGGAGGATGAGGAGGATGAGGATGACGGAGAGCAGCAGGAGTGAACGGTATAGGAAGGGACCGAATGAAATGTCCGTTTCTACAGAAAGCAGCCATAACCTCAAACCAAACATAGCCCTGGACATACTCAATAGCTGATTAACACGTTGCGAAGAGCTAAAACAGCCTTGAAGTTCAACAGCTTAGCTGATTATACAGCCCTGGGATCGTGCCCGGGGCCGTGAGATGCAGCGCGCACGATTATTGCAGCGCCTGATCGCAGTCTACAATCCTGGCGTTGTGGTCAGAACGCGTGCGTATGTGTGATCCTTGCTCCAGACTTCAGAAACCCTCGCTCTGGTTGTTAACGACCGTGATACTTTGTGAAGAGTTCAATGACAAGCAAAGTGTAATCCTCCGCAGAATTATGAGAGTTGTTGGTGGCTGAGCATGCGGCTAATGTAAGGACACTGGATGCAGTCGGGCACCCCGACGCCAACACCATCGTCACCGCTCAGAGCCTCATGTCAGCACAACCAACGTGTCGGAAGATCGACTTCCGCGCTGTCAAGACCCGCGAAAGCCCTTAATTAGCAGCGGGCCAACCTCAGCCTCCGCCCTGTACAGCTCGCGCGTGCGAATGTGCGAGTCTACCTTCAAATCTTTGTTGCGCGTGTCGGACTCGCCCGAGCATGACGATGGGGTCCAAAACCGCCCAAGGCATCCCATCGCTTTCCAGATGCCCCTTTTATATGACGATCGGACCGTCGTATGAATCACTTCTCACCCTTACGAGCATTTAGGATCTCATAAAATATCATTAATCGCAAATTGCAAGCACCCGGTTACGCCATACTGCATCTGGAAACCTCCCCGCAGAGCTGTGTCATTGCGACATCTCACTAAGCCATCCTTCAGCTTCACTCTTTGCTGTCAAGATTCCCGAGAGTCATCTTGCGCGTAGGCTCTCGCTGGCCTCCAAGATTCCCTGGGTGCTAGACAACTGATCAGTGGACCTAATGACGGAACGATCCCAGGCTAGCAATGCGCGCGATTTTGTTTATCAGACCTCGGGCCAAGCTGGTGAACCTTCACAACCACACGCGCAGTATGTTGGCTATGATGGCGAACACGATGCCAATGGGCATGTATCGGCGAACGGGATGCCGGAGGGAATGCATGATGCAGCTCTGAGGTATCAGGCATATGGCGTGCATGACCAACAACAAGTACCGGGACAGTTCGCTGGCTACGGTTACAACAACTCGATGCCACTGGGCTGGGACTGGACGAACTCTATTGACTTCTCAGACTTTACGGCCCAATATGAACCGCAAGGGGAGCTTGTCGAAGAGCTTCAACATCCCGTAACCGCCAACGACTTCCACATACCACTACCCATCGCGACCACGGACGCGAATTTCGATCCGACCGCCCATGCTCCCGCAATCACGACGCCAAATCCGCTCCTTGCGCATCATAATATATCACATGCGTCAGAAGCGCCACCTCAGAGACCTGTCGTCCAGACGGGCATGAAGAGGAAGGCCAATTCTGAGCCAGATTCCGCAGTGTCGCAAACCGCTAGCAATGCCACAGAGTCGCAGCATAATCCGTCGAAACGGCAGAACAGGTCACGGCGATCATCTTCCACATCTTTGCCTTCGCCTGATATCCCAGAATCGGCTGATGCCCGCCAGTCACCGGCAACACAGGCCCAGGTTGTGCAGCCGTCTTCCGAAGCTGCACCACCAACAGACACAGAGCCCCGGAAGAAGGAGCAGAGTAAAGGCACAGGCCCCCAGGGGCGGGTTATTGATGTCTCAAAACCACGCCGAGTTGTTGAGTCGCCTGGAGGTTTGGAACTGCTCCCAGCTGGGAAAGTCTTCCCTATACAGATTGGATCTGAGCTGTTCAGATTGTCTGGCGCGTCGATAACTTCTGATGGTAAGCATGATGGAACCTCCCGCTGCCACGAATCAGCAAGCTGAAACTACTAGAGCACCCTCATACTTTTCGCATTTCTTCAGCGAACAGCTACATAACAACGGCGGCCGCGCCGGCGACGTGAAGACGCTATACATCGATCGCGATCCTGATACGTTCCGAGAAGTCGCGTTACATCTGCAAGGATATCACATCACCCCGAAAGACGGCGAGCAATTTGTGAAACTATTTGCAGATGCGCAGTTCTACTCGCGTAAGTCATCACAGTATGCGAACGCACGAGGTCATGCTAACAAAATCAGTACCGCGTCTTACCAAACAGCTCTTTAAGACCGACATCTTCATCCGCATCGGTGGTACACCCTTCCAAATACCAAGAGACCTGTTCTCCTCGCCTGGTGACAGTCCCAATTACTTTTCCCTAGGCTTTGCGCAATTTCTCTCCACGCCCTCGGACACATTCCCAGGTCTTGATCGCAGCGCATTATTGCGTCCACCATCCATATCTCCCCCTTCTGCCCCTGGCCGAAGTGGCGAAACCTTCGCAGAACTCATCCGCATTCTCCAAGGCTACGCGCCCGAGATTCGCAACGAAGTGCATCGCTCACAACTCCTCCGTGACGCGCGCTACTTCCATCTCAAAGGGCTCGAACAGAAGTTGATACCATGCGAGATATCGTACAATCTCAAGCGCCATGAATCAGAGATCTTAATGAGATTAGAAGACATTAGGCAATCTGGCGTGTCCTTCGTATCTGACAAGCCACTCGGCGACTTGGAAAGCCTATCGCCAAATCCTGCGTCATCTCTTTCCGCTCGTGCCGGCTTCGTATCCTACGCCCGCCCATACACAGACGATCACTCGCAAACCAATATCCTTGTGCTCGAAATATCGAATGGAGAGTCGACGACCCTACACTTACCAGCCTGGGCTCCAAACTCTCTGTTTCTCAATCTGAGAGCTATGTTCCATAACTCGACACTAGCTCGGATCACTTCCTTGTTCTCGGTCGTTGCGAGTAAGATGGGTTTACCAGCTACCCAGCCACTGGGCCTTATGTATCTCCAAACAGGCAGCGGAGTAGCTGCTCAACCTGTCAGTCCAGCGAATTCCGGCGTTAGTGAGAGTCGTGTACGTGTCCGTCTCGATAGGGACTGTGCACTGAACATCGATGGGGAAGCAGCGGAGCTCTCTGTCGATGAAACATCCGGACGCGTTGGTTTCAAACGAGAGGGAGATGCAAAATGGGCCTGGGGCGGTGCTCGAGAAAAAGACGAAGAAACCGAATGGGTCGTCAAACGCGCGCACTGGCGGCTTAGAGTCGAGCCTGTAGAATTTGACGGGGAAAAGAGGATGCAGGTCGTCCTGTGTGGGGTGAAAATTGAGGCATTTAGTGTGGAGAGTAGGAGGAACTTTAGCAGAGGGTTCTTAGGTAGCTCATAGCGCAGAGCTCAGGTGCAGTAACACCCCAAGTATGATACAAAATCGCCGCGGCGCTTCTCGGCCGCCATAGATAGAGTAAGCCAAAGT
>Ga0265780_10009344_pt1 | contig 11766 bp, 10 predicted proteins | sample P1T30metagenome_FD_192432 | JGI IMG/M metagenome (GOLD analysis project Ga0265780, IMG submission 192432) | Plant litter microbial communities from East Loma Ridge, Irvine, California - P1 T30 | ecosystem: Environmental > Terrestrial > Plant litter > Unclassified | place: USA: California... | reverse complement strand
GGCTTTATATACCTTATACTGGCCATTGTTATATACAAGGTTCAGGATAAAATTGTGGAGGGGCCGCTTATCGCTACATTTTCAAGATTATTTTTTAAAACTTACGACGAATAGCTATGCCTACCATAAAAGAATATAAAACCTTTGAGGAAATAAACCTGGACCTAAAAATACTTAAGGTTGAAAAAGATCTTGCATTTGCAAGGTTTAAAAAAGACCTTAACGAAACTAAGGAAAGCCTCAAGGCAGAAAACATAGTAGGCGAGGGGCCCATGAGGGCTTTTAAGATCCTGGGGGCATTTAGCGGGCCTTTAAAAAGCGCCGCCCTTACCTACCTGTTTAAAAAAATATTTTAAAAGCTGCTGAGCAACATTTAATGAACTTGTCAAAGTGTTTCACTTTTACAACCATAAAGTGCTTAGCATATAAAGAAACAGCCATACCGGTTATCCTGTATGGCTGTTTTTATTTTGATGTAAATATAAGCTACTTAAGGCCTGCAGGCCGGCAGCTCTTATTGCTGCTTTAAAGCTTCCTTGTCTGCTTTTTGTTTTTTACGGAATGCCTTCATTTCTTCCTTATCAAGGTAATTGTCTTTGTTGGTGTCAATAGTAGCAAAGTTCTCTTTAAGCTTGCCCTTAGGCGCTTTATCAGCCTCGTCTTTGCTTATTTTACCATCACCATCGGCATCAGTCTTTGGCTTCAATTTTTCTTCAAAGGGCTTCCTGTCTGTAGAAACTGGCCTTTCTGAAGTAACTTTTTTACCCGTAGCAACTTTTTCCTGTGCTACTGCACCTGTAGTAAATATGCCTCCCAGCATAAGCACCATTAACCATTTTTTATTCATAACCTGAGGTTTATTTTATAATATGATTACTAATATAGTAAAAGGTTTAATTAAGGGGATAAATTTAACTAAAAAAGGCTTCCGTTTATCAGGAAGCCTTTTGGTTTATTCTGCCGGATGATCGGTATGTGGTGGTAATTCCGGATTGTCTATGTGCCTTGGTGATGGCTTGTGTGCCGTGTCATCGTCTCGTTTCCTTTTGGGTTTAGACATCGTTTGGCCCATTTGGTTACTTGCCGCAAAAGACACAATCATGTTATTAAGCATATCATTAGCCGCCTGTGGCGAGTTAGGCAGCAGTATCAGGTTGCTGTTGCTGTCGCTGCCTATGGCCTGCAACGTGTCATAATGTTGCGTAACCACAATAAGCGCCGAAGCTTCCTGGCTGTTAATACCCACTTTATTAAGTACATCTACACTCTCTACAAGGCCACGCGCTATCTCGCGGCGCTGGTCGGCAATACCCTGTCCTTGCAGGCGCTTGCTTTCTGCCTCTGCCTTAGCCTTGGCCACAATACGAATACGCTGTGCCTCTGCCTCATATTCGGCAGCACTTTTTTCGCGGTCGGCAGCATTAATACGATTCATGGCATTCTTAACCTGCTGGTCGGGGTCAATATCGGTGATAAGGGTATTTATAATGTCATAACCATAAGTGCTCATGGCTTCGTTCAGCTCGCGCTTTACAGCAATGGCAATATCGTCTTTACGCTCAAAAACATCATCAAGCTTAAGTTTTGGCACCTCGGCACGCACTACGTCAAACACATAGCTGGTAATCTGGTCGTGCGGGTATTGCAGCTTATAAAAGGCCTCATACACTTTTTCCTGTATTACCTTAAACTGTACCGAAACCTTCATTTTTACAAATACGTTTTCTTTGGTTTTTGTTTCTATAATAACATCAAGCTGCTGGATTTTAAGGTTTATTTTGCCGGCAATTTTATCTACCACCGGAATTTTTAGCTGTAAACCCGCCTGGCGGATGCTCAGAAATTTACCAAAACGCTCTACAATAACTGATGTTTGTTGCTTAACGGTAAAGAAAGACGATAGAAAAATGAATACTACAATAACGAGTATTACATAAATAGGAATGTAGTCCATAGTATAATGATTGTTGATTATGTGTACAAGATACGAATTTCATTACAACTAAAAAGCCTCCCGATAACAGGAGGCTTTTTAGTTGTAAATGCGGTTATTTACTGCACATGAGTAAACTCACCATTTAAAATATGGCTGCCCGCGGTTGTACCGCAAAATGTAAAGGTAACGGTGCCGTTATTATTTTCAACATACACTTGCTGGCCGTTTGCCGCTAAGGTGCCCTGTCCCTGGCCACCAATAGTGCTTACAAGTACCTTTACCTGAAAATCAGAATATAAAGAGTTAGTGTTATACTGGTCAATGGTACTGTATACACCTGTTACTGGGGGTTTTGCATTCTTTTCAAAAAACTGCAGGGTAATTACCTGGTTGTTAACCGGCTGGTTATAATACATTACATTGCCCTGCAAAAATATATCTACAGTATTTATACGTTTAACCACATTTGCAATAGTTAGGTTTTGTGTACCTGTATTAATTACATTGGGTTGGGTGTTAGTACACTTTGCCGGCCAGGTGGTAAAGGTGGCTACTTCGCCATAACCGGTATTTGTAGCGTTAGTGCCATAGGCGCGGTAATAATAGGTGGTTTGTGGCTGCAGGTTGCTTACCGCGCCCACAAATTCCGTTTCGCCATTGCTCATGGCCACCTTAGTATCGTTAAGGGTAGGTATGGCATTAGTAGCGCTAAGTACCACTCCGCTTTCGGCAATGGGGCTGCCCGCATCGTTATACACATCGCCGCCCAGCTGGGCTGTAGTGGTTTGTATATGTATAGGGATGCCGGTTTCAACAAGGGGTGTGGCGGTTACCATATGTTCTACAGAACATGCCGCAAGGCTACAGCAAAAAAGGCTTAAATAAATATTTTTCATGATGTTGATTTTCATGCCAAAAATAAGATATTTGCCAGCTCAACCTTACTACATGAAGAAATTTTTATACTGTGCCGCACTTCTTACCTGTTTTGCAGCCACGGCCCAAAAAAAAGAACGCAATTTTGGCATCAGCGTAGGTGTCAATGAGTATTTTGCCCGCCCTGATTTTATTTCGGCTAAATCAGCTACCGGTTTTTCCTTTGGCATAGTTTCCGGGTACGATGTTACAGATAAATCTGATATTGTAATTGAGGCGGGGTTCGCGCATCTTACAATGAAGTTTATGGGCAACGATTTGGGTAATGACAATAGCAGATGGCTCGATTTTCATAGTAATAGGCTATTTTTAAACCTGTTGTATTATTATGATGCATACCATAGCGATGACAGAGATTTTATTGTGGGCGTACATGGCGGTGTCGGTACACATTATGTAAATAATTTTACCGTAAAAGGTAAAGATAATGCGGCCTATACCCTTGAGCCTTACGGTATAGATGCCCTTGATATGAAAATATCTAAATATACCGATGGCGCAGAGTTTAACCCGTTTTTAACTGCCGGTATAAATATGCGCTATAGGTTTGCAGAGGTTAACCTGCGCTATTATAAAGGCCTTACAAGCCCTTACCGCTCACTGGGTAACAACGGCAGTCCCGTAAAATTTGGCGGCGTAGACGATTACATGTCGCTTACATTCAATTTTTACTTTGATGCAGATTTCTAATAAGATAGAACGCTATACAACTAAAAAGCCTCCCGATCAGGAGGCTTTTTCTATTTCTATCGCAATGTAATTGCTTATCCTAATACTTCGGCAGCATTGTTAATCCTGCTAACAGTCTCTTCTTTGCCTATTATTTCCATAATATCATACAAATGCGGACCTTTTAAATCGCCTACAAGCGCTAAACGCAGCGGCGGCATAACTTTACCCATACCCAGGCCTTTTTCTTCAATCCAGGCTTTTACAACGCGTTCCAGGTGCGAGGGGGAGAAGTCTAACGTATTTTCCAGCACTATGGCAAGCTCTTTTAGTATGGCGCCGGTTTCAGGTTTCCATTGTTTTGCTACAGCTTTTTCCTCATAAGATGTTGGCGTAACAAAAAAGTAATCGCTCAAATTCCATAGTTCGCTGGCAAAAGTGGCACGCTCCTTAACAAGGCCCACAACTTTCTCAACCACTTCAATGGGCTTGTTGATGCCTTTTTCTAAAAGCTGGTGGCTTAGGCCTTTGGCCAATACGCCGTTATCTGCCAGCTGAAAATAATGGTGGTTAAACCACTTGTTTTTCTCAGGGTCAAACTTGGCTCCGGCCTTGTGCACACGCTCCAGGTCAAACAGCTGTACCAGTTCATCAAGCGTAAACAGCTCCTGGTCGGTACCCGGGTTCCAGCCCAAAAGGGCAAGGAAGTTAACCACCGCCTCAGGCATAAAACCCTGCTCGCGGTAGCCCATAGACGTACCCTCGGCAGTTTTCCACTCCAGCGGAAATACTGGGAAGCCCAGCTTATCGCCATCGCGCTTGCTCAGCTTGCCGTTACCCACCGGCTTTAATATAAGCGGAAGGTGCGCAAACTTTGGTGCTTCCCATCCAAAGGCTTTATATAGTAACTCGTGCAGCGGCATACTTGGCAGCCACTCTTCACCGCGTATCACGTGGCTGGTTTCCATCAGGTGGTCATCCACAATATTGGCCAGGTGATAGGTAGGCATGCCATCGCTTTTATACAACACTTTATCATCAAGCAAATTGGTTTCAAACTTTATATCCCCACGGATGATATCATTCAAATGCAGTGTTTCATCAACCGGGGTTTTAAAACGCACCACATAGTGCTCACCGTTAGCAATGCGTTTTTGTACTTCTTGGCCCGAAAGGTTAAGCGAGTTATCTAATGTTCCACGGTTGGCGTGGTTGTATATAAAGGTTTTGCCGGCAGCTTCGTCAGCTTTACGCAGCTCATCTAAGGCTTCCGGGGTATCAAAGGCATAATACGCCCATCCGCTGTCAATAAGCTGCTGTGCATACTGGTTGTATATTTCTTTACGCTCGCTCTGGCGGTAGGGGCCAAACTTTTCGTTCTTGCCCACACCTTCGTCAAACGGTATTCCCAGCCAGTTTAAGGCTTCTACAATATATTCTTCTGCGCCTTCAACAAAGCGGTTTTGGTCGGTATCTTCAATACGAAGGTAAAAAGTGCCGCCATGTTTTTTAGCAAATAAATAGTTGAATAATGCAGTGCGCACACCGCCTATATGCAGTGGGCCTGTGGGGCTGGGTGCAAAACGCACGCGTACCGGTCTAGACATTGTTTATTGATTTTAAAGGCACAAAGATAAAACTTTACAAGCACCAAATAACAAATGGCAAATAACAAACGGAGCTTCACTCAACCGTTAGAGTGAGTTCGACCCTGAAGGGGTCGCGTGTATTAGCCCCGGATGAAATCCGGGGGAGCCCCAAATCCCCAAATCCACCCATCAACATTTAAATTAACACCATCGCATCATAAGAATTTGTATTTTTATCGGTTATAAACAATTACACGCATTTTATAAACATTTTGGAAGCAAAAAACCTCATATACGCCAAGCTCGAAGCCTTTATTAAAAAGTATTACACAAACGAAGTCATTCGTGGAACAATCCTCTTTATAGGCCTTGGGTTATTATACTTCATCTTTACGCTCCTGGTAGAATACTTTTTGTGGCTGCCGCAGGGCGGGCGTACAGCGCTGTTTTATATTTTTATTTTGGTAGAAGCCATTCTCCTGGCGCGGTTTATTTTGTTTCCGCTGTTTAAATTGTTCAAACTGCAAAAGGGCATCAACTACAAACAGGCATCGGCCATCATTGGCAGCCATTTTAGCGAGGTCAGCGATAAGCTTACCAATTTTTTGCAGCTAAGCAGCGAGCCGCAACAAAGCGAACTGCTTCTTGCCTCTATAGAGCAAAAGGCAAACAACCTGCAGCCCGTTCCGTTTACCAATGCCGTTAATTTTAAAAAGAATTTAAAATACGTTCCGTATGCCGCCATACCCGTGCTGCTGCTTTTAGTGTTCCTTATCTCCGGCAACGGAAAAGTGATATCACAAAGCTTTGATAGGGTAGTGCACTACAATACGCATTATGCCCCACCGGCACCGTTTGAATTTATCGTGGTCAACAACCCGCTTATGGCACAGCAGGGATCCAACTTTGTTCTGGAGGTAAAAACACAGGGCAGCGTAATTCCGGAAAACGCCATGATAACCATAGGTAATGAAAACTATTACCTCGAAACCGTAAAACCGGGAGTGTTTACCTATACCTTCGAAAAGCCTGTAAAAAACATCGGCTTTCAGCTCTCGGCAAACGGTGTAACGTCCCAGCCGTATGAATTGAGCGTTGTGGCAGTACCCACCATTGCTAATTTTGAAATGGTGCTCAACTTTCCGGGCTACCTTGGCAAAAAGCAGGAAGTGGTGCAGGGTACGGGCAATGCCGTAGTGCCTGAGGGCACTAAAGTTACCTGGAGGGTTAACGCATTGGCCACAACAGGCATTGCATTTGCCAATGCCGCCGGCGAAACCGCCTTTACCCGAGATGAGAATAGCTTTAGCCTGAGCCGCATCATCATGCAAAACACAGACTACCAAATCCTTACCAGCAACACAAAGGTTAAAAACCACGAAAAGTTGCAGTACCAGATAACTACGATTAAAGATCAGTACCCTACCATCAGCGTACAGAGCGCGCCCGATAGCCTTAAACTTAAAAATGAAATTGTGCTGGGCCAGCTTAGCGATGATTATGGCCTTACAAAGCTGCAGGTGGTGTACTATCCTCAGGGTAATGAGCAGGCCGCCAGGCGTGGAACACTGCCTGTAAAGCGCGAGGCCGTAGACCGTTTTTACTATAGCTTTCCTGATGGGCTACCGGTTACACCGGGGGTAAATTATGAGTATTATTTTGAGGTGTACGATAATGATGCTGTGCACAATTACAAAAGCACAAAATCATCGGTATTTGCGCACCGCGAATTAACCGCGCAGGAAAAGCAGGACAAAACATTGCAGGAGCAAAACAGCAACATCAACAGCCTGGAGAAATCCATTAAAGATCAGGACAAGCAAATGAGCGAGCTCGATAAGCTGCAAAAGATGAATAAAGAAAAGTCGCAAATGGATTTTAAAGACCAGAAAAAGATAGATGACTTTTTAAAGCGCCAGCAAATGCAGGAGCAGCGCCAGCAGGAACTGAGCAAAAAACTGGAGCAGAATTTAGACCAGTTTCTTCCGGAAAAGAAAGATGAGTTTAAAGAGGAGCTCATGAAGCGCCTTGAAAAAAACCAGGCCGAGGCAGAGAAAAACCAAAAGCTTTTAGATGAATTAAAAAAGCTTAATGATAAACTTAGTGAAGAAGACCTTTTTGATAAAGTAGAGCAGTTTAAAAAGAATGCTAAAGACCAGACTAAAAACCTGGAGCAGCTGGTTGAGCTTACCAAACGTTTTTATGTAGAAAAGAAAGCCGAACAGATTGCCGAAAAACTACAGGAGCTTGCCGAAAAACAGGAAAAGCTTGCAGATAGTAAAGATAACGATGCTAAAAAGCAGGAGGAGATAAATAAAGAATTCAGCAAACTGCAGCAGGAAATGAAGGAGCTCGATAAGCAAAACCAGGAACTGCAAAAACCTATGGATATCCCATCTGATGAAAAAAAGGAGGAGAGCATAAAAGAAGATATGGACAACGCCAAAGAGGAGCTGGAGAAGCCTGGCGATGACAAAGAGAAGAAAGAAGAAAAGCAAAAGAAAGCCAAACCTAAGCAAAAGGCTGCTGCCGAAAAAATGAAGCAAATGGGCGGCGACATGATGCAGATGATGGGTGGTGGAGAAATGGAGCAGATGGAAGAAGACGTAAAAATGCTGCGCCAGATACTCGATAACCTGCTGGCATATTCATTTAGCCAGGAAGATGTAATGGGCAAGTTTAAAGGCTCTAACTCGCACTCGGGCAACTTTGCAAAAAACCTAAAAAGGCAGCAGGATTTAAAGCAGCAGTTCCGCCATGTAGATGACAGTCTTTTTGCCATGTCACTCCGCAATCCTAAAATAACCGAAGAGATAACTAAAGAGGTGGGCAATGTGCATTATTATACCGATAAGGCCTTGGCGGACCTTGCCGATAACATGGTGCCGCGCGGGGTAAGCAACCAGCAATATGCCGTTACAGCGGCTAACAAACTGGCTGATTTTTTGAGCGATGTTTTAAACAGTATGCAAATGGAGCTTAACGGATCGGGCCAGGGCAACAGCAAGTCTAAAAAGGGCAAAGGCAAAGACCAGCAGTTAAGCGATATTATACAAAAGCAGGAAGGGCTTTCTAAAAAAATGCAGGAAGGCATGCAGGGCCAAAAGGGCAAAGGCCAGAAAGGTGAAAAAGGAGAGCAGGAAGGCAAGCAGGGCAAAGGCCAGGGCCAGGGTGGAGAAGGCGAGGGCGAAGGCGATGCCGGCAAAGTGTTAGAGATTTATAAAGAACAGCAAATGCTGCGCGAACAGCTACAGCAAATGCTGGATAAAGAAGGTATGGGCGGTAACGGGCAGGCAGCCATGCGCCAAATGAAAGAAATTGAAAAGCAGTTGCTCAACAAAGGCCTGAATGCACAAACCATGGAGCGCATGCAAAATTTAAAGCACGAACTGCTAAAGCTTGATAAAGCAGTACAGCAGCAGGGCGAGGAAAAAAAACGCCAGAGCCAGACCAACAAAAAAGAGTTCAACAACACATCTAACGAGCTGCCTGAGTCGCTTAAAGAATATTTAAACGGCGTAGAGATATTAAACAGGCAATCACTACCTTTGCGCCCAAATTTCAACCAAAAGGTGCAGCAATACTTTAAGAACAATGATTAGCTTTAACTACGAAACCGCATTTGAACTGGATAACGAAACCGCCTATGAAAACTGGCTGTCTGAAGTTATAGAGTCAGAAGACAAAACCGAAGGAGAGATCAATTACATTTTTTGTGATGATGCCTACCTTTTAGAAAAGAACATCGAGTTCTTAAACCACGATACGCTTACCGATATCATCAGTTTTGATTACACTATGGGTAACCTAATAAGTGGCGATATCTTTATTTCGGTAGAGCGCGTTAAAGAAAACGCTACTGATTTCAACGTAACTTTCGACGCCGAATTACGCCGCGTCATGGCACACGGCATACTGCACTATTGCGGTTACACCGATAAAACTCCCGAAGGTGAGCAGGAAATGCGCGCTAAGGAAGATGAGAAAACAGCTCTGTTCCACGTGGAACAGTAGTTTAATTTTCTATTAACGTTGTTCCACGTGAAACACCGTGACACAATAACACAACGTTCCACGTGGAACGTCTAAGTTTTAAAATGAATAATAGTTCCACGTGGAACAAAGAGAAAAGACATAATGTTTCAGGAAGAATATGATGTAATAGTTGTGGGCGCAGGCCACGCAGGCAGCGAAGCTGCCTCGGCGGCAGCAAACATGGGATGCAGCACTTTGCTGGTTACTATGAGCCTGCAAAATATAGCCCAGATGTCGTGCAACCCAGCAATGGGGGGTATCGCAAAAGGGCAGATTGTACGTGAAATTGATGCCCTTGGAGGGTATAGTGGTATTGTGACAGACAAGACTGCTATACAATTCAGGATGCTGAATAAAAGTAAAGGACCTGCTATGTGGAGCCCGCGCGCGCAAAGCGACCGCATGCGTTTTGCTGAAGAGTGGCGCCTGATGATGGAGCGCACGCCTAATCTTGATTTTTACCAGGAAATGGTGTCCGGAATCATTATAGAGGGCGGCAAAGTAAAAGGCATACGCACCTCGTTGGGTATCGAGATAAAAGGCAAGACTGTGGTGTTAACTAACGGCACGTTCCTGAATGGCCTCATCCACATTGGCGAAAAACAATTTGGCGGCGGCAGGGCAGGAGAGGGTGCTGCTTACGGTATTACCGAAGACCTGGTTAAAGCAGGGTTTACTTCCGGCAGGATGAAAACCGGTACCCCGCCGCGTGTCGATGGGCGCTCGCTGGACTATTCTAAAATGATAGAACAGCCAGGCGATGTTAACCCAGACAAGTTCTCGTATATGGATATAACGCAGCCCTTAAAGGAGCAGCGTTCGTGCTATATGACCTATACCAGCGAGTTGGTGCACGATGTGTTGCGCGAAGGTTTTGACCGTTCGCCCATGTTCAACGGCAGGATAAAAAGCGTTGGCCCACGTTACTGCCCGTCTATAGAAGATAAAATAAACCGCTTTGCCGATAAAGACCGCCACCAGCTTTTTGTAGAGCCGGAAGGATGGAATACGGTGGAGGTATACGTAAATGGATTCTCAACCTCCCTTCCGGAGGATGTGCAGTTTAAAGCACTGCGTAGTGTAGAAGGGTTTGAGAAGGTGAAGTTCTTCCGCCCGGGCTATGCTATAGAGTACGATTATTTCCCTCCTACGCAACTTAAGCATACCCTTGAAACCAAGCTGGTAGATGGCCTGTATTTTGCAGGTCAGATAAACGGCACCACCGGTTATGAAGAAGCTGCATCGCAAGGGCTAATGGCAGGTATAAATGCTGCGCTAAAAGTGCAAGATAAAGACCCGTTTATCCTTAAGCGTAATGAAGCGTATATAGGCGTGCTGATTGATGACCTAATCACTAAGGGTACAGATGAGCCATATCGTATGTTTACCAGCCGTGCAGAGTACCGTACGCTGCTGCGTCAGGATAATGCCGACTTTAGGCTTACACCGCTTTCATACGAAATAGGTTTGGCTAAAGAAGACCGCCTGCGCCGTATGGAAAAGAAACGCGATGCCAGCGATGCTTTTGTAAACTTCTTTAAAGAAACCAGCGTTACGGTTGCCGAGGCTAACCCTATTCTTGAAGCTAAAGAATCATCTTTAATTGTGCAGCCCGATAAGATGTTCAAAGTATTTTCTCGTCCGCAACTTGATCTTGAGGATATCCTTAAGTTTGAAAAAGTGCAGCAATATGTTGCAGCCAATAACCTGGATAGGGAAGTGATAGAACAGGCTGAGATACAGGTTAAATACTCCGGCTATATAGAGAAGGAGAAAAACAATGCCGATAAACTCAACCGCCTTGAGGATGTAAAAATTCCTGAGAACTTTGACTATGATAAAATCAAGTCATTGTCTTATGAAGCCCGTGAGAAAATGAAGAAAATTCGCCCCGTAACAATCTCACAGGCATCCCGAATTAGTGGGGTTTCGCCAAGCGATGTTTCGGTGCTTTTAATACACATGGGACGCTAATGAAAATGTTTCACGTGAAACCTAATATAAAAACCCTTTTCAAAAAAGGGTTTTTGGTGTTTTTAGTAATAATGTCCTTTGCATCATGCATACGGCCACAACACACTGTAGAAATTCAAAATTACGTGCTCTTGCCCAACGGCAAAGAAATTTTGGGCCGAAGCAAAGGCTTAACGGCGTATATATTTGAGAACAATCGGCGTAAAATTCCCTTTGTGCAGTTTGTAGCCAACAAATATAACGTGGGTACTTATGTTGATGTGTCTTATGATGTAGAAGTCGACGGCCATCGCTTCAAGGTATTTGTATATGAAAACGCAGAGCTCGAAAAATATTTTGACATGTCTCAGTTCATGGTTACAAAAGCTGAAACTGAAGTTAACATAGTGGGTTCTACTGCCAGCTTTCTTGGGGTATCGGTAATCAATGATTATAACGAAGACTGCCTTGAAGATAATTCGCTTTACAAGAATATTATTATCGACTACTTAAAAAATCTAACTGACGAATACAATAACCTATAATGGATTTTACCAATAAACCGGTGTACCTTGCAGTAAAAGATCACTCTGTTTCACGTGAAACATTTGAGCTGCGCCTTGATGAGGAACTTCAACTTTTAAAAAC
>Ga0265780_10009343_pt1 | contig 11766 bp, 9 predicted proteins | sample P1T30metagenome_FD_192432 | JGI IMG/M metagenome (GOLD analysis project Ga0265780, IMG submission 192432) | Plant litter microbial communities from East Loma Ridge, Irvine, California - P1 T30 | ecosystem: Environmental > Terrestrial > Plant litter > Unclassified | place: USA: California... | reverse complement strand
TGTTTGCTGTGAGTAGTTCATCTGCTTCATGCTCGGATTTGAAGAGTCGTGCTCTCGGGCCATCTGGCTAACGGCTTTTGCAGCGCCAAATGTACGAGAGACTGGGCTTCCAGTGGGCCAGCACGCTGTTGGCTTTCCTCAGCCTGCTGTTCGTGCCGATTCCGATCTGGTGGTTCTACAAGGGCAAGGCTCTGCGGATGAAGTCGCCGTTTGCAAGGTTCGTCGAAGTCATACTGTGCTCTGCAATGTTGAAGGAAGGCTAACGTGCTGTACACAGCCAACATTTCGATCAAGACGAGGATGCGCCGCATTAAGCTTTGAACTTTACGAATATTAGTCACTCACGAATGTGGTCATCACAACTACATTCCCCACTCTCTATGAAAGTGACATACGACATTCTCGGTTGAAGCTTTGTCAACTACCATTGGAAGTGGTCGTTCTTAGGAGTCACGTTCCCGTTGATGCTCGCCAACCTCTACAGCGGTGTCTTCGACGTTATCCAACACTAGCCGAAAACTCGTCATGGAGATGGACTGAAGCACAAAACTTCGACGGCGTACGGACCAATGAGCATCAGGTTCAGTACACTTGGACAAGCGAACGACATTCAATTCTGGTAGCGACTTTTCTTTAAATCTGCAAATCTCATTCGAACGATCGATTCAAAATGCAAAACAACAACAAGCTCAGCAACACATTTCTGTCCTCCACTCGCCCCACCAAATCCTAGCATCGCTGCCAAGTCTCGTTCAACCATCTAAGAGGTCTGAACGTAAATATCGGAGCTACCGCTGCTCTGATAACCCTCGGTCGCGACGATCTGGTAGTAGTGCTGGCCCAGGTTGAGGCCGTTGCGGGCCCAGGCCTGGAAGTGGTTGTTCATGTTGACCGAGCCGCCGACGCGCCTGTTCTGGCGCACGGACCAGTACTGCTGGAAAGTCCTGGTGCCGTCGATCGAGGGCTGGTTGGTGCGGGTCGAGACGTAGACGTTGTAGACGCTGCCGTCGGTCGTGAAGCTGCCCTTGAACTGGGCGCCGGAGGAGGGGTTGTAGGTGCCGCTGTTGAGGGATTGTAAGTTTGCTGGTCAATTGTGATGGATTGGGGAGATGAGGGGATCTGAGAGATTACTCACAAGTTCTCAATCACATAGTACTCCACCAGTGGGTTGCGAGTCCATCCGTAGACGGCGAGGTAGCCGTTGCCTGAGGGCTGGAAGCTGCCGCCGTAGTTGATGGTGCTGGTGGAATGTCAGCGATGAGAATCGGGGAAAACAACGGCAAAGATTGCAACACTCACCGGCCAGTGCCTGGGTTCCAGCCCTTGCCACCAACAAAGTTGCCGGTGTTCCTCCAGGTGACGGTGTAGCGACTGCCCTCCAAGTTGGTGTAGGTGGCGTCTCCGCCGCCGTCGGTCCACCAGGAGTAGAAGTAGCCGTTGTGGGTTCCCTCAGCGCTTGGGGTGGAACGCTTCTCGATCTTCTCGATCAGAGTCGAGTTGTCGGCTTCATCACGCTCGTGAAGGAAGTCGAACGGCGCGGCGATGACGCTCGTCACGGCCGTCAAAGCGAGGAGAAGAGACTTGATGGCAACCATGGTGAAAGTTGGAAGCGTGTAAGTTGTTCAATTGTGTTGTTGAGTCTGAGTCAAGATTGTTTGATGTGGACGGGGGTTCGTCTATCTTATATGTTGTTTTGCTGATCCAGACGTAGAGGAGGCTAATACCTGAAGTTCCTTACGTGCGAGTGGATCGAAGCCGTTGGTTAGTCGCCGCTTCGCCCTTCCAACCAAACTACACCATCGATTAGGAGTTAGAACGCCTTGTTGCAATTGAGCCTGAAGTGATAGTGTGATACTACATGATAGTATGCATGAGATTGGCTCAAGCCAGACTGTGGTATTGCGAGATGACATGTACTGACCGAAGCCTATACGGACGACAGTGCTCCGCGCAAGGATGTTCGAGTAGGAACATACCAAGGGATACTTCGGACATTGCAATGGTAGCCTCGTGATCTTCGCCTAATTATCCAGATGAAGTATTGTGCAACTACATGATAGCCGCAGAATTGTGATTGGAAAGACTAGTTGTGTCCGGCTCTTGCGTTGGTAAGCTTTGCTCATGTTCTGGAGCCACTGAGCCATACTAGAGCCTCTTGGCTAATATATACATCCAAGGTCGGGCCTAGTATTGAGATAGTGTTCTCTTGGCGCTGATCTCTCTTCATCAATCTTGCAATGCTGAACGTTTTTGCCGGAAGATGGAGGTTGCATCAGTCGATGCGGTACGTTGTTGTGATCCCTTCTGGATGTTGCACAAGATCTATGGATGACGCCACTCGAGATCCACGCAGGGCGCTAGTACGCACGTTTCAGCCTTCCAGTCTGTATAAGCAGTGTCAGGAGATGTTCGGAGCCGCATGAGTCGCCAGCTGAGAAGCCGGTGGAGATGATGTGTTCTTGGCAAGATATATAGCCGTCCAATCCAGTGTGTTGCCCGAACTCCTACTCAGGTATGTAATGGACCGGCTTGAAAGCTAGAGTAGTTAGAGGCGATGCTGACAGGAGGTTGATGTCCGAATCTCTGAAGATGGGAAGGCTCGCCAAAAAATCCCCGCACCCCTGTTGCAGGCTGATCTCCAAGCGGGCGAGGTCGGCATCAGCGGATGCGATTCACAGTTGGTTCTTGAGGAGGAGGATGGATGGGAAGATAGTCAGATAGGTACACAGTACTCAGATGGGCAGGCTTGAGCCAACCACCGATGAACTGGAGTTTGACTTTAGCCTGAATATGGTCTGTTCTGTTTGTAGGCAAGTCATCTTCGAGATTCCGTGTATTCGCGACCTCGGCAGATCGCTAATAGCAATATGGCCTAAAAGCAACGGCGTGTAGACATGAGCTAGCAAAGTCCGTAAGACAAATGAGCATGTATAGATGCTTGTCAAACTCAAGATGAGTTGTTTGATCGTGTGTCAACAAAAAGCAAAAAAGATTGCCCACTACCCGAATCGAACGAGTGATCTTGTCATTGCAGAACTGAGGAACTGTACGAGTGACACGCTAGAATTGTGTTAGTTGTGCGCAGCTGAGGGTGAAAGTATGAGCCTGCTTACCCTTACCACTGGGCCAAGCGGGCTGCCAGGCTTCACTCTTATTCTCCAAGAGAGGTCTGAGTCATGTGATGAGCAAGTTTTAATTTCATTGAATATAACTATATTGTTTAATCCCCTCAGCTGCCTGCCTGGGACTTCACCAGTCAGGGCACCCACAATCGCACTACAATTGCTATATACACAACGTGGCGTCAATCGATTTACTGTGGTGTCAAAGCCCCTTTCCAAGCCATCCAAAAGCTATTCGACCACCTTCAGTCCAGCCCCGAAGACGCCGCCGCCTTCAATGCCACATACCCTCGCAGAGGAATCCACAAGACAGCCGCGACGTCCAACCCAACCTCCGACCAGAAATTCACCATCGACTTGTCCCCAACCCGCAGCGAATCGATCCCGTCCGAGCTGTCCGCTTCTCTGTCCAAACACGGTCTGCAAGAGATCCTCACATTCTTCAACAATGTAGACCAAACCTGGAGCACTCGCATTCTGGGCTCCCTGCGTGTGCTATCTGGAGGCGTGGACTTGATGCCAGCCCACCGAGCCCCTCAAGTTAACTTCCGCATTTGCGATTACAACCCTCAAACAGCGTCTCCAGAGAGCGACAAAGGCTGCGGAACTCACACCGATTACGGCACTTTCAGCATCATCTTCCAGGACGGTACCGGCGGGCTCGAGTTCGAGGACCCCAACTCGCACGAGATTTAGATTCCGATCCCGGGCGAAGCAACGGTCGTGTTGGGCGGCTGGTGTGCTGTCATCCTCACTAGTGCAGGTGTTTTAGCTGCCCGCCACAGAGTGCGTCGCACGCCGGGTGTTCGCAGACTGAGTGCTGTGCTTTTCGTGGCGCCGCAGTCGGACACTGTGCTGAGTCCTCTTGTCGGAGCATCTGATCTGTCGAAGCAGTTCTCGAGGCCTGTGAGAGATGGTGAGCTGACTGTGGGCTGGTTCAAGGAGTTCATGGGCAAGAAGTGGAGGCACAGGGAAGGCAACGAGGACCTGGACTCCACGGCTGATTCCATGTCTCAAGACGACGAGATCAGACAGCTCGTCTGGAGCCCGAAAGCATAGACGCCAGTCTCATCATCAGTTTGAGCAAGAGAGTGGCGACCGAATTGGCGTTTTGCGATCCTGAGCAATATTACGGACTCCGTCGTGAGAGCCAACTGACCCGGTCGTCGGAATTGATGAGTAACGAATACCAAATAATAGCTAAGCAACATCAGTAAGCATTGTATACATACACGTGTCGCATTCATGCGACGTTCATTATTGTACGTGGTGTTTTCCGCTCGATGGAAAAGCTCCATGTCATCACACTGAAAGCATCAGCCAAGGAATCGAGAAATCCCGCCCAGACTTTCGCGCATTCGTTGTACTGCTGGAAAACACCGCTTATCTTTTCGAAATAGCTGGACGCAGTGTGCCGATTGGTCGATAATCCTTCTATCTTGTCAGATTCTTCACATGTCAAGGCTGGAGCATGCTGGCTCTGATGAGAAGAAACAGAAGAGGCATCATGATTGATGGAAGTATAGAAACGGCGGAATGCAAATGCAAAGCAAAGCAGACGGTTATCAGCAGTTTCGCAACATTCTCAACGGCCCACCCACGCTTTGCCACCACGCAAGAGAACTCAGTCCTTGCAAAGCGTTGATCGCGCCATCGACCACCACGCCCAGCCCCAGCCGTTCAGAGTTGGTTTCTTGCCTTTTTCGGTCGTAGCAAATGTGGGTCCAGACCGCGACCATGAGAGGACGAGATCTTCGTTTCTTCCTTTGTCTGCGACGTTGTTGTCGAAGACGTGCTCTTGCGTCTCTTTCTGCCTTCCATCGCTTATCTATACCAGCCGTCATTGTCTGATCACGCTCCGGCTTGAAGGAACTACCGTCTCGGAGCCGGCGCCGACAGGATAACACTTTTAGCGACGAACGCCTCAGTCGCCACTTTCAAAGGCGTAGCTATAGGCTTGTGCTGAACCAAGTCAGCACACGACAACATGTTTGGCCGCAAGCAGCCCAATGCCGATAGCGAGGCGTGGCCGGAGTCGCCAGTAGCATACACGCAGGATGGCCCTGCAACGCTGTCCAACGAGGAGATCGATCCAGATAGTGGTGTTAAACGAGGCCTCAAGAACCGGCATCTGTCCATGATGGCGCTGGCTGGAATTATCGGCCCTGGACTTCTGGTCGGTGCTGGTGGTGCTCTGCAGAATGGAGGTCCGGCCTCACTGCTGATCGGCTTTGGTGTTATTGGTATCATCGCCTTCTCCGTTATGCAAAGTTTGGGTGAAGTGACGACACTCTATCCGGGCGGCGGCAGCTTCATCAGTCTGGGAGAGAGAATGGTCGACAAAGCATTCGCCGTCGCTGTGGGCTGGAATTACTTCATTATCTGGGCCGCCGTCCTGGCCAACGAGTACAATGTTGTTTCAAGCATCCTGGTCTTCTGGAGCGACAAGGTGCCTCTCTGGGGATACTTCCTACTACTTTGGTCTGCTTTCCTTGGATTTCAACTCATCGGAGTGGAAGCTTTTGGAGAAGCAGAGTTCTGGCTGGCCCTTGCCAAACTGCTTGGCTTGACTGCGTACTTCATCTTCTCGATCGTCTACGCCGCTGGAGGACTGATAGGCCAGGATGCACCGCTTGGCTTCTCGAACTGGCGACTGACCGGCCCCTTCAACGGTAACGGCTTCCGAGGTGTAGCCACTGTTTTTGTCTTCTGTTCGACATTCTACGCCGGTGTCGAGTCCATCGCCGTGGCAGCCACCGAGTGCAAGAATCCCGGAAAAGCCGTCCCTCAAGCCATCAAGCAAGTCTTCTGGCGCATCATCTTCATCTACATGGGATCCGCCCTCTTCTTCGGCATCACCTGCCCCGCCAATGCCGAGGGTCTCGCCGGCGAAGGCAGCGGCAAAGCCCTGCAGAGTCCTATGACCATCGCACTCCAGAACGCCGGCTGGGAAGGCGGCGTACACTTGATCAACGCCTTTATCCTCGTCACCTGCGTCTCAGCGATCAACAGCTCCATCTACATCGGCTCGCGCACCGTCCTCTACATGGCCAAGACCGGCGGAGCCCCTCGTATCCTCAGCTACACCAACGGACGCGGCGTGCCAGTCTATGCCGTCATCCTGACCAACGCCGTCGGCGCCATCTCCATGATGAACAACTCCACTGGTGGTGCTAAGGCTTACCAGTATATTGTCAACCTCAGCGGCATCAGCACCTTCCTCGTCTGGGCCTCCATCTCCTTCATCCATGTCCGCTTCCGCCAGGCCTGGAAATACCAGAACCGCTCCGTCAGTGACTTGCCTTTCAAGTCTCTGCTGTACCCTTGGAACGCCTACTTCGGCATCGCGGCGAACATCTTCTTGGCTTTTGTCCAGGGCTGGACGACTCTTTCGCCTTTCGATGCTGGGCGGTTTGTGGATGCGTATATCTTGCTACCGCTTTTCCCGATCATCTACTTTGCTTACAAGTGGATCAAGAAGACTCGTTTCCACCGTGTGCATGAGATTGATCTGGATTCCGGCCGGAGGGAGGATCTGGATAAGGTGTCTGCTATTGATGAGTTGGATGTTGAGGGAGCGCTGGCTGGGGATAGGCCGAGTTTGTGGAAGAAGGTTGCGAGGAATTTCTAAGATAGATGGTTCGTGTTTGGATGATTTGCTCGATGTGAATGTGAAAGTTTCTTGACGGACTGCTCAATCTTGTTACTTGAAGCATTTCCTTCAACGTGCTTGTGTACTTGGCTGGCTATATGCTCTTTCATTGCCTGCTGTTGGTGCTCGACTAGTATCGATTGCGCATAGTTGTCCGGTCGATGTTGTTCTCATGACCTTGTGTGGTATGGCAGTAATACGCCGCAATAGGCGGGCTTCGCAACGCAAATGCAGACGCTGTCCCAAGAGAGACGTCCCCGGGTTACAACAACCTACCGAAGTTCCGAGACCTGATTGATGAACCAGTGCGGAGTCTTGTTAATTAATCGAAGCTTGCTACATCCAGAAGAGTGATGAGTGAACGCCTTTATTGTCAGAAGCGCTTACCCCAACCCGGACCCTAACGAAAGACGGACATGAGTACCGGAATCTGCCATGGTTACCTTCTCACACATGCAATATCGAATAAATTGTCGGTGCAGCAGCACTTTGACACTGACCGCAGTGGATTCAGGTATCGAAGGGCTTTACCATGCCTGTCAGATGACATTGGGAGGTCCGACGGAACTAGCGTGTAATGTATTTCATTTTGGACTCTCAGGCAATGCTTTGATGACTTTAGGGTAGGAAAGCAGCGAGAACTGCCAGACATTCTATGGCAATTCGATCTTGGAGCATCAACGTAGCTTGTGCTTACACTGGCCGCAGTAGTCGCAGGATTCAGAGCAAGCTGTGAAGTCCTCCGGGAAGTCGTTGTCTTCTCCATCCGAGTAAGCGGCCTTGTCATCTTCCGCGCCGACCGACACACTACTCGAATCAGAACCAGGATCAGAGCCATCTTGATCAGTCCAGATCCACGTCAACGGGCTTGCCAAAGGTGATGAGACGACACCGCCCTGCTTGCGGATCTCCAGGATGCCTTGCTGCCGCACGCAGACCTCGTACTTGCCGAAGTCAGGGTCACGGGCGAGAGACACCAGCTTCTTGAGAAGGCTTTGCAGCTTGCGAAGGAGCTCCTGATTACTGTCTTCCCATTCATCGACGTCTTTGCCAACGTCCTTGACAGTGATGTCCTCCGGCTCGAAAAGTCCCCACTGGTGAAAGGCGAGGATGAAGAAGGGAATCTGAGCTAGCCACAGTCGAGGGAGATTTTCAGACAGATGATCATCATCTTTCTTGTGAGAGCCACGGGTGTTAAGCTCGATGATGGCGTGTTGTGGGATTAGTCGCCCGCCATTCTTGGTCGTGATGTTGTCAACCACTAGCGTGTGGTTTTCGCGTTTCTTGGACGCCAAGACGCCCTCTTCAACTTCTTTCCCCAACTCCTCCTCAAGATAACCATCTGCTTCGAACCGCACAAGGCACTTCAGCCCGGCGAAACCATACGAAATGATGCGCTGATGAGATGCCGAACCCTCGACTTCTTCCTGCCATCTCGTGTATCGCTCGGGGAAGGTGTGACCTAGTGGTCAGTCAGCTCGGAAACGCGTCAGTACGAACGCTAGGTACGCCTGCAACATACCATGTCCAGTAGGGCCAAAACCTCTCGGTCCGGCCATGACTTCGTCCGGAGCATTTTCACGGTGCACAAAGAACACCGTTCTTCCCACTGTTTCGACAGTAAAGCGGAAAGTCTTATCGTGGTTCTTCAGGAATCGCACCAGACTGCCCAGCGTGCTGGTGCACCCGAAAATGTCAAACTGATCTGTCTTCAGGTCCGGAACCTGTGCAACCAACGCTTTGACCGCCGGCTCCATGGGATGGCTTGGATGTCTTGCGGCGTTTGGGTCGCGGAAGTACCTGCCGGAATCTTGTGGAAGTTTTGTCGCTCCTGGTGGAGGATCCTAGACGGGCGGCATGCCTGGTGGAATGTCAGCGCTTGGTGATTGCCTTCTGCGCTCATTTCTGACTTACCCGGGAAGACAATCGAAGGGGTATCGCTTTCGATCCAATTGAAAGAGGCGAGAAATTTGGGGTCTGTGATCTCCATCCTCTTAGATTCATCCCGATCGCCGCCATCGAATTGTTCCGGCGTCAATCGCTCGAGCAAGGATCCCAGTGGCGGCGCGGGAGGTGACTTGATCGGACCTTGAGACGAGTGTGAACTGGAAGATCCGCGCCACCCGCGATACGGGCGACGACCACGAAAACCGGAGTGCGTGGTTGGCCTCTTGGAGCTGAAACCTGCGGGACGCAAGAATATGTGCTCAGCGAGACCAACGTTTTTGTAGCATCGATTGTCCCAAAGTCACTGAAAGTTGTGTCTGCGTGAATTTGGGTCCTTATCTTGATAACACGTCCGTTTGCTCGATCATGCAGGGTGAAAGCCGCAGGCGGCTGCATCGTCGGTTACGCGTCGCCCAATCACTGCATCGTGCAAACGCTGCTCCCTTGTCGCCTATTTGGCTGCGTAACCATACGACCTGTCACATTTCCAAGGGAGTCAGAACGACATCACGTTGAGAGCAAAGTACAACCTAGGGCGACTGTACTGTGCTCATCACTGTTAACACTTACTAAACCTTCATTCCAGACAGAACAACGCATAAGAACCAAGCTCGTGACACTGGCAGCGCAACTCTGCCATGTCGTCCAAACCGCTAGACACAAAAGCCTCTGAGCGAGGCGCACGTCTTTCGAAACTACTCCATGCCTACATCAACGACAGAAAATCCCACAAAGGCGCGAGAGACGGCAACCTTCTGCTAGAGGCCATCAGCGCGCAGACCGATGGCGCAAGTTGTGTCGAACGCTTGATCTCAAGCAAGAACGCACTCGAAGCGCTCAGGCTTTCTCTCCGCTTCGACCTTACGCCCAATTTCTTCAATACTACTTTCAAAGACTTTCTCAACTTCCTCCAAAACTCCGCAATTGGACAGCTGTGCGGCGGCGATCTCCTCAAGCAACTCTTGACCATCATCGTCTGTCCAGGAACGCTATGGGTGGCTCTGTCCACCGCATACTCAAACAAGCTGCTCAACTCCGAGGGAGAACTTGCTTTCGCATGGCTGCTTTTGGAGTAGGTCTCTTTGGCAGGGAACTCTCCGCTCGATGTTGAATCCCTCGCACGAGATCTCACCGACAGAAAAGTCTTCATCGATGACGAAGACCGCAACCTGAGAACGATCGGGTATCGTCTGGCAAACATCTTGCAGACCAGTGACACCGTCAAGCAAACCGTCGACAACGGTCCTGGCGGACGCCACGACGACGACTTCGCCAACTTTCGGAGCGTGGCGATCTTTCCGACCGACGACGAGTTGATGAGTACTGAGCAAGCGTTTTACCAGGCGGCAGACGCCATCTCACAGCAACCTTACCAGCAAAGGCCGGGTGCTCACCTCGACAACCAATTCCGACTCCTTCGTGAAGACTTCCTGGCCGAGCTCAAGGAAGACATCAAAGGCTCGCAATCAAACGCCAAGGGCCAGCGATCGCGCCTTCGGTTGCGAGGTCTCTCACTTGTCGGTGCTCACTATGGCACGGACAGGTTCAGGACCCCTTTTGCACTGGAATTGTCAGTCAAGAGCGGACTGGAAAACTTTTCTATGATGGGGAGGAACCAGCGCAAGAATTATCTCAAGAACAACTCAAAGTTCTTGAAACATCAATCGTTCGGGTGTGTCGTTGACCGTAAACGCGTTGTCGCCTTCGTTACGCTGCTCTGTGCTGAAGACCTTCTCATTGGAGGGAGCGATGACGATGACGAACCGCACGAGCCTCTCGTCGTTCTTCGCGCACCCGACAGGTCCTCACTGGAAAAGTTACCGACGGAGCGGATTTCATCATGGTCGACGCCCCAGTCTTCGCGTACGAGCCTGTCCTTAGGTGCTTGCAATCGACCGTGGAGCTGTCTCTGTGGCAGGAGCTATTCGCAATCAGTGACGAGGAGGTTGAAGCTGCCGTCAGGGTGCCCGATGTTGCGCCCCTCGACCTCATCAGCGACATCGACGATGACGGAGGATCCGACCTACAGTCAACACTTTCTCTTCCTCGGCCCGTTGATCTGGACAAATCACAGCTGGATTCGCTATTCGCCGGTTTGCGTCAGTCCGTTTCTCTCATCCAGGGACCACCAGGGACCGGCAAGTCCTTCATCGGTGCGCTGCTCACTCGAGCCCTGGTGGAGCAAACATCTGAGACGATCCTAATCGTGTGCTACACGAACCACGCTCTTGATCAGTTCCTTGAAGACCTGCTCGACATTGGCATTTCGGCTGAGCACATGGTCCGCCTCGGTGCGAAATCTACACCTCGCACCGAGCCTCTGCAGCTGAACAAGCAATCGTCCCGCGGCCGTCAGCCGTACGACCTGATCAACGCCCTGAGAGAAGAGGCAGAGGATCACGAGACCTCATCAAGACAACTGCTATCGTCATTGCAGAGTTTCAAGCTCAACTGGCGAAGCCTCATGGAGTATCTGGAGTTTTCGGACGACGACGGCTTCGATTTCTTCTCTGCCTTCCAAGTCCCTGACAACCCAGATGGAAAAATCGTGGGTAGAAAGGGAAAGGCAATCACGGATAACTGCCTGTACGAACGTTGGCGCGATGGACACGATGCCGGTGTCTTAAAGAGCTCAATCTCAGCCGACCATGAGAGTATCTGGGCGATGGACAAGACTACTCGAGGTGAAAAGATCCGAAGTTGGACCCAACAGCTCTTACAGGAAAGGATTGCAGGAGTCTCTGGCCTTGCCGGAATGTACGACCGTACCGAAAGCACCTTGCGCGACGCTTGGGACCAGAAGAACTCAAGAATCATCCAGGACAAGCGCATCATCGCATGCACGACTACGGCTGCCGCCAAGTACACCAAACAACTCAGTGCCGCTGCGCCTGGTATCATCATCGTCGAAGAAGCTGGCGAAATCCTCGAAAGCCATGTGCTCACGGCAATGACACCAGATACGAAACACCTGGTCCTGATCGGCGATCACCAGCAGCTCCGTCCCAAGGTCAACAATTACGCTTTGACCGTCGAGAAGGGCGA
>Ga0265780_10009342_pt1 | contig 11767 bp, 14 predicted proteins | sample P1T30metagenome_FD_192432 | JGI IMG/M metagenome (GOLD analysis project Ga0265780, IMG submission 192432) | Plant litter microbial communities from East Loma Ridge, Irvine, California - P1 T30 | ecosystem: Environmental > Terrestrial > Plant litter > Unclassified | place: USA: California... | reverse complement strand
ACGATACCCCGTCATCTTGATCACAACCAGCCGCTTGTCAGGGTGGCACCGCCGATTGTACATTTGTCTGTTTTATACTATTTTGCTTTCTCTATGTTCTGCCTGTCATGGTCTTGTGCACCCCTAGCATACTGTATCTGTGCCCGTTAGCAGCCGAATGCCCCCGGCCAGGCAAACATAGACACATGTTCACATACGGTGGAAGAATTTTCTACGGGACTAGGTGATGGTCGCGCTACACGTGACAAACACCGGTCGCCCGAAACCAACGACGCAGAAAGAAATTGATATTCCTCCTCTCCTTTTCATGAATGCGCATTGCGCTGTTTGATGCCATTGGTCTGACCGTCTTAAGAGAGATAAGTCAGGAGTCGAAAGACATAAGCGATTGAGCGAACACGTCTCGACCTTATTACATTGCTGTGCACATGGGCAACTCTGGGCAGCGGTAGCATGTTTCAGCGCCTATGCGTGAACGTAACGTCACGTCAAGTCAAAGTCTTTATGGGACTCGAGATGATTCTAGAGCATCTTAATAGCTCGAATAGGTTGCGAGTCGCTACTAGAAAAATCCGCGCCATATCCTGAGAGACCGGAACAGGTCTACCCGTCCACAAGTTCCTGTTTGCACCATCATACCAGATGCAGCTCACAACTTGTTGAAGCTATAGGGCGGGGTCAGTGAGAGCTCCACGTCGATCTGAACGACAATAACCTCATCTAAACCAGCATTATGCTGCTTGTCATTAAGTCCAGGATGTGCCACGCTTATCGTCATCAGCGAACACCCATATCTCCTCACGCCTGTGATGATAGTACCTACCCATGAGCATTAGCGATACGAACTTCTTCTGCTTCTCACACTCGGTCATCAAGTTGGACGCGAGAGGAAGATAGTACAGGACAGCATTTTTGCACATCACGGGTATGACACGTCACAAATACCATTGGCTGATCACAACTCAGGGTCAGGTGTTGACTTCATGGGGCTCACTATTTGGGAGATGACAATCGCAGCTCTATCCCACCATCTGCAACGTCTCTTATTAACGATCACCGGCTATGCAAAGAATAACATCAAGACTATCAACGCTATGATCCGATTACCATTGCATAGCAGTACCGCTCACTCCGGCTCACCTCTTTCGGGAACGATCAGCCAATACCTCCAACAACTTGACATCTTCCACTCATTACCATGACCCACATCTACCCCAAGCTCAGCTGTCCATCCTGTGAGTGTTTCAGCTTATTGCAGAGTGCCATTGATGCCGCCAAAGATCTTGGACTGAGAAGGTGAAGAAGAGGAAACCATTGAACACCTGGGCAAATCAGCAGAGAATATCAGGAGATAGTGGATCTCGTCGCATCGACCATGTTAAATCCTGAAAGGAAGCTTCAACCTGAGGATGGCAATCAGTATGAGGATGGCGACGCAAATCATGAAGGGATTTTACCAGACGGTAAGAGTGAGGAAGTGATGTCTGAGGACATACTAGACTATGAAGCAGAAATGGAGCGGAATCTGCCAAGTTCCACTGCACAGGGAGAGTGCGATCGAGCTCCACTGCGAAATAGGCTGATCATTAGACAGCACCTTCTGGCCGTCAATCCTCATTGTATAATCCTAAGCATGATATACGGGACCAACCATTCATCTGGCAATGCTTCACTCTGGGCACTGTACATGGCGTCACCAGAGATCACCTGCAGCAACACTTAGACGCACAACCAATGGATGTTGGCAGCCTGTAATCAGTCATTATCTTGTGAGACTACTTTCATCGCCTCAAAAACACCCTCGCAACCATCCATCTGGTCAACCGGATGGCATTTTGCGGATTACACACAGCATAGCCTTGAGTCCAGCATTTGACCGGTGGCTGCTATAAGTGAAAGCTGACCACCAGATGTGGATCAACTCGAAATATAAGGAGGGCCTCTTTTGCGAGCTGGAAGAGTACAATATCGTCCAAGAGGCCATGGCTGTTTCAAGCCAGTATTGCGAAAGGCGACATCCCGACCGCTATCTTTGTTCCTGTCCGCTGCTCGGAACAGGCTGGCTATCAGACAGTACAAACTGAAGGAGTATGGTCAGAACATGCCAGCGAGTTGGAAGTCGTATTATAAGAACAGAACCGGCAAAGATTGACCATAGATGGGCAGAACGCAACAAATGGATCCTTGCATCGCGTTCGCGTCCCCGCACATCTGGCTAGTTGAATCTGCAGCCGGCCGTCAACATGGGGTCAAGCGCTATTCTATGTCAGTCCCTTGCTCCCTTGATCATGATGCCGTGAGCTTCGATGTCACTCATGGCTAACAGAACTTCTCCGTCAAGACTTAGTTCCTCATCATCCATGCAAGAAGTCTTTCAACATCTGTTCCCAATCACATACACCCAGAACGCACCCAGTTGTCACAAATTCAGTTGGCGCTGCCGTTGAATGGCTATACATTCTGAGTGGAAAGGACAAATCTGCCTTTAATGGCTTAAAAAAACGAAGCTGGTGTCAAAGCCAAATGACTACTGAGCGCAACCGTCAGAAGTAAAAAGGCCAGCTTCTTTGATCTGTCGCATTAACATGTTCACAGCCTCAGTCTCATATATGCGAGCAAGACGGTATCATCAAGGCTCCTCCCCAGACAAGCCTCCTTGGCAAACGCTTCGTGTGTACAACTTCACGCAACCAACCTCAAACAATGCAAATTCATCTATTCAGCAACTTAAGGTTAACCGATATGGTCAACACTGCTGGCAGGGATAATGGCTTAAATTCTCCACTGAACTCACGTGAACCAAAGGCCTGGTGGGACCATGATGGTAGTGAGACCGACCCAAGACAAGACCGACCCGATATTTTATCTGGGTCTCTGTGAAATCTGTCAAACGAACAATGAAATCAAGGATTCATCCAAGGTTGACCGTTCGATGGCTACTGCTAATCCATGCCATCGGCATCTGAACAACATTTAGACACCGCTACCAAATAAACAGAGCCGCTCCATTCCAGTAATGCTGTTCTGTCGAATACTATCATTGAGTCCAACCGCACAGCAACTATACAAGGGACAGCCGTGTCTTTGCCCTACATGGGTTGCGGAGTGAGGAGATTCAGCTGGATGAGATGAAAGCCGAAGGGCAAGGACCCTATGAAATTGTTCTCGGTCTCGGGAGGAGGGGAGGGGAAGGGGGGGTAGGGGAGGGATTATACCGATAATCTGCTTTTCGGCTATATCGTCTTCCACACAGCACATAAACACCTTCTAATGACCATTCGAGGTTGGTCAGATGAATCGGGACGGGAGACCAATGTTGAATGCATGCAGCAGTTTCTTTGCCTCGATCGCCCCCGCTCTATCCCCCGATGGCTATATAGCCAGACCCTTAGTTCTAACCCTAGCACCTAACCCTCATGCGCACTGAACTGATTCGGACCACCCGAATGGCGCATACAGGCGATCTAAATAGCTTCTATTATGAGTGCCACTGTATCGCCACGTCGCGAACCGGGATAATCTCTTGTCACAATCGGACCTTTTCTTCCAACGGCTAATCATACAACGGCCTCGAACGAGACGGTTATATCTCAGATCTGTAAGACCAGTTGACAGAGCACAGGAACTATGATCAGTCTCTGTGTCATAATAACCCCTGACCCCAAGGGAGTACGGGAGTGTAGAACGTTCATTCCGTGTTTTCGTACCAGTCAGTCCGGTTACGGCCTCAAAATCAGAAGAGACCGCTAATCCGATCTTGCATGTGAGACTGTTTTAACATCGATAGCGAACGTCCGGAATCCATCGTACCTACTTACTCACTGCGTCCCGTAAGATGAAGAAGCTGAGATAGGACAGTTTATACCGAATGCCCTGATTTATAGCCCAGATCTCATTCATGCTCTCAATTTTTGGATGGCAAAATCCAGACTAGGCTTAATAGCTTCATCCCACCACGTGTCCATCCAATTATTACCAGGCAGGTACTCTGCCTCGCCGTGCTCCATGCCTTCGCAAGTGACGAGAAGACTGTCGACCCCTTGCTCACATAAGAGGTTGTAGACGTCGGTAGTATGGTTAGTCGGTAGCAGCTTGTCCTCTGAAGCGACCAGCATGCAGGTAGGAGGGTACTGAGCAGAGATGAGATCGATTGGCGAAGTACCCTCAGCAAATGGGGCGTCGGACCCTACCAAAAGCGAGCTCAAACATCCAGAACCCAGTAACTGAAGTCAGCTGGATCTTATACTGATGACTTGCTCCTTTGATCACCGCCATTCTCGAAGATTGCGGTTTCGTAACGATTCCTCCCGGCTGAGTTGGATCGATTTCCGAGGCTTTAGCAGCCTCCAACATACTGAATACTTTAGCCAAAAGGAGGATGGTCTATTATATGGATCTAAATCACGCATCTGCTGAGACAGTCTCTACTTTGTGTGCTGTATTGCACTCCTGTGCTAATAGCTGCTCCCATGCCAAGCCAATTGCTTGCTGGCTAGACAGTAAGTTTTCCCAATCAGCCCGAGGCGTCGAAAAGAGGTCGAGTTTACTTAGAGGATAGCTCGAAATAATCGCTCGAAGTGGGGGAAAGACATCAACGCCTTCTGCTCGATTATGAGCGATGATATCGGCTGCCTGCAGTGTCTTAGCGACACCATCACTGAATAACAAGATGGAGGTTCGGCGAGTGCGCTTACGATCCAAAGGGAATTGCTTCCTCCTGCCGACCAACCCATGAAAGCACAGCGAGTCCCGTCCACCGATGTACTAGTCCCCGTCTCTGCAAGATCCGCATTCATTCTTTCCTGAACGTACTTGTACGCGTCGAGTAAGTCTTCCCCGGATGTCCTTCAAGCGGACGCTAAAGCGTTACAGCGACATCCTGCTAAACTGAAACGAAAGCACATACTGGGGAATGTGGCGATACTCGAATGAAGCCACAGCGATGTTGTGAGCATGAAAATATCGGACTTGATTGTAAGGAACTGAGTCTGCAGCACCCACAGCCCAAGCTCCCCCATGTGACATCCTAACTATTAGACCTATATCGAAGAGTGAACAATATATATCTCACATTGCAAGTGGAAGAGGTCCCCTCAATGACGGCTCGCTCTTGGGTAGCCAGATATCAACGTGACAGCCTCCATTCCTCACTGCAGGCATGGCTTTGAAAAGAAAACGGTAGTCGGATGCGATGCGTGCATGATTATCCATTATGGCTTTCTGTCGGAAACAGCGATAATCACCAAGTTTGAGTTTTAAACGCGATACTCTTCATATACCTCGGCGGCCGGGTCGGACTCGTCTCGGTCGAAACATCCGTTTCATCCGGCGATTCCAGCGGCTCGATTTCGGCCAAATGAATATGCCGGATTGGGAAAAACGAATTTGTCCGATCTGTTCTTCCGGATTTTACCGGCATTGTATATTAAGGCGCTCCTTACCCGCCTCAATCCTGCATTCACAGCCCAACTCTTGCTTACCCTGTCCATTGCAATGTCGCTCCCACAATTGTCTATAGAAGGTCGTGAAGCATTAGATGAATTACTCGTCGACGTCGTCGACACGCAAGGGCTCCCATGCCTCTTCTTCGCCGCATGCAACGGTGACGAAATTCTTTATGAGAATCAGCGGGGATACCAAGACTGGAGTAAACGAGATGGGGAGAAGGTGGATACCGACACTAGTGAGTAGCAGGTTCCCGAAGCGCATCGCTGATTCTAGCCTTGAATCTGTTCTCCATGACTAAGTTCGTCACGGCCGTGAGTCGCTGTTGGGGCGAATAAGGTCTGAAATTAGGTGGCAGTGCATCAATTAGTGGACCAGGGTCTAGTCGGCTTGCATGACCCGGATATAGTCAGCAAATATCTCCCCGAGTTGGCTCTTGGCACTGTGAACATAGTGACTGGTCTCGATGAAGAAGATACACCTATCCTTGCTAAGGCCACCAGGGGCATCACTCTATCGATGTTGATGTCCCATACATCAGGTATGTCGGGAGGGGCTCGGAGAGCAACGTGCAAGGACTGACTGTTCTATAAGGTCTTTCTTATCCATGGCAGACGGATCGTCCGGCCTACACGAAGTGGCTCGAGCAGAATCCCAAACTGAGTCTCTTTGCTAAGGGAGCCTCGACAAAGGACTATGAACAGCCACTATGGTTCGAACCTGGTACCGACTGGAATTACTCGACCGGTCTAGACTGGGCCGGTTTTTTTATCGAAAGATTCACCGGAACACCCTTGGAAACGCATTATCAAGACAAGATTTTCAAACCTCTGGGAATGACGAGCACCTCCTTCTATCCTGCCCCAAATATATTGAGTCGACTCGTTAAGATGTGCGAGTTGAAGGATGGGTCTTTCAGTGTAATGGAGACCCCCTTGCTGGACAAGCCAGTCAAGCCAGAGGACGTCACTGTTTTCAACGGGTAAGCCAGCCGCTACAAATTCAAGACTGACGGTTCAGCGGGGGAGGACTCTATGGGACGACCCGCGATTACCTCAGGCTGCTCCAGGGTGTATTGCGATCTTCGCCGAGTTACCACGGATCTGGGACGCCGCTCCTTTCGCAAACGTCTTTTAAGTCGATTTTCACAGGTGTTCTGTCTTCAGCTGAAGGATTCTCTAGTCTGGAGCGCATGTTGAACCAAGTCTGGTACCACCAGCCGAAGGGCGGATACGGTCCACAAGCCGTACAACATAGTCCCGGGCTCCTAATATATACACAGGGAGGAGAGAATGGACGTTCAGCAGGTAGTGGTTGCTGGGATGGAGCGATTAAAACAATTTTCTGGATCGACCCCGTTGCCGGAATCGCAGTATGTCATCTTGTACTCGGGTTCAACCAAGAAGATCTGCTGAAATCTTATAGGCCGAGTGCAACACGCAAGTGATGTCGCCATCGAATGACAATGTAGTTGGCTTGACTGTCAGAGCTTTCGAGAAGGCGCTATACGAAGGTCTCACGACAGTACAGGGGCAGCGTTCTATGGCGTAATCATGGAGGTGGTCGGCGATACGTTGCCCTTCACAGACATTGGTCAAATTTCTGTAATGCATGGATCAAATTTTGTGCGTGCTGCTCTTGGTGCATGCCACTTGGAAGGTTCACATTCTTAATCGACGCTCTTGCCAGGATACCAAAATCAAGATGGTTAGGATCGGGCACACTTCGCTGACTGGTGAATTGCATATCGAGCTTTACTGTGGGTCGACCGCGTTTCTGTGTTCCGCGGCCGCGGCAGTCATTGTCTGGACTGCAGATGTAACGTTCACGAGCATTCGATAAGTCAAGCTCTTCGATAAGTCACGCTCTTCATTTCACAACACATTTAGCTTCAAGCACGATCTAATGGCGTATTTTCTAGCATGTTGTTCCGATGGCGGAACCGTCACTCGGACCGTTCGACACATTAGATATGGCGGACTCGTGTATCTTATATAAGGGTGGTGAAAAATGTTGTGCCCTGAACATAGTCGTGAGTGTCGTGAGGAATTGTCCGGTACACCAGCAGTAGCCCGTCCACCTAAGGTTGCGGATATATCAGTTCTTTCTCATAGAACTTGGCCTCGGTCCGAGCGTTCCGCTGAGTGCTGCGAAGCCTACGAGATTAAAAGCCTTAGACGAGTGCGAAATCATCGAGTACGCAGTTCCAAGCGTGCGAAGCCTAGCTGATAGTAGTATCGGCGCTTCAGCATTCTTCACTATCTTCATCGTGACGAATCCTGGACAGTCGATCCAGAATCTCCCGTTGTGGCCTGAAGAAATCGCATCAGCCGCAACATGTGCCGTTTGCTTTGAATATCGGGATCTACCTGATCCGATCATGTGTGAAAAGGTATGATCACTTCCCTCAATTCAAGCTGATGGGCAGTGTGAGGAAGCTTATCATCTCGCCTGCCTGGACCCACCTCTTGATGAAGCTCCTGAAGGAGACTATTTCTGCCCGGAATGTGCACTGGAAAGTGAAGGGGGTCTGGAGCAGCCATTTAGGCCAAGTTCAGAATGGATTCGCGCGAAAAGAAAAGGTTGGAAGCCAGATCAGCGTGCCGAGCTTGCTGCCTTGTCCCCGTCAGAACCAGAGCAGGATCCAGATGCAGTGCATGGGCGCGAGGGCAGTACGAGTAGCCGCAGTGAGTCCTGTTGCTGCGTTATGCTGGCCGTGACTGATCTATATAGCTTCATCGAAACGCTCTAGACAGTCAATCTTGTAAACTCTATATGCTTATGCCCAGTTTGTGGGCCTGATCTCAGGAATCACGGCAGCACCATACTCTAGAAGCGGCTGCTGCTGTGCCTGCTCGCTGCGCTGGGAATGCGGAATGTAAAGTTGAGGAATACGTTCCTCTTATTCTCGTAATAAAAACGAGATCTCTGCCCCAGAATGCTCAGGGTCGACATCACTCCGCATTCTTGTCTCGATTTGCATCGTCATAGACCGAGCAGTGGTCATTGTTTGTAAAAGTATGGCTATACGTCTGCTCCGTCTGCTGCAACGCACTCTCTGCACCTAGACAATCCCCAGTTCCCGCAATCATTGCACTGGAATCAATCTGCTTAAATCCGAGACAAGGGTGATACAATACCACTGCGGTTCTAAATCTCCTCTTTTGACCCGCCACTCGCGTCATCGTACTCCCATCCTTATCCTGGGCATTTTTCGCAGACGCCTCCATACACCGTCGAACCGATACCGAACGACGTCGACAAGCATCAACCAGAGTGTATATACATTTATATTTTGTACCACTATACCTTACCTTTGTATATCTACTCCGACGTCAATACCGTTGGTAAAGGACACAGCTGGGTGCGGAGTGCGAAAACCGAATCTTAATCGGGAACCGTTCTTTTGCGGAGAAAAACGTTGTTTCAGCGGACCCCACACCACCTTTCTAGAGGTCTCAGTTGTGCATAGAAGCATAGAAGCATAGCTATCAGAGGTACTGCATCGTGAGTACTACCTACGATCGCAACAGCTCTCGAAGCGTCGTCTCTAACATATACAGACAATGCGCAGCCCACTCGTATTCCTCCTACCGGTCTTTGCCTTTTTCTCATACGCCCTAGCAGCTGCCGATACACTCTATGCCGAACCAGCCAGCTACTGCTCGGCCACTAGGGCCATCGAAGTCGACGCATTCAACCTCACTTACTTCAAGACCAACAACTCGATTGCTTTCGAAGTTAGCGTTCGCCCCAATCAGGCGGATTTGAATGTTGAGGTTAACCTATACGTCGCCGCGTATGGTATTCAGATCGCAAACGAGACTGTCAACCTATGTGATTTCCTCAGTGGAGTACTCTGTCCTTTGCCCCAGATCAATTTCACGGGTAAGTTACCTTATCCACAGATTTGTACGGTACCGAGCTGAATAACAGGTTTCGGCACATTAGCTCTTCCCGATAGTATCGCCAGGGATTTACCTGGCCTCGCATGGACTGTACCCGATCTGGAAGCATTTGCTAGGATAGAAATAAGGAATGTCAACGATGGAACACTAGAGTCGTGTTTACAAGCGGTACTCTCTAATGGGTTATCGGCGGAACAAACAGCCGTCAAGTGGGCTGCGGGAATATTTACCCTCGTTGCCATCCTCGTTGGACTTCTACACGCCTGCATCAACTCGCCCTCTCCAGCCCAATACAGATGGTTCGACGTCGTCCTCCTCTTCCAGACTGCAGTCGCAGTCGGACTAATGCCGCTCAATTTCCCTCTGGTCTATCGAGCATTCACCCGGAACTTCTTTTGGGCAGTCGGTATGGTTCACGATAACGCAATGCAGAACTCGATCAACGATATGCGGTACCGAACTGGTGGAAGTCTCCCTGGTGTGACGTATCCCGGCACCACCTACATCTCCCGACAGCTTTCAACGATTCAAGAGCGATCCGCAATCGACATCAACCAGCTTATCGAGACCGTGAGGACACTAGGACCTCTACTCGGATCTGGACTATTTGGACGAAGCCTTAAAGCTCGGGACGCAATCCTCCACTCGCTCGCAAAGCGCGCAGATATACCCGAGATTCAGGACTTGAACTTGAATCCGACCGTCGCAGCTGGTGTTCCTCGATATGTCAATTCAGTCGGTATCCCGACCGCCAACGCCTTCACCACATTGTTCTTTATGATGCTCATTGTCATCGCCGTTACTATCGGTATCCATGTTGTGATTCTCGCTCTCGCTTTCATCTCCGATAAATCCATCAACGGTCCCAATTGGGGAGGAAGGCTCAAGAGTCGATTCGGTGGATTCATCGCTGGTAACGCACTGCGACTGTGTCTGCTTTTCTTCCTACCCGTTTGGATCTTTGCTTTCTACCAATTCAGGATCGGAGATTCGAAACTCGCCATCTTCTTCGCTGCATTCTCCCTCGCCCTCACGTTCATTCCTCTCGCAGTGGTCTTCATCATCACGGTGATCAGAGGACGTCGGATCTCATCAACTGCTCCCGGTGTTTCCCCATTGTATACCTCTTACCGATCTTTCCACTCGATGGGTGTATTGTACAGGCAATACAGACAGCGATTCCATTTCTTCTGGTTCATCATTGTCTTATCGCTCATTGCTCGAGCTGGATTCGTCGCTCTCAGCCCTACAAGCGGATGGGCAGCGGTCATTGGTAACATGGTAGTAGAGCTTATCATCCTTATCGCTCTACTCGTCTGTCGACCCCATAAAGATCGAAAGGGTGATTGGCTCGCTCCTATTCTCTCGTTCTTCCGACTGGCAGCTTTCGGACTCTGTGTTCCCTTCATCCCTACCGTCTCTATCGATCCCATCCCACGAACCATTATCGGTTTCGTTGTCATCGTCATGTTTGGTCTTCCCGTGGTCATATTATTCTTCGGCCTAATCTTCAATGCAGGTTACGGATACCTATGGCGACGACACACTCATCGAATCGAGGACGGTCTAGAGGTTGAAAGGTTTTCGGCATCCGATGACGATTCTCAGAGACCAGCAATGAGACAACATGTCGATGCCAACAATTTCGTTTCCGCCAACAATGGTAGGGGCCTCGATGGATCAAGGAGTACGAGTGGGAACTCGTTGAATAGACGAACCTCGTTGATGGAGCCTCTTGGAGATACCTACAATGGATCAGCGACTTCGCCTCGATCATCGAGGCATCTATCGGCACAGGGTCAGGGATACAACGCATACAACGCTGCAGGTAGCGGTGGGCACGGGATCGACGAGACAATGGATCAGTCAAGACCAACAAACGCATTCGAGCGACGTCAGACGAGAGGTGCCGGGTCAGGATACTACTAATCGTTTCCTGGCTATCTTGTCAAGGGGGAATCAAGGAAACACACGCAAAACATAGAAAGATATAATCATAGTCAAAGTCGAGAAACTGTAGCAATAGCTGTTTTGCACTGTACGATTCATGTATCACATTTCACAAAACATCTAGTCGTTCTCAGATGAAGGACTGTGCTGCGCTGTGTGACATTGTATAACTGTGCATATTGATCTTATCGTACATGTCCTCGAACCTAGACCCACATCATCAAATGATGTCTCGTGTAATCCTGCCCTGTTGCCAAATCCGAAGCCGAGTCCATGTGAGGGTAGAACGGTACCATGGCATCTGCTGAACCCAAAATGAGCGTATCTGACATCAGCATAAATCTTCGTGCTAGAGTAAGCGGGGGACTTACTGTACATTCTCCAATACACTTCCCTGACTCTACGAGCAGGATGGAACATTCCTTGCAATACGTACGACATCAATACACCCGGCCCTAGTCCTA
>Ga0265780_10009340_pt1 | contig 11768 bp, 18 predicted proteins | sample P1T30metagenome_FD_192432 | JGI IMG/M metagenome (GOLD analysis project Ga0265780, IMG submission 192432) | Plant litter microbial communities from East Loma Ridge, Irvine, California - P1 T30 | ecosystem: Environmental > Terrestrial > Plant litter > Unclassified | place: USA: California... | reverse complement strand
GTCGGTGTTGTAGGTGGCGCGCAGCACTTGCTGAAGCAATTCGACACCGGCCAGCGACTTGAGCATGGCGATCTTGTCGTTCTTGCCGGGCGTGGCCGCGATCTGGTCCATCAGGCCCAGAATTTCGTCGGTGTTCATGGTGGGTTTCAGGGACATTGCTTCCTCATTGTTTGGCGTTACGAAGGGCCGCCATACGGCGGGCATATTGCAACGGGGTTTCGCCCGGTTGAATTTTGGGTGCGCCACCGCTGGCCATTTGCGTGACCATTTCGGCAGCCATCTTTACCGGCTCAAAGGCTGGCGCAACGGTGGGCGGAAGAGCCGGCAGTTGCTCGGGCGGGATAGCCGCAATCGCCTCTTTCACCTGCTCCATCGAAGCGCCGGCATTCAGCGCCGCGGTGGCTGCGTTGTTGATGGCCTGGGCCAGTACGTCGGTCTGCAGTTCTTCCTGCAGCTTGGTTGGCACTGGGCGCACCGGCGACTTGACGCCGAAAGGCTTGACCGGCTTCGGGATCAACGCCGGGTCGGTCAGGTTCGTGATCAGCACGCCGAAGTCGCCGGCCACCGACACCGGCAAGAAGGGCTTGCTCGCGCGCGGGAAGTAGAACAGGGCAGTTACCGCCAGTTCCTCTTGCTCGCGCATTCCTTTCGCGATACAACGACCTTCGCGCACGGCGCGCTCGCATTGCATCGTACGTTCGTTGACCCGGCCGCCAGCGATATCGTGCAGACGCGACAGACACGCCGCGTACGATGGACCGCGCTCGACCACCGGGCAGTGACGCAGATAGTAGGCGTTGTCCGGGCCGGTGCTGGCGCTGATCGGATGCTTGACATCGTGTTCGATTGGTTGGTTTTGCATATTTCCCTCCGTTGATTTACCAGGCACCCCAGTTGGCGTTTTCACGCTCGGTGGTGCCTTCCTTTTCTTTTTGAATGCTCGCGTAGTGAACGAAGCAGCGCAGCTTCCAGACCAAGTCCTTCTTGATCGCCTCTTGAACGCGCGGTGAAAGGCGATCGACAAAATCCGATACACCTCGCCTCTCGCCAATTTTTCTGGCCGACCTGATGACGTCGTCGCTCATGGTGGCCATTACCAGCTTGCCCAGTTCTCGCCGCGGTCTGGTTCTGCCGGCGGTTCGCCCTCGCCTTCACTGACGATGTCGTCATCGAGGCTTGATCCATCTTCATCTGCATCCATCCCGAAATAGTTCAGGATTGCCATATCATCGCCAGCCTGGTAATGCTCGGAAAGGTGATGTGCAATTTCCCTTTCCGTCATTTGGCGACTAGAGACGGCGGCGGAACAAATGAGACGACCAAGACCGAAAAATGGCGGGTCTTGGTGGTCGTATTTACCCTTGCCGGATCTGTACTTGAGCTTGTCATTGATGATTCTGTCGCGCTCCATCGCCGTTACAAGAAGCGACCCCTTGACCATCTTGTTTTGACCGCCACCGGTATTTGCGGCGATTTTGCCCCAGCGCTGAATCAGAATTGACGGCCCGGCATCCGACGACGGCAGCCTTTCCGTAATCACGACGGTTTCGTAGAACTTGGTGCCGCCGTCATGCTCCAGATAATTCAATTCGACATCAAAATTTTTCATGCTCTATCCCTTTGCGCACATCGCGCAGACCTATACATGATAACGGGCACCGTCAGGAGCGACAAGTCAGCCCTGACTGAGTCGCCTACCGACGCCCGTACATCAATTTCAGCTTTGTCGCACTGGCAGGCGTAAGTGCAACCGATTTGTAGAATGCCGCACGCACTTCGTCGGCGGTGACTTCGTTGGGGTCTTTACCGTCTGGCAGAATCGCAATGCGCACCATGAATCCCGCCTGGCGCAACAGCAAGCCGGCATCGACGGCGTCGACAATCGCCCTCGCTTCGCCATCCCACATGATAGAAATCATGCCCAAGCCTTCGGCTTTAAGCTGCAGCAGGCGCGCCAGCTGACTGTCTTCGCTGCCGTACGACAGGTGTTTGCCGAATGTACCAACCGGCACAACATCGCGCAGGTTCATATCGCCATCGAGTGCGATCTTGATGGCGGCAACGTCAAACACGCCTTCGCCCAGCACGACATGCTCGGCGCCGTGCGCATTGTGTCCGTTATAGAGCACCGATCCGGTTGACGCGAACCCTGGCGGGAACAGGTACTTGCGGTCGGCGGTGCCGGTGATGTCGCGCCCCTGAAACGAGACCATCTGGCCTTCCAGGTCGAAAATGGGGATGATGACCCTGTTGCTGTAGTCCTGCTCCAGTGGGTCGCCATTGGGGTCAAGGTAGGGGAACTTGCCGTGGTGCGAGAAACGCAGTTCGAAATACTGCGCGATATCGGCGGTAATGCCGCGGTTGTCCAGGTAGCGCAGGTTGCGTCCATTGTGCGGCAGCTGAATCGAGTCGGGCATCGTCAGCGGGCCGCTACTGGTTGCCGCGGACTTGATTCGCTTGGGACGCCAGCCCTGCGTACTGGCGAAGTGCTTGATGTGGTCGATCGTGGCGCGCGCGGTGCCGCCCAGCGTGGCGTGAATGAACTTCCACTTGTTCAGCTTGGCCTCGCAATCGCCGTGAAAGCAGTTGCCCAGGCCATTCTCCTGATTCATGAAGACCTTGTACTTGCTGTTTCCGCAAATCGGGCACTCCTTGATGTTGAACTGCGGGCCGCTTCTGCCGCGCGTCGACCGATACCGAATGCCCTCGGCGTCCAGCCAGGCTTCCATGTCGATCGTGTCGAGCGCTTCCTGCAGTTCGGTATTGCTCACCCTGCTCATGCAACGTGCCTCCAGGTCTTGCCGGCCTTGATGTTGCGAATGGTTTGATCCGATACCTGATACCGGTTGGCCAGCACGCTGTTTTTTTCGGTTGAATGGCGAATTGCACTGACCATCTTGTCGACCAGCTTGGCATTGCCGTTGTTGACATAGTTCTCGCCGTCACGACTTGCGCCATACGCCAGGTTGTTCAGCAGGTTGTTATCGGTGTCGCCATCAAGGTGTACCGCCTCTTGACCTTCCGGCGCAGGCCCGACAAACGCCAGCAGCATCAGGTCCGCCACACGTGCGATGGTGCGGGTGTCGCCTTTCGTCAGCGTCACGACAAAGTGGCCATACGAGCCGACCATTTGACACAATGCCTTTTCCCGCAAATGGCGCGTAACCACCCCTACCTGAACCAAGCGCGCACTTGAGCGCACCCGTCCCAGACTGGACACGGCGTAGACCCCTTCATAGCCCGGCAGAGGGCGCCATTCTTCATTCATGTCAGAAACCCTTAACCAGCATGCGAATCGCGCGCAGGAAGCGATTGGACGGCTTGTACGCGGCAACGACGATGTCGCGGGCTTGCGAAGTTACGGGCACCCCGATTTGCGGGAGACACTTTCCGACCGCCAGGCAGATGTCGCTCAGTTGCGACAGCAGTTCGCCGCCTTCGCGCAGCGCCTGTTCGCTCAGTTCACGCTCAGCCTTGAGTGACTTCGCCAGTTGCTCGTTTTGCTGCTTGAGAACGTCAATATCGATGCCGCGCTCGTCGTGTTCGTCCTTCAGATCAGCCATGCTGTCGCGCAGCGCAGCATTGTCATGACCGAGGCTGACAACCTGCTTAAGCACGTCGGCCAGCTGTTCTTCCAGCCGAGCGACATAATCTTCAGCCTGGTCGCGACCAACCAGTTCCGTATGACCCATTTGCTGAATCGGCGCCGTCAGAATGACGTTGAATTCCTGCCCCTCGGTGCTGCGAGGAATATAGCCACGCGTGTTCAGTGCCTCGTTCATGTTCTCTCCTATTCGATGCGCACGATGCTGGCGATGAACTTCATCTTGGCCAGTTCCTGCTTGATGAAAATGGTGAAGCCGCCTTCCTGATTTCGCGAAGCGGCGAAATACAGTCGTGCCTCGCCGGCAGCGCGCTCTTCATCAGTGACGTTAATCGAAATCATAATGTCGACGGTGCGGACTTTGTTGTAATCGTCTGCAACGTGTTCACCCTTGAGCACAACAGCCTTGCTGCCTTCGCGATTACCCTGCGTAGCAGTCAGCATGGCCACGTTTTCTTCGGAAGCGATCGCCCGCAGCGCCAGGTAAATGCTCTTGCTGTTCTCGATCGTGTCCTGGGTGCGAAAGTCCGGCGCCATGATGTCGGCATAGTCGACGATGATCAGGTCGAACTGAATCGGTGGCGCGATTGTGCCATCCGGCATCATGCGCGGCGACTTGTAGCGCTCGATGCGCGCCTTCAGTTGCGACGGCGTCAGGGTGCCAGAAGGGTATTCGTGCATCTTGATCACGCCCGCGCGCGGCATGATGGCCTTGATTCGGCCCGACACATCGTGCATGCGATCCACCAGCATCTTGACTTCGGTGTCCGACATGGTGGCGTCCATACGCTCGGAGATAATCCGGCTGGACACTTCGCAACTGGCGTAAAGCACATTGAAGCCTGCCAGGCTGGCCGCTTTGGCAAAGTTGATCAGTGCCGTGGTCTTACCCGACTTCGGGCCACCTAGCAGTACTGCCAATTCCTTGCGACCCCAGCCCATATGATACAGCAGCGCGTCGATGTCCTTGAAGCCGGTGGTGATGCCAGTCGGGGGCAATTTGCCAGCCTTCTTGTCGGCGCGCTCCGCGGTGCGGGAATCAATTTCGCTGTAGTAGTCGTATTCGTCGCCGTCGGTGTTCAGGCCGACTTCGCACGCAGCCTTGACCTTCTGGGCGATTTTTTCCATGTCACCTTTGCCAAGCAGTTCGACCGATTCAAGGATCGTCGCCTGCATGGCCTGGTGCCGTACGAATTCGGCAACGCGTTCAGCAATCGGCTCGCCGTCGGACAGGTCGGCCGCGGGGTCGAAGCACGCCTTGAAAGCCTCGATCGCAACGGGCCGGATATCCGAACGGATGATCTTGTCGCGAATATCATCGGCAAACATGGTCTTGGCCAGCACCGCGGTGGGTACGGTGCCGTAGCGCTGGTAATAGCGCAGGGCGATGTTGACCATTGCCGCTTCGCCGGAATTCTCGAAGTAGGCTGGCTGCAGCAGGTGCGCCGCCTGGCGCATGAAGGCAAGGTTGCGCATTGCGTGAATGGCAATCTTGGTCTGGAACTCTTCGTCGAATTCGAATTTGGCCAGGGCGATTGCGTCGCTGTTACCGGCAGCGATGGCCTCTGGTGAAGCACTGGCGCTATGGGCCGGGTCGTAGCGTTCAGCAATCAGGCCAACGACTGCGCGCTGTGCGGCTTCGTTGTCAGTGACATGCTGTTCGATCATGCGGCGGCTCCGATGCGCGGCGTGGTGGTGTAGAACTCGCTGATATCGTGCTTGAACAGCACATGGTCGTAAGCCTGCCTGACGACCGCCAGCTGTTCATTCGACTCTTGAACCGCCGTCACGTTGACAGTCAGTGTGTATTTGTCGCTGTGCTTGAGCTTGCCGTGATAAATACGGCCGGACGAAATCATTTCGATGATGATGTCGGCGTTGGACAGCTGCAGCGCCTTCAGGAAGGCTTCGTGACCCTTGGCCTTGACGGTCGGGGATTGCTCCTTGCTGCCACGCTGAACGGGGGCCGGCGCACGCGCCGCAGCCTTGGTGCCGGCAGGGATGGCGATGGTGCGACGGTCGGCCTTTTCCTGTTCGGTCATACGGCGACCGTCTTCGATTTGCTGCCGACGAATCGTCGCTGCATCCATATCGCGCTTCAATTGATCGTGGTAGTCCATGTTGTTTCTCCGTTATTTGTAAGTGCGAACCGCTCGCATGACCCGCTTATTATAGTTCAGCGCTGACTTATGCTGTCAAGGACATGCTGATCGCCTCATTGATCGCACTAAGCGGCAGCAGCTGCAATACGGCCTCGATACGCATGGCGTCGTATTGGTACAACGCTGTTCGAATGGCAAACTTGGGGTGCGCGCGCTGCATGATGCGTTCGGCCAGGTGGCGCTCGTACGCCAGTTGGTCTTCGGCGCCGACAAAGCACGCCGCGGTGTATCGCGACAGCTTGGCCCATTGAATCTTGCCGCGCTGCTCCATTTCCCACAGGTTCGCCACCTCAATGATCAATTCGTCATTGTTAAGGACATGCGAGGGCCGCGGTGGTTGACGCCAGCCGTTCGCTGCGCACCAGGCCATTGCGTGACGGCAGAAAAAGTCGTAACGCATGCCCAGTTCGTCGATTTTCTGGCGCAGCCGCCAGAACGACTTGACTTCCCGGCATCCCATGACGTCCTTGCCCTTGAAAGAGGCCATGAACCGCTTCTTGCGGTCGAAGCATTCCCCCATGTGCTCGCCGTAAGCCCGATTGAAGCAGTGGGCGAGCAGGTAGGTTGCCATCGTTGGGTGCAGGGGCCGGTAGTCGAACCATTTGCTTTTATACAGTTCAGGTTCGCGGGCAAGAAACTTGCGATCGATCCTGGCGATTGCCAGGGCATCCCGGGCTATTTCTTCCATTTGCATGCCGAAGAACGGACCGTGAATCAGCTCCAGTTCCTTTTCACTTGGGTACTGCATGGGGACTGCCTCCCTTTTCGATAAATACTTTAATACTTCATTACTTACGTATTGAGTATAGATATAACTTATAGAAAAGGGGTGGACTACCCAAGCTCCACCCCAAGTCTAGCAAGGACCGGAACGACCGGCCCTGAACATTTTAATCCTGCAGCGACGGATGCACGCGCGGCGCTTCCACTTCGTAGGCTTCGATCACTTCCTGCACAAACCCGGAGCGAACAACGTCCTCGACGCGGAACTTGACCACCTTCACGCCGTTGATGTGGAACAGACGTGCCGCGGCATCCACCAGGCCCGACTTGCCCTTGATGTCCACCTGGCTTTCGTCACCGTTGATGACCACGGTAGCGCCCTGGCCGACGCGGGTCAGGAACAGCTTGAATTGCTCAGGGGTGGCATTTTGTGCCTCATCCAGAATCACGAAGGCGTTCTTGAAGGTCTTGCCGCGCATGTAGGCGAATGGTTCGCACTTGATGCGACCTTCCTTGATCAAGTATTCGACGAACGACTTGCCCAGACGCTCTTCCAGCACATCGCGAAACGGGTCGAAGTACGGATCGAACTTCTGTTCCTTCTCGCCTGGCAGGAAGCCCAGGTTTTCGCCGCCAGCTTCCACCGCCGGGCGGGTCAGGATGATCTTTTCGACTTCCTTGTTCAGCAGTGCCTCGGCGGCGATGCAACCTGCCACGTAAGTCTTGCCGGTGCCCGCTTTACCCAGGCCGAACACGACACTGCCGGCGCGACGCATGGCGGAAGCGTATGCGCGCTGACGTTCGGTCTTCGGTTCGAATGGCTGCGGCTTGGAGCGCGCCGGCGGTGGCAGTGCGCTTGCCATCGCTTGTTCGGGGAGCATCCCTGCATGTTTTTCAACGCGGCGGGATTGGTGCTTGGTTTGCTTCTGGCGCATGGGGCATTCCTGATGGATGGTCGGAGGCCTCACTATAACTCAGTGCTGACTGATCGAACAGTAAGAAAAAGCCGCACATGGCGGCTTTCTTTACTTGGCTTGTCGTTTCAACCAGGCATTTATTGCATCGACCAGTGCATCGTGGCGCTGGGCCAGGTCGCGGTACATGCCGGTAACGACGAAGCTGTCGTCGGCCAGTTCCTTGAGACCGATGGTAGTCGGTTCGTCATCGGCTGCGTTCGGGTCAACGGCCAGTGCCGGCAGCGGTCGGCTCTTGTTCATTGCGGCTGCCGGCGGTACGAAGCTCGGCCCCGGAACGGGCGGCGTTGAGCAAGCGGACAGTCCGAGCATCCAGTACAGGAGCAGAATCAGCAGGATCAACTTGATCAGCCAGGATGGCAGGCCCGGGGTGGTCGGCGGTAGGGTGTTGGTCATGGTTAGCTTTCGGATAGGTGGGTTTTGCCAGGCGCTGCGCGGCTTCCTGGCGCATGGGGTCGATACGGTCATGGTCGTCATGAATCACGCTGTCGATCTTGACGCTGGCCTCGATCGCTTGGTCGATCGCCTTGGCCGTATCTTTCTTGTCCGCCTGCAGCTGCTTGACTTCCTTTTTGGCATCAATCGCGCCGCGCACATACCAGCCCATGCTGAACAGGGTCAGCATGACGATGACAGCCAGCGCCGGGCCGCGTAGAAGCGATTTCACTTCGCCTCCAGCGGGCGCGAGGTCGCGAAGCGCAACAGCAAATTGGCGACGACAGCGAGCGCCCCAACGGTCTTGTAGATGTTCTCCGGGATGAACTCGCGCAGTTGCGGGAGCGCTGCGAGAATCTGATCGGTGAACGGCAGCAGCACCAGCAGCAAGGCGTTCATCAGAACGACCTTGGAGCGCCACGCATTGAGCAATTTGTCGGTAACTTTTTGCATGCTTACTCCTTGATGACGGAATAGATGGCGCGCAGTTTGGCCAGGCGGGAAATGAAGCCGATGGCATCACCCTGCGCGGTGGTTTTGCGCCCGATGTTGACCACGTCGCACACGCCATCGAAATCATCGTGGTCGGCGTAATCGTTGCAGCCGCGCGTCTTCCAGAACCAGGCCGCGGAAAGACAGGCGCCTTGAGCAGTGCGCAGCCAGGCGCCAATCTCGTCTGGACGCTTGTTGAAGTAGGTCGCGCACGCCATCTGGTTGGCTTTGAAAGTCAACTGGATGAGACCGGCGCCGCGGTAGCGCCAGCCGTCGCCCGACTTTTCATCGCCATTGCCGCCGCGCAGGGCGTAGACACTGTTGGCGATCTTCTCGGGGTTGCGGGCGTATTCCAGTGCGCGCTTGTTGTCGAAGCGGCGCGGCCAGGTTCGCATCAAGCCTTCGGCGCCATAGTTCAGGTTTTCCTCGACGGTGCGCAGGTCGCCCGATTCATGCCCGATGGTGGCCAGGAACATGCACAGACGCCGGCGCGAAGTGATTTCGGCCAGCTTCAAGGCGTCGTTCAGGTGATCGAGAAACAGCGCGGCGCGCGGCCCTGCCAGCGGCATGCACGCCTGCAGTTGTGCAAGTGTGAGTTGACGCGCCATGATCAGTGCGAGAATTGCTTGATGACCTGGCCGCCAATGTAGACGGCGCCAGAACCGAAGGCCGCCCACATCCATTTCATCGCGGTCGAAATGCCTTTGATGTTGGCTTCGAACTTGGCCTGCTCCAGCACCACGCTGTTGACGCGGTCGTCCATCTTGTCTTGGCGGGTGATCAGCTTTTCGATCGCCGTGTTGGCGATCAGGTTGCGCTCTTCCAGGACGGAGAGCTTGGTCAATGCGACTGCCATCTGGGCAAGCGCACCGCGGATATCACGCATTTCATCCTGCAGGTTTTGCAGGCGGTCTTGGTCGGGCATTTGTCATCCTTCTGAGATTTGGAAGTCGACCCTTGACACTCGCTCGCAAAGAAGTCTGCCGGCGATTCTATCAGGAAACAGCCGGCAGAAGTAAGTAACGACTGACTTATCTGTTAAATTAAATCAGCAGCGTCTCGTCTGATGCCAAGGTGCGTAGCTTTCCTTGATCAAGTACAAGCGGAATGCCTTCGCTCGCGAGGCGTATTCTCATCTGACCTTGGTACAACACCAGCGGTCTAACGTTACCCAGGCCACCTGGGCTTTGTACGATCTGCCCTTGAGCATTCACATATAAAGCCGGAGTCATCTTGCTGCCCACCGCTACTGGCGATGCAAGAACTGCCGAACGATTTTTGTAGATTTGCCATGGGTTGTCACTCCAGGCCTTTACCTCGGCGGAAGAGAGTGAACGATTCCATATATCGAGACGATAAATTCTGGAAAGATTTTCCACCATTTCGTCTTGAATGCCTCTTGAACCAAGGTAGTATTGCTGGCTCAAGTCAAAACCGGAATACGGTCTGATTACAGTCCCGGAAGGGATGCCGTTTATGTAAAACGACAATTCGTTGCCGTCAAATGTAACGGCAACATTAATGTCTGTATTGGTCTGGACTTTTCCTGTCGAAGTGCCTAGTGAAACCACCTGACTGCATAGAAGCTCAAGTTCCCCACTCCAGGCTATTCGAAACTGAATGCCTCCGCCCGTACAGCCATAAATTGTAGGCGTACTAATAAGTGATGCGTAATTGATTCTCGCCAGAATTGAGAATGCTTGACTTCCAGGCGAGCCAGACCCCGAAGACGATCCAAGTCTCAAGTGTTTGCTGGTCGTCGTTCCGGTCCCGGAGTCGTCGAAATTTATATACCAGCCTTCCGGCCCGAGTTTCCACTGATTGCCGTGTGTAGTTGCCGGGATGCCGTTTCCAAAAACCCCATGCGCGTTGCCTGCCGAGTCATAAGCGGACAACCAGTCGAGAACATTCAAACCCCAACTGTGAACAAGCCCCCGCGTGATTTGGTTGTCACAGCTGATCGGCGCAGGATATTGCGGCTGCTGATTTACAGCGCGCGAGCGGGTATTGATCATGTCAGGGTGCGGCTTTGTAAGTGCGAGGCGTAACCTTCAGGGTCCAGCCGGTATTGACGGCGATGCCAGTGCCATTGTTGTGAACGTAATATTCAGCCTTCGATGGCACATCATAGGCAAGAAGCTCCATCACTTGAAGCGACGTGACGTTGTTCACTACAAAAGTTCCGATAAACCGCGTGGGTCTCGTCGTCTCTGGAATTTCGGAATCCAGCGTTCCGTCGATATCCATTGGACGAGCATACAAGGCAAGAACGGCACCCTCGACAGGAGCGGAAGCGAACGTGGCAGCCAGAACGAAAACAGCATCTGGATAACCATTGCCGTCACTTCCCATTTGGTCATAGGCCGTGGTGGATTTTACCAGCGAGCCATTTGCAATACTTGCCCCGGCAGATTCTAGCGTTTTTGTCGTTCCTTTAACGACGATGGTTTCTCCGCTCACAGCGTCATCCTATTCTCGGCTTTGTTCAGGGCGGCAGACACTGCATTGAACGATAGTGGATCAGATACACGCCCCAGGTTCTTGATCTTTTCCAGTTCGCTTGCGAATTGCGGCAAAGCCTTCTTCAGATCATTCAAAATACCTTGCGCACTTTCCAGCCCGGGATTGAATACACCACGACGTAGCGAGTCCATGCCCCAGTACACGTCTCGATTTATTTGACCAAGAGCATCAACGGCATCGAGAAACGCGCCCCCATTGGGCTTCATTACCGCAATGACGGTGCCGACGCCGACCTCAATCGACATCAATCTTGTACGACCGGCCGACAACACTGCGGCAATTGCCACATCATTGCGGTTGACAAGATGCGGCTCGATTGCCGCAATCTCATCTTCCGTCAATGGCCGGTTCACAATGCTCTCCAGAGCTATTTGCTGTTCCGGCGTCATGCTTAGCCTACGGTAATCGGACGATTGGACTGGAAATTCACCGCCGTTGCCGAAACGGCAAAGCCCAGACACTGCTGAATATTTCCGCTGGCGCTGGGTACGGCTGCCGCACCCTTGCCGGCGGTAATTTGCAGGAACACGTCGCCAGGAACTTGACCGGTAACTTGGTCGTTGGTGCCTTCGAAATACACGGTGGCTGCTGCGCCGGAGGCGGCGGCGGCTTTCACGAAGCCCATTGCGTGCTTACCGCTAACGGTGGCGTCCGCCTTGCGCACCTTGAATGCGCCAGAACCGCCATCGAACACGTTGACGTAGTCGCCCGCCGCCAGGGCTTCGGAGGCAATGATCGAAGCAACGTCGGCGCCAATGCCGGTCGGCATGACGGTTGGGTCCAGACGCCCCGAGCCATCGAGCGCAACGACTTTACCCGCATCGCCGGCGCCAGCAGATTGCACCTTGGCGTTCA
>Ga0265780_10009338_pt1 | contig 11769 bp, 6 predicted proteins | sample P1T30metagenome_FD_192432 | JGI IMG/M metagenome (GOLD analysis project Ga0265780, IMG submission 192432) | Plant litter microbial communities from East Loma Ridge, Irvine, California - P1 T30 | ecosystem: Environmental > Terrestrial > Plant litter > Unclassified | place: USA: California... | reverse complement strand
GGCAATGGCCGTAGGCAGCCCAGCCAAGGCTAACAAGGGATGCTCAAGCAGGGTAGTGCAAGCGCTTTCCTGCGATACTTACGGGGTAAGCGTAGATACAATTTTCTAATGCGTTTACTTTAGGAAATGATTTTTTATCCATGAATAACCCCGAAGACGTTGTTGATTTCGTGCACAATGGGCACAAACGCTATTTGCCGCATCTATCCATTGATTGCGTAATATTTGGCTACCACGACCAGCAACTGAAAATTTTGCTAATCCGCTATCATGACCAGGAAAACTGGAGCTTACCCGGTGGCTTTGTGGAGCGGCAGGAAGCCTTAACGGCTGCCGCTCATCGGATTCTTCATGAAAAAACGCGGTTGACTAATCTGTTCTTGCAGCAGTTTTACATCTTCGGCGACAGTCCCACTCGGCTGAACCGCATCGAAATCCAGAACAACCACAATAAAGTGTACGCGAAGGCCAACATTGCCATCGATGAAGACCACTGGTTGGCGGAGCGGACACTCTCGATTGGGTATTATGCCCTCGTGGATTATCAGGAGGTCACCATTACCCCCGAGTTTCTGGTGGACGGCTACTGCTGGGTCGACATCAGCAGCGTGCCACAGCTACAGTACGACCACAACGAAATCATTGACCGGGCGCTGGTGACCCTTCGTTCGCTGCTTTACCAGCAGCCCATTGGGCAAAACCTGTTGCCGGAGAAATTCACACTGCCGGAAATTCACACCTTGTACGAAACCATTCTGGGCCGGCAGTTCGACCGCCGCAACTTCCGCAAAAAGCTCCTCGCCATAGGCCTCATCACGCAGTTGGAGGAACGCAGAAATATTGGTCCCCACCGCTCGCCTTTTTTGTATACGTTCAATCCGGAAATCACGAATAAGTCGTTAGAAGAGGGAGCGATAACAGATTTTTAAGTCTCATCGGCCGGGCCCTAGTCATCGCATTGGCGGGGTCAGGGGCAGTCTAACCCACCTTGCAGACTAGCCGCTAGCAATAAGCTTAATAGTAGCCCGCGTGTAGAACAGGGAAAAGCCCCGTAGCGGTGACAGAGTTACCAAGCATTCTGTCACCGCTACGGGCTTTCTGGCCTTGAGCATTACTAAGACCCAAAACCTGTCGCCATACTAGCGAAAACCGAGCACTTGGGCTAGGTGAATAAGCATAGACCTACCAATGAGGCTATAGCTTCACGGGCTTAGACCAATATGGTTAGTCTGGGGCTGGAAGGTGCTGACCATAATATTTTTGGCTATTACGTATATTATACAAAATATATTTGTGGGCTATTGCGTATATTGCACCACTTGTATTTGTATAAGCGTCTTTGAGCTGTTTTGGCGCAAAACCTTTTACTGTTCAAGCGCTCTGGCAGGTTCGTTTAGCTGCTTTTGCAGTGGCACACCTAGAGCGGCTTTCAAGACGCCGCAGCAGCGCGCTGGATAGGGAGTTGCAATCCACTCCATACAAGGCTACTCTTTACCACCCGTCCCTTTGACTGGCAGCCCACCCGGCACACCCCTGCCCGTCTTTTTCTCATTTCCTCTCTTTTTCCTTCACCACTTTTTCACTTAAATGAGAACATTTTTTACTATTCAATGGCACCCGTTGGGGTGGGTGTTACTCTTGTGCCTATACCTTTCGGGGCCACCGAGCCAGGCGCAAACGTATACAATTGGCACTGCGTCGATTAGCTCTTGCGCGGGCACTATTTACGACTCGGGCGGAGCAGGTGGCAATTATGGCAACAACCAAACCCTGACCTCCACGCTGACTCCGGCCACGGCCGGGACCATGGCCCGGCTTGTCTTCTCGACTTTCAATACCGAGAACACTGCCGATTTCCTGAATATTTATGACGGAGCCAACTCTTCCGCTCCGCTCATTGGCGCTTTTACGGGTACGGGCAGCGTCGGCACAGTGCCCACCACCATCACGGCAACCAATGCCACGGGCAAGCTGACCCTCGTTTTCACGTCTAATAACACCACCACCCGCGCTGGCTTCGCCGCCGCCATCAGCTGCGTCAGCGTACCAAGTATCACCTCCTTCACACCGACTAGCGGCCTACCGGGCGCGAGTGTGGTCATCACCGGCACCAACTTCACCGGAGCCACCGCCGTGGCTTTCAACGGCACCGCGGCCACAACCTATACCGTCAATTCGGCTACCCAGATTACGGCGACTGTGCCCGTGTTCGCCAACACGGGGCCTATCAGCGTGACCAATGCGGGCGTGACGGCCACTAGTGCCACGAACTTCACGGTTCCTCCGCCCACCATTGCTTCTTTCACGCCCACCAGCGGGCTAGCCGGTACGAGCGTGGTCATCACCGGCACCAACCTTACCCAAGCTCTGGTCGTGACCTTTAATAGTGCCGCGGCCACCTTCGTGGTGAATTCCAATACCCAGATTACAGCCACTGTGCCGATTGGAGTCAGCACCGGTCCGGTAGGCATCATCTCGGCAGCGGGCACGGCCACCAGCACCACCAATTTCACGATACCTCCGCCCACCATTACCTCCTTCACCCCCACTAGCGGGGCGGCCGGCACGAGCGTAGTCATCACGGGTACCAACTTCACTGGCACCACTGATGTGGCCTTCAACACCGTGGCGGCCACCTTCGTGGTGAACTCCAATACCCAGATTACGGCCACCGTGCCCGCCGACGCCAGTACCGGCCCGGTGCGCGTGAACAACTCGGGCGTGACGGTGGCCAGCACGGGCATTTTTAACACGGGCCTCTACACGATGGATAACCAAGCCGTGAGCACCTGCACGGGGACGTTTACCGACTCGGGCGGGCCCAATAACAATTATCAGGACAACGAAGCCTTCACCAAAACCTTCACCCCTGGCACGGCTGGCAGCAAGGTTCGGCTCACCTTCTCGGCCTTCAGCACCGATGATGGCTATGATTTCCTGACCTTCTATGACGGTCCCGATACTTCGGCGCCGCTTATCGGCTCCTTCACGGGCACCAATAGCCCGGGTACCATCACGGCCACCAACGCCGCCGGCCAGCTCACCTGCGTCTTCACTTCCGACGGCTCGTTTACTGATACCGGCTTCGATGCCACCGTCTCCTGCCTGGCTAACGCGCCCACCATCACCTCTTTTACCCCAACCATTGGCTCCGCTGGCACCAGCGTTGTGATTACGGGCACGCACTTTACCGGCGCCACCGCCGTGGGCTTTAATGGCACGGCCGCTCCCGGCTTTGTCGTGAACTCGGCCACGCAAGTCACCGCCAGCGTGCCCTCCGGGGCCAGCACCGGCCGCATCACAGTGACCACGGCGGTGGGCACGGGCAGCAGCGCCACAAATTTTACGGTCGACCACATCAATATCGGCGCCAACCTGACGGCTTGCTCCGGCATGATTTACGACTCGGGCGGGCCAACGGGCACTTACCAGGACAACGAAGACCTGACCTCTACGCTGACCCCGGGCACCCCCGGCAGCTTGGTCCGGCTCGTCTTTTCGGCCTTCGATACGGAAGGCTGCTGCGACAACCTGAAAATCTACGACGGGCCCGACGCCTCGGCCCCGCTCCTGGGCACCTTTGCCGGTAATACCCTGCCGGGCACCATTACGGCCACCAATGCTACCGGCCAGCTTACCCTGGTCTTTACTTCCGACGGTGGTGTGTTCAAAGCGGGGTTTGCCGCCGCTGTTTCCTGCTTTAATCCCGCGCTCCCCAGTGCCACCATCACCAGCTTTACGCCGACCAGTGGGCCGGTCGGCACAAGCGTGGTCATCACCGGCACCAACTTTACAGGGGCTACCGTCGTGACTTTCAACGGCACGGCCGCTACGTACACCGTCGTCTCGCCCACCCAGATTACCACCAGTGTGCCCGTGGGAGCCTCTTCCGGTCCCATCAGCATCACGGGCAGCAACGGCGCCACCGTCATCAGCGCCGTTAGCTTTGATACGGGCACCCTCATCATTGGGGCCAACCTCACCACTTGCGCTGCCATGCTGTACGACTCGGGCGGGGCCACTGCCAATTATCAGGACGATGAGGACCGGACTTCCACGTTGACCCCGGGCACGGCGGGCAGTAAGGTGCAGCTTGTGTTCTCAGCCTTCAGCACGGAAGGATGCTGCGACAACCTGAAAATCTATGACGGGCCCAATGCTTCAGCACCACTTTTGGGCACCTTTGCCGGCAATACCCTTCCGGGCACCATCACAGCTACCAATGCCACTGGCCAGCTCACCTGCGTCTTCCACTCCGATAGCGGAATAAACCTTCCTGGCTTCGCCGCTGCCATTAGTTGTGTAACCGTGCCCACCGTTACGTCCTTCACGCCCACCAGCGGGTTGCCGGGCACGAGCGTGGTCATCACCGGTACAGGGTTTACGGGGGCTACGGCCGTGCGCTTCAACGGCACCGCGGCCACGACTTATACCGTCAACTCGGCGACCCAGATTACGGCCACCGTGCCCGGCGCGGCCGCGACCGGGACGGTTAGTGTCACGAGTGGGGCTCCGGGCACTTCGGCCAGCGCCTTCACGGTGCTGACGGTTTACAACGCTCTGCTCAACCAGTGCCTGACCAGCACCAGCATCAGCAGCACCGGCACAGGCCAGTGGCAATACCTGATGGCCGCCAACGGCCAGGTAGTGGCGGCCATCAACGACCAGGGCCATGCGCTGGGCACCGTCTCAGCTGAGTATACCCTGGCCGCGCTGCCTGCCGTGCGGGCCGATAGCCGGGGCATCGAATACCTCGACCGCAACTGGCACTTGGTGGCCCAGAACGCCTTCACGGGCCAGAGTGTGAGCATCCGCTTCTACGGCCTGAACAGCGAATTCAGCCGCTACGTGACTGCCAACGACGGCGATGCCAACGACGTCACCAGCCTCGGCCAGCTTCGCCTCACGCAGTACGCCGGCCCGAATGAGGACTGCTCGCTGACCAATAACGTGGGCGGGGTGGGCTCCCAGACTCGCCTGCTAACCCCCACGGCCGCCAGCGCCATGCCCGGAGCCAGCTGGTTTGTGGTGGAAAGCAACGTGGCCGACCATTTTTCGGAGTTTTACCTCAGCGGGGGCAGTACGCCCCTGCCGGTTGAGCTGGTGGCCTTCTCGGCCCAGCGCCAACCGAATGGCCGGGTTGCGGCGGCCTGGCGGACGGCCTCGGAAAAGAATAGCAGCGGTTTCGAGCTGGAGCGCTCCGCTAATGGCCAGGACTTTAAAGTGGTATCGCCGGTGATAGCCGGAGCGGGCACCAGCGCCACCGCCCACGCCTACGCTTGGACCGACGAGACGGCTCCGACCGGCCGTCTCTATTACCGCCTGCGCCAGACGGATGCCGGGGGAGCTGTTCAGTTCTCGCCCGTTGTGCCCGTTTCCGACCTATCGGCGGCCAATACCTGGCAGGTTTACCCGAACCCCGCGCAGGATTACATCCACGCGAGCGGCCTGCCGGCCAATCAGCGCGTCGAGCTGCTTGATGCCATTGGGCGCGTTGTCGTTTCGCAGCTAATTCCCGCTAGTGGCGGCGAAATCACCATGCCCCTCAGTGGACTGCCTGCCGGGATGTACCTGCTACGGGTAGGCTCTCAGAGCCGTCAGGTACTCATTGATAAGTAAATGCTTACGACTCTGCTTCGGTGGGATGCCCGCCGAAGCAGAAATCGTGCGGTTTCACCCAATGCTGTCTCCTGACGGCCTTTGAGAATGGCCTTAACTACCAGCTCAGAGAGTACAGCGCTGCAACATGCTAATAGATTGATTGCTCTAACCGGACGTTTTACCCTGTCATTTCTCACCATTTTTCCTTATACCCCTCTTTTCCCTTACCTTTTTTCCTCATCCCTCTTTTTACCCTCACCATCTTTTCCCTCATCCCTTTTCCTTTACTTACTTACAAATGAACAGACTTCTTACACGTCTGCTGGCACCATTGCTATGTATTACCGGCCTGGGGCTCACCCAGCATGCCCAGGCCCAAACTGGATATGTGCCCGTAGCCGTCACCGGCTTCACGGCCGATGTGGTGGCCAATGGCACGGGCCCCGTCAGCTCCTCAACCACGGCGGATGTGGACGGTGGACCGGTGAACGGACGCTTCGCCTTCATGGCTCCTACTTTCGTCAACCCAATCGGTAACCGGCCTTTCGTGTCGTTGCCCGCTACTGGGCTCATCCCCAGCGCTACTACCAGCGGGCTGAGCTTCCAACTGGCTTCTTACACGGGCAACAACTCGCTGCGCATTGCGGGCACGGGCACGGGCTCACTCACCCTGGCTACGCCGCAGTCGGCCGGGTCCGTCTACCTGCTGGCCACGTCGGGCAATGGCGCCAGCACGGCCACGTTCACCGTCACGTTCACCGACCAAACCACCCAGGTATTCGCCGGGCAGAATATTGATGACTGGTATGGCGGCCATCCCGTTGTTGTGCGGGGCATTGGCCGGGTGAATTACGACGACAACTCCATCGACAACAACAGCACCGAGCCGCGCCTCTACCAGCTCAAGCTCTCGCTCGCCCCCGGCAACTACGCCAAAGTAATTCAGAGCATTGGCGTGAATAAAACGTCCACTGCGGGTACGCTCAATGTGATGGCAGTTAGCTTGAGCCCAACTTGCACGGGTACGCCCACGGCCGGCGTGGCCCATGCCAGCGTCACGGTTGCCTGCGCCGCGACGAGCCCCACGCTTTCGCTGACGGGCAAAACCGTTGGTGAGGGCATCGGCTACCAGTGGCAGGCCTCAACCAACAACGGGACCACCTGGAGCAACATCAGCGGAGCCACTGACACGACGTTTACCGTGAGCAACCTGACGGTAACGACGCAGTACCGCGCGCAGGTGACCTGCCTGGCCACCAACCTGTCGACCATTTCCACCCCCGTGACCGTGACCGTAACCATCGTCGCGCCAACTTTTGCGACGCTGCCCTTCCTGGAAAGCTTTTAAAACACCTGGCTTACGCTGTGCGCCACGCAGGATACGCCTTCCAACAGCTGGCGCAATACCCCCGCGACGGGCCCCGACTCGTGGCGGCGCGACGATGACGGCACCAGTGCCAACTGGCTATTCCCGACGCTCGGCGGCTATGCTCCCGTGAGCAGCCTGGGTGCCCACTCGGCCCGGTTCCACACGTTCGCCGGACACGATACCATCGGCACCATGGACCTGTTTGTGAACCTGAGCGCGACCGGAACCAAGCGCCTGAGCTTCGATTTCGTTAACGTTAGTGGTCCGGATTCACTTATCGTCCAGCTTTCTACCGATGGTGGTACCACTTTTACCACCTTGGGCGGCTACCACCTCAGCCCCACGTTTACTACCCACGTGCTGCCCATCAGCAGCACTTCGGCTACGGCCGTGGTTCGTTTTCGCTCCCATGCCTTCTTCGAAAACACCGACATCGGCCTGGATAACATCAGGCTGGAAGTAGCCCCCACCTGCCCGACGCCGGCCAACCTAACGACTACGGCGGTTCCGACCACAACCACAGCTACTCTCAGCTGGCTCACGGGCGGTGCGGGCACATACACGGTACTTTATGGGGTGGCGGGCTTCAATCCTACCCAGCTCAGTTCGCCTACCAATCCCTATACCACCGTGCCTAACCTGAGCGGCCCAACCTATGCACTCACGGGTCTAACCCCGGGCACGCCCTACCAGTTTTACGTGACGCTCAATTGTGCCGCCGGCGGCAACTCCGGGACCAGTGGCCCAGGCGAGTTCAACACTCGAATTACCAACGACGAACCCTGTGGGGCCACCCCGCTGACCCTCAACAATACGTGCGTGCCGCTCACCGCCACCACCCTCGGGGCCACCACGACGCCCTTTACCGTTTATGCCCCCTCTGTTCCTGGCCCTCCCAATGTTCCGTGCAGTAACAACCCGCAGCCCCGCGATGTGTGGTTTACCGTCACTACCGCCACTACCGGCCCCACCAGCACCCAGGTCCGGATTTCCGTTACCGGGAGCTCGGCCAGCTTAATAAGCGTTTACTCCGGCTCGGCCTGTACCGGTCCGCTCACGTACGTGGCTTGTTCGGGTGCGGGCGCATCGATTAACCCAACCGCTCCGCCCCTGGACCTGACAGGCCTGACGCCGAATACATCCTACCTCATCCGCATCAGCGAGGTGGGCTTCAACAACTTCAGCGACCCGCTGGGCACCATCACCATTTGCGCCATGCCGGTGCCCAACTGTGCCGTTCCCACCAACCTAGCCGCAGGCACGCTCACCGGCACCACGGCCGCGATAAGCTGGGCTGCCACGCCCGTATCGGGGAGCACCTTTGCCGTGATTTATGGTCCGAACGGATTTTCCCCAACTAACTCCGGCACTACGCTCCCGAGCCTGACGGGTACGAGTACTACCCTGACGAACCTGAGCCCAGCCACCGACTACTGCTTCTACGTGCAACAGGTATGCGGCGGCCTCAATGGCAGCAGCAACCTGGTGGGGCCCATTTGCTTCACCACACCGTTGAGCACACCTGCCAACGACGACCCCTGTGGGGCACTGCCGCTGGGCAGCGCAGCACTCAGCAGCACGAATGCCGGCGCTACGACCAGCACGCAGAATGGCATCATTACTCCGGCTTGTTCGCCAGCTTCCTTCCCCAAAGATGTGTGGTTTACCTTCACTCCGGCTGGCACGAGTACGTCGCTCACCCTTACCGGCTCGGCGGCTGGCATGGTGCGCGTGTTCACCAGCCCCAGCTGCACGGCGGGTCCCTTCAGCCAAGTATTCTGCCAGGGCGGCGCCAATAACACGACCGTCGGCCCCGTTGCGCTGTCTGGCCTGACTCCCGGCCAAACCTACTACGTGGCGGTGAGCGGTTATGGCAGTGCCGATGCCACGGGCCCTTTCACACTGGCAGCTACCAACTTACTGGCTGCTCACGCTACTGCTGAAGCCGAGGCCTTGCGCGTCTTCCCTAACCCAAGCAGCACCGGCCAGCTCACGCTGCGGCTGAGTGGTTCGCACGGAGTTGGCCAGGTTACGCTGCTGAACACCCTGGGGCAAGTGGTCCGGGCACAGAGCCTGAGCGGAGCCACTGAGCAAACACTGTCCACTGTTGGCGTGGCACCCGGCCTTTATACCTTACACGTAACCCTACCCGGCCAAGCTTTCACCCGCAAAGTCATGCTGGAATAGGCGTGCTACATGCTGGTTTGTTTCTACTTTGAAATTGAAAGGTCCCGGTTTGAAATTGAAAGGTCCCGGCTTATTAGCCGGGACCTTTTTCGATAAGACAGGGGAACAGACCGTTGCAATGCAGGCTGCAATTGATTGCCAGAAGTGACAGGACCAAGGTTGTTAAAGTATTGATTATCAGAAATCAGCACTATTCCACCACCACGCGCCGGGCCTGACCACCGCCGCGCACCACGTACACGCCGGCCGGTAGCTGGCCAGGCAATGCCAGCTGCAAAGTGCCCGAAACCGGGACGACCCCAGTGGCAACCCGCTGGCCCAATGTGTTGTACACGTCGGCCTGCTGGCCCGGCAATAAGCCCGCAACCTGCACCGCTGCCCGCGCCGGATTGGGCCATACCGTAAGCACGGCAGCGCCTGCGCGCGGCGGCGCTACCGCAGTTACCACCACATTCACCTGCTGATAAGCGAGTTGCTGCAGGGCCACGGCCGCCGTGGATGCAATGCCCAGGGCCGTCGCGGCTAGCTCACCCGCGCCCAGCGTACGCGGGTCGACGCCGGTAATCTGGTAAAACAACACGCAGGCATTGAGGTAGCTGCCCCACTTGCTGGGGTGGTTGTAGTCGACGGCCCAGAGGTTGAGCTTGGTGGGGTCGGCGTTGTAGGAGTCGCGGGTGGCAGTGCCCGCCGTGATGGCGCGCAGCCAGGCATCGCCGGCGGGAGCCACGGCGGCGTAGCGACCATTACTGAAAAAGGCCCGGTAGTAGCCCCGGTGCAGGTCGGCCGTCATCGTGTCGATGGGCAGGCCGGAATAGGACTGGTTAGCGGGATAGGTGAGGTCGGCGCGGGCCCATGTTTGGTAGAGGTAGACCTGCGCGGCCGGGTTGGCCGCGTGAATGGCCTGCTCCAGGCGGGTGGAATAGTCGTAGAATACGAGCCAGTTCCCTCCGCGGGCATCGGGAATGGGCCGGGTGCTCACCTCCTGCAAAACCACCTTGTTCCAGGTGGGCTGCGCAATCACCGACAGTGCGTTGTTGTAGTGGTATTGCAGCGAGTTGCCGCTGATGGCCTCAATGTGTACTTCGTAGTTCAGCCCGGCCTCGTCGGTCATCTTTTTGAAAATGCCGGGGATGCCCCCCCACGGGCCGGGTTCGCTGGCCACGCTTTGGTAGCGCGGGTTGGTGCTGGGCAGCCCGTAGTTCTCATCGGTCACGTTGGCCGAGTTGTAGTTGAGCACCGGCGCGTACTTGCCGTGCGTGAAACTGTTGCCAACGAACAGAATACGCGTCTGCGCGGCGGCTACGGAGCTCAGGCCACACAAGGCAAAGGCCAGCCCACCCAGCCGCCGGGCGGCCAGAGAAAGAAGTTGAGAAACCATAACCAATCAGGGAAAAAGTGGAGAAGGAAGTGGGTGCGTAGGCAACGTTTGCCAAAGCCCGTCATGCAGAGTGCAGCGAAGCATGACGGGCTTTTAGCCTTTCCGGCCCTTGGTTTTCACCTTAAGCTTGCCGGAAGCAGGTTTGCTCCCGCCCTGCTGGCTGGAAAAGGCCGTGGGGCGGGCGCTGCGGACTTGCTCATAGGCAATACGCTGGAGACTCACGGCGTCAGCCGGAGCAATTCCCAGGTCAGCCGCGGCTTGCTCCTTGGCGCCGAGGGTGCGCGGGTCGCGGCCCGTTATTTCGCCGAACAGCACGCAGGCATTGAGGTAGCAGCCCCATTTGCTGGGGTGGTAGTAATCAGGCCCCCAAAGGTTTATTTTGCCGGATTCGGGGGTGTAAGGGTTGCGCATGGCCACGCCAGTTTGAATGGCGTGCAGCCAGGCATCGCCGGCCGGGGCCACACCCGTAAACTTCGGGTCCTGCCGGAGTACACCGTAGTACGCGGCGTGCAGGTCCTGGGTCATGGAGTCGACGGGCAGGCCGGTGTAGGCGCCTTTGGGCGTGTAATGCATGTCGGCCCGGGCCCAGGTTTGGTAGAGGTACAGGCGGGCAGCGGGGTTAGCCGTGTGCACGGCCTGCTCCAGCTTGGCGGCGTATTCGCGGAACACTTCGGGGTGGCCGGTGCGGCGGGCGGGCAGGGCGTAGGCACTGTTTTCCTGGAGCACCACCGTGTTCCAGCGCGGCTGCTGAATGATGCTCAGGGCATTGTCGTAGTGGAATTTCAAGGTTTTGCCGCTGATGGCCTCGATGTGCACCTCGTAGCTCAGCCCGGCCTCGTCGGTCAGCTTCTTGAAAATGCCGGGGATGCCGCCCCACGGACCGGGCTCCTCGGGATGGTTTTCGAAGCGCGGGCTGTCTTTCGGCAGGCCAAAGTTCTCGTCCTTGACGTGGGCCGTGTCGTAGTTGAGCACGGGCGGGTATTTGCCGTGGAAGAAGCTGTTGCCTATGAACAGAATGGTGTTGGGCGCAGCCTTCGATTGGGCGAGTGATGGAGAAGGCTGCGTGAGCGCCAAGCCCAAAGCAGCCAGCAGCAGGGTGGAGAAGCGTGTTTTCACTGGATAATATGCTTTTGGAGATTGAACGTCATGCTGAGCGCGGCCGAAGCATCTCTACCGCGAGAGTAATCATTTACTACTGCGGTAGAGATGCTTCGGCTGCGCTCAGCATTACCGT
>Ga0265780_10009337_pt1 | contig 11770 bp, 6 predicted proteins | sample P1T30metagenome_FD_192432 | JGI IMG/M metagenome (GOLD analysis project Ga0265780, IMG submission 192432) | Plant litter microbial communities from East Loma Ridge, Irvine, California - P1 T30 | ecosystem: Environmental > Terrestrial > Plant litter > Unclassified | place: USA: California... | reverse complement strand
TTTAATGCTATGATCGAATAATTTTTTGTGGTATGAAAAAACTCTTACTTTTATTAACTGCATTAATCTTTATCCAAAACACGGGTTTTGCTCAGCAACACCTACTTTGGATGCAGCAACCCACCCTATCGCCCGATGGGAAATGGATAGCTTTTGAATATAAAGGCAATTTATTCAAAGTATCGGCCAGTGGTGGTACCGCTATGCCGCTCACTATCAACAGTGCTTACAATGGTTACCCGGTTTGGAGCCATGATAGCAAAACTATTGCATTTGCATCCGACCGTTATGGTAATTTTGATGTGTATGTAATGCCAGCCGACGGTGGTCAGGCCACCCGCTTGACATTTGCATCCGACAAAGACATTCCGCTCGATTTTTCGGCCGATAACCAGAAGGTATTTTTCGGCACCGACCGTCATGATGTTTACTCATCAGTACGTTTCCCCGGCAATGCGTATTTTCAAAAAATGTACGTGGTGCCTGTAAAAGGTGGTCGCAGTGTGATGTACAATTCGGCCGGTACCGAGTATGTGCATTTTAATAAAAGCGGCGACAAGTTTATTTTTCAGGATCGTAAAGGGTATGAAGACCCATGGCGCAAGCACCATACGTCTGCAGTTACCCGCGATATTTGGGTTTATGATGTGCCTAAAAAAGCTTACGCTAAAGTATCAGACTACGTAGGCGAAGACCGCGAACCGGTTTGGGGTAACGGCGACAGCTTTTATTATTTGAGCGAGCGCAAAGGCAACCAAAACTTGTTCCGTGCCTCGTTAACCGATGTAAGCAACCCGGTGCAGCTAACCACGTATACTAAAGACCCGGTACGCAACCTGTCGCGCGCTGATGATGGAACTTTAGCAATTACCCAGTGTGGCGAGCTTTATACCATGAAAGATGGCCAGCAGCCATCTAAAGTAAACATCTCGTTGAGTGCTGATTTTAACGGCGACCAGGTGCAAAACATGCCGGTTAGAGGCGATGCTACCGAAATTGCCGTATCACCTAATGGCAAGGAAGTAGCCTTAGTTTATCGGGGTGAAATCTTTGTTACCTCGGCCGACGGAAACATTACCAAACGTATTACCAATACGCCGTACCAGGAACGTATGGTGCAGTTTAGCCCGGATGGCCGCTCGTTGCTATACTCGGTTGAAAACGCCAAATCGTGGGATATATATAAAATTACCCTGGCCAGCCGCACTGAGCCTTACTTCTTTGCAGCTACTACACTTACTGCTGAGCCGGTAATAAATACCGATAAAGAAGAATTTCAGGGCGTGTACTCTCCTGATGGTAAAAAGGTAGCTTACCTGGAAGAGCGTAATGTGGTTAAGGTATTTGATCTGGCATCGAAAAAAACAACTACCGTATTGCCTGCCGGAATCAATTTTTCTTATTCTGATGGTGACCAGTATTTTTCGTGGTCGCCGGATAGCCGGTATTTGCTTTTGCAATCCGAAGAAGGTGGCTATGGCCGAAGCGAAATTGCCTTGGTAAAAGCAGATGGCACCGGTCAGCGTATCAATTTAACTGAAAGCGGTTTTGATGACGGCCGCCCTAAGTGGGGATTAAACGGTAAAATGATGTACTGGCAATCAGATAAGTTAGGCATGAAAAACTTATCGCGCGGCTCACAAACTGATGTTTATGCTATGTTTTTTGACCAGACTGCCTGGGACCGTTTCCGTTTAAGCAAAGAAGACCTGGACATCCGTAAGCAAGAAGAAAAACGCGACTCGCTGACCAGGACAACCACACCTAAAACCAAAAGTACGCCGACTAATGCCAAAACGCCGGCAGGTATGGCTCCTTACGAGTTTATGCCCAACTTTAAAAACCTGACCGACCGTACGGTACGCTTAACTGTAGGCTCAACCGATATTGCCGACCAGGTAATGTCTAAAGATGGTGAAAAGCTTTTCTATTTGGCCCGGTATGACAAAGGCTTTGATTTATGGCAAAACATGCCACGTACCAAAGAAACCAAGGTACTGGCGGCTCTTAACGCATCAGGCGGATCGTTAGAATTAACGCCCGACGGTAAAAGCCTTTTTGTGCTGGCCGGCGGCAACGTAATGAAAGTGAATGTTGACGATGGCAAGATCACGCCCGTAAAAATTAACAGCACTATGGATTTAGATGCTACTGCCGAGCGCACCTATGTGTTTGACCACGCTTGGAAACAGGTAACCAAAAAATTCTTCGATCCTAATTTACAGGGCATAGACTGGAACTACTACCATACCACCTACGCTCAATTTTTGCCACATATTAACAACAACTACGATTTTCAAATTTTATTAAGCGAGTTTTTGGGTGAATTAAACGGTTCGCATACCGGCGGTCGCTACTCGCCGCAGTTCCCAAATGCAGACGAAACCGCTGCTTTAGGTTTACTGTATGATCAGACCAAAGCTGGCAAAGGACTGGTGGTTGAAGACATTATTACCGGCGGCCCGTTTGATGTAGCTCGTACCAAAATGAGAAAGGGTTATGTAATTGATCAGATCGATGGCGAAGCCATTACAGATGATGCCGACTGGGCTAAATTGCTTAATCACAAAGCGGATAAGTACACGCTCATAAGCTTTCATGACCCTAAAAGCGGAACGAAGTATGAAGAGAATGTTAAACCAGTAAAACCCGCATTTGAGCGCAGTGTATTGTTATATAACCGCTGGGTACGCGTGATGGAACATTTAACTGATAGCCTATCAAATGGCCAGGTAGGTTACGTGCACGTGCAGGGCATGAACGACCCAAGCTACCGCGTTACTTTTGATAAAGTGCTGGGTCGTAACTATGCTAAGAAAGCCTTGATTGTTGACACGCGTTTTAACGGTGGCGGCTGGCTGCACGATGACCTGGTGACCTTTTTAGGCGGTAAAAAATATTTGGATTTGCGCCCGCAAGGTCACCCGACTGAAGGCGGCGAATCTTTAAACAAATGGAACAAACCAAGCTGCGTATTGATGAGCGAAGGCAATTATTCGGATGCCTTTATCTTCCCGTGGGCTTATAAAACTCTGAAGTTGGGCAAACTGGTAGGTATGCCGGTGGCAGGTACCGGTACTGCAGTATGGTGGGAACGCCAGATAGACGGCACCTTAGTATTCGGTATTCCTATGGTGTCTACCTGGGGCATCGGCGAAAGCCACCCTACCGAAAACTACCAGGTAGAACCTGATATCAGAGTGTTGAACACCTACAACAAAGTATTGAAAGGTGAAGACGAACAACTGGAAGCAGCCGTGAAAGAAATGCTGCAAACGGTAAAGTAACCCCACCCAACCCTCCCCGAGGGGGAGGGCTTTTAATAAACTTCACAAAAAAATGTCATCGCGAACGCCAGTGAGGGCTCTTGCTCGAACTCTAACAATTGAAGCACGATCTTTTGCTATCACTCAAGATGACATTTTTGTTTGAAGCCCTCCCCCTCAGGGAGGGTTGGGAGGGGTTTATATCAAATCAAATCCTATATCTTTCCTGAAATATTTACCATCATAATAAATACGGCTGGCATCTAAGGTAGCTTGTTGCAGGGCGGTAAACATGTCATCCTGTAATGATGTTATAGCTAATACCCGGCCGCCTGTGGTAATCACATCATCACCTTTCAGGCTTGTACCAGCATGAAAAGCTATCGAACCTCGTACGTTATCTAATCCGCTAATTACTTTATCTTTTAAGTATTCGCCCGGGTAACCACCGGCTACACAAACCACGGTAGCTGCTACTTTAGGCGATATGGTAAACTGCTTTTCAATCAAATTACCTTCGGCTACACCCATCATCAAGTCCAACAAATCTGATTCGATGCGCGGCAATACGCTTTCCGTTTCCGGGTCGCCCATGCGGCAGTTATACTCAATCACTACCGGCTCTCCATCACAATTCATTAAGCCTATAAAAATAAAGCCTTTGTAAGGTATACCCTCTTGTTTTAAACCTTCAACGGTTGGTATCACCACTTGGTGCTCTACCTTTTGCATAAAGGCTTCATCAGCAAATGGCACAGGAGATACCGACCCCATGCCACCTGTGTTTAAACCGGTGTCGCCTTCGCCTATACGCTTATAGTCTTTAGCTTCGGGTAATATTTTATAGCTATTGCCGTCGGTTAATACAAAAACCGAAAGCTCAATGCCTTGTAAAAACTGCTCTACCACTACCTTAGAGCTGGCTTCGCCAAACTTAGCTTCGGTTAGCATTTCTACTAATTCCTGTTGTGCCTCCTGCAAGCTCAAACAAATCAACACGCCCTTACCGGCAGCTAATCCGTCGGCCTTGAGTACAACTGGCAAGCCTTGAGTTGCTAAATAACTCAAACCTTCCTGTAGCGTATCCCGTGTAAAAGTGCGCGATGCAGCAGTAGGTATGTTATGCCGCTGCATAAACTGTTTCGAAAAATCCTTGCTTCCTTCTAACTGGGCAGCCTGTTGCTGCGGGCCAATTACCGGTACGCCCTCCAGCTGCTCATCGTTCAAAAAGAAATCATGAATGCCTTTTACCAATGGTTCTTCTGGCCCTACAATTACCAAGTTAACCTGATTTTCAATCACTAGGGCTTTAATGCCTTCAAAGTCCGTAACTTTTAAGTCAACATTGGTTCCGTACAAGCCGGTACCCGCGTTACCGGGTGCAATAAATAGCTTTTCGCATTGGGGGCTCTGGCTTAGTTTCCAGGCAAAAGCGCTTTCGCGCCCTCCTGAGCCAATCAACAGGATTTTCATGGCGGTAAAGATAGGGTTTTGCAAAAGAACCAAGAGCTAAGAATCAAGAACCAAGACAGAAATCTGCACCTGCCTAAATAATGACAAAGTCTTGGTTCTTAGCTCTTGGTTCTTGGCTCTCTCCTCAAAAAACTTTACCTTTACCTGCCATAATGGCTTTTAGAGCCTGTTGGCGCAATTGTTGGGATAGACGGATTATATTAAATTTAACATGTTAGGATTTATCAGTAAGCTTTTTGGAAGTAAATCAGAACGCGATGTAAAAAGCATCCAGCCTCTGGTTGAAAAAATAAAAGGTGAATTTGCCAAGCTCGAAAACCTCAGCAATGATGAATTACGGGCTAAAACTTTAGATTTTAAAGCAAAAATAGCACAAGGCCTTTCTGCCATTGATGAGCAGATTCAAGCCATTAAAAGCGATATCGACTCGGCTACAGACATGGATGTAAACCATAAGGTTGAACTGTATACCCGTGTTGATAAACTGGAAAAAGATCGCAACAAAGAGCTTGAAGTTATTTTGCTCGATATATTACCTGCAGCTTTTGCTGTGGTAAAAGAAACTGCGCGCCGTTTGGCCGCTAACCCTGCCCTCGAAGTTACTGCTACCGATTTTGACCGCCAGTTAGCTGCCCGCAAAAACAACGTGGTAATTAAAGGCGATAAAGCCTTACACAGCAGTACCTGGATAGCTGCCGGCAACGAGGTTAAATGGAACATGGTGCATTATGATGTACAGCTGATAGGCGGTACCGTTTTGCACAGTGGTAAAATTGCCGAGATGGCCACTGGCGAGGGTAAAACATTGGTAGCTACGCTACCTGCCTACCTAAACGCATTAGCTGGCCAGGGTGTACACATTGTAACCGTGAATGATTACCTGGCACGCCGTGACTCGGAGTGGATGGGACCGCTGTATGAATTTCATGGTTTATCGGTTGATTGTATTGATAAGCACGAACCTAATTCAGAGTCGCGCCGCGAAGCTTATTTAGCCGATATTACTTTCGGTACCAATAACGAGTTTGGCTTTGACTACCTGCGTGACAACATGACACGCACGCCTGAAGAATTAGTGCAACGCAAATTGCACTTTGCCATGGTGGATGAGGTTTACTCTGTATTGGTAGATGATGCCCGTACGCCATTAATTATTTCGGGACCGATACCACGTGGCGATGAGCATGAATTCCACATGCTTAAACCACGCATAGAGCGCCTGGTAAATGCTCAGAAAGCCTATATCAACGGTGCTTTAAACGAAGCAAAAAAACTCATCAACGATGGCAAAACCGGTAGTGATGAAGGCGGGTTAGCATTATTCCGTGCTCACCGCGGTTTACCGAAAAGCAAGGCCTTAATTAAATACCTGAGCGAAGGCGGTAACCGTACCGTACTGCAAAAAACAGAAAATTATTACATGCAAGACCAGGGCAAAGAAATGCCTAAGGTTGATACTGAACTGTTTTTTGTAATTGACGAGAAAAACAACTCGGTAGAACTTACAGAAAAAGGCATTGAACTGATCACCGCATCAGGCGAAGACTCAAAATTCTTTGTAATGCCGGATGTAGGCACCGAGATTGCCAAAATAGAAAAATCGAATCTTTCTGCCGAAGATAAACTGGCTCACAAAGATGAACTGATGCGCGACTTTTCAATCAAGTCTGAACGTATTCACTCCATCAACCAGTTACTGAAAGCTTATACCCTATTTGAAAAAGATACTGAGTATATTCTCGACGATGGCAAAGTAAAGATTGTGGATGAGCAAACCGGCCGTGTGCTGGATGGCCGCCGTTACTCTGATGGTTTGCACCAGGCTATTGAAGCTAAAGAGAACGTAAAGGTTGAAGATGCTACGCAAACCTTCGCTACGGTTACTTTGCAAAACTTTTTCCGTATGTACCACAAACTTTGTGGTATGACGGGTACAGCTGTAACGGAAGCCGGCGAGCTTTGGGAAATTTATAAGCTTGATGTAGTTGAAATACCAACCAACGTTATTGCAAAACGTGATGACCGCCAGGATTTGGTATACCGTACCGTACGCGAAAAATACAACGCCGTTGCCGACGAAATTGTTAATTTAACAACGGCTGGTCGCCCGGTACTGGTAGGTACTACCTCGGTAGAAATTTCTGAGTTGTTGAGCCGTATGCTTAAACTGCGCGGTATTAAACATAACGTACTGAATGCCAAGATGCACCAGAAAGAGGCCGATATTGTGGCCGAAGCTGGTAAAGCAGGTACAGTAACTATTGCCACCAACATGGCTGGCCGTGGTACGGATATTAAGCTTGGCCCTGGTGTTAAAGAAGCCGGAGGTTTAGCCATTGTGGGTACTGAACGCCATGAGTCGCGCCGTGTTGACCGCCAGTTGCGTGGTCGTGCAGGCCGTCAGGGCGATCCGGGCTCGTCTCAGTTCTTTGTATCTTTAGAGGATAATCTGATGCGTTTGTTCGGATCGGAGCGTATCTCTAACCTAATGGTACGTATGGGTATCGAAGAGGGCGAAGTAATTCAGCACTCCATGATTACCAAATCAATTGAGCGCGCACAGAAAAAAGTTGAAGAAAACAACTTTGGTATCCGTAAGCGCTTGTTGGAGTACGACGATGTGATGAACTCACAACGTACTGTAGTTTACGCTAAACGTAAAAATGCCTTATTTGGCGAACGTTTAGATGTAGATTTAAGCAACACCATTTATGATGTGGTTGAGGATGTGGTTAACGAATACAAAGAATCTAACAACTTTGAAGGTTTCCAGCTGGAAATGATCCGCTTGTTCTCGGTAGATCCTGAAATAACACAAGAAGATTTTGCTAAAGCAAACGCAGCTTCTTTAGTAGAAGGTACATTCCAAGCGGTAACAGAGTTTTACAAACGTAAAACAGAAGCTATTGCCGAGCAGGCGTTCCCGGTTTTACAAGATGTTTATGAAACCCGCGGCGAGTATATCGAAAACATTGTAGTTCCGTTTACCGATGGAGTACATGGTATACAAGTAGCTGTGCCACTTAAAAAAGCGGTCGAAAATCATGGCTTGGAGGTATTTAAATCATTTGAGAAAAACGTAACGCTTTACTTGATTGATGATGCCTGGAAAGAGCACCTGCGCGAGATGGACGAGTTAAAGCAATCGGTACAAAACGCCGTTTACGAGCAAAAAGACCCATTGCTGGTTTACAAGTTCGAAGCATTTGAACTATTCCGCCAGATGCTGGCCAATGTGAACAAAGAATTGGTAAGCTTCCTGTTCAGAGGTGGCATCCCGGTACAGCAGGCTCCTGAAGAGGTGCACGAAGCACAACCTATACCGCGTACCGATATGCGCCAGATGCGCATGAGCAAACCCGAATTGGTACACGAAACTAATGGTGTGCCTGACGAAGAACTGCAGGAGAAGCAACAGCCTGTACGCGCCGAGCAAAGAATTGGCCGTAATGACCCATGTCCTTGTGGTAGCGGCAAGAAGTTTAAAAACTGCCACGGCGCTTAAACGCTGCTGTTGCCTCAAATAATAACCACGGCCCCACCTCTAAGTTTCCTGCCCGGAAATTTCGAGTTGGGGCTATGATGTTATAATACACTAATGAAATATTATAGCCATTTGAAACTACACCTACTTTTTAAAAGCTTAACTGGTATGTTGGCCGGCTTTTTACTGTTACTCATTACCTCCGGCAGCACAATGGCGCAAACCCGCGGTAAGCTCGAAATTATTAAAGATACGCGTATTGATACCTTGATTGCACGCCGCTCCACCATCGGCAAAAACGGAGGTAGAGCGCCCGGTAGCGGCATTTCTGCTTTTGGGTACCGAGTGCAATTTTTTAGCGGAGCTAACCGCAAAGACGCGTTTAACGCTCAAAACAGGTTTCAAAAAATGCATCCTGAGCTTCGCACTTACATCAGTTATAAAGAACCTAACTTTAAATTAAAAGGTGGCGACTTTCGTAGCCGCCTTGAAGCCAGCAAGCTAATTGAAGAACTTAAAGGCCAGTTTAGTCCGTTGTTTATTGTTTCTGAAAAGATAAACGCTCCCAAACTTGATACTAATACCCCTGCACCATGATGAAAGAACAAATACAGGAATTATCTCAAAAAATATTTAGTGACGTGGTGAGCACCCGCAGGCACCTGCATGCTAACCCCGAACTGTCTTTTCATGAAGTGGCTACTTCTGCCTATGTAGCTGCCAAGCTCGATGAACTAGGCATTCCTCATGTGCGTATGGCTGATAATGGTATTGTAGGTTTACTTTCGGGCAACAAACCATCTAACCAGGTTGTAGCACTGCGCGCCGATATGGATGCCTTACCTATTACCGAGGCCAATGAGGTTCCTTACAAATCACAAAACGTGGGTGTGATGCACGCTTGCGGACACGACGTGCATACCTCTTCGCTACTGGGCACAGCTACTATTTTAAGCAGCATGAAAGACCAGTTTGCCGGCACGGTAAAACTCATCTTTCAACCGGCCGAAGAAAAGCTACCGGGTGGTGCCAACCTAATGATTCAGCAAGGCGTACTCGAAAATCCGAAACCGCAGGCAGTAATTGGTCAGCATGTAATGCCTTTAATTGATGCAGGTAAAGTTGGCTTTAGGGCAGGTAAATACATGGCCAGCACCGATGAGATTTACGTTACTGTTAAAGGCAAGGGCGGCCATGGTGCGCAACCGCAGCAAAACGTAGATCCGGTTATTATTACCGCACATATATTAACGGCATTACAACAAGTGGTAAGCCGCTTTGCCGACCCGAAAAGCCCGTCAGTATTATCGTTTGGTAAAGTGATTGCCAACGGTGCTACTAACATTATCCCCAACGAGGTTTATCTGGAAGGTACCTTCCGGACTATGGACGAGCAATGGCGCCAGGAAGCGCACCGCCGCATGAAAAAAATGGCCGAAGGTATTGCCGAAAGCATGGGTGGAAGCTGCGATTTCAATATTATGAGGGGTTACCCCTTCCTGATTAACGAAGAAAAGCTTACCGCATCTGTACGTGCACATGCCGAAGACTATTTAGGTAAAGAAAACGTACTAGACCTGGATATCTGGATGGCGGCCGAAGATTTTGCCTACTATTCGCAAGTGGCAGATAGCTGCTTCTATCGCTTAGGTACCCGTAATGAAAGCCGCGGCATTACCTCTGCAGTGCATACACCTACTTTTGACGTAGAAGAAAGTGCTTTGGCTGTAAGTACGGGCTTAATGGCTTACATGGCCTTAAAGCAGCTCGGGAATTAATCTACAAACTCCAATTGATTTCAAAAGAAACGTTGCGCAAAAGATTTTGAGCAACGTTTTTTTTGAGACTTCGTCGATATATTGCTAAAACAAGCGCGGCCTTTTCTTATTCAGAAAAGGCCGCGCTTGTTAAATATTCTAACCGGTAATTATTCGGCTTTCACTTTTTCGGTTTTGCTCAGCACTTCTGCCAACTTAGCATCAAGGGCATCGCCACGCAGGTTTTTAGCAATCACTTTTCCGTTAGGATCTAACAAGAAGTTTTGCGGAATAGCTTGTACGCCGTACATCTGCGCCACTTCATTGTTCCAGAATTTAAGGTCAGATACGTGTGTCCAGGTCAGGCCATCATCCTTGATCGCCTTAATCCATTTATCTTTCGCGTCCGGACGATCAAGCGATACTCCCAACACCGTAAAGTTGCGATCTTTATATTTATTAAAGGTACGCACTACATTAGGGTTTTCCTGGCGGCAAGGCCCGCACCATGATGCCCACAGGTCAACCAGCAGGTATCTTCCTCTAAACGATGACAGCTTTACTACTTTACCACTGGTATCAGCCATAGCAAAATCGGGGGCAGTAGCACCTAGTGCTACATTTTTCATTTTGGCCAGCTGTTCGCCAAACTTCTTTCCGGTCTCGCTGTCCTTTACTGATGGTGCCAGCGACGCATACATAGGTGCAATTTCGGCGTAATCAGCGCCATAAGCTAATGATCGCAGTACATCTAAACTGATTACAGATTTTGGATAAGTTTTAACAAACTTCTTATTAATAGGCTCTGTAAGCTCATCGGCTTTCTTATCCATGGCTTCCATTTCCTGTTTATACTCGGCCGATTCGCGTTGAGCAGGCGAAGCAGCTTTCATTTTAGCAGTCATGGTTTCATAAATTTCGTTTACCGGCTTCATAGCCGTTTTATAAGCCTGATTTTCGGCGTTGGTAGCTGTACCGCTTACAGTTGCTGTCCTTAATGAATCATCTGTATTTTTAACTTCAATTACTCCGGGCTCCAGGTAAATTTGTTGTCCGTCGCGGCTTTTGGTTAAACCATTACCTGCTTTATTGAGGCGCAAAACAGCCTGTATAGGCGAGGCACCGGCAGTACCCTTAAACTCAAAAGCGCCATTGCTGATACCAACCGAATCGGTTATGGTTGCACCGTCTTTACGATATTGCAAATAAGCCTTTGCAGGCGCTTTAATATTACCCAATTTACCTTTTACCGTAAATGGCTGAGTTTGGGCCATGGCTGCAAACGGCAACACCGCTAACGCAGTAAATAATGCTTTTTTCATCGATTTAATTATTGATGTGACAAGTGCTTTGTGTAAGTCTTATACTTTGATTAACTCAAAGTGCTTATTACAAATCTAATAGTTAACCGCTAACTTACAACTCCTTAACCAATTTTTGACAAATTATAAATTTCGCCTATAAAATTGGTAGACATAATTACATACTCGTAAAAATAGCCTGTTAGCGGATGATGATAAGGAGTACCTATATTTTAACTACCTATAGCCTTTTACTTCAAAAAATCATAACTTGCCGCTTTACTTAAAAAACATCAGGCCATGACTACAGAAACGCTTGACATCAAAATAACTAAAACTTCACAACCACGCCTTGCCCAAACCGACTTCAGCAAGCTGGTATTTGGGCATACTTTTACCGACCATATGCTGGTAGCTGACTATGCTGACGGCGAATGGAAAAATTTTCAGATTGTACCCTACGGCGAAATTGGCTTAAGCCCTGCTATT
>Ga0265780_10009336_pt1 | contig 11770 bp, 12 predicted proteins | sample P1T30metagenome_FD_192432 | JGI IMG/M metagenome (GOLD analysis project Ga0265780, IMG submission 192432) | Plant litter microbial communities from East Loma Ridge, Irvine, California - P1 T30 | ecosystem: Environmental > Terrestrial > Plant litter > Unclassified | place: USA: California... | reverse complement strand
GCCGAACGCGGCGACGATGACGAGGGCGCCCGGCACCGCGACGGCCTTCGACATGACGCGCGGCGTGAGCACGTAGGCCTCGATCTGGGCGTAGACGAGCAGCACGACGCCGACCACGAGGGCCGTGACCGGCGAGACGGTGAGCGTCGAGGCGACGATGATCGCGTAGGCGACGACCGTTCCCACGACGGGGATGAGCGCGCCGAGGAAGGCCAGCGTCGCGAACAGCACCGGCACCGGACCGCCCGCCACGCTGAGCACGACGAAGACGAAGACCGCGTTGATGGCCGCGAGCCCGACCTGGCCGGCGACGTAGCGGCCGACCGAGAGGAAGATCTCGTCGGAGATGTCCATGACGTTCTCGCGGTGGCTCTTCGGCACCGCCCGGCTCAGCGAGCGGAGCATCTGCGGCAGCGTCACGGCGAAGTAGAGCGTGAGGATCGCGACGATGACCACCGCGGTGATGCCGCTGGTGATCCCCTGCCCGACGGCGAGGATGCCGCCGCCGAGGGCGAGCAGCCGGTCGGGGTCGAGCAGGTAGCTGCTGACCGCGGCGACCGCGTCGTCGACGTCGACCTCGAGGCCGAGCGTCTCGACGGCCTGCTGCACCCAGGGCTGGCGCGAGATGTCCTGCAGGGCGGCGGGGGCCGTGCGGACGACGTGGCCGACCTGCTCGACGAGGGCCGGGACGACGGCGGAGAGGATGCCGGCGACCGCGCCGACGACCAGCACGACCGCGACGACGACGCCGACCCAGCGCGGGGCGCCGGTACGGGCGAGGCGGCGGACGACGGGCTCGAAGGCCAGGGCGAGGAAGAACGCGAGGCCGATGTAGACGAGCACCGTCGACAGGGCCATGACCGTGACGATGATGCCGACGCCGAGGCCGCCGCCGAGCGTGGCGATGAGGCCGAAGCGGAAGGCACCGGCCCGGGACTTCGGACGCGGGGGCACGTCGCCGGAGCCGCCGGCGGACGCGCCGCGGGGCGCGAGGGGGGCGGTCGGGCCGAGGGGACCCGCCGCGCGGCGCACCAGTCGGGCGCGGTGGGAGAGGGGCATCCGCCCATCTTGACGGGTGCGGCGGGTCTCGGGCCGCCGCGGCGGGGTGCGCTGTCCTGTCGAGGGGCCTCGCCTAGCCGTTGAACGCAGGTCGACCGGCCTCGGATCGACGTGGCGGAGCGCGCGTGGGACCATTCGAACGCATCGATGATCCATCGGGCAGGCCCGATTCACGGCGGGCGCCACGCACCACGACGGCAGAGCACGCAGGGCTGCCAGAGACGAGAAGCTCATGAGCTTCCACCCCACGACCACGCTCCTCCCCTTCCGCGGCGACCGCGACAGCCAGGTCACCCTGGTCGTCCTCGTCGGCGCCGCCGTCGCGACCAGCACGAGCCTCGTCGTCGGCCTGCTGTTCGTCCTCGGACTCGCGGCGTGAGCCGGCTCGACGCCCTCCGCCACGAAGACCTGCTCCGCACCCTGACCTGCCGGCTCGCCGCCGACGTCGACCTCGACTCCGGCGAGCTCGAGGCCTGGCTGGCCTGACCCGCGGCCGGCCTGCTCGCCCGGGTGCCGGGCACGTCGTCGCGAAGCGACGTCAGGGTGCCCCCCCTGGACGGGGACCGCGCGGAGCGCGGTCGGGCCTCGTGGGGTTCGAGTCCCCCCAGGGGCACATCGTCGACCCCGGGGTGCCCCTGGACGGGGACCGCGCGGAGCGCGGTCGGGCCTCGTGGGGTTCGAGTCCCTCCAGGGGCACATCGTCGCGAAGCGACGTCAGAGTGCCCCTGGAGGGACTCGAACCCCCAACCCTTTCCTTAGGACGGAACTGCTCTTCCATTGAGCTACAGAGGCTGACCGTCCGAGTGTACCGACAGCGCGCCTCCTCCGACCCGACCCGCGCGCCCTACGCCGCCGCCAGGTACTCGTCCCAGTCCGGCTGCACCCGCTCGGTCCCGCGCACGACCCAGCCGACCCCGTGCGGCGCCTTCGGCACCCAGCGGAGCGTCCAGCCCATCTCGGCCGGCGTCCGGTCGCTCTTGACGTTGTTGCAGCGCAGGCACGCCGCGACGAGGTTCTCCCAGCTGTCGGCCCCGCCGCGCGACCGCGGCTGCACGTGGTCGATCGTCGACGCCGAGCCGCCGCAGTAGGCGCAGCGGTGCGAATCGCGCCGCAGCACCCCGCGCCGCGAGACCGGGACGCTCCGCGAGTGCGGGATCCGCACGTACCGCGTGAGCACGATGACCGAGGGGCGGTCGTACGAGAAGGCGGCGCCGAGCACGGGGTGCTCCTCGTCGGCGGCCAGCACCGTGGCCTTCTGGGTCATGACGAGCACGAGGGCCCGACGGAACGAGACGACCGCGAGGGGCTCGAAGCCCGCGTTGAGGACGAGAGTGCGCATGCTTTCCCTTTCGAAGCACCCTGGACGGCTTCCAGGGATTCGACTGCTCTCGGGGCAGCGGGGCCAGCAGGCCGCCGGAACGAAGAAAGCACCGTCGCGGTGGACGGTGCTCTTCTCTCATGCGGCGGCGTGTCGTATGTGCTCGCCCGACAGCGCACCCATGGTGCGGGTGGCGGTCGGTCGGGACATGTGACGCTCCTGGTCTCAGCGGAACTCCGAGGGGGCCAGGTTAACCCGCGAGAGCCGCGCTGCCTAGGGGCAGACGCGGCTCTTCACAGACCGTTCACAAGGAGGCGCGGGGCGGCTCAGACCCCCAGGCGCACGTAGTGCACGGCGCTGGTCCACAGCGGGCGGACGCTCACGAAGCCGCCGGGCTTCGGCGCGTCGAGGATCATGCCGTTGCCGGCGTAGAAGCCGTCGTGCGAGCCGTCGTTGAAGACGACGAGGTCGCCGGGCTGCGCCTCGGCCTTCGAGATGGTCGTGCCCGCGCGGCCCTGGGCCCCGACCGAGTGCGGCAGCGAGATGCCGTACTGGGCGTAGACGAACATGACGAAGCCCGAGCAGTCGAAGCCGGCCGGGGTGGCGCCGCCGAAGACGTAGGGCGTGCCGACGTACTGCAGCGCCGTCTGGTAGACCGACGCGAGGCTGAAGGCGCCCGGCGTCGCGGTGGTGCCGGTGGCCGCCGCGGCTCCGGTCGAGGTCGCGCCGGCGGAGGTCGAGGTCGACGTCGCGAGGTAGTCGTTCGCGGTCGGGCCGCTGTAGGTGGCGTACGACGCGGCGAGCTGGGCCCGCTCGGCCTCGCGCTGGGCGGCGAGCGCCACGGCCGCGGCCGCCGCGTCGAGCGTCTCCTGCGACGTCGCCGTGTAGCCGTCGCGCGTCGTGTCGGCGCTGGCGACCGACGCGTCCACCGCGAGCTGCTGGGCGTCGGCCGAGCGCGAGGCCGTCGTGGCGGCGGTCTCGCTCGAGCCGGTGTCGGCGGCGTTCGGGTCGAGCGCGAAGGCGGGGATCGCCATCGTGCCGAAGAGTCCGGCGGTGAGCGTCATCACGGTGACCGTGACAGCGGTGCGCTTGCCGCGCGAGAGCGCGGACGAGTGGGAACCGTTAGAGGTCAAGAGTGCGGGTCTCCTGCGTCTCGACAGCCCTAGGGAAGCTGCCCCATCCGTTCGTCAGATCAACGACCAAGGCAGGAGACGGGTGTACGAGACGTCCTGCCACGGGTCCCGCGGCCGGATTCCTGGCTCGGGGACCTTGCGACCATACCCGAGCAGGAGCGTCAAGTCATCCTTGCGGAGGACATTTGTAACGAATCGGTAAACGAGCCGACCGCGTCCCGGGTGGCCGCCGGGCGCCTCCTGAGAGCCCCCGGGGAGGCGCTAGGACGACACGTAGATGTGCTGCGCGACCTCGGTCGGCAGCTCGAGCCCCTCGTCGCGCCCCTCGACGCGGACGAAGACGTAGCTGCCGGCGGCCGTGACCGTGGCGACCGACCCGGGCGTCAGGCCCGCGTCGTGCAGCTGCTGGAGCAGCTCGGGCTCGAACTGCACGGGCTCGGCCAGGCGGCGGATCGGCCGCGTGACGCCCTCGGGGTTCTCGGCGAGCACGGCGACGAGGTTCACGACGCCGTCGAGGAAGCGACCGGCGGGCGAGTCGCCCAGCTCGTCGAGCCCGGGGATCGGGTTGCCGTACGGCGACTCGGTCGGGTGGTCGAGCATCTCGAGCAGGCGGCGCTCGACCTGCTCGCTCATGACGTGCTCCCACCGGCAGGCCTCGTCGTGGACGTAGGCCCACTCGAGGCCGATGACGTCGGCGAGCAGGCGCTCGGCCAGGCGGTGCTTGCGCATGACGTGGGTCGCCTTGCTGCGACCGTCGGTCGTCAGCTCGAGGTGGCGGTCGCCGGAGACGACGACGAGGCCGTCCCTCTCCATGCGCGCGATCGTCTGCGACACGGTCGGCCCGGAGTGCCCGAGGCGCTCGGAGATGCGAGCCCGCAGGGGCACGATGTTCTCCTCTTCGAGGTCGAGGATCGTGCGCAGGTACATCTCTGTGGTGTCGACGAGATCGGTCAACAGGGGCCTCCCGGTAGAACGCGCGAAGTACCGGGTCAGCTTACCGGCTGCGCGGGGCGGGCCGTGCCGCGTCAGTAGGATCGTGCCATGTCGGACATCTCGATCCCCTCCCACCTGCTCCCGGCCGACGGCCGCTTCGGCTGCGGCCCGTCGAAGGTCCGCGGCGCCCAGCTCGAGCACCTCGTGACGACGGGCGCGACGCTGCTCGGCACCTCGCACCGGCAAGCCCCGGTCAAGCAGCTCGTCGGCCGCGTCCGCGCCGATCTGGCCGAGCTCTTCCGCCTCCCCGACGGCTACGAGGTCGTGCTCGGCAACGGCGGCTCGACCGCGTTCTGGGACGCGGCCGCCTTCGGTCTCGTCGAGAAGCGGGCCGAGAACCTCTCCTTCGGCGAGTTCGGCTCGAAGTTCGCCGCCGCCGTCGCCGCGCCCTGGCTCGACGCCCCGCACGTGATCACCTCCGAGGGCGGCTCACGCTCCGAGGTCGAGGTCGTCGAGGGCGTCGACGTCTACGCCTGGCCGCACAACGAGACGTCCACGGGCGTCATGGCGCCCGTCGCCCGCGTGGCCGGCGACCCCGGGGCCCTGACGGTGGTCGACGCGACGAGCGCGGCCGGCGGGGTCGACTTCGACGCCGCCGAGGCCGACGTCTACTACTTCGCGCCGCAGAAGAACTTCGCCTCCGACGGCGGCCTCTGGCTCGCCCTCATGTCGCCCGCGGCGATCGAGCGCATCGAGCGGATCGCGGCGAGCGGCCGGTACATCCCCGAGTTCCTCAGCCTCAAGAACGCCGTCGACAACTCGCGGCTCGACCAGACGCTGAACACCCCGGCGCTGACGACCCTCCTCCTCCTCGAGGACCAGACCCGCTGGATGCTCGACAACGGCGGCCTCGCCTGGGCCGATGCCCGCACCCGCGAGTCGTCGTCGGCGCTCTACGACTGGGCCACCGCCTCCGAGTACGCGACGCCCTTCGTCGTCGACCCGTCGCACCGGTCGCAGGTCGTCGCCACGATCGACTTCGCCGAGTCGGTCGACGCCGCGGCCGTCGCGAAGGTGCTGCGCGCGAACGGCATCGTCGACACCGAGCCGTACCGCAAGCTGGGCCGCAACCAGCTGCGCGTCGCGACGTTCACCGCGATCGAGCCCGACGACGTGCGTCAGCTCATCGCCTGCGTCGAGCACGTGGTCGAGCAGCTCGGCTGACCCGCCCCCACGACGACGGCCCCGGCACCTCGCGGTGTCGGGGCCGTCGTGCGCCGCGCCTCAGGACGCAGCCGGGGAGGCGCGGGTCGAGCAGGTCGCGTCAGCCCCGCCGTCCGCCGAGCGGGTCGACGTCCTCGCCGTCCCACTCGTCGTCGTGCGAGTCGTCGCCGCCGGCCTGATCGTCACCGTCGCCGGTCTCGTCGTCGCCGCCGAGACCGTCGATGTCGACGCCGTCGACGTCGCCGCCGTGGACGACCGAGCGGGGCTCGTCGTCCGACTCATCGTCGTCATCGTCGGAGTCGTCGTCGTCGTCGTCGTCGTCGTCGTCCGACTCGGCATCGTCCGACTCGTCGTCGTCCGACTCGTCATCGTCGTCATCGTCCGACTCGTCGTCGTCGTCCGACTCGTCGTCGTCGTCGTCGGTGTCGTCCTCGTCGCCGTCCCGCGCCTCCTGCGCCTTCATGTCGGCGAGGCGGTCGGCCCAGGGCACCCAGTCGGGCGCGACGAGCGCGTGGTCGCCGGGGAGCAGCTCGACCTCGAGCACGGTGGGCTCCTCACCCTCGACCTGGGCGACGCTCACCGTCCAGAACCAGCCGGGGTAGCCGGGCAGGAGGGTCGCGAAGCGGACCGAGACGACGCCGTCGCCCTCGTCGATCTCGGGCGCCTCGGCCCCGATCGTCTCGTCGGGGGTGATCTCGGTGAGCGCACGACGGGCGAGGTCGTGGAAGCGCGAGGTGCCGGCCACGGCGTCAGGCATCGAACTGGTCGGCGACGGTGCGGAGCAGCACGGCGATGCGCGCGCCGTTCTGCGGGTACCGGCCGTGACGGAGGTCGCCGCCGGCCTTGTCGAGCACCTTCACGAGGTCCTCGACGATGATCGCCATGTCGTCGGCGGAGCGGCGGCTCATCTTGGAGAGGCTGGGAGCGGCCTCGAGCACGCGGACCGAGAGCGCCTGGGCGCCCCGCTTGCCGTCGGCGACGCCGAACTCGAGGCGGGTGCCCGCCTTGACCCCCACCGTGCCGGCGGGCAGCGCCGACGCGTGGAGGAAGACCTCCTGGCCGTCATCGCTGCTGATGAAGCCGAAGCCCTTCTCGTCGTCGTAGAACTTGACCTTGCCGGTGGGCATGACGTGACTCCTAGTAGAGGGGCGGAACGGGGGCCCAGCTTAGGGCGCGGTGCGGACGTGCGCCCCACTATCCTGAGCACGTGGCAGACAAGACCGAGCAGAGCGCAGCCGAGAGCGTCCATCGTACCGAACGCGTCCTGGTCACCATGATCGCGTCGATCGTCGCCCTGTCGATCCTGGCGTTCGTCGCTCGCATCGTCGGAGCGGTCGTCGGCGTCGACGACTACACCGCCGGCGCCTGGCCGGTCGTCACGGTCCTGCCCCTGATCGGTCTCCCCGTCGCCATCCTGCTCATCATCGCCTTCGTCGTCGTCACCGTGGTCCGACGAGGCCGGGAGAGCCGGGGCACCACACGATAGGCGCGGCGCACGTCCGCACCCCCAACGGAAGTCAGGCCCATGTCTAGTGCTCTCGACCTCGCGGGGGCCCTCCGCGGTGCCTCGCCCGACGACCTGCTGCGCCGGCTGACCGGACGGGTGCTCCGCGCCTCCTCGGTCGACGACGCCTTCGACCTGGCCGAGACGCTGCTCGACCCGTCGTCGGTCCGCGACGTGCTGTCGCGACTCGACCGCGTCGAGCTGCTCGTGCTGCAGGCGGCGCGCACCCCCGGCGACGTCGCCGACCTGACCGCGCGCATCGACGCGTCGTTCGACGTCGCCCCCGCCGCGGTGGCCGCGGCCGTCGACCACCTCGTCGACTTCTTCCTCGTCGTGCGCGACGGCGAGCGCGTGGCCACCCTCGACGCGGTCGCCGACCGCCTCGACGACGATCGCGAGCTCGCGGCGGAGCGACTCGGCGCCGAGCGTCCCCCCGTGGTCCTCGAGCGCGTCGAGGACGTCGACCGCGACGCCGTCGACGCCCGGTCGGCCGAGCGGCTCTACGCCGTCGTCATCGAGGTCGCCGAGATCCTGCGCGCGCTCGACCGGTCCCCCGCGCGCGAGCTCGCCAAGGGCGGCCTCGCCCTGCCCGAGACCCGCCGCCTCGCCGAGGCCGCGCGGGTCGACGTCGACGACGTCGCCACCCTGCTGCGCATCACGGCCCGCGCGGGCCTCGCCGCCTCGGGCCCCGACGGCTGGGCCACCGCGCCCGACGCCGCCGACTGGCTCGCCTCGTCGTGGCCCGACCGGTGGGAGTCGCTGACGCGCGCCTGGCTGGCCTCGCTGCCGAGCGAGATCCTCGCGGTGCTGCACGAGCGGGTCGAGACCTCGTGGGGCGAGGCGCTCACCGAGTACGCGACCTGGGCGTACCCCGCCGGCGCCGCCTGGGTCGGCGAGCGCCTGACGGCCTTCGCCCGCGCCGCCCAGCTGCTCGGCCTCACCGCCGACTCCGCCCCCACGTCGGCCGCCGTCGCGCTGTTCCGCGAGGGGCCCGAGGCCGCCCGGCGACGCGTGGCGGAGCTGCTGCCCGACGCCATCGAGCAGGTGTACCTGCAGCACGACCTGACGGTGGTGGCACCCGGCCCGCTGGCCCCGTCGGTCGACACGCGCCTCCGGGTCGTCGCCGACGTCGAGAGCGCCGGGCTCGCCGCCACCTACCGCATCACCGAGAGCGGGGTGCAGCTGGCGCTGACGCGCGGCGAGACCGCGGAGAGCCTCCGCGCCTTCCTGTCGGGCATCTCGCTGACGGGCATCCCGCAGCCGCTCGACTACCTCATCCAGCAGTCGGCGGAGCGGCACGGGCGGTTCCGCGTCGCCTCGGCCGCCGGCTCCGACCTGCCCGAGGGCACGGCGTCGGTCGTCAGCGCCGTCGACCGTGCGAGCATCGACACCCTCGAGGTCGACCAGGCGCTCGCCCCGCTCGGGCTGCAGCGGCTCGACGGGCTGCGCGTCGCCAGCCGCTTCGAGCGCGAGACCGTCTTCTGGGCGCTCAGCGACGAGCGCTACCCCGTCGTCGTCGTCGAGGCCGACGGCACCCCCGCGCCGCCGCCCGCCCGTCGTCGCCCGCGTCGCCCGGCGCCCGTCGAGCCCCGCGACCAGCTGCGCGAGATGATCGAGCGGCTGCGGGCCGGCGCGGAGGCGACCACCGAGACGACCGACCGCGCCTGGATCGCGCGCCAGCTCGACGCGGCGGTGAAGGCGCGGCTCACGGTGACGATCACCATCGCCATGCCCGACGGCAGCGAGGCCCACCTCGAGATGGAGCCGACCGGCATCGGCGGCGGACGCGTGCGGGGGCGCGACAAGAAGTCGGACGTCGAGCGCACCCTCCCGCTGTCGCACGTGGTCGCCGTGGCCAGCGGCAGCTGACCGCCGCCTGACCGACGCGGCCCGGTGTCGGTGGTCGCGCCTAGACTCGATCCTCATGACCGGCCCCCTGATCGTGCAGAGCGATCGCACCGTCCTGCTCGAGGTCGCGCACCCGCAGGCCGGCGACGCCCGCCACGACCTGGCGGTGTTCGCCGAGCTCGAACGTGCCCCCGAGCACGTCCACACCTACCGCATCACCCGCCTCGGGCTGTGGAACGCGCGCGCCGCCGGCCACACGGCCGACGACATGCTCGAGACGCTCGAGAAGTACTCCAAGTTCCCGGTGCCGCAGAGCGTCAGCGTCGACATCGCCGAGACGGTCGCCCGCTACGGGCGCATCGTCATCGAGCGCGACGGCGACGCCCTCGTGCTGCGCGGCACCGACGACACCGTGCTGCGCGAGGTCACCCGGGTCAAGAAGATCGGCGAGCTGCTCGGCGTCAAGCGCAGCGACACGGTGTGGGAGCTCCTGCCGTGGGCCCGAGGCGAGGTCAAGCAGCAGCTCGTCAAGCTCGGCTGGCCCGCCGAAGACCACGCCGGCTACACGCCCGGCACCCCGCACGCCATCGAGCTCGACCAGGCCGACTGGCAGCTGCGCGGCTACCAGCAGCAGGCGATCGACAACTTCTTCGACGGCGGCTCGGGCGTCGTCGTGCTGCCGTGCGGCGCGGGCAAGACGCTCGTCGGCGCCGGCGCGATGGCGGCCGCGGGCACGACCACGCTCATCCTCGTGACGAACACCGTCAGCGCGCGTCAGTGGCGCGACGAGCTGCTCAAGCGCACCTCCCTCACCGAGGACGAGATCGGCGAGTACTCGGGCTCGGTGAAAGAGGTCAAGCCGGTCACCATCGCGACGTACCAGATCCTCACCGCGCGGCGGGCGGGCAAGTACACGCACCTCTCGCTGCTCGACGCCCTCGACTGGGGGCTCGTCGTCTACGACGAGGTGCACCTCCTCCCGGCGCCCGTCTTCAAGCTGACCGCCGAGCTGCAGGCCCGGCGCCGCCTCGGCCTCACGGCCACGCTCGTCCGCGAGGACGGCCGCGAGGGCGACGTCTTCAGCCTCATCGGCCCCAAGCGCTTCGACGCTCCTTGGAAGGAGATCGAGGCCCAGGGCTACATCTCCCCCGCCAGCTGCTACGAGGTGCGGGTCGACCTGCCGCAGCACGACCGGCTCGAGTACGCCGCGTCCCCCGACGACGAGCGCTACCGCATCGCGGCGACGGCCCCGGCGAAGATCGACGTGGTCAAGCACCTCGTCGCCCGGCACGAGGGCGAGCAGATCCTCGTGATCGGGCAGTACCTCGACCAGCTCGACGAGCTCGCGGCGGTGCTCGGCGCGCCGACCCTCACGGGCGCGACGCCGATCGACGAGCGCGAGCGGCTCTTCCAGGCGTTCCGCGACGGCGACGAGAAGGTGCTCGTCGTCTCGAAGGTCGCGAACTTCTCCGTCGACCTGCCCGAGGCGACGGTCGCGATCCAGGTGAGCGGCTCGTTCGGCTCGCGGCAAGAAGAGGCCCAGCGCCTCGGCCGCCTGCTGCGACCGAAGAAGTCGGGCCTGCCCGCCTCCTTCTACACGCTCGTCAGCCGCGACACCGTCGACCAGGACTTCGCCCAGAACCGCCAGCGCTTCCTCGCCGAGCAGGGCTACAGCTACACCATCCTCGACTCCCCGGCCCTGGCGGCATGAGCGACGAGCTCCACGACGGCGACCTGCCGCTCGGCGACGACGAGCTGTGGCGCGACTCGCTCCGTCGCGTCTTCCTCGCCGACCAGGCTCCCTACGCGACCTTCGGCCCCCTGGTCGCCTCGCTCGACCACGACGCCATCGCGTTCGTCGGCCAACGCGCCCGTTTCGCCGAGTGGGACCCGGCCGTGGTCGTCGCGGTCGAGCGCTCGTACGAGGTGCAGGGCGGGCTCCACGCCGGGGCCGTCGTCACGGTCGTCACGTGGAGCCCCGACCCCGAGGTGCTCGAGCGCAGCGACCTCCTGGCCGGTTCGCCCGTCAAGGACCACCTCTTCGCCGGGCTGAGCGCGACCGGGCAGCTCGACGACCTCGACGAGGCGCAGGTCGTGACGGCGGCGATCGAGCGGTTCCCGGGCTGGGAGGTGACGCGCGCCTCCGGCTACACGGCCGTGCTCGAGCGGCGCGACGGCGTCGACTTCACGCTCGCGGTGCCCGACGAACTGCTCGAGCTGACCACGCGGGTCGCGCTCGTGCCCAACACCGAGTGGCCCGGCCGCCCGGCCGACTGACGGCAGGCCTGCTGCTGGCTCCGGGCTGACGTGCGCCCGGCTCACAGGGAACACCGAGGAGGCGCGCAGAGAATACCTGCATGAGTGACGGCCCCAAGATCCTGATCGTCGACGACGAGCCCAACATCCGCGACCTGCTGACCACGAGCCTCCGGTTCGCCGGCTTCGCCGTGCGTGCCGTCGGCAACGGCGCCCAGGCGATCTCGGCCGTGCTCGAGGAGGAGCCCGACCTCATCATCCTCGACGTGATGCTGCCCGACATGAACGGGTTCGGCGTGACCAAGCGCCTCCGTTCGTCCGGCTACACGTCGCCGATCCTCTTCCTCACCGCGAAGGACGACACGGAGGACAAGATCACCGGCCTCACCGTCGGCGGCGACGACTACGTGACCAAGCCGTTCAGCCTCGACGAGATCGTCGCCCGCATCAAGGCGATCCTCCGTCGCACCATGAACGAGGACAAGGACGCGATCA
>Ga0265780_10009335_pt1 | contig 11771 bp, 6 predicted proteins | sample P1T30metagenome_FD_192432 | JGI IMG/M metagenome (GOLD analysis project Ga0265780, IMG submission 192432) | Plant litter microbial communities from East Loma Ridge, Irvine, California - P1 T30 | ecosystem: Environmental > Terrestrial > Plant litter > Unclassified | place: USA: California... | reverse complement strand
TTTTTTTCTACGGGCAAGCTTTCGCCGGTCAACATGGCTTCATCCACCGCCGACAGCCCTTCGGTGACGAGGCCATCGGTGGCTACTTTTTCGCCGGGCCGCACGACTACAATGTCGCCAAGCTGCACCTGTTCCACGGGCACGTCTATTTCCTGGCCATTGGAGCGCACCACGCGGGCCGTTTTGGCTTGCAGGCTCATCAGGCTGCGGATGGCGGCCGAAGTCCGGGTTTTGGCTCTTAGCTCCAGTACCTTGCCCAGCAGAATGAGGGCAATGATGGTGGCTGTGGTATCGTAATAAACCTCTGGCATGAGGCCGTGGCGCATGAAAAAGCCAGGGGCCAGCGTGGCAGCCAGGCTGTAGCCAAACGCCGCGCCGGTGCCCATTGCAATCAGCGTGTCCATGTTGGCGGAGCGGTGCCGGAAGCCATTCCAGGCCGAGCTATAAAACTCGCGCCCGCTGTAGAACAGCACGGGCAGCGTGAGCAGGAGCAGGCCGTAGTTCAGCCACTGCGGGTTTATGTGCTGCATGGCGGCGGGCCATAGCATAAGCATGCTCAGCGACATGATGATGGCGGCCAGCGTTACAGCCACCCCAAACCGGCGCTTCAGCATGGCGTAAGCAGCGGCTTTCTGGAGGTCGATTTCGGCCTGGCGGTCGGCGGCGCTGGTGTCGGGGGCACGTTCCACCACGCCGTAGCCGGCATTCACCACAGCTTCTTTGAGAGTGGCGGGGCTGGCCTGACCGGGCAAGTATTGAACAGTGGCTTTCTCGGTGGCAAAATTGACTAAGGCGCTTTGCACGCCCGGTGCGCGGCTGAGCGACTTTTCCACGGCCGACGCGCACGAAGCACACGTCATACCCTCAATGTCGAGGGTCGCCGTTTGCGTATTGGTGGAAGCGGGAATCATGATAATGAAGTGTTTGTGCTATTTTGTGGCTTGGCGCATTAGTCTGCGCCAAGAGCTTACACGGCACAACAAAGGAACAGCTGCCGATGGTCGGAGTTGGTACGGAATCCTGCGCCAAACTTGCATAATTTGACTGAGCAGCTAGCTTGGTAGGGCGCCGTAGAAGGCCGACTCTTGCTGATATGCGGCTGGCGCAAGGCGTTGCCGCTGGAACCATCTGTGGGGTGGTACGACGCTTTGCCCATTCAATTTGTTACTTTTGGTTTTGCCCTGCCCCAATGGGTACCCCTCTCACTTGGTGAAGCTTTTATTTGTTCTCTGTGGTTTTGTGCTCAGCACCTTGCCGGCCTGTGCCTTTGCCGGAACAGCTACCGCCGACAGCCTGCTAACCGAGCTAAACCAGGCAATAGCTCATAAAAAAGAGTACGACGGCCAGCGCCTAAACCGCATTGCGACCCTCACCGCCGAGTTTGCTTCTTCCGAGGTAAACGATAACGCGAAGTTTGACCTCGGGCTGCGTATTTATGATGAGTACAAAGCCTTTAAATATGATTCGGCTTTTACCTACTGTCAGAAGATTACCCAACTAGCTGCCCAGCTCAATAGCCCCGAAAAGATAGAAACGGCCAAGCTCAAGCTGGCTTTCGTGCTGCTATCGTCGGGGTTGTTTAAGGAAACGTTTGACACGCTCGACCGCATTGACCCCACCCGCCTGTCAGCTGCCGATAAGCAGAGCTTCTACTTCCTGAAGGCCCGTGCCTATAGTGACCTGGGTGATTTCAACCAGGACCAAACCTACCGACCCAGCTATTACAGCAAGGCCCTGGCCTACGCCGATACTGCTTTGCGATTCAGCCGGCCCGGTTCCTATGAGTGGCTTTCGGTGCAGGAATTCCGGGCTCAAAAGACCAATAATCTGGCCGCTGGCGCTGCCGTGTACAACCAAATTCGACGGCTGCCGCACCTTACGCTGCATCAGCTGGCCGTGAGCGCCAGCACCACAGCCTTCCTCTACGAGCTGGCGGGCCAGGCTGATAAGGCGTTTGAATTGCTCTTAGTATCGGCCATTGCCGACGTGAAAACGGCCACCAAGGAAACCACGGCCATTTTCAAGCTCTCGGACTACTGCTACCGGCGGGGCGACCTGAAAAATGCCTACACCTTCATCAAAGAGGCCCGCGAGGATGCGGCCTTCTACAAGGCCCGGCAGCGGCAAATTGAAATCAGCCACATTTCGTCCATTATTGAGGGACAGAAAATCAACATCATCGAGAACCAGCGCAAGTCGCTGAAAACCTATGCGATTATCATGACGCTGCTGGCGGGCGTGGTAATTGGCTTCGCGGTTATCAGCTTTCGGCAACTGCAAAAGGTGCGCAAAGCCGACCAACTAATTTTTGCCGCCAACCAAGAGCTGCGCGAGCGCAACGAAGCGCTACACGAGCTCAACAGTGACCTCAACGAAGCCAATAAGATTAAGGAAGAATACATTGGCTTCTACTTTCACAACAATTCGCAGTACATCGATAAAATCGAGGCGCTGAAAAAGCGCCTTGACGCCCTGTTGAGCGGCAAGCAATACACCGCTGTGCAAAAGTTAATAGACAGCGTGAACATCAAAAACGAGCGCAACGAGCTGCTGAAAGGATTTGATACTGTTTTCCTGCGGTTGTTTCCCAACTTCATTGCGCAATTCAATGCGCTATTCCATGAAGAAGAGCGCATCAAGCTGGGTGATGACCAACTTCTAACCACCGAGTTGCGCATCTTCGCCCTTATTCGGCTGGGAATAGCCGACAGCGAGCAAATCAGCCGAATGCTGGGTTACTCCATCAACACGATTTACACCTACAAAACGCGGGTGAAAAACCGGTCCTTCCTGCCCAACGAGGAATTCGAATCGCGCATTCAGGCTATTCAGGCAGTGTAGGGGCGTGCAGGCATTGGCTGTTCCCGCTTGCCATTTGGATAATTGGTGAGAATTAAGACGCTAACCAATTCCAAAGGGGAGTAAGCAAATTGAAGGGTCTAGGAATTGGCTGCTGTAAGCCAGCCATATGTTTCTGCAGTCTTGCCAGCCCAGTAGTTTTGCTTTTCGTGGCCTGCACCAGTGCCCCGGCCTTGGCTACCCATTCCAAGAGTCGCACTATTAAGGAGCTTTGCTAGGTATGAATCGGCGTGGTAATTAATGCGATAACGCTCATGCCGAAACCTGATAGTCCGATTACACCGCACGGCTTTAGTTTACTTATATGAAACAAAAATAAGTAATTTATTAACAGTATTGCAACCTGCCCGCAACGGGTTAGGCATCGCTGAAGCCCAACTTTGTCGACTGAAAATACTAGCTGCTGATTGTGCTCTCCTGCAACAATCAATAGCCGGAATATCACTCTCAAAATTGGCTCGCATGCCAGTTCCAGAAGGTGATTACGGCCCCGCTCGGGGCCTCTACCCTGACGGTTGCTATGCTTCAGCTTCGCCCAACCACTCCCTTGCAACAGTGGCAGCTTCGAACGGCGGCGGGCTTGTTTGTGGGGTACAGCGCCTACTACCTGTGCCGCTCCAACCTGGCGGCGGCGGCACCGCTGCTCATCCGGGAATTTGGCAGCCAAGGGTTGAACAAGGAAGTGTTGGGTCAGATTGCCTCGGTGGGCGTGCTTTTTTACGCCGCCGGCAAGGTGGTGAACGGCGTGCTGGGAGATTTCCTGGGAGGCAAACGGATTTTCCTGCTGGGCATGGTGGGCGCCGTGGCCGCGACGGTGGCGTTCGGGCTGAGCCAGGGCGTAGCGGTGTTTTTCATCGCCTGGGCCGTCAACCGCCTTTTGCAGTCGATGGGCTGGGCCGGGCTGGTCAAAATCACGGCTCACTGGTTTTCCTTTCGCTCCTACGGCAAGATTATGGGGCTGCTCAGCCTTAGCTATCTGGTGGGCGATATTGCTGCCAAGCTGCTGTTGGGCCAACTGCTGACCCTGGGTGTGGGGTGGCGCGGTCTGTTTGGGGCGGCCGCCGGGGTGCTGGCGCTGGTAGCGCTGGCCAACTGGTTTATACTGGCCAACACGCCGGCCAGTGTGGGCCTGCCCGACCCACCCACCAACCCCGATAGCCTTTTCGATACTGCTCCGGCCGCTGAGCAGCCGGCCTCGCTGGGCGCGCTGCTGGGGCCATATTTCCGAAGCCTGGCGTTTTTGCTGCTGCTGCTGCTTTCGTTTGGCCTCACGGCGCTACGCGAGGCATTCAGCTTCTGGGTGCCAACTTACCTGGTGGAGGCTGCGCACCTCTCCGAAAGTGCGGCTTCGCAGTACAGCGCACTGTACTCGGTGTTTGGCATGGTTTCAATTCTGGGGGCTGGCTACCTCTCCGATGCCTGGCTGCGGGGGCAGCGCGGGCCGCTGCTCTTGGTGGCATGCCTAGGGCTGGCGCCGGTGCTGCTGCTCATGGCCCAGCCGGCAAGTAGCAGCACGTTGCCGCTGGTACTCATCTCGCTGGTGGGGCTGCTGCTACTCGGGCCGTACTCGTTTCTGGCCGGGGCCATGGCCCTTGATGCGGGCGGGCGGCAGGGGGCCGCTACGGCAGCCGGCTTGGTTGATGCTGTTGGGTACGTGGGTGGCACCGCCGCGTTGTGGCTCACCGGGCGCTTGGCCGAGCGCCAGGGCTGGGGCGGGGCCTTCATGGCCCTGGCCGCGCTGGCGGCTGCAACGGCCGTAGCGGCGCTGGTTTTTTATCGCACCCAAGAGCGGCGAACTGGCCAAGTAGCTATTGAGGTAGCGCCTGGTGTTGACCTATATGAAAAGCCAGGCTACAATTAGGTAACGATTTGATGACTAATCGGCGACAATTGCCTCTCATCCGAACCTGAACTTTGCCAATAAGAAGTTGCCTAAGTCCAGATACTTGCTACAGTCAACGGCCTCCTCCCACCCAGCTGTTTGCTCTGGTCAGCCTCTGCTGGCAATTGCTTGGCACCGCGTCGCCACTACACTGCCTTCCAACTGCTCGGCAGCTTTTCGCACAGGGTTTTGCCCGTGTCGACCCAATTCGGCTATTCTCAAACTTACGCTTTGCGGCATGACTGTAAACCAGGTAATTATGCCCATTCAGGCAGTAAACCAGGTATTTGACCTGTATGAAGCGCATGGTAGTGCCGACTATATCGGGGAGCCGGTGTCGCAGCTGGAGCACATGTGGCAGGCCGCCGCACTAGCCGAAACGGCGGGTGCCGACGACGAGGTAGTGTTGGCCGCCTTTTTCCACGACCTGGGCCACCTGTGCGCGCCGGCTACCGAGGTGGCCTCGATGGACGGTTTTGGGGCCGTGAACCACGAAAAGCTGGGGGCTGACTACCTGCGGGCTCGCGGCTTTTCGGAGCGCGTGGCCCGGCTGGTGGAAAGCCATGTGCTGGCCAAGCGCTACCTCACGCACAAATACCCCAGCTACCTGCGCCAGCTCTCGGAGGCCAGCCGGGCCACGCTGGCTTTCCAGGGCGGCGTGATGAGCGCGGCCGAAGCCACCACCTTCGAGCAAAACCCCGACGCGGACCTCATTCTGCAACTGCGGCAGTGGGACGAGCAAGCCAAGGAAACCGACCAACCGGTGGGCAGCCTGGGCCACCTCAAAGACCTAGCCCTGCGCCATTTGCTGCGCCAGCAAGCCTAGCCAATATCAGACATCTCGCTCAATCAGACGCGGCCCGCTAGCTGCTTTCTGTTGCTTTTTCCACTTCATTCTTCTGTACTCATGCGCGTTTTTTACAGGCAATTCCATGTGCTACTGCTGGTACTGTTGCTTGGGCTGGTGCCCAAAATAGTATTGGCCCAAAGCCCCATCAGCGGGGTGGTGACCGACGAGAAGAAGCAGCCGCTGCCGGGCGTCAGCGTTGTCATCAGAGGTACTAACCAGGGCACGTCTACTGACGCGGATGGCCATTTTACGCTGAATACCAAGCCCGGCGATGTGCTGACCATCAGCTTTCTGGGTACGGTGGCTCAGGAAATAACCGTAGGCAACCAAGCCAACCTAACCGTGGCCCTGCTGCCCGACAACAAGCAGCTCGACGAGGTAGTTGTGACGGCCCTCGGAGTAAAAAAGGAAACCCGCAAAATCGGCTATGCGGTGCAGGAAGTCAACGGCGAGGACATTGTGAAAGCCCGCGACCCCAACCCGATTTCGGGCCTCACGGGCAAGGTGGCCGGCCTGTCGGTGGGCCCTTCGGCTGTGTTGCTGCGGGCGCCCAACGTGGCCATTCGGGGCAATACCGTGTCGCTGTACGTGGTCGATGGCTTCCCCATCAACACCGACACCTGGAACATCAGCCCCGACGACATTGAAACCTACACGGTGCTGAAAGGGCCGGCTGCCGCGGCACTCTACGGCAACCGCGCCCAGAACGGGGCCATCCTGATTACGACCAAAAAAGGCAACCGCAACAAGAAGGGCTTCACGGTGGAGCTCAACAGCAGCAACACGATTCAGAAGGGTTTCCTGGCGTTTCCGCGCTTGCAGGATTCCTACGGCGCGGGCGAAAACACGCAGTACCAGTTCGTGGACGGCAAGGGCGGCGCCCCTGGCGGGGTGGACGGCGACTACGACGTGTGGGGACCCTACTTCGCGGGCCAGCTCATTCCGCAGTATGACTCGCCCATCGTGAACGGGGTGCGCCAGGGCACGCCCTACGTGGCGCGCGGCAAGGACAACCTCAAGAACTTCCTGCGCCCAGGTTTCCAGACTAATAACAACATCTCGCTGAGCGCCAACGGCGACAACTACACGACGCGCTTTTCGGTGTCGCAGCAGAAGCAGGACAGCTACATTCCCAACAACGGGCTGAACATCGTCAACTTCAACCTGTACGGCGCCTTCAACCCCAGCCCGCGCTTCCGAGTGGAAGCCAACGTGAACTTCAATCGGCAGTTTACCGACAACTTTCCCGATGTGGACTACGGGCCCAACAGCTTGATTTATAGCTCTGCCGTGTGGACCGGGGCCGACTGGGACGTGAACGCGCCTGACATCAGGGGCATCTGGCAGCCGGGCAAGGAAGGTGTGCAGTCGGTATTTGCCGAGTACCAGCGCTACCACAACCCCTGGCTGATGGTGGAGAAATGGACCCGCGGCCACTACAAAAACGACACCTACGCCTACCTCACCGGCAACTACAAAATCGACGACCACCTGAGCGCCACCCTGCGCACCCAAATCAGCACCTACGGCCTGCTGCGCACCGAGAAAATGCCTTACTCGGCCCACCCCTACGGCCGCGAGGGCAACCAGGGCGACTACCGCGAAGACCGTCGTAACCTGTTCGAAAACAATACCGAAGGCTTCCTGAACTTCAACTACGACCTTGGCGAACAGAAATTCCTGAGCGTTTCGGGCCTGCTGGGCGGCAACGTGCGCAACTTCACCTACAACTCCAACTGGACCTCGACCGACTACCTGACCGTGCCGGAAGTGTACTCCTTCAGCAACTCGCTGAACCCGGTGCAGTCCACGAGCTTCGCCTCGCAGATGCGCGTGCTGAGCGCCTACTACTCGCTCGACTTGTCGCTGGGCCGCTACGCCACGCTTTCCACCACGGGCCGCGTCGATAAGTCGTCGGCTTTCCAAATCCCCACCACCTACTACTACCCCAGCGTGTCGGTGGCCACGGTGCTGTCGGACTACATCGGGCTGCCCAAGTCCATTTCCTTCCTGAAGCTGCGCGGTTCCTTTGCCAACGTGCGGGCCGATGCCACCTCGCCTACCATCGGACCGGCTCCGTTTAACTCCATCACCACGCTGGGTGGCAGCACCGGCAACTCGCTCTTCACCAACCCACTGGGCTACGGCAATACTTACGCCTCGCCCTACAACGGACCTGACTACTCGCTGCAGTCGTTCTACTCGACCAGCAAGCCCTACAACAACCAGCCGGCCGGCTACGGCTCCGACAACCTATTCATCCAGAACCTGAAGACGACCACCCGCGTGAACTATGAGGAGGGCTTCGACATCAAGTTTCTGGGCAACCGCTTGGGCTTGAGCGCCACGGCATTCCAGTACATTGATGGTCCTCGCGTGCTGCCCAACCCGATTTCGCAGGCCACGGGCTACACCACGCAGTACATTAACGCCCTGAAAACCCGGAAGACGGGCTACGAGGTGAGCGTCAGCGGCGCGCCCGTGCAAACGGCCAACTTCGGCTGGGACGTGCTCGTGAACTACTCCACCTTCAAGGAGGTGTACGACGAGCTGCCCGCCGGTCAGAGCGTGTACCAGACCTTCTTCAAGGAGGGCGACCGGACCGACAAGTTTTACGGCACGGCCTTCGTGCGCACGCCCGACGGGCAGATTGTGAACGACGCCGGCGGCAAGCCCCTCACCAACCCCGTGGCGCAGTACCTGGGCAACCTCAACGCGAAGTTTAACTGGAGCATCTACAACAAGTTCCACTACAAATCGGTGAGCCTGGGCTTCCAGTTCGACGGTGCCGTGGGCGGCGTCACCACCGACTACATGTTCAACAAAACCATGCGCGGCGGCCGCAACGCCCTCACGGCCGAGGGTGCCCTGGGCGACGCCCGCTACCAAGACTGGGTGAACTACGGCAGAACGGGCTATACTGGCACCTACGTGGGCGAAGGCGTGGTGGTATCGAACGGCACCAGCATCAACTACGACTCGCAGACCGGCCAGATTCTGAATAACGAGGCCCTGCAATTCGCCCCTAACACCACTAAGGCCTTCGTGCAGGACTACGTGAGCCGCTACTACAACGTGCAGGAATCCAACCTGATGAGCAAGACCTTCGGCAAGCTGCGCGAAGTCACCATCACCTACGACCTGCCCCGCACGCTGCTGGCCAACACCTTCATTCAGCGGGTATCGGTTTCGCTAATTGGGCGCAACCTGCTGTATTTCTACGGCGACAAGCGCTTCAAAGACGTGGACCTCGACCAGTACAACTACGCCATCAGCGTGACGGGTTTGCAGTCGCCCACCGTGCGCAGCTACGGCCTCAACCTGAACGCTACTTTCTAACCGCAACGGCTTCCCTGGGATGAAAAAATTTCTAAAAACCGGCGCCCTGCTGGGCCTATTGGTCCTCACCGCCACCAGTTGCAACAAGTCGCTCGACGAGCTGACCATCAACGAGAACAAGCCGAATGCCGTGCCGGCCTCGCTGCTGTTCACCGGCATTCTCAACGATGCCTACGAGGCCCCCAACGGGCAGAACGAAGCCTCGGACCAATACTACCTCAACAACTACGACTACTACGGCAACAACCGCTACGACTTCGGCAGTGGCACTGCCTACTACACCACCCTCAAAAATGTGGACCTGATGGTGGCCCAGGCCCAGAAGGAGGCGGCCCCGGCCCCCCTGGCCTACGGCGCGCTGGGCAATTTCTTCCGCGCCTACCTCTTCACCCGCATGAGCCTGGCGATGGGCGACATTCCGCAGTCGCAGTCGCTGCTAGGAGGTGCCAACCTAACGCCGACCTACGACTCGCAGAAGGCGGTGTTCGTGCAGGCCTTCAAGTGGCTGGAAAGTGCCAACAACGACTTGACGAGCCTCGTGGCGGGCGGCATGACGACGGTGAGTGGCGACATCTACTTCGGCGGCGACCTGCGCAAGTGGCAGAAGGTGGTGAACACTCTGCACGTGCGCCTGCTGCTGGAGCTGAGCAAGAAAAACGGGGACTCGGAACTCAACGTGGCCACACAATTTGCGGCCATCTTGGGCAACCCCACCAAGTACCCGCTCATGACCAGCAATGCCGACAACATGCAGTACGTGTACGTAGAGGCTACCAATAACTTCTACCCCAACAACAACCGCAACTTCGGCCAGGACGGCTCGCGCAAGAACATGTCGGCCACCTACGTGGGCCTGCTCACCCAGCTGCAGGACCCGCGCGTATTTGCCACCACCGAGCCGGCCCGCTTCTACGTCGACAACCAGGCCCAGAGCCCGACCAGTTTCGCCTCCTTCGTGGGCGCCGACCCCGGCCTCGACCTGGGCGTGATGTACAACAATGCCGGCCTGCAGAAGTATTCGTTTCTGAACCGCTACCGCTACTTCCGCACCCTGGTGGGCGAGCCCACCATCCAGATTGGCTACCCCGAGCTGTGCTTCAACATTGCCGAGGGCCTCAACCGCGGCTGGGCCACCGGCAACGCCGAAACCTGGTACACGAACGGTATTCAGGCCTCCATGGCCTTCTACGGCCTGCCGCTTAATGGCACTTACGTCGCCTCGTTCTACCGCCCCGGCTCGACGGATGTGAAGGCGACCTCGAACTACGACACCTACAGCATCCCCGTCAATTACGCCACCTACTACGCTCAACCCAGCGTGCAGTACACGTCCAGCGCGGCCGGCCTGACCCAGATTTTGCAGCAGAAATACCTGGCCCTCTTCCGCCACTCTGGCTTAGAAGCCTACTACAACTACCGCCGCACCGGCGTGCCCACCTTTACCACCGGCCCGGGCACTGGTAATGGTAGCCGCATCGCGAAACGCTTCCGCTACCCCGCGTCGGAGCGCACAGCCAACACCGCCAATTACCAAACGGCGCTGCAAAGCCAGTACGGCGGCAACGACGATATTAACGGCGTCATGTATTTGTTGAATTAAGTTCTTGGTTGAGCTTCTCCGCCAACGTCCGGAAGCTCAACCAAGGTATTACTCAGAAGCACTCTCATGCGGTTACCTACTGGATTTTTGACGGCCGGGCTGACGGCTCTAACCCTCACTGCCGCGGCCCAAACCCCCAAGCTGCGCACCGAAAACGTGGTACTCATCACCCTCGACGGTATGCGCTGGCAAGAGGTATTTGGTGGGGCCGATACGGCGCTTTTTCGCCAGACCAAGCACTACTTCACCGACCGTAAAGCTCTGCAAAAGGACTTCGGCCAAAGCACGCCCGAGCAGCGCCGTGCCGCGCTCATGCCCTTCCTGTGGGGGACCGTGGCCAAGCAGGGCCAGCTCTACGGCAACCGCCCGGCCGGCAGCCTCGTGAACGTGACCAACACCATGCGCTTTTCCTACCCCGGCTACAACGAAATCCTGACCGGGGCCGCCGACGATGCCCGCATTCACAGCAACGACCCGCTCGATAATCCCAATAAATCGGTGCTGGAAGTGCTCAACCAGCAGCCCGCGTTTAAGGGCAAAGTAGCAGCCTTCGGCTCTTGGAATGCCTACCCCTACATCCTCAACGAGCAGCGCAGTGGCTTGCCTGTCAATGCCGGCCAGCGTCAGGCCACCGGCCCCAACCTCACGTCCGGCGAGCAGTTGCTCAACCAACTGGAAGTGGCCTCGCCCAGCCCGTTCGGCGATGAGCGCCTCGATGCCTTCACCTACGGCTACGCTTTTGAATACCTGAAAAAGAAGAAGCCCCGCGTGCTCTACATCGGCTTCGGCGACACCGACGACTGGGCCCACGGCGGTGAGTACGGCGCCTACCTGCACGCGGCCCGCTACACCGACGGCTTCATCCGGCAGCTGTGGGAGTACCTGCAAAGTGACCCGCAGTACCGGGGCAAAACCACCCTGCTCCTCACCACTGACCACGGCCGCGGGGTGGCCGGCACCCAGTGGGAAACTCACGGCCGCGAGGTGCCCGGGGCCGACCAAATCTGGATGGCAGCCCTCGGACCCGACACGCCTGCTTTGAGCCAACCAACCGGCCAGCTTTATCAAAACCAGGTAGCCGCTACGTTGGCCAAGCTCCTGGGTCAGGCCTATGCCCCCACGCCCGCCACCGGCAAGCCCGTGGAAGCGGTATTCGGCAAGAAATAGCCTACTGGCTTTTAGCCCGTCATGCTGAGCGGAGTCGAAGCATCTCTACCGCTTCGTTGCTTCGATTGAATTAC
>Ga0265780_10009333_pt1 | contig 11772 bp, 6 predicted proteins | sample P1T30metagenome_FD_192432 | JGI IMG/M metagenome (GOLD analysis project Ga0265780, IMG submission 192432) | Plant litter microbial communities from East Loma Ridge, Irvine, California - P1 T30 | ecosystem: Environmental > Terrestrial > Plant litter > Unclassified | place: USA: California... | reverse complement strand
AAGACGCGGCAGTGGCGATCGGTCCAGTCCATCATGGGGGCAACCGACAGGCGGCGAGATGGCGGCACAATGGCAGTAGCAGCCGGAATGGTCGAAGAAGTGCTCATGCTGGAGGGTGTGGTCGCCTGGGAGCAGGCGATGAATACTGTCGAAAACGCGCCATCATAAGCCAAAGCTGTTCACGGTGCATGCATGCTGCCGATTGGTTGTGGTGATCGCCACGATGCATGAACGCCAGATTTGAGAAAGATGCCGTCTGGGATGGTTTCCGATTTCAGGCTGCGTGCAAAGGATTGGGCAGTGCTGTGCAAGCGCTGGGATCTGACATGGTTAGGTTGAGGTCGTGTCCGAATGTCAGACCTGACACCGGAGTTAGACCTGACACCGGAGTTATGTCTGGTTGAGGTCGTGTCCGAATGTCAGACCTGACACCGGAGTTATGTCTGACACCGGAGTTATATCCGAATCTCAGACCTGACACCAGAGTTAGACATCGGAGTTATGGTTGAGGTAGTGTCCGAATGTCAGATCTGACACCGGAGTTTGTGGTTACGCAAAGTCGGAGCATCACATCATCGATGTCCGTGATCTAGGCGACTACATCCATCAGCAACGTGAAGACGCAAGAGAGGCGTTCGGACGTAGTGATGAAAATGGCCTTCGGGCCATCTTTTACTTAACGACGTTCCCTGTCCAAATCTTGCCGATTGAGTTACAGTTCCTCAGTAAAACCACATTGAGGGAATGTAAATGAAGTTCCACCTGCTGCCTCTAAGTCTGTGTCTCGCATTGGCCGCATGCTCGAATGAGAAACCCTCAGATTCGACGCCACTATCTAGTACGTCTTTGCTAGCAGAGGTACCTACAGCAACTAATGCTCCCTCACTCCTCGCGCTCTCGGTCCCATCTGATCCAAACGCACAAATTTATGTCCTTGAAAAAGGTGAACAAGGTAATGAACGTACGATTGTTACGAAGCGTGTAGGCTCAAGCGGGACTTCTTACTCAAAGCGACTCTACAACTGTCAGGACAATACAGTTAAATACCTCGGAAGCGGAAACAGTGTAGAGGCTATGGCACGGTCACCAGCGGACGCCGCGATGGGACCTGTGCAAGAAGGCTCAATTGCATACTACGTAGGCTTACAGGCATGCCAGTGAAAACAAGTGACTAAACATAAAGGCTCTTCTCGAGCCTTTTTTCATCTGTGCCACTCGCTAGCAAGATTGGCACAACTTCGATAGCATAATTTTTGGATTAGTACATATCTGGCACAAATCGCGCTATTTTTGAGTAATCGTGGGCGAGACACGCCTGATTCGGTTCAGTCCATCAGCGGGGCAACACTCGGGCGCCGCTCGCCATAGTTAGTCGCTGTCATTGCTATTCATGCTTGTACACGGCTACCGCCCTGCGCGACGCTAGTTGCGAAGAATTGGGGATAGTCTCAATCAAGGAGAAGTAAGAAGTTCGTCTGCCGAGCTAAGTACGGCAACAATCAAATTGTCTATCCGGATGCACCCGGCCACTCGGGCCCCAGGCGCCAACGACCCTACATCATCAACTGCAGAAAAGCCCCACTGAAATCCACCGCCTTCTCCAGCACCATATCAGCGCAATAAGCGCCGTCGAACTTGATCTGTTGCTGGACAATGGCTGACATCGCGCCGTCACCGGCATGGCCGGACGCCGATAGTACGCACTCCCATTGCTCTCCGGCTTTTTTCACTGTGGTGATCGCAAGGGAACGATCACTGATTTCAAAGGTTATAAGTTTCATCACATGTTCGCAAAATATGTGAAGAACTATACCCTAGAGCAACAGAATACACGCGATTCAGTTACCGCAAAACAACACCTGAAACAGATTTTTGTTCCGAATCTACTGCTTCAGGTCGGCGCTGCCCAAAAAGCACGGGACCTGCCCGCATTCACCATGCAGGCAGGTCCCGAATCACACCGTAGGACTACTTAGAAATCGACCTGCGCCGACAACAGCACCGTGCGCGGCGCCGCTGCCGTGCCAACCGTGGCCAGCGTGCTGCTCGACAGCCAGTAGCGCTTGTTGCCTGCGTTCTCGACGCTAGCACGCAGCACGACCGGCTTGCCCATCAGCTCGGTACGATAACGCGCGCCGAGGTCAAAACGCGTCCACGACGAGATATACACTGTATTGGTGACATTCTGCGCCAGCTCGGCCGTGTGAATCGCGCGGGCGTTGAGGCTCAGGCCGCTAATCCATGGCAAGTCCCAGTCGACGCCGGCGTTGAACGCATTCTTCGGCACGCCCGTGGCTTTCTTGCCTTCGTTGATGCCGCCAGCGGTGCGCTGCTGCTTGGCGTTGTAGAACGTGGCGCTCGTCATCAGGCGCAGGCCCGGTGCGGCTTCGCCGACCGCCGACAGTTCCAGGCCGCGGTTGCGCTGCGTGCCGTCCAGGCTGTAGATCGTCGTCAGCGGATCGGTGATGGCGTTTGGACGGTCGATCTGGAACACGGCGGCGCCGAGCAGGACGCGGCCGGTATCGACTTTCGTGCCCACTTCGTATTGCTTGGACTTGAACGGGGCGAAGACTTCACCGGCGTTCGCGGCCGTGGCCGGGGCGGTGCTGCCGCGGCTCAGGCCCGACGTGAAGTTGGCGTACAGCGACACGTTCTCCATCGGCATGACAACAAGGCCAGCCAGCGGCGATACGGCGCTTTCGCTGTACGACGTTGTCACCGCGCCGCTTGGCGCCAGATTGTCGAGCGATACCTTCTGCTTGCGCAAGCCGCCGGTGAACAGCACGCGGCCGTCCAGGAACGTCAGCGTGTCGGTCAGCGAGAAGCTCGACAGCTCGGTTTCCGACATTTTGGTCGGCGCCAGGCGTTCGCCCATCATCGGCGTGATCGCCACCGGGTTGTAAATGTTCGACAGCTGCGACGTGCTTGGCGCGGCCGACAGGTAGAAGCTGCCGGCTTCGCTGTCCAGACGCGAGACCGAGGCGGTGATGAAGTGCTTGATGCCGGCCGTGTCCAGGCTCAGGCGGGCCCCGACTTCGCCGGTCTTGCTGCGCCCATAGGCGTCGTACCAGGCGTTGGTCAGGCGGAAGTTGCCGGCAGCGTCGACCGCGTTCAGTGCGCGCGCCGTCGGGAAGTCCTGCTCGCTGGCGCCGTAGTGGTAGCCGGCCGTCGCATAGACCATCAACTCTTTCGACACATCGTATTCGAGGCGCGAGGCGATCGTCGCATCGCGGAACTCGAGGTCGGCGCCGCGGTACACCGCGCGGTGGCCCGACGGTGGCGCCGGGATCGACGCAATGTCGGGCCGGAAGCTATTCTGCGCACGGAAATTGTCGGTCTTTTCTTTCTGACCGTAGCTGTCCAGGGTCCAGCGAAGTGTCGGCGAGCGGTAATCGAGTGCGATCGCGGCCAGGCCGAAATCCTGCTCGCCGTCGTCGATATTGGTGTCGCCGCCGCGGATCACGCCATTGACGCGCACGCCCCAGGCGCCGTTGTCGCCAAAGCGGCGGCCGACGTCGACATGGGTGCCAAACAGCGCCTGGCTTTCATAGGTGGCGGTCACGCGCGTCAACGGCTGGTCGCCGGCGCGCTTGGTGACGATATTGATGTTGCCGCCGACGCTGCCGTTCGGGCTGATGCCGTACATCAGCGTACCCGGGCCCTTGAGCACTTCGACGCGTTCCATGATGGCGGCCGGCATGCGGTTTGATGACGACAGGCCGTACAGGCCATTCAGGCCGACGTCGCCGCTGGTGACATTGAAGCCCCGGATCTGGAAGTCTTCACTGAACCCGCCGGTCGACGTCATCACACGCACCGACGCTTCGTTGACGACGACGTCGGCCAGCGTGCGCACCTGCTGGTCTTCGAGGATCTGCGACGTATAGTTGGTTGTCGAGAACGGCGTCTTCATGATGTCCGCCTCGCCCAGGATGCCCAGTCCGCCGCTGCGCCCGATCTGGCCGCCGGCATAGGCCGGATCGGCCTGGACTTTCGCACCGGTGATGATCACCTTCTCCACCGCGGCCGGCCCTGCTTCCTGCGCATTGGCGGCAAACGGCAGCGCCAGGATCGGCGCCGAGGCGACAGCGCTGACGAGAGCGCTCCTGATCAGGCGCGACAGGATCGATTCGACGGGTGGGCGCAGTGGAGCATTGGCGTGTTGGGTCATGGTTTGGCGGTCACAAGGTACGAAAAACCGGGATTCTAACAGAGATGAGAATCATTATCATCCTCATTCTCATTCCCGAACTCCGTTTATTAAATTTTCTTAAGGAATTTAGTGCCTCATGGAAATTTGTCGCCTGATATCGGTGTGAGCGAGTTCACCTCGCGACAACCGAGTTCCACCGACCAATTTCCAGGAGTTTCCCCATGCTGAGTCTTCACACCAACGCCGCCGCCCTGTCAGCACAGAATGCGATTTCAAAAACCCAGAGCAACCTGTCGACCTCGATGACCCGCCTGTCGACTGGCTACCGTATCAACTCGGCAATGGATGATGCTGCCGGCCTGCAGATCGCTTCTCGCCTGAAAGCCCAGAGCTCCGGCATGAGCGTCGCCATGCGCAACACCCAGAACGCCACTGCACTGATGCAAACGGCCGAAGGCGCACTGGATGAAGTCTCGAACATCATCGTGCGCATGAAGGATCTGGCCACCCAGGCAGCCGACACGGGCTCGACCGCGAAAGACAAGACCGCCATGAATGCGGAATTTGTCGAACTGGGCAAGGAACTGACGAACATCATGGGCAACACGTCGTTTGGCGGCGCCAAGCTGCTGACCGGCGGCACCATCGCCACTGCGATGAAATTCCAGATCGGCGCTGATGCCCTGGAAGTCATGGACGTCGATTTGTCGACCGAGATGACCGATGTGGACGATGCGGTGGCCGACATCCTCCTTGAGGAGCTGACCACTGGCGGCGATGCGACGGCCGCCATTACCACGCTGACCGCTGCCATTGACACCGTGGGCACGCTGCGCTCGGCGCTGGGTGCGTCGGCCAACCGCCTGGAACACGTCAACAGCAACCTGGCCAACATCAGCACCAACACCAAGCAAGCTACCGGCCTCATCATGGACGTCGACTTCGCTACGGAAAGCGCCAACATGACCTCGAGCCAGATGCTGATGCAGGCATCGACCGCCATGCTCAAGCAGTCGAACAGCATGTCGTCGATGGTCATGTCGCTGCTGCAGTAATCGTCTCGCCAGTGGGCCTTTGCCCCGGGTAATGCAGAAGGCCAGCCGTCAACGCTGGCCTTTTTCACGGGCGTCAGATACTGCTGAAAATAATTTTCTTAAAAAATTTAATGCCGCACGGAAATTTGTCGCCCTGTATTGATGAGAGCAAGTGACGCGCTCGACACACAGAATTTTTACCCATTTCAGGAGTACCCCATGCTGAGCCTTCACACCAACGCCGCCGCCCTGTCGGCACAGAACGCGATCTCGAAAACCCAAAGCAACCTGTCGACCTCGATGACGCGCCTGTCGACCGGCTATCGCATCAACTCGGCAATGGACGACGCCGCCGGCCTGCAGATCGCTTCGCGCCTGAAAGCACAGAGCTCGGGCATGAGCGTTGCGATGCGCAATACCCAGAACGCCACCGCACTGATGCAGACGGCCGAAGGTGCACTGGACGAAATGTCGAACATCGTCGTGCGTATGAAGGATCTGGCCACCCAGGCGGCCGACACGGGTTCGACCACGAAAGACAAAGCTGCCATGGACGCTGAGTTCAAGGAACTGGGCAAAGAGCTGGTCAACATCATGGACAACACCTCGTTCGGTGGCGCCAAGCTGCTCAGCGCTGCGGGCACCCTGTCTACCGCGATGACGTTCCAGATCGGCGCCGATGCCGCCGAGACCATGGCTGTCGACCTGTCGGGCGGCCGGACCCTGGTACAGACCTCCGTGACGGCTGCAGCCGGCGCGGCCATCACGTCCGGCACGCTTGCGACCGCCCAGATCACCGCCATGAATACGGCAATCGACAGCGTCGGCGCACTGCGCTCGGCACTGGGCGCGTCGGCGAACCGCCTGGAACACGTGAACAACAACCTGGCCAACATCAGCACCAACACCAAGCAGGCTACCGGCCTGATCATGGATGTCGACTTCGCTACCGAAAGCGCCAACATGACCTCGAGCCAGATGCTGATGCAAGCGTCGACCGCCATGCTCAAGCAATCGAACAGCATGTCGTCGATGGTCATGTCGCTGCTGCAGTAATCGCCGCGCACCCGGGCCCCTGCCCGGGTCAAGCAGAAGGCCAGCCACGATGCTGGCCTTTTTCACGTCTGCCTGACGCGCATGGGGCGTGGTGACCACCAGTCCAAAAGAATTTCCAAAAGTAGTTAATGCCGTACGGCAATTGGTCGCCTTGTACTGATGTGAGCGAGTGAAGTACTCGATAACAGAATTCCCCCCGACCAATTTCAGGAGTCACCCATGCTGAGCCTTCACACCAACGCCGCCGCCCTGTCTGCACAGAACGCGATCTCGAAAACCCAGAGCAACCTGTCGACCTCGATGACGCGCCTGTCCACCGGTTACCGCATCAATTCGGCGATGGATGATGCTGCCGGCCTGCAGATCGCTTCGCGCCTGAAAGCCCAGAGCTCGGGCATGAGCGTTGCCATGCGCAATACCCAGAATGCCACCGCACTGATGCAGACGGCGGAAGGCGCGCTGGATCAAGTCTCGAACATCGTCGTGCGCATGAAGGACCTGGCCACCCAGGCAGCCGACACCGGCTCGACCGCGAAAGACAAACTCGCGATGGATGCGGAGTTCAAGGAACTGAGCAAAGAGCTGGTCAACATCATGGACAACACCTCGTTCGGTGGCGCCAAGCTGCTCAACGCGACCGGTGGCACGCTGGCTGCCGCGATGACTTTCCAGATCGGCGCCGATTCTGCCGAGACGATGTCGGTCGACATGATTGCCGGCCTGGGCCTGGTCCAGACGTCGGTGACCAACTCGGTTACCGCTGGCCTGACCACCGCCCCTCTTGCGAGCGCCCAGATCACCGCCATGAATACGGCGATCGACAGCGTCAGCGCACTGCGCTCGGCGCTAGGTGCCTCGGCCAACCGCCTGGAACACGTCAACAGCAACCTGGCCAACATCAGCACCAACACCAAGCAGGCAACCGGCCTGATCATGGATGTCGACTTTGCTACCGAAAGCGCCAACATGACCTCGAGCCAGATGCTGATGCAAGCATCGACCGCCATGCTCAAGCAGTCGAACAGCATGTCGTCGATGGTCATGTCGCTGCTGCAATAATGGCCGCCCACCCGGGCCTTACCCCGGGTTAGACTTCGAAGGCCAGCCCACGCGGTTGGCCTTTTTTTATCGCTGACAGGTAAACCCAATGGCCCATATGTTCCCCGTTGCCGCGCTGCCCCCGCCAATCCTCGCGCCATTGCAGGTCGGCGCCGTGGTGGCTCCGGCCGCCGTCCTGGCCGGCGGCGCCGATGCGCTGCCGCTGCCGTTCTCGGCGCCACTGTCGCCGGAAACCCAGGCCACGGGTCAGCCGGGCGCCGAATCCGGCGGCGACGGCGCCGCCATGCGGCCGGACCAGGTGCTCCTGGCGCGTCAGCTGGCCTACCAGCAGCAGGACGGCGCCGGCCTGGCGCGCGCCTGGCGCAGCCAGGTGCGTAACCATGGCAGCCAGTTGACCAGCCGCGCGCTGGCCGACATGGGCGGGCATCTGTCGCCGGCCATGCTCGCTGCCGGCCAACAGGGCCAGGTCGTGCACCAGCCCCAGCTGCTCGCGACGCACCAGGATGCCTGGCGCTTCACGGTGCATGGCGCCGGCGACAAGCCGCAGCACCTGGCGGTGCTGGCCGACGAGGCAGACAAGCCCCCCGGTCGCCGCCGCCGTGCGCGCGCCGCGCTGCGCCTCGAACTCGAACTGGCCGACGGCAGCGCCGTCGTGATCCAGGTCGAACCAACACCGCAAGGCCTGGTGATCGAGGTCTGCGCGCCCGATGCAAGCGCGCTCACGCGCCTGCGCTGGCTGCAGCCCGAACTCGACACGGTGCTCAAGCGCGCCGGCCTGACGGTGCTGCGCTGGGGCTTTCGCGACGCCCTGCCTCCCGGGCGCAGCCACGCGATGATCGCCAATGCCGAAGAGGCGGCGCAGGCGCTGACGCCGGCCGTGTTTCGCGCCGTGGCCGAACTGGCGCTGCTACTGCCCGCCCAGCGCGCGCGCAGCCAAGGCTGATCCAGCAGGCTGAGCAGCGCGCCGCCCCGGGCGCTGCCCCGACTACAATGGCGCTTGTCTTCACGCATTCGCCTTTTCAATGACACGCTGCAGATGCACGCGGCCAGCCGCGCCGCTTCCGGTGAGTTCACCGGCATGACCATTTCCCAGACCCCAGCCCCGGCGCCCTCGGCCAACGACGCCGCGCCGCCGCCGTCGGCATTCGGGCCGATGCGCGCCCCAGTGTTTCGCATGCTGTGGCTGACCTGGCTGATCGCCAACACCTGCATGTGGATGAACGACGTGGCCGCTGCCTGGATGATGACGTCGCTGACGACCGCGCCGATCTGGGTCGCGCTGGTGCAGACCGCATCGATGCTGCCCGTGTTCCTGCTCGGCCTGCCCAGTGGCGCACTGGCCGATATCCTCGACCGGCGGCGCTACTTCATCATCACGCAGTTCTGGGTCGCCATCGTGGCCACGATCCTGTGCGCGGTGATCCTGGCCGACGCCATCACGCCACCCGTGCTGCTGGCGCTGACCTTCGCCAATGGCATTGGCCTGGCCATGCGCTGGCCCGTGTTCTCGGCGATCGTGCCCGAACTCGTGCCGCGCGCGCAGTTGCCGGCGGCGCTGGCACTGAATGGCGTGGCGATGAACGCGTCGCGCATCGCCGGGCCGCTGGCGGCCGGCGCCATCATCGCGAGCCTGGGCAGCGCGTATGTATTCGTGCTCAATGCGGTGCTGTCGGTGATTTCCGGCTTCGTGATCATGCGCTGGCGCCGCACGCACGTGCCAAGTCCGCTGGGACGCGAGCGGATCGGCGGTGCGATGCGCGTCGGCCTGCAGTTTGCCCGGCACTCCAACCGCGTCAAGGCGGTGCTGGCGCGGGTGGCGGCGTCGTTCTTCCACTCCACCGCCCTGATGGCGCTGCTGCCGCTGGTCGCGCGCGCGCAGGGCGGCGGCGGCGCCGGCGTCTTTACGCTGCTGCTGGCCTGCATGGGCGGCGGCGCGATCAGCGCCGTGTTCTTCCTGCCGCGCATGCGCCAGGCGTTCAGCCGCGACACGCTCGTCATGGGCAGCACCGTGCTGTCGGCGGCGATGATCGCGGTGGCGGCCGTCAGCACGAACGTGGTGCTGACTTCCAGCGCGATGTGGCTGTCGGGGATGGCCTTCATCGTGTCGGCCAATTCGCTGAGCGTATCGATGCAGATGGCCCTGCCCGACTGGGTGCGGGCGCGCGGGATGTCGATCTACCAGATGGCCCTGATGGGCGCGAGTGCGACGGGCGCCGCGGTCTGGGGCCAGGTCGCGACGCTCGACAGCGTGCAGCACAGCCTGTTGTATGCGGCCGGCAGCAGCGTGGTCGTCATGGCGCTCGTGCTGCGTTTGATCCAGGACCGCGAGCTGCTCGAAGACATGACGCCATCGTCCGCGCTCAAGGCGCTGGCGCCGTCGCTCTCGCCGCTGCAGGATGGCGGGCGCCTGGTGCTGACGGTGGAGTACCGGATCGACCCGGAGCGCACCGAAGCCTTCATGGCGCTGATGGAACTGAGCCGGCGCGCCCGCCTGCGCCAGGGTGCGCTGAGCTGGACCTTGCTGCGCGACGTCAGCGATCCGGGGTTATTCACCGAGCAGATCATCGATCCGTCCTGGACCGAGCACCTGCGCCGCTTCGACCGCGCCACCGCGGGCGACGCCGCCCTGCGCGAGCGCAAGCTGGCGTTTCACCTGGGGCCGGATGGCCCGGTGATCACACGGCGTCTCGTGGCGAAGGGCTGATCAGCCCACCGTCCCGACGATCGACACGTCGCGGTTTTCGGGGATCTCGTTGTACGACAGCACGTGCAGGCCCGGTGCGAACAACCGCGCGTAACGGGCCAGCAGCGGCCGTACCTGCGGCAGCACCAGCAGCAGCGGCGGCGTGTGCTGGCCCTTCATCTGTTCGCGCGCGACCGGCATATTGATCTGCAGTTGCGCCAGCAATTGCGGGTCGATCGGGTAATTGTCCAGCGCGACCTTGCCGCCGCCATTCTGGCGCGCCTGGTTCAGCGAGCCAAGCAGCATGTTTTCCAGCTCGGCCGACAGGTTAAAGGCCGGCATGTCTTTCTTCTTGCCGAACAGCGTCGAGACGATCTGGCGCCGCAGCGCGCAGCGCACTTCGGCCGCCAGCAGGATCGGATCCTTGGTCGTCTCCGAGCTGTCGAGCAGCGTGGTGGCGATCACCACGATGTCCTTCAACGAGACGCCTTCGGTCAGCAGCACGCGGAACACGCGCAGCAGCTGGGTGTGCGTGAGCGCCTTGTCGAGCGCCGCGGCCAGCTTGGGCGACAGCGCCGTCAGGCGTTCCAGGATCGCCGGCACGTCTTCGTGGCGGAACAATTCGTGCAGGTATTCGCGCACCACTTTCGACACATGCGTCGCGATCGCGCTGGGCACCTCGACCACCTGATAGCCCAGGCCCAGCGCATGCGCTTTCTGCTCGGGCAGGATCCACGTGATCGCCATCCCGTACGCCGGCTCGATGCCGGGGATGCCATCGAGTTCGCCGTACACGTTCGGCGACGGGATCGCCAGCAGATGGTCGGGCATGACCTCGGCCTCGGCCACGACGGTGCCCGACAGGCTGATCGCGTATTGCGTCGGGCGCAGCGCCAGGTCGTCGCGCACCGAGATCGCCGGCAGCAGCATGCCCATCTGCTCCGACAGGCTCTGGCGCACGCCCTTGATGCGCTTGGCCAGCGGCTCGGCCTGGGCGCGGTCGATCATGCCCACCAGCTTGTAGCCCACTGCCACCGTCACCGCCTGCACCACCGGCAGCGCCTGCCAGTCGAGTTCGGGCACGCGGTCGTCGCGCAAGGCAGCCTCGATCTTTGCCACGCCCGCCACGTCCGGCGCGCCGACGCGCTTTGCCATCGTCCAGCCGACCCAGGCCAGCACGCCGGCAGCCACCGTGAAGAACCACCACGGCATGCCCGGCACGATCGCCAGGATCATCATCACGCCGGCGGCCGAGTACAGCACGCCCGGCCGGGCCAGCAACTGATGGGTGACCTGATCTTCGAGGTCGCCCGACTCGCCAATGCGCGTGACCAGGATGGCGGCGGCGGCCGACAGCAGCAGCGCCGGGATCTGGCCCACCAGGCCGTCGCCGATCGTGAGCAGCGCGTACACGCGGAACGCCTCCACCAGCGGCAGGTCGTGCATCAGCGCGCCGATGGCGACACCGCCGATCAGGTTGATGATCAGGATCAGGATCGACGCGATCGCGTCGCCGCGCACGAATTTGGAGGCGCCGTCCATCGCGCCATAGAAGTCGGCTTCGGCCGCGACGTCCTTGCGCCGCGTGGTCGCCTGCTCCTGGTTGACCAGGCCGGCGTTGAGGTCGGCGTCGATCGCCATCTGCTTGCCCGGCAGCGCGTCGAGCGTGAAGCGCGCCGAGACTTCCGAGATGCGCTCGGCGCCCTTGGTCACGACGATGAAGTTGATGATCATCAGGATCACGAACACCACCAGGCCGACGACGAAATTGCCGCCGATGACGACGT
>Ga0265780_10009332_pt1 | contig 11775 bp, 7 predicted proteins | sample P1T30metagenome_FD_192432 | JGI IMG/M metagenome (GOLD analysis project Ga0265780, IMG submission 192432) | Plant litter microbial communities from East Loma Ridge, Irvine, California - P1 T30 | ecosystem: Environmental > Terrestrial > Plant litter > Unclassified | place: USA: California... | reverse complement strand
CACCCGTAATAACCGACGACGCGTTGCCACCGGCTGATGCGTTGTGGTTTGATGTAGTGCTCAAACAGATACAGGCTATTAGCGATGCAGATCGTGATAGCTACGCTGAATGCCAGGTAGAACAGCACGTTTTTGGGGGCTATCCACTGCCCCGTAAAAACAGTGTGCAGCATACTGAGTACCAGCCCAACGGCCAGACCGATGAGCAGGTACTGTCCATTGGCTTTTGCCAGGGATGCATCGATGAGGGGTGGCAGATTACGGTTCATTAGGAAACAAAGCTGGCAGAAGGAACCGGGATTTTACGCAAAAAAGCGACGAACGGTCAGATTTGTGGCGCGAAACATCGCATTGAGTACCTTCCGCGCTATAAGCCAGCTTTACCAGCACCAGCGCGCTAAATGTATACGTGCCGTGTGGAATCAGAGAAGTGTGTGCATCTTAGTCATCAGCAGTCGGGTAGTTCATGTTCCTAAAACGATTTCGTTCATCCAAATTAGCCAGTAGCCGGCCAAAGACACCGGCAGAATACATCGCGGCCTACCGGGCTTCGGGTGATCTGGCGGTGCTGGGTGAACTCTATGAGCAATACATGGAGTTGGTGTATGCCGTCTGCTACAACTATCTGCGCGATGAGGAAGAAGCCAAAGACGCCGTCATGCAGTTATTCGAGCAGCTGATCACCGATCTGCGCCGGCACGACGTCCAGAATTTTCAGGCGTGGCTGCACAGCGTTGCCCGGAATTACTGCCTGATGCAGTTGCGTAGTAAGAAAACGTATGCGGTTACCAGCCTGGCCGACACGCCCGATCTGGAGCAGCAGCTGAACGATAACCGGGGTACTGATACGTCCGATCAGCTTGATCTGGAAGCCAACTTAACACAGCTGGAAACCTGCCTGCAAACATTGCCCGACGAGCAGCGTACCTGCCTGACGCTGTTTTACCTGGAACATAAAAGTTATGCCGATGTGGCCGAGCTGACAGGTTTTGACCTGAAAAAAGTTAAAAGCTGTCTGCAGAACGGCCGCCGAAACTTAAAAATTTGTCTGAGCAAATAGGAAGAGCGGGTCTCTATCCTACTGATAATGAACGATCAACTTACCTTCGATGAACTTCGCGCCTACCGGGCGGGCCAACTGAGCAGCCAGGCGCGCTATCGCGTGGAACGGCTGGTACTCGAAAACCCATTCTACGCCGACGCACTGGCTGGTCTGGAGGCCATGCAGCAAACGGCTACCCCAACCGCCGAACAACTGACCGATCTGCGTACAGCCCTGCACGAGCGGATTCACGAGTCGGCCACAAAAAAACGGTTATGGCCGCTCTGGATTGCGACGACCACGGCCGCCATTGTTTTTATGCTGGCGGTAGCGATTTATTTTATTTTCTTTGCCAGCCCCAAACCAGCCCGGCCGAAAGCACCACCCACCCACGTTACGGCGCAGTTGATGAGCACCCTGATCTGTACGTTTCAGCACATCAGCGTTGAAAAAGTGGCAAGTACCGACAGTACGAGCTGGTTTATTATCGAGACAAAACCAGCGCCAAAAGCACCGTAGCGCCGGGCTTTTTACCGGTCATTTTCAAGCTGTAAACGATTGGCTACAGGTGGAATTATGACCGGTAAAAAATCCCGTAGGCTCAAAACTTACCCCAGTCTGCGAAACATTTAAGAAAGGACAGTCGTTAATCGGGCAAAACACCTTTCATTACACTCTATGTTTCGCTCTATTTCTAAGAAGGCAACGATGATCGCCTTTTTGCTAACTACCGCTTGTTTGTCAACAACTTACGCACAACAACGTTTTAGTGTTGGCCCCCGCGTTGGCTTGAATTTATCCACATTACGTGGCGAAGTGACGGGCTATAAGCTAACACCCGGCCTGACCGCAGGTGCTTTCGTTATGTATAGCTCATTGAATCACTTCGGTATTTCGGCCGACGTACTGTATTCACAGCGGGGCGGTAAATTCTCCGGGACGGACAACGGCATCATTCCAACCGAGTTCAAACAACGTATCAACTACCTGGAAATTCCGATTGCCCTGCGCTATTTCCTGACCCGCAGCGGCAGCTTCCGGCCAAACGTATTCTTCGGCCCGTCGCTGGCGATTCCTCTGAGTGCCCAACGGGTTAATCAGAAATACAACAACGTCAGTCAGCCAAACGTAGACAATTCCAGCACGTTCAAAAACCTGGATCTGGGTCTGCTGGCCGGTTTTCAGCTCAACTTCCCCGGCTTTGGCGAACGGCAACGGTTCCTGATCGACGCCCGGTATACTTTTGGTCTGGCCGACATCACCGTACCGTATACACCCGCCACCGTAGTACCTGGCGCTAACGGTACGCAGAACATTTATAACTCAACAATCTCCGTCACTCTGGGCTATGGCTTCGGCGTCGGCAGAGAGCATCCAAGTCGGTATAACCGCTAGGCGTTTCGGTAAGTAATCTTTTTGATCGTGCTGTATCAGACTTCCAGAACGAAGTCTGATACAGCACGATTTTTTATGCGCTATCAGCATTATCTTCTTCCTTCCATGAAATTTGAAACGTATGTATTAAGTCCGGGATACCAACTGCCAATCCGCCTAATTCGGCCGGTACGCCAATTGTTTCGTACTTTTACCCGTTCAAGACTTCTGCTTTCTGTATGATGACCAGTTGCCGGTCCCTGTTTTTTGCGTTGTTCAGCCTTCTTTTGTCCGCAACCGCATTGGCGCAAACGCCCGCTTCGGCCCAGAAACCGGCCTTTCTCCGACTTACTGAACGCCAGAATCGCTGGGCTGACTCGGTCTTCGCGGCCCTGACACCCGATGAACGGATCGGCCAGCTGATCATGGTGGCAGGCTACTCGAACCGTACGCCAGTTTATGAAGACTCGCTGGTGTCGCTCGTCCGGACGAACAGGTTGGGCGGGGTGGTCATGTTCCAGGGCGGCCCCATGCGGCAAGCCAAGCTGACCAACCGACTACAGGCGTTGTCGTCAGTACCGCTGCTGATCGCGATGGACGCCGAATGGGGGCTGGCGATGCGGCTCGACAGTACGGTCCGGTATCCTTACCAGATGACACTGGGTGCGATGACCGCCGGGAGCGATAGCCTGATTTACAGGATGGGCGCCAATCTGGCCAAACAGGCCCGCAGGCTGGGCGTTCACGTCAATTTTGCGCCTTCTGTCGACATCAATAATAACGCCAACAACCCCGTCATCAACTTCCGGTCGTTCGGCGAGAATAAATACACCGTTGCCCGAAAAGCGCTGGCTTACGTGCGCGGAATGCAGGATAATCAATTGATTACTAGTATCAAGCACTTCCCAGGACATGGCGATACCGGCACCGATTCGCACTATGATTTACCGCTGATCAACAAGAGCCGGGTAGATCTGGATTCGCTGGAGCTGTATCCCTTCCGCCAGTTGATCAACGCCGGGGCCTCGGGCGTGATGGTGGCTCACCTGAGCATTCCCTCGCTCGACACAACCCGGAATCTGCCCTCTACCCTATCGCCCAATATCGTTACGAAGCTGCTCAAAGACGAGCTTGGTTTCCAGGGACTGATCTTCTCCGATGCCATGAACATGAAAGGCGTGACCAAGTTCTTCCCCTCGGGACTGGCCGACCGGATGGGACTGGAAGCGGGTATGGACATTCTGGAGTTTACGGAGAACGTACCGCTGGCCATCGCGCAGATCAAGCAGGCCGTTGTCGACGGTCGGCTAACGCAGGCGTCGCTGGACGCCCGCTGCCTGAAGGTGTTACGTGCCAAAGCCTGGGTGGGCCTGAACCAGTACAAACCCATTGTGCTCGATAATCTGGTGCAGGACCTCAACCCCGTACAGGACGAGTTGCTGAACCGCCGGATGACCGAAGCCAGCCTGACCGTCCTGAAAAACAACCAGAACATTCTGCCTCTCCAGCGGCTGGATACGTTGCGGATTGCCTCGATCGCCATCGAAGCCGACCAACCTACGCTGTTCCAGAAGATGGCGGGCAACTATACCAACGTTACCCATTTCAACCTGACCTCGAAGTCGCCGGACTCGACCATTGCGCAGGTGCGGGACTCACTCAAGAATTATAACCTGCTGCTGGTCGACGTTCATTTGAACAACATTCGCCCGGCAGCCAAGTACGGTTTACAGGCCAAAACCGCCGGGCTGGTTAGTGAGCTGGTGGCAACCGGCAAAGCCATCGTTACGGTCTTCGGCAATGTCTACGCCCTCGACCGGCTGACGTTCCCGAATGACACGGTTCGCACGGAACGTAGCATCGAACAGGCGCGGGCTATCGTGATGCCGTACCAGCTCACCAACTACACCGAAGAACTGGCGGCTCAGCTTATTTTCGGCGCTATCGGCGCATCAGGCAAGCTGCCCGTAACGGTCAATCAGCGCTTCCGGCTGGGCGATGGCATCAACATTCAGCCCAACGGACGACTTAAATACACCATTCCCGAAGAGGTGGGTATCGACGGAAAATACCTGGCGCAGAAAGTCGATTCGCTGGTTAACGTTGGCCTGACGCAGAAGGCGTTTCCTGGCTGCGTGGTTCAGATGGCACGTAACGGCAAAGTTATTTTCCAAAAAGCCTACGGCGCCCATACCTACGATGCGTCGCTGGGTATCGAACCGAATCCCACCAAACTGGACGATCTGTTCGACATGGCGTCGGTAACGAAGGTCAGCACGTCGACACCGGCCCTGATGAAACTGGTAGACGAAGGCAAGTTCAACCTCGACGGCGTGATGGCCGATTACCTGCCCGATTTCAAAAAGTCGAACAAGGCGAATCTGCGCTGGCGCGACGTATTGACTCACCAGGCGGGGCTAAAAGCCTGGATTCCGTTCTGGATGGAGACGAAAGAGAAAGATGGCAGCTGGAAACCCAAGACATTCCAGGCGGAACGCTCCGGTCGCTACCCGATTGAGGTTACCGATAGTCTCTTTGAATTCAGACGGTATCCAAAAACCATTTTTGAGCAAATCCGGGATTCGCCGGTGAGTGACAAGAAAGAGTACGTTTATTCCGATCTATCCTTCATTCTGTATCCGCAGATTGTGAAGCGGCTTACGAGCCAGCCGTTCGAGGATTTTCTGAAAGAAACTTTCTACAAATCGCTGGGCGCAACGACGCTTACGTTTAAACCCCGCCGGTTCTACCCGCTCAGCCGCATCGTACCGACCGAATATGATTCACTGTTCCGGAAAACGCTGATCTGGGGACGGGTTCACGACGAAGGAGCCGCTATGCTCGATGGTCTTTCGGGGCACGCGGGGCTGTTCGGTACGGCCAATGACCTGATGAAACTGTACGAGATGTACCGCCAGAAAGGCAGCTACGCCGGGAAGCAGTACATTACGTCGAAAACGATTGCCGAGTTTACCCGCTATCAGTTTCCCGGCCAGAGCCGCCGGGGACTGGCTTTCGACAAGCCATCGACCCCGTATTCCGGCAACGCACCCCGCTCCGGAACGCCAAGCAGCTACGGCCACTCGGGTTTTACGGGTACGTTTGTCTGGGTCGATCCCGATCCGGCTTATAATCTGACGTACGTTTTTCTCTCCAACCGGGTGTATCCAACGCGAAACAATACTAAAATTAGCACGTTGAATACGAGGACAAATGTGGTTGAAGCGCTCTATCAGTCCATTCGTCACGGTATGCCATGAAAAACCATCTGATCCACCTGCTGAATTACGAACTCTGGGCGAACAAACGGGTGATCGATGCGCTCGAAACGCTGGAGAACCCGCCTAGTCGGGCAGTGGCCGTCATGGGGCATATTCTATCGGCGCAGCAGGTGTGGCTGGGTCGGTTTGTGGGTGAACCAACGTTTATCTCCATCTGGGAAGATACGCCTGTGAGCTGGATGGGCGAGATGGCCGAACGGCAGCACCACAAGATTGTGAGCTACTTGACTACGCTGGCCGAATCAGACTTACTGAGACCAATCGATTACGTCAGTTCCCAGGGTGGCCAGTACCAGAACACACTGCTGGACATGCTGACCCATATGAGCCACCACGCGGCCTATCACCGGGGGCAGGTGATCCAGCTCATCCGACCGATGGTCAAGGAAGCACCCGTCACGGATTTCATCGTCTGGGTACGGGATATTTAATTATCATTTTTACAGGCACGAGGAGACTATTACGTAATAGTCTCCTCTGTTAGTTTAAGCCCCTTTGTCTACTGAACTATAGGTTGAATAACCAGGCAAAGTATCTGGCAATTCTATATCCTCCGTATGTTTGATAAGCAGGAACTTCAGCTTGGCCAGCGTTAAATTTGATTACCTTATGTAATTGATGGGCAAAGTAATCAACTTTGCCAACGTTTGAGTTACAGCTATCTGGCTGTCTGAAACTAGCACCTTTCCATTCATGCACACTCTTTTACCTTTTCTGCTCGCCATGATAGCAGCCATCGTGCTGCTGAACATGTGGGCCAGCAAACTAAAAATTGCGTACCCAATTCTGCTGGTTATAGCCGGGCTGCTGGTCAGTTTTATACCGGGGTTGCCCAGGGTAAAAATCAACCCCGATCTTATCTTTTTTATTTTTCTGCCCCCACTCCTCTTCGAAGCTTCGTGGACGATCTCGTTCAAGGAAATGAAAAAATGGTGGCGAATGATTGGCAGTTTTGCGTTTCTGGTCGTCCTGTTTACCGCCCTGTCGGTGGCGATAGTAGCCGACCATTTCATCCCGGGATTCACCATTGCCCTGGGGTTTCTGCTGGGCGGAATCGTATCGCCACCGGACGCGGTCAGTACCGGGGCCATTACCAAGTTTGTCAAAATTCCCAAATCCACGTCGGCGATTCTGGAAGGCGAAAGCCTGCTCAACGACGCTTCCTCACTGATCATTTTCCGATTTGCCCTGGTCGTAGTGGGTACCGGTCAGTTTATCTGGCATGAGGCCGCCCTGACGTTTGTCTGGATGGTCATTGGCGGGGCGGGTACCGGTTTGCTGCTGGCCTGGATTTTTGTTCAGGGCCATAAACGACTCCCGCTCGACGCGCAATCCCATATCGCTCTGACGCTTATTGAGCCTTATTTTATGTACTGGGTGGCCGAGGAGTTTCACTGCTCGGGTGTGCTGGCGGTCGTAAGCGGTGGCTTGTTTATGTCGGCCAGGCGGCTCATTTTTCTAAACAGTGCCAGCCGTATTCAGAGCTTTAGTGTCTGGGAAAGTTTTGTGTTTATTCTCAATGGCATCGTCTTTGGGCTGGATCTTCCCGAAATTGTCGACGGACTACGGGCAGAAGGTATTCCGTTACGTACCGCCATTGGTTATGGTGTACTGGTAACGGCCGTATTGGTTGTTGTCCGGATTATAAGTTCGTATGCGGCCTTAACGGCTACGCTTATATTCCGGCCCGGCATCATACCTCAGGCCCGTTCCAACAGAAGGCGATGGCTGATGCCCATGCTGCTGGGCTGGACCGGTATGCGGGGAGTAGTATCGCTGGCCTCGGCGTTAGCGATTCCTATCACGCTGGACAATGGCACTCCATTCCCCTACAGGAATATTATTCTCGTTATCACATTTGTGGCCATCCTGCTGACACTCCTGGTGCAGGGCCTTACCCTTCCTTATTTAATAAGCCGGTCGCGGTTATTTGACGGCCTGATGGAAGAAACAAAAGAGTCGAGCAGACTACGCATGAAACAAGGTTTGCAGCAGCATGTCTATCAGTTTCTAAAAAGCAAACATGAACAGGATGCAACGGATCATGCCATCATGGAAAAATTCCTGAAGAAATGGGAAGAGCGCACCAAAGCCACCGATGACAGCGGCATGACAGAAAAGGCAAAAGCACTCTTTGTTGAACTCCTTGAATGCCAGCGGCAATACCTTACCGAACTCAACAAAGACCCCAAGATTGACGAAGAAATCATCCGTCAGCAGATCTACCAGATCGATCTGGAAGAGGAACGACTGAAAGTGATATAAGGCAGCAAAGGCTACACAGGAAGATAGATCTTGAACGTAGTCCCCTCCCCCGGCTTGCTGGTAGCCGTGATGGTACCGCCGTGATTTTCGGCTACTCGCTGGCAGATGGCCAGCCCGACCCCCGTTCCGGCGTACTGACTTTGACTGTGCAGCCGCTGGAAAACCTGAAAAATCCGGTCCGCGTATTTCTGGTCGAAGCCGATGCCATTATCCGCTACATCGATGCGGATAAATGCCGCTGCCTGGCAGATCCGTTCGAGTTGAGCGGGTATGTCTCCGGCGGCTACCTCCGTCGTGGTTATAGTAATAACCGGTGGAGAATCGATCCGGCTGAACTTCATGGCGTTCGACAGCAGATTCTGGAACAGCTGCCGCAGTTGTGATTCGTCGCCACGTACCGTTGGCAGATGATCGGCGTTGATGATCGCCCTGGTCTGCAGAACCCGTAGGTCGAGCGTATCAATCACATCATTCAGAATCTTCTGGAGGGAGACAGGTTCAAACGTTTGCTGCCGGGTCGAAATTCGCGAGTAGTTGAGCAAATCCCGGATCAACGCCGACATCCGTTCGCCCGCCTGCTGAATCCGGGACAGGATATCCCGCCCCCGCTCGTCGATCTCCTGCATATACTGATCCTGCAGCAGGCTGCTGAACGACTGAATTTTACGCAGGGGTTCCTGCAGGTCATGACTGGCTACGTAGGCAAACTGCTGCAGATTGGCATTTGATCGCTGCAGGTCGTAGTTGGCCAGTTCCAGTTCATGCGTACGCTGGGATACCAGCCGGCTCAGTTCCTGCTCGGTGGCCCGCTGCAACGTAATGTCGTACGAAGCGCCAACGATCATCTGCGGCACGCCCTCGTCGGTAAAAAAAGCCTGTCCCTGCGAGCTGATGATACGCTCCTGCCCCGTTTTCCGGTTGACAATTCGGTACTCAACCGCCAGTTTTCCACTACCATTCTGCAACGCCCCTTCAACAGCCTCGATAACGATTTTCTTCTGAGGGATACAGTTCAGTATCTCTTCCAGCGTCATCAGCTCATCAGGCGTGTACCCAGCCCACTCTTTTACCCGGTCAGAAAAATAATTTTCACCCGTTATCAGATGGATTTGCCAGGCACCCAACTCCCCGACGTCGATAGCCGTGGCCAGACTTTCCTGCGCCTGCTTCAGTTGCTGGCGGGCCACCACCTGCGTTGTTACGTCGACGGCCATATGCAAAACGGCATACACATTTCCCCCAGCGTCTTTCAGCGGTTTATACGTAAAATTGAACCAGAAGGGCTTCAGTTCATCTCCCTCAAACAGATCGGCGCGCTGCTCTGTTGTCTGGTAGGCAATGCCGGTTCTATAGACATCCTTCAGCAACTGCGGAAACGGCTGATCTCTCAGTTCAGGAAGCGCGTCGTCAAACGTTTTCCCAATCACTGACGCATCCTTGCTCCACATCCTGAGCATAACCGGATTGACGTTTTCGATGACAATATCCTCCGTTACGTACACACTGATAGCTACGGGCGATTCGGCAACCAGCGTCCGGAAACGCTGCTCACTCTGCTCCAGCGCTTTTCGGGCAACTACCTGCTGGGTTACTTCCGTGGCGACTTCAATAACGCCCGTTATGGCATCCTGTTCCCGGATGGGCGTATAGGCCACGTTGAAAAAGCAGACCTCCTGCTGGCCTTTCCGAACCAGCATCACCGGAATTTCCCAGCCGTAGAAGGGCTCACCGGTGCGATAGACGCTATGCAGCACGTCGACAATAGACTGCCCTTTTAGTTCAGGGAGACCTTCCAGCAGCGGTTTTCCGATAATGTCGGTCGTTTTACCAAGCATCGTCAGCATGGTTGAGTTGACGGTCTCAAACACCATCTCATCACCCCGGAAAACCAGCATAGCAACGGGTGCCTGCTCGATCACTAGCCGAAAGCGCTCCTGGCTGGTTCGCAGGTCTATATCTTTGGCTTTGTCGGCAGAAATATCCTGGATGGTCCCAACAAAGCGGTAGGCAATCCCCTCGCTGGTAAAATGCCCCTGCCCCGTAGCGCGTACCCACCGAACCAAGCCATCTTCTTTACCAACCGTCCGGTATTCGATGTTGTAATAGCTCCGGACAGCCGGATCGACGGACCGTTGGACGGCAGCTACCGTAAACGCCCGATCGTCGGGGTGGACCCCCTCTTCGAACGTATTCCAGTTGACCGGCGTACCCGGCGAGATGCCAAACACCGCCCGGCAGCGGTCATCCCACCGCAGTTCCTTAGTGATAGGATTATAATCCCAGGCCCCTAATTTGGTGGCTTCCAGCGCCATACGGTAGCGTTCATCGCTTTCCTGCTGGCGCCGTAGCAGCTCCCGGTAAGTGGATACGTCCTGCATCGACCCAACCATTCGGATAGCTCTGCCATCACGGTGAATGATATATCCGCGGTCAAAAATGGTAGCATACGATCCATCCACCCGACGAAACCGATATTCATGGCTCCAGTTCGCTCCGCCAGTATCGATGGTTTCGTGGATGCTGTGCAGCGTATCTTCCCGGTCGTCGGGATGGATGCGATTATACCAGGATTCTGGACCGGGTTCCAGGTCGTCCGGTACGTAGCCAAACAGATCAAAGAAGCCTTCATTCCACCAGACGGTGTCAGCTTCCAGATTCCAGTCCCAGACGGCATCCCGCGTGGCTTTGGCTAGTAACTCAAATCGCTCGTTCGCTAATAAACGATCATCCAATCCTGTCATTAATCAGAATAAATTTCTTGTTTGCTGAGTACTCCTGTCCATACTACGTTCCTATGGGGCGTCACTGCTGACTAATTCTTCCCATGACCTCAAATTTAACAGCCTTCGCTGACAAGACGCGTGGAAACTCCCTAGAAAATGAGTTGAAAAACACTACCCGCTCCGGGTGTCGACTCGGCCTGCAGCTGCCCCCCGTGGCGCTGCATGATCTGCCGGGATAAACTCAGCCCAATGCCCGAGCCCGTTTTTTTGGTTGTGTAGAAAGGAATAAAAATCTGCTCCATCGCTTCCGGCTCGATACCCGGTCCGTTATCGGCCACCTGAATAACGACCTGGTTGTTGCTGCTCAGGGCCGTTAGCTGAACTGTGGGGTTGTTTATCTGACCCAGACTTTCGATGGCGTTCTTCAGCAGATTCAGCAGCACCATTTCAATCTGCCCGGCGTCGGCCCGAATCAGTAATTCAGGGGAGGACACGTTGATGACGACCTGGCTTTTGCGGGCTTCGATCTGCATGAGCTGCGCTACGTGCCGCAGCAGTTGATCAACGGCCACATCGGCCAGAAGGGGCTGGGGAATGGCGGTAAAATGGCGATAGGCATCCACAAATTTCATGATCCCCGCTCCCCGCTGCTCAATAGTTGCCAGCGCATCGCGCAGGTCACCAATGGAAGACGTGAAGTCTGCCGACTGGAAATCGGCCTTGCTGTCGGTTTCGGCCATTGGCACCAGGTCGGTTTCGACAATGTCGCGCATGGTACCGGCCAGGGAAACGATGGGCGTAATGGAGTTCATGATTTCGTGGCGCAGCACTTTGGTCAGGTTCTGCCAGGCGTCAAGCTCCCGCTGCTGCAACTCCGTCCGGATGTTTTGCAGGGATACCACGGTAACGAGTCGACCGCGCAGCCGGACGGCGGTGCAGCGTACCGACAGTTCGCCTTCCATCCGGCCTTTGTTGATCTGGTACAGCAGCGGGCCATTGGCGGTCGAGGGGCGGCTTCGCTCGGTCGATGACGTATCGGCGTCCTGCAGCAGTTTAACCAATTCGGGATGTGCGGATTCCAGGTCAGACA
>Ga0265780_10009331_pt1 | contig 11775 bp, 14 predicted proteins | sample P1T30metagenome_FD_192432 | JGI IMG/M metagenome (GOLD analysis project Ga0265780, IMG submission 192432) | Plant litter microbial communities from East Loma Ridge, Irvine, California - P1 T30 | ecosystem: Environmental > Terrestrial > Plant litter > Unclassified | place: USA: California... | reverse complement strand
TAAGGGTCGCTAAGCGTCGAGTCGTGGAGCGAGTGGGCGAAGCGGTCTTGTATGACGCAGCTGAGGGCAGCTCATCGGTGTGTCCTTCCGAGGTCGGCTAGGCTGATCGATCTTTAGATGCTCCTACTGTCTCATGAGCTGCTCTCCCCGCTCGTCAAAGGGATGTGGCTCATCTGCGTAACAACTCTGGTCATCGCTGGAAGCGTAAGTAATGGATAATCGTGGCCTGCAGAGTTGGTCGGGCATCTCTGGACTTCCAGGCTTGTAAGCCCGAGGAGGTTACCGGCGTAAAGGTTCAATGCTTGCTTGCTGGCCGAGCAGCGTGTGCGGGAGCGTTGTGACATCAGAGGGGAGCCGCACGTCTGTGTGACAACTACGCCATCGTGTTGGAGGTTCCTAAAGGATGTGGCATCGTAGATGCTGATACCGAGCCGGATGACAGCTTGATGAAGAGGGTGAAAGGTCGTGAGGGCTGGAGACAGAACACGTCCGACGTGACTGCCTCCAAAGTATGGTACCCTAGCAACTAGTACTTGCCTCATCCATGTCAAAGGGCAGCCACGCCCAGTTCTCATCTTCAAACTCTTGTACACAACGGCCTCCTGTACTCCATCTCCCCGTGCCCGAGATTCGACTGCGACACGCGGAATGCATCCCACTATCACGCGTCTCACACGGAGTGAACTAGGGGGCACAGTCGCCACTACCCGCATCGCTCTACCGTATCTCTCAGCCTCCTGCACCTCAACACCGGTAATGAGAGCTGCAGCGCCTCGCACATCTGTCGAAAATCGGATTCAGCAAGGTCAAGAGGCTTTGCCAGATCTTTCTCAACCGAGCCGAGCCTTCTGCGGATGACGCTATACGTCGCGCGCCCAAGACAGTACTAACGACGGATCAAGGCTTCACTGCAGCTTTAGTACAGAATATCCATTGTACTAATTAGTTCTGTTCTTGTGCAGGAAGCTCTGTTGTTCGCCCAAGAGTCGTTCACTCTGGTGAGCAGCCAAGACCCACAATGGAAGGAGCACTAGCCGCCGTTTGACAACTGCTTCTTCCCGTAGCCTGGTCCAACACCGGCCCTACTCTCCCGTCAGAGTTCAAGCTGCATCGTGCAGGCTGACGGTCTTGTCGCGAGCTGCCTGCTGGGACCTTCCATGGAAATCTCGTCAGTGCACCGTGGCCGTCGAGACGAGATTGCTGGGTATTGGTGACTATGTGCCTCGCGCCTGAGCATCTCCCCAGCATCAGCAGTAAGTGGAACTCACAAACGCATCGTATGTTGACTCCAGTGTCCATGTTGTGACACAACAGTAGTGCAGCGGAGTGACACGAGAAGTCTTGTCCCTCCGACCTGCGCCTTCATCGTAGCAACGAAGGGGACAGCTCGGTGACCCCTCAGCGCAGCGGACCAACGTCCGTCACCGAATGCAGCTCACTGCATACATGTACCCACCATACCCACCTCGAACGCGCCGTGCCTATATTGACGGCTCCACCCGTACCTCATTACGATCACGCGAATACGCTCGGTAGCGCGGCCTCGACGGCCATATACCCTCTCGGTTGGAATGAGGCAGTGCTATCGAGCCGCCTGGGCTTAGCATATACCGTTAGGCTGGACTGGACAGCTGCCAGGCGCAGCTTGATGTACCACAGTGGAGCCTCATGCATGCTGTATGCTGTGTCTTGCAGGACATGGATTGCTACAGCCACGTCGTAGTACAAGGGACAGGGCCTGTCCAAGGATAGATGCCTTGAGTTGTCTGCTGTCATCATAGCGATACATGAATCGCCATGGCAGTCCCTCTCAGTCCTCATTTAGACGATCGGCGCCGTTAGATCGGGCTATCGCTTGAGCTCCTCCGCTCTGCCATGTCCAAATGAAGCTATGGAGCGGCAAGAATGCATCACGCCACACATACGGGACTGAGAGCCTTGGCTACCAGCTGCGCTAGGGCTTGCTATCATTGCTGCATATATCGAAGACACGCATCGTGCTGATACCGAAGTGACGCACCACAAGACTCCCAAGTACCCATAGTAAGGGGATCGCGACTGGAATGTGATTCCTAGGCACCATGACGCCAGTCAATGTAGTCGCAAAGATACTGTAGTGATCATGGACTCAACTGGGCAGGGTATGTATAGTGTTCTCATAACACAATCTGGTACTAGATAGTATTTGACAGAAGAATGTCTGTGACTCCTGGAATGCTCTACTCCGTGAACGTGTACTGGTCATGACACTGTCGCTTTCATCGATGAGCCTGAACTTGTCACACAGCAACATCACGTTATTTGAAGTCAAGTCATGAAGTCCGAGAAGAGTTTAGACAATCCCTCTTTGTTCGATTTTCGGACTCCAGTCGGCCTATATCGTTTCAAACGTAGCAAGACATCACTCTAGCCGGATCAGTCGACGCTCCAAAACCCCCAAATCGAGACGTTGCCCAATCGCAGGTGGACATAGTGTCCTGGTATCATTGATATCGTAACCACGGCCAAGCGTAGCTAGCCAGAGACCATAACGAGTCTCTTTCCGATGCCACCAAAGCTTCCATGTCATAATTCATATTCCCTATTCCCCGTGTTTTTGCCTTTTTGTATTCGTGATGGACCTAATCTGACCAACTACCCTTGCATACCAAAGCCAGGCTCGATACCAGCCTGCTTCAACGCCTTTGCTTTCCGCGAATCCACCTCTTTCTTCTCTGCTTTTTGGGACGCCGCCAGCGCGCGGACTTGGTCTTCTTCGGCGAACATGGCGCCTTTGGGGTGTTCTTCTCGATCGAGGTCGACGGTCGCGCATATGGTGACGTTCTCGCCTCGTACGGTCATGACGCCGGGGAGCTTGACGTCGTGTATTAGCCAGCGGGGCACGGAGAGGTCGGAGGAGGGCGATGCGTCGGGGTTGCGGGCTGCTATTCGCTCGTAGCATTCTGTGAGGACGAGGTTGGCTGGGGAGTGTTAGCTGCGGTATCGATGACGCGGGGCGGGCTGGTGGTGGACGCACCGAATTGGTCGTAGGAGCGTAATATGCCAATGTATTCTTTCTCGTCACGCAGTAGTACGTCGACCTTTTCTGAATTGTGTCAACGTCATGTCCTCTCAGACTCCTGGCTAGGTGTGTCCATACTGTCCACCATGTCTAATAGCATTGCCGATGTCAGGAAGGCTTGCGGTGGGAGGTCGACGGGGAGTACAGGGGGCGGCGCCTGCCCTCGTGCACCACCGAGCATGTTCGCATGTTGTGGTGGTGGAGTGGCACTGTATACGCCTTCGTAACCTGGGGCGGTATTAGCACTGCGCCATTGTGCGCGTCGGCGGGGGTCGTGGCTCACCAGAAGACGGCGAGGGCCCGCGTGGAATCTCGGAGCCCGGGGGTTGCAGCTGTCCAGGTGCCTGCATGGAGCGCTGGAGCATGGCGTTGAAGTCCGGGCCCATGTTTGGGGCACCTCCAGCGGCCGCGGGGCCTCGTGGTGGGCGTTGGTTGTAGGCCATTGTGGGGGGTTGCGCAGTGAGTCGGGCGAGAGTAGTGGTGTTGGTTTAGCGGTTACGAGGGGGCGATGGGTATGGAGCTATCATGGCGAGGCGGCGCATATAATTCTACCTTCACTCGCGTGTTTACGTCGTTGACGCTGCCCGAAATCGCCAACCACTCACGTATGCCAAGCCCCGCTAGTCATGAACTCTGGATGGGAAAGACGTCTTGCATCATCCTAACTTCTATCAATTTGTCGCTACATCTCATTACCTAGCTATACTCGCTCAGCATACGAAGCTTCCCTGTTTAAGCTCGGGGTTGTTGGGAAAAGAATCTCGTGCAGAGATACCCATTCGTTCACTGAAGTAGAGGAGCTCTCCTGCGCAGCCCTCAGCATCCAGATCACCGCCATCTTGAGGAAAAATCGATTTCTCGTAAATCCCAGTGGACACTCGAGTTTGACATATTAGAGTGTACACAGTTCTCGGCTTGTCACCCAGTACGTGTCGTGCGGTCTGAGAGACTGGACAACACGGGTGGACGAATCGGAGCTGAGCTACGCCGCAAGAGAGCTCCATTTAGGGCGAGCCTTCGTCCTGCATTTGCGCTCTGTTTCCCAATCATATCGTAATTTTTTTCAATCGCATTCAGCTCTCAAAATCTTCTCTGCAACAGTGTTCTACACTTCAACTCATCGGTAGATTGTTCACCTTCTATTCGTCCACGATGGCTGGCATATTCAGAGTCTTCAAAAGTAAATGGATCACACCACCAAAAGAGGTTCATGAAGATTATACCGGCAGGAACATCATTGTGACTGGTGCGACTTCGGGTATCGGCGTAGAGGCAGTCTTCAAGTTTGCGAAATTGGGTGCCGCCAAAGTCATCATCGCCGCGCGCGATGTGAAGAAAGGCGAATCCACGAAATCGGCTCTGGAGGCGAGGCTCGGACGCAACGATCAGCTGGAGGTTTGGGAACTCGATATGATGTCGTATGACAGTATAGAAGCTTTCGCCAACCGCGCAAACGCGCTTGACCATCTCGACTTAGCTGTGTTGAACGCTGGTGCTTGGCGAGTCAAGTTCATACAGTCAAGATATGGATGGGAAGAGGATATACAGGTCAACACACTGTCTACAACACTCTTGGCCGTGTTGCTTCTACCAAAACTGAAGGAATCTCAACAGCACACTGGCAGAATTCCGGTCCTCGAGTTTGTCAATTCTGGTCTACACCAACGCGCTGTTGTCCCACCAGAAGTCCGGCAAAAGCCCAGCGTACTCGAGCACTACAACAAAGAAGAAAACCACAAGGAGGGTAGCCAGTACAAGTTCTCCAAGGTCTTCCTTATGTACGCTACGAACAAGCTTGCAGAAGAGATATCTTCAGGCGATGTGATCATTACCAGCATCTGCCCTGGTTGGGTCAATACCGACTTGGGACGCGACCGCTTCTTCCCTGGCGTGCACATATTGGCATTCTTCTTCATCTTCTTGTTCATGAGATCTGCGGCTTCTGCTGCGAACATGGTGTTGAGTGGGACCACCCAGGGGGAGAGTGTACATGGCAGGTTTTGGAAAGAGGACAGCATTCAGCCAACTCCACCTAGCCTGGCAGGACCCGAGATGAAGGAGCTAAGTGCAAGGATGTGGGATGAGATTATCGATGCACTGGAGAAGGATGTGCCACATATCAGCAAGACTGTTGATGCGGCATTGTCGAAGCGCTGAAGGTTGGCGGATTTAGGACCTGGAATTAGAGAGGACAAGACTACCAAGAAACTTGATGTGTAGCTGTATGGTGAATTGCAAAAGATGGTGCCGTGTTGCCAGACGCAGCTGACATGTGGCTGAGACTAGAGGCGCAGGCACCTCCACACATGACGTACCGGCAGCCGAATTGGAGCATCATAGTGCCTAGAACATGCATCTGGTGCCTCGAAGCCTGCGCAATCCCTCGTCCAGCAAAGTCAGACAGCTGCAGCCCGCTGAGTCGGCTGAATGCCCAAATCGCCCTTCCGCCGCAAGCCCGCCGCCCACGGTCCCTCGTCCCTCCTGCGCTTCCTCTTCCCCCGGACTCGAGCACGCGCGCGCCTTCACCTCTCCAAGTTCCGCCACGACACGCTCCACTCGCTCAAGAACAGCGCCAAGTCCCGCATCTACAGATACATCGTCTACCGCCAGGCTGCCAAGGCGCAGGGGAAGCAGGGTATCGTCCAGCGCCTGCGAGGCTACACGCGGAGGTTGAGCGGCCGCAGCTATCTAGAAGATGCTGCGAGGCTGCGACGGCAGCAGATAGCCACGCGTCCGGGAACCACACCTTCCGGCAACAAAGCAATGACGTACCAAGAGAGCTACGAGGCGCGAGAGCCTGGGACGCGGAGACGGAAGCTGGCGGGCTATCTCAAGGCCGCGAACGAACTCCGGCAGACATACACCCAGCAGTATGCCTCCAACTGGAGTAGCAAGGAGGCTCAATATGACTATGAGGACGACACACCAGGCGGATTTCCAGATGCCGCCGTCGTCAGGAGCGGGCGGGAGGAGATGATACTCTTTCCCAGCTATGCCCGGCGACACATAAAGCGGAAGCCAGAAGCACAGCCAGGCACCATCCAAGAGACGGAAGGCCAAGGGCGCGACGTTCGAGACTCGACCGGCGCCGGCGATGCCGAATTCTGGAAACAGCAGTGGAACAACTACGAGGACGACAACGCGGTCGTTGACGTCGATGTCCGCGGCTGGATCTACTCGCCACACAGGGGGCAGATGTCACGCAAGCAGAGGCTGTTCATTGGCCTCGCGCGGCAGTTAGTCGGCGTACAGGCACCTGCTACACCCAACTCATCTGCGGAGAGTAGTCGGGATACGAGTCCGCAACGGCACGGCTTCCGCGAACGAGCCCACCTGCGCGATGCCCAGCAGGACGAAGCCATGGCGGCCAGAGAGGCCGAAGAAATTCTACGGAGGGGCGAGAGAGAGGCAAGAGCTGCAGCACGCGGTGCTTACAGCGAGAGGCCAGCCAAGGACATGGACGACACGCAGCTATACCGAACAGAAAGTGGGAACAGCACGAGGCCCAACAACGGCAGGACCCACCAGCTCGCTCACAGCACATCCAAAGATTCCATGAGAAGCGAAGCCAGTATCCAACCGTTGCAGAAGAGAGGGTCATGGAACCAGCCGTCGGAGATGAGCCCATCAGAACTCGCTGAAGCCAACGCTCGGTTGATGGCTCGGCTGCGACACTTCCTAGCGATACCCATGGCCAATACGCCCATCAGTGTCTTCTTCTACAATGAGAACATATCGAAACAGAGGACCGTATACACCGACGCCGCAGGCCATTTCAGTATGAGCGCGGCTTTGGACTTCGTACCCACCCACGTTCGCATCTTAGCATCAGACAAGCTATCGGCAACCGAGGAAGTGATTGTCACTGCCTCGCAGGGTATCAGCATAATCAGCGACATTGACGACACAATAAAGCACTCCGCTATTGGCAGCGGCGCTCGCGAAATCTTTCGCAACGTCTTCATCCGCGACCTAGTCGATCTCACCATCGATGGTGTCAGAGAGTGGTACAACAGAATGGCGGAGCTGGGAGTCAAGTTCCACTATGTCTCCAACTCGCCCTGGCAGCTATATCCTGTCATCTCCAAATACTTCGAGTTAGCTGGACTACCACCAGGCTCATTCCACCTGAAGCAATACAGCGGTATGCTCCAAGGCATATTCGAGCCCGTGGCAGAGAGAAAGAAGGTCACTCTGGATAAGATCGCAAGAGACTTCCCAGAACGAAACTTCATCCTAATCGGAGATAGTGGCGAGGCGGATCTGGAGGTTTATACCGATTTCGTGCTTGAAAATCCTGGGCGAGTTGTCGCCGTTTTCATCCGCGACGTCACCACGACAGATAGCCCGGGCTTCTTTGATCCTTCCACCGGGTCCTCACCAGGCGACCACTCTTCATCAACACCATCGACACAACGCAACAGTGGTGGTAGCTCGGCAGCTTCGACTAAGGCTCGACCGCCATCTGAAGAGCACGACCCTGAACTGAAAGCTGCCATTGCAGCCTCATTACGTGACATGGATGCGGAGAACAACATGCGTCCAAGTTTGCCTGATAGGAAGTCCTCTCCGCACACCACATCACAACAAGCTTCCTCGAACAATCTGATAGACCTATCCTCCGACGATGAGGTAAATGATTCACCCGCGCTGAGGAAGTTCAATAGTGAAACTCAAGCCGACAACGAAAGACATCGCTCATCAGTCGCCTCGAATGCAAGTATGAAGTCTGCGCCGCCGCCTCCTAAGAAGCCAGTCGCTTTAAGGAGCCCGTCGACGGAATCATTCAATGCGCAATCCACTTCCAACCCGCGACCGCAACCACCTAAGCCCCGAAAAACCTCAGCGGCTGTCACTCAATCCAGTCCGCTTGCACAGCAAGTCAGTGCTTCAAGAAGCGCAAACACATCAGCACTCTCCAAACCTCCAGTGGGACCTAAGCCATCTATGAGCTACCAGAGCCAGGCGTCAGAGGACCAGCAGTCATACGCTGGTATGGCTCGCGACAAGTTGTGGTCTGTCTACAGTAATCTACCCGCACTGCGTTCAACAGAGGAGCCCGGTTCCAATGCTTCCAGTCTAGATGTAACTGGTGTTCGCAAAGGCCCACCTCCGCCTCCGCCTCGACGCGGAAACCGCGATACAGCTGCAAGCGCAGCGTCTTACGTGGGCTCCAAAGCATCGTCAGCGTGGCAGAACGCACCCTCTATACCCTACCATAGTCGCCCTCAGGCCATCTCTGCGCAAACATCTCAGCCATTCTCTACTGCAGCGCCGCGACAGGGCATCAACCGCACCAGCACCGGTAGTACCCTAGGTGGTGCTGCAGGCGAGCAGTACGGCACAAAGAAGGAGCAGTTGTGGCGGCAGAGATGGGCACATGCAGAGCAGGTTCTCTCTGAGCAGGGCGTAATACTGCGAGGATGGAGGGTAGGCAGCGACATCATGGGCGAGGCGGAAAGAATAGTCAAAGAGGCCGATAAGAAGTTCAAGCGCGACGAGCAGCGAGGCGAGGCGGGAAACGGGAGTACCGGCAAAGCGAGCGAACAGAAATGAACGCAGCGTTGCCTGTGGATAATTGGTCGTCGCGTTATTAGCGGGTTGCCTGTTGTCACTACACACATGAACATAACGAGCCGTATTGCTATCCTGTTATCTCAATCAATGCATCTCTCCATCCGCTGCGGACATGCCCCACCAAAAGAGGCCTCTCGAGATACCTCGAGTGGGAACCAAGTTGTGTTTTGACTGGTAGCGAGGGCAGCTGTACCATAAGTGTAACTCCCGTGATGCCACGGCCGCCCAATTCTGGGTCGTCGAAATCTCGCGCGGACGCTCACCTGCACACATTCCACAAACGCATCTCCCCCGCATCAAGCGTTACGCCACACGAGATTTAAACTTCCAAGTCCATTTCCCTTGCCAAGCAAATCGATAGTGTGCCATATCGCCCCTGGAAACCGGAAGCGTCGAACCCTCGCGCCTGGAGCCACGACTAAAGAGGGGGTGTGGTACCACGGCATCTACGCACGTGCATGATTGTTGTTGTTGTGAGATGGCTGGACTACTGCCCATGTTCAGGAGTCGTGATGTCATGCCCTTGCTAACTTGCGTATCAAAACAAAAAGACGCTAGATACTGCCGCTTGTGCCAGCCTGCCAGGTACATAGTTGGCGACACGCGACTGCGACGCGCTTTTGGATTGTTACCTTGCCTGCCCTCTTTTTACATCGGCTGTTTTACTACTACCACGCACGTTCGCCTGACATCGTAATTCTCGGTGATAGATATTGAAAATGTATGTAGATTTGGTGTTGTTCTCATGTTGCGATTGCGATTGCGACCACGGTCGCGATGGTGATGATGCGCCGCGTTGTTGTTCGCGCCCAGTACGCGCATTGTCACACGCTGGCGCTGTCGCTGTCGGCTTGAAGTTAGGGTATCTTTGAATGAAATGCTGACTATGATGTTCTTCTGCGTAGGCCATCCAGCAAAGGAAAGCCAACGGATCCTAAATTGAGGGAGAAGGTCAAGGAGGACGTGAAGAACGAGACCAACAAGGACGGTGGTGGCAAGGGACAATGGAGTGCTTGGAAGGTGAGTTTGCGTGGCTTCCTTTCTCAATGTCCTCAATGGATGCGATAGTGCGCATTGCTTCGTGCATAGACTGACGCGATATGTAGGCTAGCAAGCTCTCGAAAGAGTACGAAAAGAAGGGCGGCGGCTACGAGAACGAGGCTGGCAGCAAGAACGAACCGAAGAAGGGTGCTCCACAGCAAAAGTCCAAGGGCAAGAAGAAGGCCGAAGAGAAGGAGGAAGAGACAGAGAAAGCGGAAGACGAAGAGCCTGCGGAAGAAGACGACAAGGAGAACGAGAAGAAGGATGCCGAGGAGGAGAAGGAGAACAACGACGCTGAGGAAGAGGACGCAGAAGAGGACGCCCCTCCAAGCGCACAGAAGCCCAAGGCCAACACTGGTGCGAAGAAGACTGGCGCCAAAGCTGGTGCTAAGGGTGCGGCAAAGTCTGTTGAGCCAAAAAAGGCAGCCGCTCCCAAGGCGAAAGCCAAGGAAAGGACAGAAGGAACCAGGAAGTCATCGAGGGTTGCGGGCGCTGGAAAGCGGAAGACGTATGACGAGGATGAGAATGACGGTGAGGAGGAAGAGAAGCCAACCAAGGGTAAGGCGAAGAAGAGCAAGTCCTGATGATGAGACGCTCTACGTGCATGCTTCTTTGGGTTACTGGTGCGTATCGTGACCGATTGTGTAGTCACAGGATCAGTCGAGTGTATCCGCAACCAATATGGAAGGGACGATGGGTATAATGACAGTTTAATTATTTCCGACATGTTTACTCAACGCCTTCTCCATGCGATCTCGCGTCTACTCCTACTAAGCTTACTCGCGCCTGCCTGACCGGAAACTGCAGGCCCGACGAGATAATCCGCACCGATGAGTCTAGTGTCGACCTCACCACACATTACGCCCCGGCCCCAGTGCCCAACGTGGCTGCAGATTGCCAAGATCTCACACCGATGATGTTGCTGACTGCGAGGTAGTCGGACTCTCCGAGCATGTCGCGATGTTGACGGAATCAACTCTACCGCCGGGCAAGCGCACCCCGATCCTGCAGTACAAACTTGAGGTCAGCGCTTCTCCTGCACGCACTTTCGGTCTGTTGGTCTTACCAAAGCTCGAAGCCAGCAGTATGCATAGTGCCTGATTGCGCCGTCGTCATGGGCGTGTAACGAACATAGTCTCGTTCCTGGAACCCGGCTTTCGAAACCACCGTGGCACCACAAGGCGTAGCGGATACTCCCTGGACAACATTAGCCGAGATGCTTTCTCTGAGCCAGTCAGACCTACCAACAGCGCGTCGTCGAGATCTGCTAGCTGAGTGCAGTAGCTCACGAGTCTTCCTGCATGGCCTCGTCGCCAATAACAGGGTGCCACTGCTAAAGTACAGAGGCGCATTTTGCCCTCTAGATGCCTATTCTCCGCTGTCAGCAATCTGCGTCTAGATACGTCAGTTATGCATACTGCAGTTTTGCTGCACGCGTGACTGAGTTATAGATCTCCACGGCTTCAGTACTTTGATCTCTTTCGAGGTCAGGGACATCCAGTCGCTCAGCAACGCCAGCAAGCACGTCTTTGGGTTGGAAATGATGGATATATGCTGATTCTGATTTGAGCTGAATACTGCATACTCCTACGACACTTCTCCGTGTCGGAAGGACCGACTTGAAGGACTCTCGCAACGCTTCGTACACGTGTTCAGACTCGTCTTCTTGAGTATTGTCTTCTGCAACGAGCACCACGCATGCAGGATCTCTTAAGGCTTTCTCGTACTGAACAAAGTAGGAATATATAGTGTCAGATGGAAATGTCTGGTAATTGACGCGCTGAAACTGAAAAGAAGGCGAAGAAAAGAACGCAGCAGCCGCAACAAGCGAGATTCGGTCCAGGTCATCTAAAGTAGCCAGGCGTACGCCTTGTACAGATGGAAAAAGCATGACTTCGCTCGGCTAGTAGCACTGCAAATATGACCTTCGTTCTGGGGAAACATATCGAAGTTCAATATGCAGGTCATTTAAAGCAATACAATCTCGCAACAGAGTACGCCTGCATTCAGGAAAGACATGCTACCAACATCTCTTTGTCTACGATAAGCACGCACTGCCATTACGCATAGTTGTGCATAAAGCGAGTTGAGACATC
>Ga0265780_10009329_pt1 | contig 11777 bp, 11 predicted proteins | sample P1T30metagenome_FD_192432 | JGI IMG/M metagenome (GOLD analysis project Ga0265780, IMG submission 192432) | Plant litter microbial communities from East Loma Ridge, Irvine, California - P1 T30 | ecosystem: Environmental > Terrestrial > Plant litter > Unclassified | place: USA: California... | reverse complement strand
GTGACCGGCAGGAAAGCCCAGGTGCCGAATGTTGCAGTGCTTTCCACTTCGCTGGAAGCGTTCTGCAACGTCTCCGTGTCTTGCGATAGCAAACAATCGAAGATGGTGGAAGTCGCATTACCATATGCGTTGATCATGCAGCCGGCGCGGTCGGCGAACGCATAGTAGTTCTGAGTCGGAATCCAATCCTTGTAGCCGTATTGTTTGGGCAAGTATGGCGACGCGGCGATGGTGCTGCGGAACATCGAGTCGCCTAGAGAGCCACCGTAAGCCATGTCGTGTAGCATGACCGAACCACCACCAGCACTCTCGCCAGATATAGTGACAGCTGATGGGTCGCCTCCGAACTGACTGACATACGTCTGGACCCATTGGAGAGCGAAGAATTGATCCAACAGTCCTGCATTCACGACACCCTTTCGATATACTTCGTCAGACGCGAGGAAGCCAAAAGGCCCCAGCCTGTACTGGATTGATACGACAACGAATTTGTTGCCAGTCGTCGTGAGGAGATCGGTGAAGTCTTGTCGCCCATTACCAGCGCCATAGCCACCACCGTGGATCCACACGAGTACAGGAAGGTTCGTCGCGTTTGCCGGGCTTTGGACATTGAGGAAGAGACAGTCTTCTGACAGTGGTGGTGAATCTGGGTCCGGAGGCGCACTCGGCATTCCATTACTTTGGCCGATCTGTGGACATTGCGATCCGTAGGTGTCCGCGGCTATGGGCGAAGTTCGGTTTACCGCTGGTGCTTGAGGTCGTTGCCAGCGTAAACTACCTGTTGGTGATGCAGCGAAGCGGATGCTTGAAGTAATATGTTAGCTGCAGTCACCTGAAATTACGAGAAAGTCATACCCTCTCCAGCTATTGATACCTGTGCTTGCATTGCTGGAACCCTGATAAATCTCGTAGCCTAGGTCCACCTCCAGATCATTACTCGTAGTACTTTGTCTGCTTCGCAAGACTTCTCGAAACGGCTGAGATTGAGGTAGCGCAGCAACCGTCCCCGAGAGTGTAAGAGCACTTGCGATGAAGGACGATAGTAACATGACGCTGGCTGAGATTGGTAGCTACTCGACTGAGTATGTGGTCAATCGCGACGCACGAAGAGCTTTTATATCACAAGTGCATTCCGTAAGCGGAACCCGGATGTGTAGCCCTGATTGCCCGCACTCCCTTTGACCAAGCCATTTATCCTCGGGCATTAAACCGTGCGTCGTGCCGTAGTGGACTAGAGGTTGGTGATGAAGCCGTCCGTCGATCGATGGCACTAAACGGCTAAGCATTACTGCGAAAAGACGACTAGCCTTCCCAGTTCATCCGTGAAGGACGATCACTAGCTAATTGTCACATAACGGCTGACCCAATGTGCCGAAGACCAGGATGTGAAGGCCGTTGGCCTCTAGCGTCTGGTACCTAGATCGGTGGTGTGCGTGGAGAAGATAGCCTCGATGACGAGCGGCAACAATTCGAAAGTGTACGTTGAATTAGAAAGTCAGATGCAATGCGCTCGGTGTCGCTCTCGCTGTTCCCCTTGCAGCGATTTCGCGCATTCATCGATCCGGAAGATCCGGGGTATGATGCTTGTCTGGTCGATCGTATCGGCATCGTATCGTTGCTTTTGTTAGCTTCGAACGCATTCGCTGTGCATAAGGGCATGCGGACGTGACGTCTACCGCCCGCGCGTGCCGTGTGCGGAGTTAGGAGGTCGTGCGCTGATTCAGCAATTGCATCATGATTCCTCTAGTTTGTGGAAGTGTCGCTCGGGCCATCTGCACCGGAAGCCATCGGGAATAATTCCAGGACACACATCGACTTCACGCGTCTTGTTGTCTCCGACGCGTTTCTCGACCATGCCGAAGGCCATGGGAGGAAGAAAACATCTTTGTATTTGGATCCAAAGACGCGCTTCTCCTCGAGCGCACCTCGCGCCTTTTCCAATCGTCAATAACATGGGCCAGGTAGGCGTTCGCTGACCCCTCTTCGCGACTTTGGGTACCAAACCCACACGAACACCTTGATAACGTGGGGGCTCGCGATAGCAGGCCATCTGGCTCTCAATGCTGAGTATCTTCTCGCTGCTATAGCTCCGAGTTGGCACCTTTGCCTTCGTTAGGTCTATCCTTGTTGATGACACGTCTTCAACAGCTTGATTCTTTCGCAACATTCTTCGCAACTCTGGCTGATATCTTTCTGCGTATTCAGAGCCATGTCGACTCTTTGAGGCGTTCCTAATTGGTGACAGGGGTGCATGCAACCGAGTGGAATGAGTAAGCGAGGCACCATCATTGGCAGCTGCGGGTGCTGCATCTCTCGACTCAGCCACCACGTCGGAGGATACGGCACCAATAGCTCCTTCCTTCAGTCTGACAATAGAGGCTGAGCACAATTCCGATATTGTCATGGCCTCAGCCGTCTCCTCTTCCCTCACTTGCCTGACAAGGCCCGACTTGAACCCCAAACTTTTCCCTCCCTGACCCTGCTACTTTTCGTCACTACGGCAAGCTAAACAACATCATGATCTTCGGCGGCCTTGAGATTGTCGCAGGCGGATACCTTATCCACCGGCATTACCGAAAGAAGAACGGAAAGGAGCAGCTTGAGGCAGAGGCTCAACAGCGACGCCATCACACATTTCCAGGTGCCAATCCTGCAAAGCAAAATGGCTGGAATACTCAGGCCCACCACCGCCCGCAACACCATTCACCCTCGCAACAGCAGCAACCCGCGATACCACAGCAAAAGTACGCGTGCTATGCTCCAGTAGCGGCACAGCCTCGACCACAGATACACCAGCCTCAATTCCAACCCCAGGCTCAAGTTCAGCACCAAGCCCAACCCCAATCGCGACCGCACGCGCCTCCCCACACGCAAAGCTTCAACATCCCACGGCGGCCTGTACCGCAGCGAAAGCCTCAAATCATCATCGAGCCCTCTCTCCAACGCACCGACTCCTTCGCGACGATATCACGCATGCCTATCGCGAACGGCTCGCGGCCACACGACGTACCAGAACAGGCTAGCCCTGCGCCTGGTCTATCACCTATACCACAACATGGCATCTATGGGAACGCGGGATTCTCGGTGTCGACGCCGGCATTTGGAGCTACGCCTACATCGCCAGGCTTGGTATACGAGATGGCCACGGGACACGAGGGTGGTGCTGGGCAGACCGTGGACGATAATTGGGAGACGTATTGCGGTCGTGCACATGCTGCAGCGCCGCACTACGCGCCGACTGTGTCTACTGAGCTCGGCGAACGCGATCCGCCACCGCCTTACATGCCTTGATGCATTCGCGATATACTTCAAGCCCAATTTCTCTTCTTTTCTACTTTCAGGGAGCACTCGGTTATTATATACTTTAATAACTCATCGAATACAAGTAATTTCTGGTACAAAGGAACTCGTTTGCCATCTAGAGCTCTCGTGGCTTGAACTGGTACCAACTTCCCAATCTTCTGTCTGGTGTCAACGACCAGAGCCTTGTGTGCAAAGCAGCGCCACTGCGCATACCGATCGCAGAGACACCCCGCTTCGTGGTGTTGGTGCATCCTTTGATTGGGTGAACTTCGCCTCGAATGCTTTGGGCTAGCCGCAGGTGGTCAGATATCGCCTTCGGTCTTCAGCCTTCGGCCTTCCTTCTTCTACCCCCCACTCACGCATCAGACGCCAATTTACTCAGCTTCCAACGACGCTCAGCGGATACTTGATAACGAATGGTACCGCTCCATCAACGCACGACATTGACGCGCTGGAGGCTTTGAGGGGCTGACTTCGGACGAGATGGAAGACTCGGCGGCAGATCTGTGTTCTCGCTGTGCCAGCATTCCGTGGGATCACTTAGAGCAAAAGGAGCGTGCATGGTTCTGGCGTGATGAGAAGCTGACTTTAGGAGATCTTCAGACCTCGTCCTGCCGGCTTTGTCGTCTCATCGCATACACTATCCTGGCACAACCCGTACAAGACGCTCATCCGCAATCCGTAGTGACTATGAATTGGCGCCAAGCTCTCGAATCTGGAGATCGTTGGCTGGGATCACTGGATTTGTGGGCAGAACCAGGAGGTTATGTTGGAAAGCTGTTATACGTGACCAGGGAGTCTGCAAGAGAGAACGCGACGGCACTCTTCCCAGAAGTCTCAAAGCGGGTTGACTTCGCTATAGTCAAGCAATTCGTCGAAGCATGTAAAGCGTCACACAAGTCCTGTGAGCCGGAAACATCGCCCCAGCTTCAGGACCTACGGGTCATCAATTGTATTGATAACGCCGTCGTCATGGCACCAATAGGCTGCTCGTTCGTCGCACTATCGTACGTATGGGGTGGGCTTTCTGCAGATAGCTACGTCCTAGGATCGCAAATTGCGTTTCCGCCGACGATAGAGGACGCAGTAAGGTTCACTAGGGAACTCGGGTACCAGTACTTATGGGTCGACAGACATGTAAGATGACACAAGTACTCAGTTGAACTGTACTGACGGACCAGTGCATCGATCAAGAGGATCCCTGCGATAAAGAGATACAAATCAGTCAGATGGGCCGGATCTATGCTAGCGCGCAAGTGACCATTGTTGCTGCAGCGGGTGCGGATCCCTTAAATGGCCTTGTGGGCATCAGCAGAGATCGCACAGCATTATCAGCTCGAGAGCCAATTGGAAGCTCGCGGTTGCTGTGTCTATTCCCTGCAGCCGATGCCCCAGAATATATCGCCTACTCCCCTTGGTTTTCGAGGGCTTGGACGTTACAAGAAGGGTATCTTTCTAAGAGAATCATATGCTTCACAGAGCGCGAAGTGATTTTCACTTGCAAATTTGGTTCTTGGATAGCAGAATCGACTCCGAACAGGCGCGTACTTCTTTCTGGGGCTACAAGGGGGTCAAACGATGACTTTGTCAAAACAGCATTGACCTCGCAAGTTGCAAGTCTGGATGATGCCACCGACATCATGAGAGTATACTCGAGACGGGTGCGAGGGCACGAATCCGACATGTTAAACGCCATTGTCGGTATCTTGAACGTTCTGAAGAATGGTCGGCCACCAGTCTATCATATCTGGGGCGTCCCTTTCACCATCACCCAGCGACTGGACGCTGCTCACAGCGCCGATAGTACCATTTTCATTTCTCTGAACTGGTACCATCCCGAGAGCGCCCGTCGTCTTCCTGAGTTCCCAAGCTGGTCAACCCTAGGATGGATAGGACAAGTCTACCATCGCCGCGAACCAGAAGTCACACCCCACTTTATGATCAAGTATTGGTCGGGCGAAAGATATCAGGAACTCGACTACGGTACCTGCGACCTAGACTATACGTACTGCCGAGATGTTACTCATCGATCTCAATATCTAGAGATCACGACGGATGTCGTACAAGTCAAACTTTCCAGTCGGTGCAGCAACGATAATGTTAGTTACTTCCAACCTACTTTTATCAGACAAAAGGAAGTCAAGAATCAGAAGGAGGTTTGGCCATACACAGACGTGCAATGTCCATACCTTTGCGTGTTTTTGGAAGATGAGACAAGTTTTGATGTAGCTTTACCCGTTTTGTGCGCTACGACAACGCCCCCTGAGATCGACTCTTATTCTTGGAGTTCTTTTCGGGACAAAAATTCTATGTTGCTCGTTTTCCAGACAAAAGCAAAGTCCTACGAGCGAGTTGGGGCCTGCTATCCTGAAGTGTATACTATCGACAAGAAAGGACAGTATACATACAGCGACCATGAGCTCTGGGAATTCGTCCCACCCGGAGAGCCAGGTGCCTGGGATCAAGTCGCAGAGAGACGTACCTTCCTTCTTGGCTAGACAGCTTCGCACACAGTTTGGCGCTTCAGAATATACTTCTCCTCGTAATACAATCTTCTCGCGAACTTGATGCTTCTTCGATCATTAACGCGCTTGTGACCGTGGTGGCTATGCATCATCATCAGTGTTGCTCAGCCTCGTCCGGATTGGGTAAAGCGGCAAATGGCCTGGGGCGTCATTTCCCGGCTTGAGCTGCTGCTGCCTGTCAGCCTTCCCCACCAACTTTTCTCTCGATATATCCTGCTTCGCCCGCAGAATACGTTATTGTTGGGTTTGCTATTCTTCGTGACCTTTTTGTCGCGGCGCGCATGAAGCAGCCTTCCGCCGATGCTCTGCACCTTTTTGCCTAAATAAATTGTTATTTCGTGTACGTATCGCAACGCGGGATCCCACGCTCCCACCTCAACGTCGATAACATACTCATCATGAGCACTAAGACCGGAAACGTGTCGATCGAAGATGAGACACGAACGTGTGCGCGCTGTTCGCCTATCAAACTTGGAGTTCTCAAAAAGACGCGACATGGTCGTTGGAGGATTTTATTCACCATTCAAGATCTGTCACAACCCTTGACAGACCTGCACTGCCCTACATGTCAGATCTTACAGACGGCGATAGATGTGCACCGCTCAAAGTACGCATCCGCTCAGGTGTGCTGGTCCAGCGGGCGTGATCATGATACCCACATTGGGACACTCGAATTCCGATACTCGAATGGGAATACCTGTAAGATTTCGAAGCCTGGTTTGAGAACATATCATGTCGATAGTATGCCACGGATATCCATAAACCTTCCACCCAAACGTGTCGATTTTGAACAGGCCAAGACATGGATTAATGCGTGCAAAGAGTCGCATCCAGGTTGCACTGCCCGCTCTCCAAAGGTGCTCAAGAGCCTTCGCATGATCGATTGTGTTACAAAGAGCGTAATCTCGGCCCCAGAAGATTGTGTCTACGTTGCTCTCTCATATGTCTGGGGGGTGTCAGTCGCTTGCGACGCTCCAAGCTCTTCTGCGCGGCTAGATCAGTTACCACTTACCGTCGACAACAGTATCGACGCCACTCTCATGCTGGGGTATCGATATTTGTGGGTCGATAAATACGTACGTTGATTGCGCGCTGTCTTCGGCAGACTGCGACTGACGTGGTACCTAGTGCATCGACCAAACGAGCGCTGCAGACAAGCATGATCAGATTAATCAGATGGGCGCCATCTACTCTTCAGCAGAGGTCACACTCGTCGCGGCAGCAGGCACAAACTCAGCGTATGGCTTACCCGGTGTTCCAAGCGACCGCGTATCTTGTGGACATGATGTGACGATTGGGCGTTTACGATTTGTTACAGATTTGGCACCAGTAAGCGAAGAGATACATCAGTCGGTCTGGTCATCACGTGCCTGGACGTTCCAGGAAGGTTACGTATCAAAACGTAGATTATACTTCACGGATTCCCGGCTCTTTTACACCTGTGATAAAGAGAGCTACTGCGACGCCGAGACAGATCCCCATATATCATGGTCCAACAGTCTAGGACCCCTTCATCTCTCTCTTCCCGTCAAAGGCGGAGGAATGGACGTTGCCAGTGATATTCTCACAGAATATACGCGCCGCAAATTGACGTTCGATTCCGACGCACTGAACGGCATAGTGGGCGTCTTGAACACGCTTAGCAAGGCTGAAAGTCCCATCTTCCACACATGGGGAGTCACATTTGGCGGGACACCCCTGGCTATCTCGTTGCAATGGTTACACCTCTCGCCATGTTCTCGGCGGAGGGCTTCTTTTCCCAGCTGGTCTCCTTTGGGTTGGGAAGGGGTCGCTGATTATAGCCACTACCCGCCGCTCGTGATTTCGCCATCGTTCCAAGTCGATGTGTGGAACAAGAGCAAATTTATCCAGCTATCTAAAGTAAAGCAAGATCTACACCAGCAAATCAGCGTTGAAAGGGTGGAAAAGTCGCGCTACCTCAAGATCACGGCAAAGCTCGGTTCGGTCGAAGTTCGTTATTTCTCGCTGAGCGAATTGCTTTCTACCGATAAGTCAACTTTCGAAGTGTTACACTATCCTTCTAGACTGCGTGCAGGATTCCATTTGCCAGTTTCGGCTGGTAAGGATGCTAAGGTATATGCAGGCATACTGCCATACTGGGACTCGGAGCCAGACCTTGCATCTGAAATGATCCGAGTCCCCTGTGCGTTGATCCCGGAATGTGGAGGAGCTCGATCAATGGCTGTGATCATGCTCCGAAATCACGGCACTCATTACGAACGCATTGGCCTGATCAGATACCTACGCACGTATACGGGCGAGGGAAGCATCAACGTCAAGGACATTAATGGAGCTGTTACAACAGAGAACGTACTGAAATACTCGGACTCCTACAGTGATGAGGAGGTTGCAGGAGATTTCAATAATCCAGAGATGCAAACGTTTCTACTCGGCTAGCTCAAGCGCGCCTGAGAGGGTCTATACCGATGTAAGCCTGATAGAACATCCTGGCGTCTTCACATAAATTCTAAGACGAGGGTTCTGGTGACGGAATAAAAGCAAAACATTAATCCGCGATTATAGATACAATTTTAGCGCGGCCATATTCGGCAAACACGGTATATCCTACGTACACCCATTACAATACCACAAACCCGCCGCACCACACGCCCAAAACTTGACAAGGAGACATGGCATCTCGATCATGAGAATAACAGCACCCAATCGCTCAAGTAATCCCCGCATAATCCCCCACCCTCCACCTAACCGCCCACTCCTTAACCGCCTCAAAATCCCTACAAACCCTCTCGGACCCCCACCCCTTCGTCGCAACCCCCAACACCCCATCTTCACCAACCTCTTCCTTTGTGTCTTCCAGATTAGTATCCGCAGCGCAAATAAGGGCCTGGCGCAGATACTCGAAGCAGTGCTGGATATGGTCGGGATCGTCGTGTTCTTCGGTGGAGCTGAGCAGGGCTTCTAGGAAGGGGTTTGGTGTGAATGTGGGGGTGGAGGGGTGTTCGTGGCTGCTGGAGGTGGTTTCGATTTTTATGTGAGGCGGGCTTAGTGGTGAGCGTTGGGATTCGTGGTGTTGGTGTTTGGAGAGGAGGTAGGATTTTTTGTAGTACATCTGTCGGAGACCGTGCTGGACGGAGTTAGTGAGGTGTTTTACCACGGTGTTACAGGGAGAACTTACTAGACAATGTAGCTCATGGAAGACGGACATGGATTTAATCTCTTTCGCTAGCTTGGGGTGTTGGACGAACGCTCTTCCTTTTGGTATCAGGCTTTTCCACATCTTCTCCGTTTCAGCGCTAGGTTCACCGGCGAAACTCTCGTTGAGCGACCAGACGACCTTTTCGATCCTGCGGTGTGGACTGCCATACGGCGCTGGTGATTGGTCAGTATTGCAACACATTCCGAGCCAACAGACCGGCCTGGGGGACAAGGAATCGAGAGGAAACAGGGGAAAGCTTACTAAGATATCCATCGATATCGTGTTCAATACTGAGCAGTCTGCTGAAGCCGAGGCCGATTGAAAGGCCGAGAAATGCGACAAAGATGTATCCACATGCGTGCATGAGACACGAACGAAGCGACCGACGAGGTCCTCTGCTGAGCAAGAGCCCTTTGTCGTCATCGCATTCCTCTCGAAGTGTAGAGCTTGGAGAGATGCATGCGTCGCTTTCGCCATCGGTGGCGCCATGCGACAGACGTTGGTACGACGAGATCTTCTTTGTAAAGGGATTGAGGTTCGGCATTACGGCAACTTGCCAATACTCTTGACATGCAGTGTGGAGCAGACAAGAAGTCTTCGGAGAATTCACTCGATATTTACATATCAGACGAATAGATTAATTCTATTCGTGATGTTGGGGAATGTATTCAGAGCCTAAACGGGTAAGCCCTGGGACACGGGAAGGATCAGCGTAGATTGGGCGACCGGTGGAGAAAGCAGTAAAGACAAGTTGATTTGGTACATGATTAAGCGCTAGACCATTAATTCTCCGCGCTGGGCGCCATGACGCTGCCGTCACCAAGGGGTATCATACAATTTCTCGCCATTCGTAGGGAAGTGTGAAACTCAACGCCACCGTACCAGCCATGTCCAAGGCCTAGACCACCAACTGTCGGATCGTCGTGAGTTGTAGAGGTTGGATCTGCGGATACGAGGCTAATTCAGCTTCTTGTTGCCGACCGTAACCTGTTTGCCCTGGCTGCGCTGGTATTTGAGGAAGCCGAAGACTGCGGCGGCGACGACGCCCAGCATAAGGACGTTGCCTATAGTGTTGTTAGTCTCCAAATCGATCGAATGCGCGAGTCAATTGTCGTCAGCCAACTTACCGAGTACGAAGCTAACGATACCGCCAGCAAGGTCCACGAGACCACGGAAGAAGTTAACCACGAGGTCGATCATCTCCAACACGAAGTTGAGAGCGAACTGGACCGTCTTCTGGACTAGCGCGCCGGCAGTGGTGATGAAGGACCAGACGAGCTCGACCATGGACGAGACGAGATCGCTGAGGGCATTGACGATGGAAGACATGTTGGTTCGGTTGGGCTTGTGAGTAATGGCGGGCGAGTGGTGTGGTATTACAGGTCTGAGGTGGAGTAGTTGATGGGAATAGTGGGGTGGTGGAGTGTAAGAGAGAAAGCTGTATTATCTGCCAGATATGCAGTGTTTGGTCCTGTGCGACAGTGCGACAGTGCGGCAAGGCGCGACTTCCGTTAAGACAGATTGATTGCTGCCAAAACACGAGGATGACGCGGGGCCTACGTTGACACAGGCAGCACTTCCTGTTTCACATAGCTGCTGCCGTGGATGTGTAGGCCTGCATCCTGCCCGCTTTCCATGGGAAGCCTGGTTGGCTATTCGGGTGAATAGCCGTTGTTGTGGTGAGATGTGACGTCACGGGTGTAACGTGGGTGAACGCCTGTTTGTAGCCAACGACAGGGGAGCATGACGAATCAGATAATGACAGAGAAGGAGCGAGGCTGATTGGAGGAAGGAGAGAAACAGCGAGTCGAAGAAATCATGAAGGCTCGGTTAAGCTTGGAGAGGTTGGTAGACTGCGAGGAAGATCCATGCCTTGGCTAGTCGCGATGGTCTAGAACACGTGCCTGACAATCTCATGAAGTAAGGCTACCTGGCCTTGAAGAAGAAAGATGTTGCGACAAGGCTGTTCATATTGAGGTCCGTGTTGTTGTTGGAGAGTTCGTCGGCGCTTTTGGGGAGGGTGCAGCCCTGCTTGCGTCATGGCGGCTCGGCTCAAAGCGGAACCTTCGTCCCACCGTGACTTCCTTCGTATCACGGCATCGCGACACAATGTCAGGCACGCTCGACAAGCTGCTAGCAAAAGGCAAGGCGAAGCTCTCAGAGTTCACTGGACAGCCCTCCGGGGGCCATCACCAGCAAGGCCACCCGAACCAAGGCTACCCAGGCCAACAGGGCTATCCGGGCCAGCAGCCTCCCCCGGGCTACCAACAACCCGCTCCAGGCTATCAGCAGCCACCTCAGGGCTACCAGCAGCCACCCCAAGGCTATCCCGCGCCAAACTCAGGGCAGTACTCGGGCAGCCAGTATCCTCCGCAATTCCCTCCCCAAAACCAGCAATGGGGGCAGCCGAATCCACAGCAGAATCAATGGGGCGCACCCCCTCAGCAGCAATGGGGCCCGCCGCCTCCGCAACAGCAGCCCCTCGCACCGCCCGTTCCCCAGGGTAGCAAGCCCCAATCTCCCGCACCTGGCGGCCCCCCGCCTATTCCTCAGAACCGACCCAACTCTGCGCAGCCTCCGCCGCCCCAGAACCTCCCTCCACCACAGGGCCAGAGCGTGTACTGGAAGCCGTCATTCGACATCAAGACTCCCGTGTCGCAGAACTTCCGGCACGAGATCGGCGACCATGGCTGGGGCAACAACGAGAAGCAGATGTACACGGATAAACCCGAGAACTCGTTCCATCACGACAACCGCCTGATCGTGCGCGC